>Ga0206891_10313_pt1 | contig 11624 bp, 8 predicted proteins | sample Alteio_BWOrgHeat_55_FD_153246 | JGI IMG/M metagenome (GOLD analysis project Ga0206891, IMG submission 153246) | Enriched cells from forest soil in Barre Woods Harvard Forest LTER site, Petersham, Massachusetts, United States - Alteio_BWOrgHeat_Nextera7 ...
CTGGCTCGAGTCAATCCAGGAGAAGTGGATCTCGTCTCGCAACAACTGTCGAAAACCTCGTCAGATCAAGTCGTGCAACTCCTTGATTACGTTTTTCCGCAAGATCTTCCAGAGGCCCAAGATTTTTATGCCTGTGGTGAAAGTTTTGATCATAAGGTACGTTTTGTTTTGGAGATTTTGCGCCATCGAGAGATCAATGAAGCGGCGGAATTTGTAAAAATGTCCGAAATAATATTCCTTCGGGATCATTCAGGGATAAAAAGTAATTCCATAACTTCAGCGTTGTTTCATCTGCTCCAAAGGTGTGCATGCGATGCTGGATATGCCAACACAAGGAAGCAGAATCCCGACCCCGTAGTTGTTCAATAAACCAATCAACATTCACATCACGAACATGGAGAGCGTAATATAAGTACTGATATACATATCCACCATTTGCTCTCGAAGGAATATCGATTTTGTGTAACTTTTCCCAAATCTGTTTTGTTGTCTCAAATGGCAGTGTTTGAAGTTGAGTTATGAATGCGGATCGGATAAGACTTAAGGCGCTGGTTGGCTGTAAATTATTTAATCGGTCAACGATTTGATCACAAAGTTGGATCGTAAACTCCTTATTCTGCGCGAGTTCTTTAGGATTAATTAATGTAGGAATAATCCCTCGAGTAACATCTGCGGAACGTATTTGTCTCTCATCATTTACATACTCGTTTAAAAGAACTTGAAGCTGCGTGGAATTTAGATTTTCCAAACCCGCTTCAGTAAATGTTGGGGACTCGGGCTTTGCTGGTTCTATTTGAAGAGGGATATCAAATACTTTAGACTGACTTTTTTTACGTTTGCCAAAAAGTGATCCAGCCTTAAGTTGAGCTCCTGGAAGTTGCGTGATGGCATTGAGAACGAAATGAACCAGCGTGTTGGCATGTCCGGCATCACTTCCTAAAATCCAATTTGTGGGGGTTCCCAATGTAAGCGTGGCATAACTAAAGACAGTAACCATGATCGGGATGAAACAAATGTTAAAAATATTTTCGAAAGTCCAAGGAAGTTTCTCGTCTTTTAAATGTTTTAAATGCCAAACAATAAAAACGATATTCATAAGAAGGAAAAAAGTAGGACTGATGAATGACTGGTGAAATAGCCATTGTCGTCCGAATTCCTCGATAAATGGAGAAATCAACGGAGGTAATCCAGGGAGCGCTGCCGGCCTTAATCGGAGGGTTCTAGATAACTCGCCTTCTTCTCGTCTGACCCATCCTTCAGGATGCTTATTTTCGTTAAATTTTGTACGGGCATAGGCGACTTCAGGAAATCCGGACAATGCTTGTTGTTGGAAGGATGTATTTACGCGAACATCGGGGAGAAAAGGCTTGTTGATGACGGAAGACAACGAAATCGTTGTTGCCGATAGTGGATTAGTCATGAGGCTGGTAATAAGAAGAAATGCGATGAATCGCATGAATTGGATTTTCATATGAAAGGGGATCGAACGTCCCCCACCTACGCTCGTTGCCTCCATACAGTCTAACGGATTTTAATCCATTTATTCAGGCCAAAAATAAGAAGACAAAGGGCCCAAGGACTTCCTCCTTTTTGACACTTTTAGATCGATGGGGCGTTGGATAAATATGCCCACCCGTAGCCTTTATTTATGTGGGGTTGTTGTGCTTGTACTGATTATGAGCGCTTCTGCCCTCGCATTGATTCATCAGTCTCATTCGATGTCTCATACTCGCGATCAATTAGATCGTCGAACCACGATTGCGAATGCGCTGACTTCCCTTGAAAATGAACTCACTAAATCCCAAGTTGCGTTACTCAACTATAAATTAACGAAAGACAAAACCCATTTGGTTATTGAGCAGTCATTTGCTCAAAATGCGACAGATGAATTACAGCGTCTGGAAAGTCTTTCCGATGCATTATCGCCCCAGGATGTCTGGACTCAGCTTTATCATGAAACACATTTGTATTTCCAAGGAATTGATCATTGGGTGAGAGGCCCTCAAACCAATTCAAGTATAAATCCTGTTATTTTACAGTTGGGCCACATCGCCTCCCTCTGCCAAACGCTCAACCACCAAAACAGTTTAGCGATGGAAAAAGAACGAAAAGATTTTCTTGCTACGGATCTCGCATCGCGTCAGTTATTAATGTTGACAGCGGGTCTTATCGCTTTAATTTCATTAATTGTCATTCGGTATGCTTGGGCCCAGCTCCATCCCATTCGGACAATAATGATGGCTGTTCGTCGCATTGAACAAGGCGATCTGGATTTTCAATTGCCCATCGACCGTGGAGATGAAATGGGAGAATTGCTTCAATCCTTTAATCGAATGACACGGGCTACGAATTACCGACGTCAACGCCTGCTTCAAGAAAGTATTACCGATGGCCTTACGGGACTTTATAATCAGCGACACTTTCGTTTTCTTTTGCATCAGGAAATCGAACGAGCACGTCATGGGGAAAATGGCGGGGGGCTTTCTCTTTTAATGATTGATATCGACCATTTTAAGCAGCGCAATGACCGCCTGGGACATGAGTTTGGAAATGAGGTGATTAAACGAGTCTGCAAACGAGTTAAAGAGCAGCTTCGATCAACGGATATTTTGGCGCGTTATGGCGGTGATGAATTGGTCGCAATTCTGCCCACGACGACGTCTCAAGAAGCACGTCTTTTAGCCGAGCGCATCGGATCTGCTATGAAGGCCATCGTTGTGGATGCAGGTCAAGGTCGCGTCGAAAGTGGAATTACGATTTCGATTGGAGGCGCTTCTTTTTCAGCTGGACAATCGGCTGAAGACTTCATTCGACTGGCGGATGCCGCACTTTATGAGGCAAAACGCTCTGGACGTGCCTGTGTGCGTTGGTCAGACTCCTCCATTCCTCTGTCAATCCACTCTCCCTAGCCGCAAAGGGATTCAGAGAAAACAACTCTTGCACATTGCTTGAACCCCGGTACACTTTTAGCTATGACGTGGCAGCATAAAGAAAAGTGGATTGCGCGTGGTTTTAATGCTGTTCTCGGACTTATTTTAACGGTAAGTACTCTATTTATTTGGAATACCTATCATCTCGTTCATTCCTATCTTTTGGTCAGCCATACGCATGATGTTATTGAAAACCTAAATGCCAGTTTCGCTGCTCTTCGCGACGCGGAGTCAAGCGTTCGTGGCTATGTTCTGACGGGGGACGAAGCTTATCTGGATGCTTACAAAACGACTCCTCCCATTGCATTAGATAAAGTGGACTATGTCAGTCACTTGACGAAAGATAATCCACAGCAGCAAAATCATATTTCAGAATTGATTGTTCTTATTCATTCGCGCCTCAAAGTCATGGATGAAGCTGTTTCATCACGCAAGCTTCATGGATTAACAAAGATCCAACCGAACATCGTCTCACATCGGGGTAGAGATGTAATGCTCCAAATCCAAGGGCTTATTACCAAGATGATTCGGGATGAGAATACGCTTTTAGAGATTCGACAGAAAGCCTCTGCCCGTCATACATATTACGCGATCGGGCTGGTCGTCATTTCTACATTCCTTAGTATCGGATTGCTGCTTTGGATTTACGATGTGATCCGTAAGCAGATTGCTGAACGAATTACTGCAGAAATGAAATCCAAAGGGATTCAGACTTTTATGGAAATGGTGTTCGACAACATTCCGAATATGATCTTTGTGAAGGAGGCCAAAAATTTGCATTTCACTATTTTCAATAAGGCAGGAGAAGAACTCCTGGGTTGTTCAAGGGAAGAATTGTTAGGGAAAAATGATTTCGATTTATTCCCACGTGAACAAGCTGAATTCTTTGTGGAAAAAGATCGACAAGTATTGCGCGAAGGAAAAATGTTGGATATCCCTGAGGAGACGATCAAAACGCCGATCAAAGGTAACCGCATTTTGCATACGAAAAAGATTCCTCTCTTGGATAAGAACGGAGAGCCTCGTTATTTGTTGGGGATATCGGAAGACATCACAGACCACAAGCAATTTGAAAATGCGACGCGAAAATCCGAAGAGATATTTGCGGTAGGACAATTGGCGACTCGCATGGCTCACCAACTGACGATTCCTCTGGATATTATTTTGGAATCTGCCGCTTCAGCTTTTAAATATGTTTCGCAAAAAGAAGGGATAGAATTCCCGATCAAAGCCATTGAACGAGAAGTAGACCGCTGTAAAACATTGGTTCAAGAACTTTTAACCTTTTGCTGGCAAGCGAAGCCAGAACTTAAACCCATGGATTTAAACGAAGCTGTGAAAAGCGCTTTTTCAATGCTTCGTTCAGAAGCCCAAAAAAAATCTTTGGATGTTCGACTCGAGTTAGCTTCAGATTTACCTTGGATTTCTGCGGACCGACGTCAAATTGAACAAATTGTCATTAATTTGGTGACCCAATCGATAGAAACTGTAGGCAATCGAGGAATTTTAACACTCAAAAGCGAGCGATTTGATCACGGAGCAAAGTCATGGGTTTACTTTAAAGTTTGCGATACCCGCAACGAAATGCCTAAGGAGACCATGGCTCATCTTTTCGATCCTCTTTTTACGTCTCAATCGGGAGATTTTCGTAATGGGTTGGGGTTAACCCTCGTCCATGAACTGGTTCGAAAACATGGGGGCTTCATGGATGTTCAAAGCCAAGCTGGATATACTGAATTTTGTGTGAAATTCCCTGCCGCTGTCGTAGAACAGAAAAAAGCCGCTTAAATAATTCAAACTACATCGTCTTCATTGTTGATAAACGCTTGTTAATCTTTTGTTTTGCTCAATATTCACGCTTTTGTTTGTCTTGGATGGCTTGACAAGTAGATGAGAGTCAATTATCCTTTGTGAATGATATATTCACATTTGTTAAGTATTCTAAAAGACGCGGATATGTCTCCTGAGCAATTGGCTAAACAACTTGGAATTTCAGGAATGACAGTTCGTCGTTGGAAAAATAAGAACCCGCATGAAAATCTTCCTCTGCTTTATCAGAAGGCACTTCAAGATGTGGTTCGCGTATTATTAGCAGAAAATCGATTGAGTTTGGATTCTGCTGCGGTCAAAGCCATTATGAATGAAGGAACCACCTTGTCCATGGTGTCCGCTGATAATGCGTTGGGAATTACTCAACATATGTTGCACAAAGCGCAACAGAATCCCAGGCAATTGATGGAAAGTCTTTCTCAAATTGGCAATAACCTGAATAAACAAACCGAAGTCAATCAACAGCGTAAAAAAATTCTTTCTTTTAAGAAAATGAACAACGAATGGGCAGTCCGGATTTCTTCCCTGATGAATGTCATTCAATCCACAGAATTATTGACCTTCGATAAATTAGTGGCTTACGGCGCATTTTCTTATCTCTTGTTTCCCTTTGATCTTGTGCATGATTACATTCCGGTGTTTGGATATATGGATGATTTCATCGTGTTGGGGTTTGCGATGACTTACTATTTAAAACGATTTCCTCATTTATTTAAAGAGTAGCGCACATGTTGTCGTTTCGGTACTTCGCTTTCCTTCTGCAGTGCATGTTTGTCTCATGCATTGCTGGATCTCTTCAGGCCATGTCACTTTCGGAAGCGGTTCAACAAGCATGGCAAGTCACTTCTCTTTTTCATGAACAACTCGAAGCTGAACAGCGACTTCTCGGTATCACCAAAATTGAGCGGTGGCAACGACTTCTCCCCAATGAACCTCAATGGGTTTATGGCACGACAGATGACCGAACAGATGTCGTCTACGGAGTCAATGAAACCGTTGGCTTCCCTGGTAAAGCATTGGCTTTTCTACGGCAGGACCGTATTAAGCAGGAGATTCAACGCACAGAATGGCAAAGCAAACGATATGAGATTGCGGAGGCGGTGGTTCAGGCTTACCTCGATAGCGCTGTGGCTTTGGCAATGGTCGAACAACAAAAACATAATATTCAAGATGCTGAAACGTTGGCGTTATCCCTGCGAGCGCGTTATGAAGCCGGTCAAGCGGCCCAAGCAGAGCTGATTGGGTCTGATCTGCAAATCCGCCAACAACGTGCGGATTTAGCAACAGCCGAAGACAAAGCGAAAAGTTCTCTTTCAAAATTCCAAAAGCTACTTGGTATTTCTTCAGATACTTCATTGCTAGAGTTGCCGGACGATTTAGATCCCACAGTTGTTGATAGTTTGGGTCGTCAGACAGCAGATGAAAACCATGCGCGCAATGCCGCTGCTCTCGCCGAATCCTCACGAGAATTAGCCTGGTGGTCCCAGGCCCCTGACGTTTCCCTCAGTGCTCAGCGCAATTACTACGACTATTTGCCAGGGAGCCCAAGTGGTAAATTGATCGCTTACAATTTCAGTATTGGAATTACCGCACCCCTTTTTTTCCCATTCTATGAGTGGACGGCTGCGCGCAGACAACGGGAACAAGCGCGATTGGATGAACAAATGGCTCGCTTGCAATTGTTGAATGCGGAGTCTGATCGTGAACAAGCGAAACGAGAATATGAACGCAGTCGCACCCGTTTGAAAGAAATTCGAGAGAAAGATATGCCATTGGCGGAAGCGTTGGTGGAAAGTACCTTTTCTGCCTATCGCTCTGGGAAATTAGGATTTGCGGAATTGATATTGGCTCGACGGACATTGAACGATTTGCGTGCACAAGACATTCAATTGCGAAGCACCATTATCATGGCTCATTTAAAGTGTTTGGGAATGGAAGGACAAAAATCATGAATATTCTAAGTAAAGGAAGTCTTGCGGCAACTCTCATTTTTTTTGGGTCAGTTGTCTATGCTCAAGATCAAGAAGTGCAATGGGGTCAGCTTCGTTCAGGCAGGTTGGAAAATGAATTGCGTGTTCCCGGTCATGTAATTCCACAAGAGGGCGCTCTTTCGGTGGAGTCGGCACGTGTGTCGGGTCGGATTACGAGCATCTTAAAACGAGAAGGGGAAGTGGTAAATGCCGGGGATCCACTCTTTACCGTTTCAAGCGCGGAGTGTGTGTCATTGGCCGAAGAATTGCGTGTTGCACAAAGTCGTAATTTAAAAGATTTAATCGAGGGCTCTCTCCAACGTGAAAAGCAATTGGGATTGCATGTTTCCGCTGATACCTGCCAAATGTTAGCGACTCATCCTGGGACTTTAATTAAGCGGCAAGCAGAACTTGGTGGTAGCTTTAACATCGGGGATACGCTCGCGATCATTCTTGACGTCAAAAATCTCGCAGTTGAATTGGATGTTTCCGAGAGAGATTTGGCCTTGGTTCGAGTTGGACAGACGGTTACCATGGAAATAGCATCGAGTCCGAATGAACCCCTACATTCTCATATCTCCCATATTTTACCAACGATCGATACAACGACTCGTACCAGCCGTGTTCGTGTTGCTTCCATCTCATTACCGCGAGGCACAACTTTAGATGCGTTGGTGTTTGGACGAATTAATGTTGGGAGTGGTCAACAAACCTACGAGGTTCCTACCACGGCATTGGTGTTCAATCAGAATCGACAATACATTATTAAAAAAGCGTCCCCGCCTCAGGCGATCCCCGTGGATGTTTTAAATGAGACACAAACAACAAGTTCTATTTTGCCTCTCAGTCGAGGAGCGCTTTCTTCTGGAGATGTCATTGCGATGACAGGAGCAATCTATTTGTTTAGCGAAATTAAACCGACTCTTCAATGAAACGATTTTTACATGCTTGGCTCAGTTTTCAAGAACATCAGCGAGTTCTTTTTTTTGCTCTCCTAATTGCTTTAATTGTTGGAGGTGGTGCGATTGCTTGGCATAGTGAGATTGAAGCGTTCCCAGAGCTCACCAATGTGCAAGTCCAAGTGATTACGTTGTATCCCGGAAAGGCAGCTGAAGAAGTTGAACGACAAGTCACGGTGCCGATGGAAGTGGCGACCAACGGAATTGCAGGTTTAATTAATCAACGTTCCATTTCATTATTTGGTCTTAGTGTTGTCACACTCACTTTTAATGATGATGTGTCTTTGAAGGACGCTCGGTTGGCTGCTTCCCAACGACTTGCGGATGTTAATCTTCCGCCGGGCGTCCAGCCCGGCCTCTCGCCTGAAAGCACTCCAGTCGGAGAAATTTTTCGATATTCGCTTTCCGGAGATCTTCCCGTCGATGAATTGCGCCTTATCGAGGATTGGACGTTAGAAAGGGAATTTAAAAGTATTCCCGGTGTGGCAGATGTGGTCAGTTTTGGAGGACCTCGGCGCGCCATAGAAGTCTGTGTCAGTATTCCCCGTATGCGTGCTCTGGGTCTGACGGTGTCGCAAGTTGCTGAGGCATTGGGACAGAATCATGCCAATGCCGGTGGTAGTGTTATTACCCATGGCCAAGAAGCATACCTTGTACGATCCTTGGGTCTGTATGAAAAGCCAGAGGATTTAGACTATGCCGTCCTGGGCACACAGAATAACGGCATTCCCATTCGTGTTCACGATATCGGCCATATTCAGATCGGTCACCAAATTCGTTTGGGTCAAGTAGGTCGAAATGAAAATGATGATGTGGTCGAAGGTATTATTCTTTTACGGAAAGGGTTTGACACATTAGAAACCTGCCGACAGATTCGTGAAAGAATCGTTAAATTAAACAGTTCCGTATTGCCTAGGGAAGCTCATATCGACCCTATTTACGATCGCACGGAATTGATTCGCCGGAGTAGTCACACGGTTTTTCACAATATTATCTTTGGTGTCATTCTTGTGTGTGTACTTCTTTCCCTCGGTTTAGGACTCGCTTATTGGCCTTTAACATTGGCCGTGGCTTGTATTATTCCTTTTTCTCTTTTGACGGCGTTTGTAGGTATGCGATTGTGTGGTTATTCACCGAATCTGATCTCTCTCGGTGCTGTCGATTTTGGAATCATGATCGAGACAGCAGTTTTCGCTGCGGAATCTATTTTGTTTTATCTTTCGGCGAAAGATCTTTGGAATCGGGAAACGATCATCGAGGCATTGGAAGAGGTCTTGGCACCCGCTCTATTATGCGCAGGACTTCTTTTAATTGCTTTCATTCCTATTCTTACTTTACAGCGGATCGAAGGGCGTATTTTCCGTCCCTTAAGTATCACACTCATCGCTGCGGTCATTGGCGGGCAAATTGGAGCTTTAATTTTTATTCCTCTCTTTTCATCTTGGACACCTGCTGGTCGACAAAAGCCCGCTCCTCTAGAATCTTTATTTGAAAAAATTCTTTTAACATCTCAAAAGGTAGCCAAGCGGTTGGCCCACATTCATCGTTTGGCCATATGGAGTGGAGGTCTTTTTCTAATCGTGCTGACGATTTTGTATGCGCGAATGGGGCGTGAATTTTTACCTGCTTTAAATGAAGGAGCTCTTTGGATTCGGACTTTTGCGCCGGCCACGATTTCCCTTGAAGCGGCTACAGAGCTTGTGCATCAAGTCCGTCATTCTCTTAAACAAATTCCCGAGGTTACCGATGTTGTCAGTCATATTGGTCGACCCGATGATGGGACCGATGTGAATGGTTTTGATGTGTCGGAAATACTCGTGCAGTTAAGTGACCCTCACCATTGGAAAACGGCCCATACGATCGATGGGTTTATTAAAAAATGTCAGGACATTTTAAGCACCATCCCAGGAGTGGAATTCGAGTATTCACAACCGATTAAAGACAATGTCGATGAAGCGATCAGTGGGGTGAAGGGGGAATTGGTGGTGAAGCTCTACGGTCCAAAGCTAGAAGAGCTGCAGACTTACACGAATGCGATTGCCGACGTACTACGTCATATTCCTGGGGCACAAGATGTCTCTCCTGATCAGCTTTTTGGCCAGCCCGAACTTCGCTTTACCATGGACCATGCATTGTTGGCACGCTATGGCATGCGCGTGACAGATGCCGAGGAGGTATTGGAAAGTGCGTTGTTGGGAAAAGAAGCGACGAAAATGATCGATGACCAAGGCCGTTATATCGATATTTTAGTGAAACCAGATCTTCCTCAAAATCCAACAGAAAGTCTTTTATCTTCTCTACCTATTGTGACCCCCGGAGGTGCGCATGTTCCACTCGGGGATGTTTCCCATTCTCAATTAGTGGAAGGGGTAACACGAATATTCCGTGAAAGCGGTGAGCGTCGGAGCGCTGTAAAATTGTCGGTCCGTGGGCGTGCAGTGGTTGACTTTGTTGCGGAAGCAACTCAAGCCATTCATAGTAAAGTTCTCTTGAAGCCTTCGTATCGCTTTGAATGGGCAGGATCTTTTGAAAATGCCTCACGCGCGGCTCATCAGTTATTACTCGTCGTTCCCCTTTGCATAGCGGCGATGATTGTCATTCTTTATACGTGGTTTCGACGGTGGCATACAGTAGGACTATTGCTCTGGGAAATTCCTTTTGCTTTGGTGGGAGGACTGCTTGCTTTACATGTGATGGGACTTTATTTGAGTATCTCTGCGGTCGTCGGCGGAATTGTTTTGATCGGTGTTACATTTTTAACGGGCATGATGATGCTCTCGGGTTGGACCCATTATGGGTCTGCTTGGGCGGCCCTGCAAAATGAAGGACGCGGAATTCTCCTATCTAGTGGTGTAGCGATAGCAGGTCTTATTCCTGCCTCTTTTTCTCATGGGATCGGCTCTGAAATTGCCAGACCTTTTGCTGTGATTATTGTGGGCGGACTTTCAAGTTCTCTTTTCTTTACATTGATACTACTGCCTGCTCTCTTAGCCCGAACCAAATCCTATTCTTCATAGCGAACATAAGTGTTCACATGGAATAATGGTTTCCATGATTCCTATTTATCTGGTCAGACATGGTCAAACCGAATGGTCGCTTTCCGGGCAACATACAGGACGTATTGATATTCCTTTAACACCTATTGGCGAAGAGGAGGCACGCGTCTGTGGCCGTCGTTTAGAGAAGATGGAATTTGCCAATGTCTGGACAAGTCCTCTGCAACGTGCGCGTCGAACCTGTGAATTGGCGGGATTCGCTGCGCAAGCTCATCTCGAACCTGATTTGATGGAATGGAATTACGGCGATTACGAAGGATTGCTCATCGAAGAGATACGAAAAAAACGTCCCGATTGGAATGTCTTCGAGCACGGTTGTCCCGGAGGCGAATCGCCAGAACAAGTCTCCGCGCGTGCGGATCGTGTGATTGCGTTATTACGCGGAATCCAAGGGAAGACCATTATCTTCTCACATGGCCATTTTCTTCGTTCGTTGGCGGTTCGCTTTTTAGGACTTCCTATCCAAATGGGCCAGTCGTTTGCGTTAGGAACAGGGGCCATTAGTATTCTGGGATATAAACAAACTCCACAAGAACGTTCGACGATGGTGTTATGGAATTCCGGCCCAACCCTTCCTCGTTAATTTTTAATCGTTTTTACAGGGTCATCCGACGCATTCCTCGTGGGCGCGTGGCAACGTATGGCCAAATCGCCCGGATGGCCGGCCTTCCCGCCCATGCCCGTTATGTCGGTTATGCCCTTGCTACGCTTTCTAAAAAATCCGTGCCGTGGCACCGTGTCATCAATGCAAAAGGGGAAATCAGTAAGCGTGGGACTCCTCAATTTGCGTTTCGTCAACGTGCCTTGCTTGAAAAAGAAGGTGTCGTTTTCGGTCAAAATGATCGACTCTCTCTGAAAACATACCAATGGAAAATCAAT
>Ga0206891_10315_pt1 | contig 11584 bp, 10 predicted proteins | sample Alteio_BWOrgHeat_55_FD_153246 | JGI IMG/M metagenome (GOLD analysis project Ga0206891, IMG submission 153246) | Enriched cells from forest soil in Barre Woods Harvard Forest LTER site, Petersham, Massachusetts, United States - Alteio_BWOrgHeat_Nextera7 ...
ATAGGTCGAGGAGTTCGAGCTTGCGAAGGTATCGCGAGGCGATCAGCGCCCGCAATCCCGAGGTGCCGATCGCGGACCCGCTCAGGTGGAGGTCCGTGAGCTCGGCCAGGTGCGGGGAGACGGCCAGCGCCTTGACGGCCGCGTCGCCGATGAAGTTTTCGTCGAGGTCAAGCACCCGGAGGGCCGGGTGGGGGAACTTGGCGATGGCTCGCACCCCGGCCAGGCCGATTTCGTTCTCCGGGACGGAGAGCAACTCGACCGCGAGGTGGGGCGAAGCCGCGAGAGACCGCATCCCGGCATCGCCAATACCGTTGCCGCGCAGGTACAATTCGCGCAAGCGGGCCAGTTCCGGCAATCGCGCCAGGGCTCGGGCGCCGCGGGGTCCCAGTTGGTTGTTGAGGAGAGCCAGCGAGTTCAGTTGGGGCAGCGAGCTCACCAGGGCGGTTGCCCCGTCCGCCATGAGGTCGGCTCCCCAAACCACGAGTTTCCGGAGCTGGGTCAAGTACGGCGAACCAGCCAGAACAACGGCATCGCGATCATCAATCCCGCTTTCGATGATCCACAGTTTTTCCACCTGCGCCAGCGCCGGGCAGGCAGCGAGTTCGCCCACCTGCTCCATGTCTATGTCGCCCCCCAGGCTGACTTCGCGCAGGGGGGTGAAGCGGTGCATGGTGGGGCCGTGCTCCAGGTAGCTCGCCGCCGTCATACCGGCGGCTTCGACGAAACCGCGGCGGTACTCAACCTTGTCGGGCTTCAGCATCAGCTCGGAGGTCCAGGATGCCGCGTTGCGTTCCAGGAGCGATCGCTCCTGTTCTTCGAAGGCCGGCCGTCGCGGGTCGTCTTCGGAGCCGCGGGCGAGTTCGATCTGTGCGCGGATAAATGCCGGCCGATCCTGCTCGCCTTGGTCTTCCAGGAAGTCAGCGTATACGAGTCGTGGCACGTCGTCGTCGGGCGTTTGGATGATCGTTGCGAGCAACTCTGCCTGCGTTTGTTGATTCAAAACTGCCATAAACAGTCTCCTTTCAGGGGAACGGATAATGCGGCTTAGGCATCCTCGGTTGGTATCGTCTGCCCTGCCTGGCGCAGCTTGCTCCAGCGGGCGTAGCTTTCCTGGTAGCGATCCAGCAAATCCTGAAGGCCCGGAATCTCGTCGAAGCCGTGCTGATGGGCGATGTCGATGACGCGCTGGCAGTCGTGCTGGCGGTCGGTGATGGAATAAGCCGGCCCCATCTGGTCGACCCAGCCATTGATGCTGGCCACCGCCCGCAGAGGGGCGTCAGGTTCCGTGTGGGCCAGGGCGAGGTGCTCGTGGAGCTCGTCCCAGCAGTCGTCGGCCAACCGGACGGCCAGCCGATCGCCGCCGTGGCCGATCATGAAGCCCAGCCAGTGCGCCGGCTCGCCGGCGGACAGGTCACGGATGGCCTTTTCGGGGCTGTGCTTCAGGCTCATTCCCGTGGGCTGTAGGAGGGTCTGCAACTTCGCGTGGGCGGACTGGGCTTCCTCCATGCTGCGGCACAGGATCAGCAAGTCGTCCGCCACGCGCATCAGCGGCGGCGCGTCTTTCGGCTTGCTCCAGCGGCGGTCAAGCAAGTGATCGAGAAACATATTGAGGAGTAAGGGCGACAGGGGACCGCCCTGGCGGAGCCCCTTCTTCGTCGGCGTGTCGATGATGCGGCGGATCAGGGCGCGTAAGCCCGGCACGGGCAGGCGCTTCCCCACCACGTCGCGCACCCGGGCGAGGGAAACGTGGTCGTAGGCGTCCCGCAGGTCCTGGCAGACCCAGACGGGCCGGCCTTCTGCAACGGTCAGGCGCTCCGCCATCGCCAGGGCGTGGCGGCGGTCCCGGCCGGGACGGTAGCCGAACGAGAACTCAGCAAAGTAGGGGTCGAGCAAGGGCTGGACGATCAGGACGACGGACTTCTCAACGACGCGATCCTCGATGTTGCGGATGCGCAGGGTACGGTAGCCTTGACCCGAGCGCTTGGGGATCTTGCACTCTCGTTCTGGACCCGGCCGGTAAGTCGCATCGCGGATTGCCTTGCCGAGAGCGCGAAGCAAGCTCCACACCTCGCTCTCGTCGAGATCCTCGTAGCGATGGCCATTCGGGCCGGGGGCCTGGCCGCCCTTGCGGCGGAGCTTGTCCCAGGCGCAGCGTAGGCTGCGGGCGTCAGCCACCCGCTTGAGCAGGAACGGCCGGACGGCCGCGACCTTGTCGGGGCCGGTCTGGACGGCGTCCTCGACCCACTGCTCGTGCCTCCGGAGGAATTCCCCGTGGGTGCCGCGGTGATAATCGACTGCTTCGGGTCGATCCCGGTAACGGGCGAGCCAACCTTCAGCAAACCCCCGCCACCATCCCTCGTACATGTCTGTCTCCTTTCGACGCCCTCGTCACGTCCGTGAGGAAGGTGAGAAACGGGGTGTCGAGCAACCGACCCAGCCCGACACCCCAGGCGCAAACGCCAGGAAAAACTCTGCCCCGCGGCGGAGCCTCGGGCATCCTTAAGGGCAACCATCTCTGGCCGCCTTGCCGGCTACTGTCTCTCCTTCCCGTCCTGTCCCCTTTCCAGGAGTCAGGCCAGGACAGTTAACGACAGCAGAAAGCCTCTCAGACGCCGTCGTCTCCCGGATCAACCGCAGCCGCCACCTCAGGGGCGTAGAAGCCATGTCGATCCGTAAGAGCCGCGTAATCAGGATGACGCCGGCCAGTTCCGTCCGGGTAAGTAGGTCGGTTACCCGGAGGACGGCGGACACCATCCCCGGCATGTTGATTAACGTCCCCAGGCCGGCCGGGACGACTCCGGACGCCAGCTCACGCCGGCGCCCCGGTGTACGCTTAAAACTCCTTGGCCAGGTCGGCCGGCAGCCGTACCGTCCAGTCCTGGCCCAGATACTCCTTGATCCGGGAGCGGGTGGCCCGGTCGGCCTCGGCGTCCATGGTGTCGCAGATGTCGATGATCCAGACGCCCTGGGGCTGCTCGGCCTTCTTGCGCGGGAAGCCGACGACGGCGAGCGACCCCTCGTCGCCGGCGGCGCGGACCAGGACGCCGGCATTGATGCCGTGACAGGCGGCGTGGACGAGGGTGACGATCCGGCCGGTAGGGCCGTCCTTGCTGACCGGGTTCTTGCCAAGAGTCAGGCACTCCAGGTGGGAGAGGTTTGGCGAGTTGGCCAGTGCTTTCACAGCGTCCGCACCGATCGGGCAGTGGCTCAGGTCGAGATGGGTCAGGGTCTCCAGGTTGGGCGAGTACGCCAGGGCCAGCACCGCCTCGTCGCTGAGCGGGTTGCTGTCTTCGGCCTGGGCGGCGCTGTCGGCGGTGGTATCCCCGTCGGCCGGCAGCGCGTGGTCGAGCTGCCAGCCGGGCAGCCGGGCCTGGAGGGCCTTGGCGTGCTCAACCGACTCGACCAGGATGACGACCGGGCCGGCCGGCAGGGGGTCGTTCGCGGTCGCGAGGATGCCGAGCTTGTGCAGGGTGTTGGCGTCGCCAGCGGCGAGGGCTTTGGCGGCGTCCGCGATGAGCTGGTTCCGACTGTCGTTGTTGAAGTAGAGCTGCCGCTTGCGCTCCAGCGCCGTGAGGGGCTTGGCGCCCTTCTTCCCATTGGCGGCCTTGGTGCCGGGCATCGTCAGCATGCCGACGTAGACGCCGGCCGCCTGCGGCACGGTGGAATAGATCACCGGGCCGGCGATGGCCTCGATGTGCAGCATGGTGCGGCGGCTGAGGTGCTGGCCGGCGGTGACGAAGCCGTACGTGCGGATCGCGCCCAGGGTGGTCAGCCGCTCGACGGCCTCCTTGCCGGCGAGCTGCTCGATTGAGGGCAGGAGCAGGATCTGCCACTGCGAGGGGTCCCGCGGTTCGGCCGACTGGACGGTGCCGATGACGATGCGGCAGCTCGTCCGCCACGGGCTCTGGGTCGCGACGTGGATCTTCTCGCGGACCTGCGGCTGGACGGCGCGCCAGACCTGGTACACAAGCTTCCGGGTGGCGGCCATCATCAGAATGGGGACGTCCGGGAAGAAGCGGCAGACCAGGGCGATCTGTCGGGCCATCTCGGCGAAGCCGCTGACCTCGACCTGACCCTGGCGCGTCCCGGGGAGCGCCTCCAGGAGGGCGTGGTCGGCCGGTTCGGCCTGGCTCTGCACGTGCCAGCTCGGGCGGGGCCAGCCGCCCTTCGGGAGCTGGTCCTCGATCGTGACGGTGTAGCCGAGTTGCTTGAGCAGCTGGCAGACGCGGTCGAGCAGGCCGCACCAGGTGACGAGCCGGCCGGCCTGGTCGTGATCGTACATCGGGACGTAGGTAGAAGAGGGCTTGTAGCCGCAGGGACCGCCAGGCTCGTGGACGAGCTGGATGTAGGTCAGCGCTTCCCTGACGGCCGGGACGGCCGGCTCGATAACGAGGCGGTTGTCGGGCGTGATGACGATGCTGACGTTCTTGTTGGCGGGGATGTCAGTTGACTGCGTAGCCATGTGGGTTTTCTCCTTTGGGCGAGCAGACAGGGGTGTCGTCAAAAGCGAAAATGAACTCGGTGGTGTCGTGGCGGCGGTGGACATCGTGTCCGCCCGCGGACATGCGTGACGGCCGGTCGGCCGGACGCTCCGGCCATTCGGCGTCGGCGCGATAGCCGTGCATCAGGTCGCCTCGCCATCCGTCTCCTCCTCCGGCGGCGAATCGACGTAGGGTGTGCCTTGCGCGGCGCTGATCAGATCGTGGAGTTCGTCGGCGGTTGTTTCCGCCTGCTTGAGCTGCGCGACCAGCGCGGCGATCAGGGTCCGTCCGCGCCGCAGCGCGTTGGGGTAGCCGTTGAACACGGCCTCGTCGTCCTCGGAAATCGGGCCAGTGAGGTCCCGGATGAACCGGGACAGATGGCAAATGAACTTCAAGACTACCTGCTTCGCGGGCTTGCGGGATTGGACCTCATCCACATGCGCGTCGATATGCTCGGCGGTGACCGCCTTCCACGATTCGCCCTTACCGATCCGCGCCGCGATGTCGTCCAGGGTCTCGACCGGCAGGTTCACGAGCTTGATCGCGACCGTCATCGGCAGCGGGCCGTCGTCGACGAGTTGCTGGAGCGCGATCGGCAGATCGAGCACTTTCACCCAGCGTTCCATTGTTTTGCCAGAGGTGCCGAAACGCTGGGCGACGCGGTCTCGCAGATCGCCCTTCACCTCGTCCTTGTGGAGTCGGCTGCCATTCGGCTTTCGCGCGCGCTCCAACAAAAACCTGTACGACCGTACGGTGTCGAGTCGGCTCAGTTGCCGCCGGTGCAGGTTCGCCTCGATGACCCGGCTCTCGATGGCTTCCGGCCCCGCCTTGACCAGGTCATCGCGAATCCAGCACCGAATCGTTTTCCAGCCGAGGGATTTTCCGGCCGCGGTCCGGCCGCTGCCGCTGATGATGTCGTGGATCTTGCCCTTGGAAGGCGGGACGACTTCAACCTCCTCTTGGAGGCCATTGGCTTTGATGTCTTGGGCCAAATCCTCGATTTGCCACGCAGCGCGGGACTGGTACAGCTCGGCGTTCAACGGGTGCGGCCGGAGCTGAGCGATTGGCAATTCGACAATCTTTTTCTTTTGGGGTTCTGACATTTCATCACCTCGGGGTTAGTGGTCAATCAATACCCACGACGGCGTCGGGGATGTTGGCACCGAGGCCGGTGGCGATCAGCTTGTCCAGCTCGGCGCGGGCGATGAGCAGCTTGCCGCGCGGCCCGGTGCCGTTGATGCGGGTGGCTTGTATTTTTTTCTCTTTGACCCACTTGCGGACCGTATAGCTGCTGCGGCCAACGGTCGTTGCTACCTCATCGACGGTGAAGTACGGCTTGTGCCGGCCTGCCAGTTGGGACCGGATGTCTTCGATGGCCGTCCAGATCCGAGTCAAGACGTCGGTGACGGATCTGGCGCCGTCATCTGTTGGCTTGGGACTGTTGTCTGAGGGCGCGTGCATGCTCCGTCTCCTGGCATGGCGTGTCGATCACCGATGGAGCTATGGTAGCGCGGCTAAAAAACGAGAATAGGCAGGGCGGAGAAGAGAATGGAATCTGCCTCTTTTCAGGGAGGGAGTGGATTTGCTGCTTTTTCAGAAGGGGAGCAGACTTGCGGTTGATACGCTTAATTTTTGTTATTTTCGAGGCCGCCCGCCCTTTTTTTGGGCGCGAAGCCAGAATTTCCAGGCGCTTCCTATGAGTAGCTCGCTGGCGCTGTTGATGCCCTCAGCCACAGTTTGACGGAAGGTCTTGTACTCCCGGGCGATCTTGTTATGCGACCAGCCCTGAATCTGGTATCGCACCAGCCATTCGAAGTGATCGCCTTGTTGTTTGAGAGGAGCACGCTCAAGCCCACCAAGCTGAGCTCGTTTTTCTTCTCCTTCCAGTGCTTGGTCTACCTTCGTGGTTAATTCCGCAAGAATGCGGTGCCTTGCCTGGGCTCGTGTTTCCCGGCGTGGGTTCCAGGGCGAACAGCCGAACGCATAGTTCGGGGCAGGAGGAGCGGAAGAGGAGGAAATTTCCCCCGTTCTGATCCATAAGGCGAACATGGTGTTGAAAACGGCCAATTCATCCTCAGCAGAATACTCTATTCGCTGTTGGAGAGTTAACGCTTCCCGCTCTGGGGGAGATTCACTCCAGTGGCGAAGGATAGCAGTAACGAAGCCGGACAGCGATTGCTCGCAAATAAACAGCTCGGCAAGTTCCTGGTCTTGCAAGTTTGCAACCCGGCTACGATCATAGCGGGGCGCTAAGTTGAATTGGCTTGTCCAACGCGACAACGCTAACTCAAACGGCTCGGGAGAACCGCCCCGAGCCATGAACACTGGTAAAACTTTCTCTCGCAAGGATTCAAGGACTTCCGGAGCCCTTCGTCGAATCGCAGCGAAAAAGAGATCGAGTACCTTGGTGCGATCCCCCTCTAGTCGGTACGCGCCCGGCCAGACTGGCTTGTTCTTCGGATCGTCCGACATCGATAGCCTCCGTCTCGCTCCCAGGCGGCTCCATGAGCCGCGGTCCCCGAATCCAGGCTCCGATTGAAGCTAAAGGAACGAGCCCAACCTGACCATGAAAAAGATATTCATGGACTTTCCCTGCGATCCCATTTCCACTAGTTGACGGCGCGACGTCATTGCCTTTCCGATTCGATTCCCACGGGCGTCGTCGGCGCCAGCGAAAAGCTCTCGATGGCCGAGCGACGGTCTTTGGGGAACAGGTGGCGGTATCGCTTGCGCATGGCTTCCGTCTGGTGGCCCATCCACTCGTCGATGATCCGCTGGTCCACACCCAACGCGGCCAGGTTGCTCGCGAAGCTGTGCCGATACGTGTGAAAGCCGATCTTGTACCAGCACTTTCTGCTGTGAATACACCACTCCGTGCCGCGCATCGGCTGCCAGAAGGCTCGGTTGGCCCGGTCCTTCAAGATCGGTTCCAACGTCTTTCCGTCGCACACGACGTACTGTCCCTTGGGCCGCCGCTCCCGCCAGGTCAAGAGTTCCTTTTTCAGCTCTGGGTGCATGTCGATGCGGGGAACCGTTTCGGTCTTCTTGCGTGACTGCTTTCGGCTGCGGGCCGTGATGTAATCCTCGTCCAAATCGAGGTCGAGCCAGCGGAGTCGCAGGACTTCACCCCGGCGCATGCCGGTGTAGGCGGGGATGGCGTGCAACAGAAAGGCGAAATCCTCCTGGGCGTTACGGCGAACAGTGGCGAGCAGCTGGCTGATCTCCTCCGGCGACAAGTACAGGCATTCCCAGAGATCGAGAACCTCCTCCTCCGTCAGCCCGCCGCGCTCGACGATGCGATTGATCTCAGCAATGGTGCGAAAGGGCGGCCGGTCCTTGCCGCCCTTGATGGGCGAAAGGCCGGCGGCAGGGGAGGACTGGACGTACTGCTGGACCGCCGCCCATTTGTAGAACTGCATGAGCGTAATCCTCTCGCGCTCTGCTGTGTTGGGGTGACGCTTGGCAAGCCGAGCCTTGAGATAGGCATCGAGTTCCCGGAAGGTTATCCTGTCACAAGGAGCTTCGGCAATGTCGCCGAGGTGTTTCACGAGGTGGCGCAGGTGCATCGCCTGGCTGTAATGATACGACTCGGCAAGCAAGTTCTTTTGACTGTCGAGGTAACCCCGGATCAATTCGTTCGTCGAGGGAAGAACGGGCGGCGGTTCCTGGTTGACCGTGCGGAGCCGGGTGCCGCCGCTGATGATAAAGTCGGCGGGATCGACCTCAGCGGGCATCTGGACCAGGCCGATCAGCAATCGGTGGATCGTCAATTCGACAGTTTTCTTGGCAGCCTCGGCGTCGCCCTTGTCGCGGGTTTTCAGCGAACGCTTGTATTCCTTCTGCTCGTAGCGAAAGCGGATGAGGTAGATGCCGGCCTTCCGGCCGAGATTTGCCATTTTGCGGCGCTCCGTGTGGCTGGACACTTGGGTTCCGAAAACCAGGGGAGCCGACTCGCCCTGGTTTGCCACACGATGCTACACGACCGCCACATGAGGCACTTCTGAGGCACCGGCGATATATTATAGGGCCATCGCCGGAGGCAAGGATTTGCCGTAAGTTGTTGCAGGACTTGAGTGCCGAAGGTGGGACTTGAACCCACACTCACTTGCGTGAACCGGATTTTGAGTCCACATTTTGGCATGTTTCCCTGCCATTGCCTTGCCACTTCCCTGCCATCGCTTGACGACCTATCTATCATCCATTGAGTAGTTTGCGGCGTTCTGGCAACAAGCCGGCAACGTCCAAGCAACTTCCTGGTAATTGGCAATATCTACATACGGATTACATACCAAGAGTCACGGGCATGGCAAGCATCTGGGCCGATGAGCGTAGCGGGAACTGGCTCGTTCAATTCTGTTATGGCGGCAAGCGTTACTGCCGCTCTTGCGAGACACAAAAGGAGTCTGACGCCTGGCGGATCAAAGCCGCCGTCGAGGAGATCATCGGCTTTCTCAATACCGGGCGGTTGAAGATGCCGGAGGACATTGCCGACCCGGCCCTCTGGATCATTTCCGGCGGGAAGCTGGAAGAAAAACCCAAGATCGAGACACCACGACTCTCGCTCCTCGCTGAAATCTGCGACAGCTACCGCCAAGACCAACTCGACAAGGCAGAAACGACGCTTAATGGTGAGATCAACCACATCAACCATCTCAAGCGCAAGCTGGGCGAGCGGACGGTCTTGAACTCCTTGTCCCTCGAAATAATGCAGGGGTACGTCAACGACCGGAAGAACGAAGACAACCGCATGGACGGCAAGGTGTCTGGGGCAACGATCAAGAAGGAGTTGACCACCTTCATGCAAGTCTGGGAATGGGCTAAACAGCGGGGCTATGTCAAGCATCCCTGCCCAATCAAGCACTCCGGCAATTCTCGAAAATGGGCGGTAAAAATTCCGAAGCCGGAAGAATCCGAGAAGTTCATGACCTGGGTGGAAATCGAGCGTCGAATTGCTCGGGGTGGCCTGGCGAAGAAGCAGATCACAGAACTCTGGAAGTTCCTCTTCCTGGACGAAAACCAGTTAGGCGAACTACTGGAGTTTGTGAAGGAGAACGCCGTCTACCCGTTCATTTATCCGATGGTTGCCGTCGCTGCCTATACGGGCGCCAGACGCAGCGAAATCTGCCGCTCGCTCATCGACGATTTCAAGTTCCAGGACGACATCATTACCCTTCGAGAGCGAAAGCGGCGGAAGGACCGGGCCGCAACTACCCGTGACATTCCTCTGCACCCGAGATTGAAACAGATCATGCAGGAGTGGTTCAAGGCGCATCCCGGCGGTCAGTACACGATTGTGGCTCCGCTCAACATGCCGGGAAGAAAGGCCCGGTTAAGTTTCGGGATGCTGCGCCGAGACGAAGCTCATCACCATTTCAAAAAAGCTCTTGAAGATGGGAGGTGGGCCGTGGTCAGGGGATTTCACGTCCTTCGGCATTCCTTCGGTGCAATTTGCACGAGGGCAGGGGTTCCGATGAACGTCATCGCCAAGTGGATGGGCCACACGACTGAGGAAATGATGCGGCTTTACCAACACTTGTTTCCGCAGGACGAACAAAAGTGGATGGGCAGGTACCCGCTATTGCTACCTTCGGCGAGGGAGTAGTCCACCACCATTACACAGCCGAAGGAACTCGTGGCGGGAAATTTTCCACTTGCCAGTGGCAGGGTCTTTCACGGCTTCGATGCGACCCTGATTGCACCATTTCTCTCGTACCGTGAAATCGGATTTGTCAAGTGCCTCGGCGACTTCATCGGTTCTGTACCACTCCTTTGCGGGTGGCCGCTCCAGTAACAGTGCGTGAACCTCGGCGAGAGCTTTTTCCAAGTCATGGAGGCGCACAGAAATGTCATGAAGGCTCTGCTCGATGCTCATCGGAAGTTATCCCTACTCTGATTGTCACATGCTAACGCAACTTCGCTGTATCTGGGCCGATCCACCGAAGTGTTCACTACACCACGGGCGATTCGACTCGCTCACCTGATCGCCTGCTGCACGGGAATCGCTGGCCAGACATCTGCCCCTCCTCGGAATCAGCGGTGGCCTGGCTTGGCGGTGGGCGGTGATGCTCGTGAAGACCCGGACCCCGCTTGAGGCGGCCCGCAGTTGGCCGAGCAAGTATGTGATCGTGTTGTTTTCAAAAAGGGCGACCGGGAAAGTTGCAAAACGTTCATTTGTCGTCCGGTCCCTTGACGACGAGCTTTCCTTCCTCGTCCCGCACGATGACGCAATCGGCCGGCCACCTCGGAGAGGCGTCATTTGGACCATCGTCTAGCTCTACGGTGTCGAGGTCAGGAGGTGCGGGGGTATCTTCCTCGGTCTTCCAGCCAGTGGCATACTGGCCGATCTCCTGTACCAATTCCTCGATCTCGTCCTCGGGCACATCGGCTGGCACGTCCACAATTAGGCGGGTATAGACTACTTGATCTGCTTGAGCACTGAGCCATACCGCCAGTTTCTTTCGGGGTTCGCTCATGGTGTTCAACTTCTCCTTTCATTGGTCATGGGTTCGTTCGGTTGTCGGAAGAGAGCCTCCCCTCGGGAGGCCCTCTCGCTGTAGATTGGAATTCGTGATTCCTTCTCTCCATTCGGGGATCGCTGCCAGCCGTCAGGCGCCACGAGTGCATAGCACGCCGGGCACAGTCCAGCAGATTTGGTCCCCATGATCTGGCGGCAGGCACAGCATTTGAAAGTCCGCATGACATCTGCGTTCCTTTAGCCGCTCGCCCAGTGACCAACGCTAGGTGCTCGCTCAACTCCTCGGAAGTAAATCAAGTGTCGTCTGTTGCCGTGGCATCCCAAGGTGTCCGCAGGGATTCCGCTTGGGCAAGTAACGCCATCCGGGCATCCCGTCCGAGAACTGGACTTGAGAGCAGAGGGGGCATGTCATCGTGAAAGCGGTCATCGAGCAGACGGCCGGTTTCCGACTTTCGGACGCCGCCCCATTGCTTAAAGAAGAACGGCACCTTGGCTGCCTTGCACTGGTTCCGGATCGAGCGAACCCATTCCACTTCCATCGGTCTGGCTCCCGGCCCGCTCTCGCCGCCGACGATGACCCAGTGGATTCCCCGAAGGTCGATCTCGCCCAGGTCCTCCAAGAGTGGCT
>Ga0206891_10318_pt1 | contig 11514 bp, 14 predicted proteins | sample Alteio_BWOrgHeat_55_FD_153246 | JGI IMG/M metagenome (GOLD analysis project Ga0206891, IMG submission 153246) | Enriched cells from forest soil in Barre Woods Harvard Forest LTER site, Petersham, Massachusetts, United States - Alteio_BWOrgHeat_Nextera7 ...
GCTCTCCGTAAAGACGATGTTGTTCGTCAAGATCACGATCTTTCGGACGGGGCGCACTGTGATCTACTAAAACTTGATTATTCATGAGAATAAGAGAAACTGTTTCCCCGTTCACTGCTAAAAGATGATCAAGAATCCCATCATGATCTACATCGACGGTTAATGTTTGGGTGATGGTCGTGGGATCATAGAGATGTTTTTTTTGAAGGTATTCTTGAAGAAATGTGAGCTGGTTCTCAGGGACGGTGACTGAAGAGGGGTCCACTACAAACCGTTGTTTCTCCCAGATCCCCGAAAGACCAAGCGCATAATCATTTCCATGATCATGCCATGAAGTAATCGTGCTGCTCCAATCCCATGGAATTGGATCCCAAGGTTTGGGGATTTCATCAATTTGGACCGTTTGAAGATATCCTTCTGCTGAGAAAAGGGTAAAAGTAGATTGGTACACCGGTGCATGAAAGGGGACATCGGGTTTTATCCAACGTTTTTTCGTCTCACAATATTGGCCTACCAACATTCGCAGGCGAGTGTTTTGCACCAGCACAATGAGAGTCGACGAAGAATCACTCGCCCACGACGTTACTGTGATGAGAAAAAGACTGCTGGTTGTAAACAGAAAGCGCCGCATAGGATCGGATTGTATCTCTAAGCGAAGGTTTGCGTAATAAAAAGAATTAACGAGAAGTGGGAAGAACATGATCTTCATTTTCAATTTGATCAAGAACGAGAGATTACGCAACTTTATGCACTCATGGATATTCTGACGCGAAAAACAACAACCACGGGTTATGACGTTCGAGTCCGTGTCCATCCACAAACGTTTGCACAATGGTCTCAACGTCGGACGAGCCATTAATCTCTTCGATGACGCTAGCCAACAAAATTACTATTCTCCGTATTTTGGCCATTCCTTTATTTGTCTTGGCCTTAATTCATCATGCGCAACCCTTAGCACGATGGATTTTTGGAATCTCTGTTTTAAGTGATGCACTCGATGGAGCATTAGCTCGCAAACGCGGAGAGCGTACACCTCTAGGAACATTTCTAGATCCCTTGGCGGACAAATTACTGCTTGTATCGTGTTTTATTACTTATGCTTATCTAGGATGGATTCCTGTTGCTATTGTCGTTCTTCTTTTTTCTCGTGATTTTCTTATTCTCTCAGGTTGGTCGTTAGTCTCTATACTGACCAATGACTTCAAAATTCAGCCGCGCTTGTGGGGGAAGGCCACCACGGCTCTTCAAATGGCGTTTGCCGTCGCTCTTTTATTTGATTTCCATCCATTTATTTTATGGCCTCTTTTCTATGCCATGATCGGCGCAACAGTGATTTCATGTGTAGATTATGTCTATATCGGGTATCAAAAATTAGGAGCCCAGACCTAATGATCTCGCTTCTTTTTATTTTAGCGAGTTATTGCATTGGCGCGATACCCACGGGGTATTGGCTTGGAAAAGCATGGAAGAATATTGATATTCGACAATATGGCTCGGGCAACGTAGGAGCAACGAATGTATTTCGAGTGTTAGGGAAAGGACCAGGACTGGTCACCTTATTTATTGATATCACCAAAGGACTAATCCCCGTCTTATTCGCTCGTCATTTTTTCCCAAGTACTTCAGAAATAGCTTTAGCCGTCGGGATTGCCGCGATCATAGGACATACGCTTTCATTTTTTATTCGTTTCCGAGGAGGCAAAGGAGTTGCAACCTCTGCAGGTGTTTTTGCGGGATTAGCTCCGTTGCCTTTTCTTTTGGCATTAAGTGTTTTTGCCGCGACGTTTGGGATCACCCGTTGGGTTTCATTGAGTTCATTATCGGCGGCTATGGGATTAGGAATAGGAACTTTTCTTTTTCCAACGGCTTTACCAATTCGAATTACCGCATGGTTGGTTACGATCTTTATTTTTTGGACCCATCGCGCGAATATGCAACGTCTTCGACTGGGAACGGAACCCAAATTATTATGAAAATTGCAATTCTTGGGGCTGGATCGTGGGGAATGACCTTGGCCAATGTATTGGCCGAAAAACAATGGCCTGTCTCGCTATGGGAGTTCAATCCCGAGATTGCCAACCAATTCCAAAAAACAAGACGATCTTCCTTCCTTCCTGAATTCGTTTTAAATTCGAATGTCGAAGTCACGTCCATTCTCTCTGCTGCGATAGAAAATGCAAAGGTGATTGTGTCTGCAACTCCCTCTCAATATGTCCGTCTTACGATGAAGCAAGTTAAAAAAACAGGAAAGCTCATCGATACAACACCCATTGTGAGCGTGTCCAAAGGCCTTGAAGAAAAAACATTTAAACGAATGAGTGAAGTAATTCAAGAAGAATTAGGAATTTCGTCTTCACGTATTGCCGTTCTTGCTGGGCCAAACCATGCAGAAGAAGTGAGTCGTCAAATTCCGTCGGCCACACTGATTGCAAGCCCTGACATTCATTTGAATAAAGAAATGCAGTCCTTATTTAATAATCAGTATTTCCGTGTCTATACCCATACTGATCGTCTAGGTGTTGAATTGGGAAGTGTACTCAAAAATGTATTGGCGATTGCCTGTGGTATTGGAGATGGCCTTGGATTTGGAGACAACACTCGAGCCGCTCTCTTAACCCGAGGGTTGCAGGAAATTACTTTATTAGGTGTTGCCATGGGTGCACGAATGACCACCTTCTTCGGTCTTGCCGGGATGGGAGATTTAATTGTGACATGTCTTTCCAAACACAGTCGAAATCGTGGCTTCGGAGAAAAAATTGGTTTGGGGAAGTCTCCGGAACAAGCACTTTCTGAAATGACAATGGTGGTTGAAGGATATAAAACAGCTCCTTCGGCCTATGCTTTAGTGAACCAATTTAATTTACGTTGTCCATTGCTGCGAGAGACTTACAGTGTTTTATACGAGGGAAAAAGTCCTCAAAAGTCACTGATTGATCTTATGAGTCGCGAAACACAAGACGAATGGCAAGCATTGGCCGACATGGATGAAAAGAGGGAGAAATAGAATGAACAAAGCAAGTCTTGTAGACGTGGTAGAGCGTGTGGTCAGCACTCGAAAAGAAGCATCGGCCGCTGTGGATGTTGTTTTGAAAGGCATTCAAATGGCGCTTCGTTCGGGAGAAAAAGTAGTTCTTTCGGGCGTTGGGAGTTTTCACATCAAAATGCGCAAAGCAAAAGTCGGACGTAATCCTAAAACGGGTGTTGTTGTTCCTATCCCTCCTCGACGGGCCGTACGCTTTAAGGTATCAAAAGAACTGTTTTTGAATTAAAATAGAGATTCATGAACGCATTACTTCCAGAACAAACGTATTTTTCGATTGGGGAAGTAAGTCAGCTGACAGGGCTACAAGCCTATGTCATTCGTTATTGGGAAAGTCAATTTGGAACGCTTCGTCCACCCCGTAGAGATTCGGGTCAACGGAAGTTCACGCGCAAAGAGATTGATACGATTTTAAAAATTAAAGATCTCCTGCACGAAAAGCGTTTTACGATCGCGGGAGCAAAACGACATATTCAGAGAGAATCCCGTCAGGTCGCCACACAGTTGCAAGCGGTGATACCGAATTCTCCGGAGAGTCCTAATACGACGATGGATACATTACGAATCATTCGTCGCGAACTAGAAGAAGCGCTTCGTGTTTTAAAATCAGTTGCATAAAGATGTTGCAGAGTCGGGCCGTGGCGCAGTTGGTAGCGCGCTCCTTTGGGGTGGGAGAGGTCGTGGGTTCAAATCCCGCCGGCCCGACTCTGCAACAGATCATGACCTCGGGGCGTAGCGCAGTTGGTAGCGCGCCTGGTTCGGGACCAGGAGGTCGCCGGTTCAAATCCGGCCGCCCCGAGGGCAATGATTTGCAGCGCGGTCGTTTAGGCGACGAGTCTCGCGGTTCCCCGCCACTACGGCTTAGGCGGGTCTGCCAGAGACTGAGTGGCGGAAAATCCGGTCGCCCCGAGTCTGTCTCTGGGACTGTCATAACCAATGTCTAAACGAATTCTTTTCTTATATATTTCTCCTTCCTCAGGACACCAACACGCTGCAGAAGCGATACAAGAAGCACTTCGACTCATCGCTCCAGATTGGGAATCTCAGGGATTAGATTCATTCACCTATGTGTATCCCACCATTGGGAAATGGATTGCAAAAACCTATTTGGAAGTATTGCGGCGAACCCCTATGCTTTGGGATTTTTTATACGACAATCCGGATATCGTAAGCGCAACACGAGAAGTTCGTGAACTTTTAAATATTGTTTCATCTCCTAAGCTTAACCGATTGGTGAAGCGGTATAACCCTCAAGCGATTGTCTGTACTCAAGCTGTTCCGTGTTCTGTATTTGCAGCTGAAAAAAGGCGAGGGAAATTAAAAGTTCCTTTAATTGCAGTAATTACTGATTTTGCCATTCACTCGTATTGGATCTATCCCGAAGTGGATTTATATTGCGCTCCCTCTGAAGAAGTTCGACGAACATTAATCAAACAAGGAATCCCTCATCACAAAATTGTAGTGACAGGTATTCCTATCAGCCCACGCTATATGCAAACCACACCAAGGCCCTTAGCTAAACAGCGATTGGGATTTGATCGTCAGAAACCGGCCGTCTTAGTCATGGGAGGAAGTCAAGGACTCGGACCTCTTGACCTGTTAGTTCAAAAATTAACATCTATTTCATACTTGCAATGCATTGTCACCACGGGACTCAATCGAGAACTCTTTCGCATGCTTCAAAAAAAAATATCGAACTGATCGCTCTGTTGCAATTGTAGGCTATACAAAACTGGTTCATGAGTTAATGGATGCTGCTGATTTATTGATTACCAAGCCGGGAGGGCTAACTTCATCGGAAGCCTTGGCCAAAGGACTTCCGATGATCATTACCAATCCCCTTCCAGGCCAAGAAGAACGTAACTCTCACTATTTACTTAAACAAGGAACCGCTGAGCGTGCAGATACAATAGAGAGCGTTATCCTCGGTGTTCATAACGTTCTTCAGCATCCTCATAAACTAAAGCGTATGCAAGAGCATGCCCTCGCAATCGCAAAACCTTATGCGGCTATTGAGATTGCGCGCGCCATTTTTCAAGTTCTAGCAGTGACTTAATTTGAAAATTGATAGAGAAAAAGTTGCAGGATCGACGATGCTTTTACTATAAGAGTTGCTATGGCTGAAAGCTTAGACGCAGTATCTCTTTACTTCCGGGCAATTAAAAATTACCCCGAGCTTAATCGCGAACAATTTAACGATCTTTGGCGCCGTGCAAAAAAAGGAGATCGTAAAGCGAAAGAAGAGCTCATCGAACGCAATTTACGCTTGGTCATCCCCATTGCAAAAAAATATTTCCGTCCTGGAATTGATTTTCTCGACATTATCGAAGAAGGCAATTTGGGACTTATGCATGCGATTGATAAATTTGATCCCGATCGTGGATTCCGATTTTCAACCTATGGCGCTTACTGGATCGAACAATCGATTCGGAGAGCAATCGACGAACAATCCAAAACAATTCGAATCCCACCACACGCTTGGGAAGCGCTCCGCAAATGGCTTCGTCAATGGGATGTCTTACACGGACAATTGGGACGCGATCCCACATTACATGAGATGGCGCAAAAACTCCATCTTTCTGCCCGTCAGGTGAAAGGCATTTTAGATGCGGCCGAAGCGGCTCGTGGAATTGGAAGTTTAGAATCACCGCTGGATGATGATGAAAATTTAACGCTTAAAGATGTAATCTCCGATGGAGAATTGTACGCTCCTGATCGTCTTATGTCCGTCTTAAAATTACACGATGAATTGGATGTAGCTATGTCGCAGTTACCGATTCGAGAACGACAAATCTTGGAATTACGTTTTGGACTGAGTGGAGAAAATCAAACCCTTGAAGAAGTCGGGAAAAAACTGAAAGTCTCTCGCGAACGTATTCGTCAACTCGAAAAAACGAGGACTTGAGCGTTTACGTCGACTGGCTACACGAATGGGGATTATTTAATGGCTTCTGTTTCAATTGGTAATTTAAATAGCGCAGTTCGCGATGTCGCTGATTTTCCAAAACCAGGAATTGTATTTAAAGATATCACGCCTCTTCTTCAAGATGGTGCACTTTTCAAAGCAGCCGTTGATCGCATTGCAGGTCCTTTTCAACGAAAAAATATTACGCATGTTGTTTCCATGGAATCACGTGGATTTATCTTTGGATCTCCTGTGGCTTACTTATTAAATGCAGGCTATGTTCCCATTCGAAAAAAAGGAAAATTGCCACATAAGACTCTTGCCCATACCTACAATTTAGAGTATGGAACGGATACATTGGAAATTCATGCCGATGCTTTAGATGCCTCCAGCCGTGTCCTTATTATTGACGATGTATTAGCCACAGGTGGCACAGCAAACGCAACGTGCAAACTCGTTGAAAATTTAAAAGCCAAAGTCGCTGGTCTTGGTTTTTTAATCGAATTGGAATTCCTCCATGGTCGAGAGAAACTTCGGGGCTATACCGTTTCCTCTGTTTTACGCTATTGACTTTTGAAATAAGTTCATGTATCTTTTTGATCGCTTATGAAAATTAATTCTTCCATTCAACAGTTCACCGCGTCGATGTGCATGTGTATGTGCAGCGCTTGCGGCTGTTTGATTTTTGGGAGAATGAAGAAATAACTTATACCAATCTCTTGTAAATCAACCCCAGTCGCCGCGGCGACTGGGGTTTTTTATTGCCTAAAAATGAAATTAAAACTAAAAAGGAGAATTAGAATGAACATTCAAGTCAGAAGTAAAAGTTGGAAAGCGATCGTCTTAGGGTTTGTCGCTGTAACCCTTGGCGGATTTCATAGCACAGCATGGAGCGAAGATGTGGCTCCGCCAGCATCTAGTGATCTCGAACAACGAATTCGGATTCTTGAGCGAAAACTCGAAGTTTCCGATGAAGCAACAGCGACGAAGAGTAAAGAATCAGCAAAAGTCACAGCAGGAAAAGAAGGATTCCAAATCAAATCAGCGGACGGGGATTTTCTCTTAAAGATCCGAGCGTTGATCCAAGCCGATAGTCGTTTCTTTATCAACTCCACCAATAATAGTGAAGTCGATCAATTCCTCATCCGAAGAGCACGTCCTATTTTGGAAGGAACGATTTACCAGTATGCAAATTTCCTATTTGTGCCAGATTTTGCAAACAATGGGAAAAATGTTTTGGTTGATGCTTATTTAGATATTGCTCCTTGGAGTTTTATAAAACTTCGAGCCGGTAAATTTAAATCACCGATTGGGTTAGAACATTTGCAATCAGATCCCAATCTCATTTTTGCTGAGCGGGGCTTCCCAAGTCTTTTGGTTCCTTCGCGTGAAACGGGAGTCCAACTGTTTGGTGATTTTTGGCAAGGAGCTTTAAACTATGCCATTTCAGCCACTAATGGTGTAGGAGATAATAATCTCAATACTAACACGACAACGCCTGTCACCTCGGATGGCGATGTGAATGACAGCAAAGAAGGGACTGCGCGACTCTACGCCCAACCTTTTAAGAATACTGAACTTGAACTTCTGCAAAAGTTTGGTGTCGGCTTTGGCGCAAGCTATTCAGCCCAATCCACCACCAATCCGACCTATACCACACCGGGACAATTGTCTCTTTTTAGCGTTGCTACTACAGCGCTTGCGGATGGAGAAAAAATTCGTTTAGCGCCAGAACTTAATTGGTATTACCATGCTTTGGGAATCTTCGGGGAATATGTTCAATCCTCACAAGTCTTTCGAGTCGGTAGAGTACGCTCAACAATCGTCAATGATGCTTGGCAAGTTGCCGCCTCGTATGTGATCACAGGGGAAGATGCATCATACTCCGGTGTTAAACCGCGCAAGCCTTTTGATCCCAAAAACGGAACATGGGGTGCTTTCGAAGTGGCAGGACGATTCCATGAGCTTTATTTGGATCCCGATAATTTTACAAAGGGCGTAACGACCGCAGCCGCCTCTGTACAACGGGCAACTGCAATCGGAGGAGGGATCAATTGGTATCTAACCTCTGCTCTACGCTTTACAACGGATTATGAGCACACGACATTTGATAAAGGCGCTACGATTGGAGATCGACCCAATGAAGATGTTGTGATTTCACGTTGGCAGATCTACTTCTAACTTACATTGCGAGGGAAATAAATCATGAACATTAAACTGTATTGGAAACAATTAGTAAGCATTCTGGTATTCACCAGCATTCTCGGTTCGGGGGCTACAGGCCAAAGACTACACGCTTCTCAATGTATCTTATGACCCGACGCGGGAACTCTACCAAGACTTCAATGCCGCCTTTGCAAAGCATTGGAAGGAAAAAACGGGGGATTCTGTCACAATCAATCAATCGCATGGCGGCTCGGGCAAACAAGCCCGCGCTGTCATCGATGGACTGGAGGCGGACGTCGTCACATTAGCCTTGGCCTATGATATCGATGCGATCGCTGAAAAAGGAAATCTTCTATCTACGTCTTGGCAGAAGAAGTTGCCTCACAACAGTATTCCTTACACTTCGACCATTGTCTTCCTCGTTCGCAAAGGCAATCCGAAAGGCATTCACGATTGGGATGACTTGATCAAACCTGGGATCTCCGTGATTACGCCGAATCCGAAAACATCTGGGGGTGCCCGCTGGAATTATCTTGCTGCTTGGGGATATGCGTTACGCCAAAACAACAACAGTTCGGAAAAAGCAAAGGAATTTGTTTCTAAACTTTACAAGAATGTTCCCGTCCTTGATTCAGGAGCCCGCGGAGCAACCACAACTTTTGTCCAACGAGGGATTGGAGATGTATTAATCTCATGGGAAAATGAAGCGCTCTTGGCCATTAAAGAATTGGGGAAAGGCAATGTTGAAATTGTCGTTCCTTCGATTTCGATCCTGGCAGAACCTCCTGTAGCTGTTATTGATCGTGTTGCAGACAGACATGGAACACAAAAAATTGCGCAAGCTTATTTGGAGTATCTCTACACCCCCGAAGGCCAAGATATTGCTGCACGCAATTATTATCGTCCTCGTTTAGCGTCCGTCGCTGCCAAATATAAAAATATTTTTCCATCGATCACATTATTTACAGTCGATGAGGTATTTGGTGGTTGGCAAAAAACACAAAAAACGCATTTCGCCGATGGCGGTGTGTTTGACCAGTTGTATCAACCGTAATTAGAAACACAAAAAATGGAGGTCAACCATGAAGGAAAGCAAACACAACCAGCGAGAAAGTAATAATCATACACGGAGGACGGTCTTCTTCTCCGAGTCTCCCTTGTCGTGGATGCGAATGGGCAGGAGTGTGCGCATCTCTAGCGCTTGCAGGACAAACCAACGAGTGGGATTCATCACGCATTACAGATGATGAAGCCGAATGGGGGAAAATATAAGACGTCACCCTACTCAATAACAACGCGGAGATTCATCTGGGTCTAAGGGCGTAAAAGTAATAAGGCCCTTAGGCCTATTCATCTAAATGAAGATGAATAACATAATATTTTACTGTTTAAAACTAAAGGAGGAATGATTCTTATGTTAACCCCCATCAAAACGATGATTGCTTTTATTATTGTTTGTACTCCCCAATTTGTATGTCATGCTAACCCACCTGTATATTTTGGAGAAGACCACACAACTTACAAAACACCAGGGGATGAAACCAAACCTACAACAAAACGAAATATTCAAATTGCACAAGTCATCAATCCTATTTCTAGAACACAAATCAAAACAAAAAGTACAGGAGTGACTTATACCAAGGAACAAAAAGAAGCTATCGCAGCATACGATGAGGTCAATCAAAGGGTTCAGGAATATCGCTCATTAATCACTGAATTACTTACAAAAAAGGTTAAAGTCGCGCCAGATTCTCCGTTTAAAGAATATTTAACTAAAATCACTTTTGATCAAAAGGTAAAAATATATGGCGCATGGGCACTCGAATCACTGGCAGCTGGACATATAAAAGATCAAACCGTTATCAAACGATATACGCGCATTAAAGACAAAGTACTACAAATTGAAAAAGCAGTTAAACGAGCAGACACAGCTGCGGACGCATTGCAAAACGCTGCTGTGATGGATCTAACGCTTAGCCGGGATACTAAAACTACGAATCTTATATATTGGGCACATCGCGTCGCACGTGCTGGAGAAAAATTCATTCTTCCTACAAATGGATGGGAGTCTAATCCGGATATTATCACGGACAAGGATTTGTCGGTTCAAGTAAAATCTGCATACGGTCCCGTGGGCCCGGACCATACGTTTGACTATGTGCATAGCTCACGAGGAAATCCTATTCTTCTAACCATCATTAAAAAACCTAGTGATAAAAAGCATGTCGTTTTTGATGTTGATGTTTTGCCAGATGGAACATTTGAAGCTCACAACTATTTTCCTTAAATCTATAACTCTATAGAATTAGTAGATTTATTTACAGGAAAGTCATGTCTCTTTAAAAAAGATATGACTTTTTTTTCATATCCCTGTACAGATCATGGACTTCCCTGGTTTAATTAGTATTCGTATGAATTTTTCAATCAAACAACGTCACGTATTGCCCGGATTCGGAATTGCGATGGGTTTTACATTGCTCTATCTCACACTTCTTGTCCTTCTTCCTCTATCAACTTTATTTTTAAAAACGGCAACCGGCGATTGGGCCCATTTCGTACAAGCTGTCACATCGGCACGCGTTGTTGCGTCTTACAAAGTAACCTTTGGAATTTCTCTATTGGCAGCTCTCTTTAATGCGCTCATGGGTTTAATTGTGGCTTGGACCTTGGTTCGTTATTCATTTCCAGGCAAACGGTTAGTCGATGCTTTGGTTGATCTTCCTTTTGCATTACCGACGGCCGTTGCTGGAATAGCCTTAACTGCTATCTACGCTCCGAATGGGTGGATCGGCCAGTATTTAGCACCGCACGGCATCCAAATCGCTTTTGCAAGACCTGGCATTTTTATTGCACTGACATTTATTGGCTTGCCCTTTGTTGTTCGTACACTTCAGCCAGTGATCGAGGAAATGGATACTGACATTGAAGAAGCAGCAGCGAGTTTAGGCGCTAATCGATTCCAAACTTTTTTTCTGGTCATTCTGCCTAATCTATGGCCCGCGTGGATCACAGGGTTTGCCTTGGCGTTTTCTCGCGCATTAGGAGAGTATGGATCGGTTGTTTTTATTTCGGGCAATATGCCGATGAAAACAGAGATTACACCTCTTCTTATTATTACGAAACTTGAACAATATGACTATGCGGGTGCGACAGCGATTGCATCAAGTATGTTAGTGGCTTCATTTATTCTTTTACTTTTCATTAATATCCTCCAAGCACGAAGTGCTGCTCTTAAAGGAAGTCGATAATGGATAGAACTCACAGAACAAATCTAGGCTTTTCTAATGCATGGGAATTTACTCTGTGAGTTCTGCTACCAAAATTCGAACCACACAACGTTCTGCGTCCCAGACACAACATCTCACCGAACCGCGATGGGTTCGCTGGACACTGATTGCAATCA
>Ga0206891_10319_pt1 | contig 11512 bp, 10 predicted proteins | sample Alteio_BWOrgHeat_55_FD_153246 | JGI IMG/M metagenome (GOLD analysis project Ga0206891, IMG submission 153246) | Enriched cells from forest soil in Barre Woods Harvard Forest LTER site, Petersham, Massachusetts, United States - Alteio_BWOrgHeat_Nextera7 ...
CTGACCTTGCCGACAACGGTTTGGAAACGTCCGCCCGATACCGGGACGATCACGATCGATTGCCCGTCGTTGTTCTCCGTGTATTGGCCGCCGATTTGTTCGGCGTATTGTTTCATGAGGGCAGATAAATCCATGTTCGAACCTTTTGAAACGAAGTTACGAAATCACCGTCATAAACGGCGGTGATCTAAAAATAAAGTCCATGTGCCCGGAACTTTCCCTGCGAGAATTCGAGCGCCGGCGCGGGCAGGCGAATCATGTTCACAAAATAAATGAGCGTGTTGAGGAATTTCGACTTCGACCGGTAGGCCGTCAGGTCGAAATCCAGACCCAGGTAATATTGCCGGTAAGGTTTATATCCTTTCTGAAGGCTTTGGTATTCGAGCGGTACTCAAGGATATTTTAAAAGACCAGAAGGAACTTAAACTGGAGGTCGATGAAGCCGTCGACGGAGCGGAGGCGCTCGTGAAACTGGAGGGCACTCACTACGACGTCGCCTTCTGCGATATCAAGATGCCGAAGGTCGACGGAATGGAAGTATTGCAGCGGGCAAAAGAGCAAGGCATCTCGACAACCTTCATTATGATCTCCGCACACGGGACCACGGAGATGGCAGTCGACGCCACCAAGATGGGGGCTTACGATTTTCTGCAAAAGCCGCCGGATCTCAACCGCCTGTTGATCACGTTGCGAAACGCGTTGACCAACAGCCAGCTCGTACGGGAGACCCGTACGTTGCGAAAAAAAGTGTCCCAGAAATATGAAATGGTGGGAGAATCGACGGCCATACACGACATCCAGGCGGTGATCGAAAAAGTCGCGCCCACCGATGCCCGCGTTCTTATTACCGGGCCAAACGGCTCGGGTAAAGAATTAGTAGCGCGATGGTTGCACGAAAAAAGTTATCGTGCGTCAGGTCCTTTCGTCGAGGTCAATTGCGCTGCTATTCCTTCGGAGCTTATCGAAAGCGAACTTTTCGGGCACGAAAAAGGATCGTTCACGTCTGCCATCCGACAACGGATCGGAAAATTCGAACAAGCCGAGGCGGGAACACTTTTCCTGGACGAAATCGGCGACATGAGCTTATCGGCTCAGGCAAAGGTCCTGAGGGCATTGCAGGAGAATAAAATCACGAGAGTGGGCGGCGATAAGGACATTTCGGTTAACGCCCGCGTAATCGCGGCAACGAACAAGGATATCAAAAAAGAAATTGCCGAAAACCGTTTCCGGGAAGACCTCTATCACAGGCTTTCCGTCATTGTGATTAAAGTACCTGCGCTGAAAGACCGGAAAGAAGATATCCCGATCCTGGTTGACCGTTTCCTGAATGCGATTGCCGACGAGTATGGAACACGAAAAAAAGAAATCGAAGAAAGGGCGCTGACTGAATTGACTAATTATTCCTGGACGGGAAATATCCGGGAACTCAGGAATGTAATTGAGCGACTCGTCATCATGAGCGGCGAGCGCATAATGGCCGAAGAAGTGAAGAAATACCTGTAAATCAGATTCTTTTCTCCGATCCGCTTTTTACTTCCTTTTTGCTGTACGTCGGGCACGTGTACTGCGTACAGGCCGATACAAAAGCCACGAGAGCAACAAAGATTAAAACCTTCTTCATACTGATGGATTTGATAATCGACAAAATTATCAATCTTTTCCATACCCACAAATACCGGGGCACAATTTTGAACGGCTTGTCACCCGATAGCCTCACCGACAAGCAGATTACAGCCCCGCACGTCACTATTGTCCATCCGGCCAAGTACCTCAAAGCTACCATCTTGGTTAATCCGGCCTAAATCCTCGGTTTCAATGAAGGCACAAGAATCGATGTTGGCCAGGTCGACGACGTTAATTCCACCCGTTTTGCCGGGTCGCTCCACGTTGAAAGGGTCGTGTAGATCCCGGACAATAATCTTCATGCCGCGGGAAGGGTGAAATTTTCCTCCGCCTGTGGAATAGGCTTGCGACAGCAGTTCAGTCATTCCATATTCAGCATGCACGACGGAAATGTTCCAGCGGCGACAGAGGTAGTAGTGAAGTTCCTCGCGGACAATTTCGGGTCCACGGCCTTTCATACCACCGGTCTCCATCACCACACTACCGCTCAGGTCGATTTCGTAATGTTCCGCCAGTTCACGCAAGGCAAAGGTTACGCCCAACAGGAGAATTCTACGTGATTTCATCCCCTTTTCCGGTTTTTTTAACCCATCGATCTTGCGAATCAGCGCGTCGTGGTCGTTCAGGTAAAAGCCTGAATGAGGCGATGCACTTTGACGGATAAAATGATCTGCCATGGCCACGAGTGATGAACCTTTCCGTTCCAGGTAAGAGGGCAAAAGCGCGAGAACATGGAAATTGCGAAGAGGGCCATAAGTAGCTGTAAAAATCTGTTCCGCGTGATGGAGGTAAAAACCAACATCACGCACCGCGTGACGACTGGTAGTCGTTCCGCTGGTGCCGCTGCTGGTGAAAATCGTTTCGGGTGTCCAACGATCCGAAACAACGTGATGCGACTTGAAAAAATTGATCGGCAGGAACGGGATTTGGGAAAAAGACCTTACCCCTCGCCCCAGGTGGGTGATATAGGACCGGTACACCGGGTTATTGGCAACCTGGTAGCGGTAGAGCTCCAACGCAATATTTTCGAAGTTTTGCCCGTTAACCTCCGAGAGGGCTCGCTGAAAAATCCTGTACTGATCCATGCCGCAGTTCCTCCCGCCAAAGGTAAGAGGCAATCCCGTTACTTGAGCAAGCCCTAACAACCGGGCATTCAATCTTCTGAAAATTTGAATATCTTTATGCTTCCAAATATTACCCGCAGCGCGTGTTGAAAAAGAGCTTCGTTGGATGGTCGTTGATGCTTCTGGTGTTGGCGGTGGGATCAAACGCGTGTTTCGAGCCGCCGCAATTCCCGAGTGTCCCTGTCATTACCTTTAACAACATCGTTTTCAAGAACTACAGTTCAACGACCCCCGGGGACGACGACACCCTGATGCTGACGATCAACTTTAAGGATGGCGATGGTGACCTCGGCCTTGATGCCAGCAACCCCGGCGATGCCGAAGGAATTTATGCACCTCAGTATTATTTTCTGGCGGACGGAACAAAAGTTTTTCTAACCGGCACGTCGATTACCAACCCGGCTTATTTTCAATTGCCCGACGGAACGTTGGTATTGGATTCCCTTATTTCTTACCGTACCAAGCGGAAGGCACTCGGAAAAGCAAACGACACGCTGCCCGCATATGTGCCGCCCTTTAGCTGCACGAACTGGTCAATCATCACGAAGTTGGATTCCAACAGCAACAGCCAGGTCCCGGTGGATACCCTTTACATGCAACTCAATCCAAACTATTACAATATTTTCGTCGACGTTCTGGTGAAACAAAACGACGGGTCCTTTGTGGCCTACAACGGAAATCTAAACAATGACTGCAGCGCCGGGTTAGACGGGCGGTTTCCTATTCTCGCCAGCGATCCATCGAAGCCCGGGCCTCTGGAGGGCACCATCCGTTATTCTATGGCATCGCTGGGTTGGCTGGTCACCTTCAGTACGAAGACACTTGAACTCCGCGTGTCTATTCAGGACAGGGCATTGCATCGAAGTAACACGATCATTACGCCACCCTTCGCACTAAAGTAGAAATCTGAGAATGTGCTGATTTGAAATTGCGCGGCTGGTTTTCCGGCAGCTCATTGCGCACATCAGCACATCAGCCCACCCGATCGCTTTCAAATGCTCAACTCAGTACAGGGCCGGGAACCGATTCGGGTCGGATTCGCTCATCAACGCATAGACTTTGTCGACGATCTCCTCGGGGTTAGGCTTGGTAAAATAATCGCCGTCCGAAGCATACGCCGGACGGTGCTCGGTACCCGTAATCGTTAACGGACGAGAATCCAGGAATCGATAACCATCCTGCTCTTCCAGCACCTTCTGCATCATGTACGCCGTCGCTCCGCCAGGCACATCTTCGTCGGCGAAGACGACCCGGTTCGTCTTTTTCACGGACTCGACAATGCTGTGGTGGCGGTCGAAAGGGAGGAGCGTTTGCACGTCGATGACTTCACAGGAAACGCCGAGCGCTTCGAGGTCGTGCGCGGCTTCCAGTATAATTCTGCACATGGAGCCATACGTGACGATCGTGATATCCGAACCTTCGCGGATTATTTCCGGCACGCCCAGCGGAACAGTAAACTCGCCAATGTTGTCGGGCATCTTTTCCTTCAAACGGTAGCCATTCAGGCACTCGATGATCAAGGCAGCATCATCCGATAACAATAACGTGTTATAAAATCCTGCCGCTTGCGTCATGTCACGAGGCACCAGGACATACATTCCCCGCAAACTATTTAGGATCATCCCCATGGGCGACCCGGCATGCCAAACGCCCTCGAGCCGATGACCCCGGGTCCGTACGATGACAGGCGCTTTCTGGCCGCCTTTGGTACGGTACTGCAGACAGGCAAGGTCATCCGACATGATCTGGATCGCATAGAGCAGGTAATCCAGGTATTGAATTTCAGCGATCGGTTTCAGACCCCTGAGGGCGGCCCCTATCCCCTGCCCCACGATTGTGCATTCCCGAATTCCGGTATCGGTGACCCTGAGTTCGCCGTACTTTTGCTGGAGGCCGGCAAACCCCTGGTTCACATCGCCGATTTTTCCGACGTCCTCCCCAAAGGCGAGCACCCGCGGATCGCGTTTCAGGGCGGCGTCGAAACAAGCCTGAAGGATCTCGCGTCCATCGACCAACGGCGAGTTTTCGCGATACGAGGGTTTGGTTTCCGGTGTAAGCAGGGCTGACCACGGCGACTGGCTATAGACGAAGGAGCTGTAGCGCTCAAGATTTTCACGTGCATTTCGTTCGATCCACGAAACAATTTCCGCTTTCCTTGTTGAAGGTCGTCCGAGGAGGAGGCGAACGGCCTTCTTTGCCGCCTTGATGGCGTCAAGCCGCAAGGGATTGATCGCCTTCTCCAGCGTGTCGCGGAGTTCGGCAATCTCAGGAGCTTCTTGTTCGGCTTTCGCGAGAAGGGCGGTAAGGGCTTGCTGCTCCACCTGAATCTCGGCATTGAACGATTTCCAGGCTTCTTCTTTTGCCGCCCGCGCCGTCGCCTTGGCTTCCTTCTCGAGTTCGTCGAGTTCTTCCACAGTGCTGATTCCCTGGTCAAGGATCCATTCCCGCATCTTCAGGTTGCAATCGTATGCTTTCTCCCATGCCAGGCGCTGCTTTGATTTGTAGCGCTCATGTGAACCCGACGTGGAGTGGCCCTGAGGCTGCGTCATTTCGGTTACATGAATGAGTACCGGAACATGTTCCGTGCGGCAAATCTTTTCGGCCGATGCATATACCGCGCAAAGTCCGGCATAGTCCCACCCTCTGGCCGTCAGGATCTCGAATCCCTTTTCTGTAGGCGTGCGTTGAAAGCCGGCCAGTATTTTCGAAATGCTTCCTTTTGTTGTCTGGTATTCCTGGGGCACGGAGATCCCGTAGTCGTCGTCCCAAACCGAAACGAGCATCGGCACCTGAAGTACACCGGCGGCATTGATCGACTCAAAGAACATGCCTTCCGATGTTGAAGCATTTCCGATTGTTCCGAAGGCGATTTCGTTGCCGTGGTCGGAGAGCTCTGTAAACGGGAATAATTCGCGGTTGTTCCGAAAAAGTTTGGAGGCATACGCCAGTCCCAGCAACCGTGGCATTTGCGCCGCTGTCGGCGAGACGTCGGCGCTGCTGTTCTTGAGTTTGGTAAGGTCCTTCAAAGCACCACGTTCGTCGAGGAGCCTGGTCGCATAGTGGCCGTTCATCAGGCGCCCGGCGGATGCGGGATCGGCCTCAATATCGGTGTGCGCGTAAAGTTGTCCGAAATAATGCTGAAGCGTGAGTTCGCCGATAGCCAGCATGAACGTTTGGTCGCGGTAGTAGCCTGCCCGGAAATCCCCATCGCGAAACACTTTCGCCATGGCAATCTGCGCGACCTCTTTGCCGTCTCCGAAAATTCCGAACTTGGCCTTCCCCATAAAGACTTCCTTGCGGCCGAGAACGCTTGCCTCACGACTCTCGCATGCAAGGCGATAATCAGCCAGCACAGCGGACGCTTTTTTTGCCGAAACTCCGATGGGTTTTGTCAGGCTCACCAAGACTGGGTTGAATCCAAAAATAGATAAAAACTAATCATCGTTCAATGCCGCAAACGGTGCGCAAAATAAAATGGGGCTCAAAAAATCAATACCCAAAGAATCCGGCGCCCTTACCCTGTTTCGGCAAATGAAAATCCGAACCGGTGGCGGGAAAATCGGCGGCGTTGTTTTCAGCACCTCCTTCAAAAAACAGGCGGCGGTATTACCGCAATCGTAACCGAATGTTATCTTTGCGCTCCTTACCCGGGGCGAGCCGGCGACGGCATGCGCCCCATAACCCTGTAACGTATGATCATCGGCGTTCCCAAAGAAATAAAAAACAATGAAAACCGGGTGGCGCTGACTCCCGCGGGTACTCAGGAGTTGGCTAAACGAGGACATACCGTTTACGTCCAGGCGCATGCCGGCGAAGGCAGCGGGTTTCCCGATACCGAGTATGTGCAGGCAGGCGGCAAAATACTCGGCGAAGCCGCCGATGTATTCGGGATTGCCGAAATGATCCTGAAAGTAAAAGAGCCTGTAGAACCCGAATACACGCTGATCAAAAAAGATCAGCTCGTCTTCACTTATTTTCACTTTGCCTCCTACGAACCCCTGGCACACGCCATGATCAAAACGGGTTCTGTTTGCCTGGCGTATGAAACCGTGGAGCGCGCGGACGGAAGCTTGCCTCTGTTGATACCAATGTCGGAAGTGGCCGGCCGGATGGCTATCCAGGAGGGCGCTAAATACCTGGAAAAGCCGCTGAAGGGTCGCGGAATTCTCCTTGGGGGTGTTCCGGGTGTCATGCCGGCAAAGGTTTTAATTCTGGGGGGCGGCGTCGTGGGGACACATGCCGCCAAGATCGCCGCCGGAATGGGGGCCGATGTTATCATAACCGATCTGAACATCAACCGGCTGCGTTACCTGGATGATGTTATGCCCAAAAACGTTCATACCATGGTATCGAACGAGTATGTCCTGCGGGAGCTGGTCAAGACCCACGATCTCATCGTAGGCGCTGTCCTTATTCCGGGAGCAAAAGCACCGAAACTCATTACGCGCGATATGTTAAAAACAATGCGCCCCGGAACTGTCCTTGTCGACGTGGCTGTCGACCAGGGCGGGTGCATCGAAACCTGCAAGCCCACCACGCACGAGAATCCCACCTATATCATCGACGATGTCGTCCATTATTGCGTCGCGAATATGCCGGGCGCCGTGCCCTACACGTCTACCCTCGCGCTCACCAACGCGACGTTGCCCTATGCCATCAAACTGGCGGGTAGCGGCTGGAAGAAATCCAGCCAGGAAAACCTCGAAATTTGCAAGGGGCTGAATGTCATCCAGGGCAAGGTGGTGTATAAAGCGGTAGCGGATGCCTTCAATCTTCCTTATACGGACGTAAAAGAATTTTTAAATTGAGATGATTTAACTTACTTTATACCGTTTTCTGTTTTTCTCATTTTTGTTTTCAGGGCCGGGGCCGTAAAAGGTTCCGGCCTTTTTATGCGGGGTCGTCAAACGGCGGAAATTCGCTATGGAATTTTGCCTCACCGCCCGGTGTAGGGGCTTCGCAGCAATAGTGCACCATACCGTTTGAGACTGCCAGGTACCGGGCACCAATGGTCATGTTATACACGGCAATCTGGTTGAATGCCTTCTGGCTCAGCTTGATCACCGGCGATTTGCATTCCACGAGCATCCAGGGTTTTCCCTGACGATCATGAATGACAATATCCGACCGCTTCTGAATAGTGTTGAACGACAAGCCGCTTTCGACTTTGAACAATGCTTTCGGATAATGGAGGTGGTGGATGAGGTAGTGAATAAAATGCTGACGTACCCACTCCTCCGGCGTCAGGATTACATACTTCTTCCGGATGATATCAAAAATCCAGATTTTTCCTTGATCCTTCCTTATCTTTGAATCGATGACAGGCAGGTTGATGGGATGCATACCGGGGTTATGCGACGGACGCGTAGAGCAGCGGTCCGGGCAGTTGCACAAAACTAACCTATTGAACCGATCTGCTGCCCGGGTGGTTATAATAATTTACCATGAAGACTAAACAGGATATTGTCGAAAACTGGCTTCCGCGGTATACCGGAATGCCGCTCGAGTCATTTGGCCGGTACATTTTGCTCACCAACTTCGATAACTACGTCCGCAAATTTGCGGAATGGAATAAGGTGGACGTGAAGGGAGAAGACCGTGCCATGCTGAGCGCTACGGCGCAAGGGATTACGATCATCAACTTCGGCATGGGCAGCCCCAACGCCGCCACGATCATCGATTGCTTGTCGGCGATCAAACCGGAAGCCTGTCTTTTCCTGGGGAAGTGCGGTGGACTGAAAAAGAAACACGACCTCGGTCATTTTATCCTTCCGATCGCCGGTATCCGGGGGGAAGGAACAAGCAATGACTATTTTCCCCCTGAAGTCCCTTCGCTCCCCGCTTTCGCCCTGCAAAAAGCGATCTCTACCACGATCCGGGACTACAATCAGGACTACTGGACCGGTACTGTTTACACCACCAACCGCCGGGTGTGGGAATGGGATGAGCACTTCAAGGAATACCTGATCAAGATCCGCGCCATGGCGATCGACATGGAAACCGCCACGATCTTCTCTACGGCATTTTATAACGAAATCCCCGCAGGGGCACTTCTCCTGGTGTCCGATCAACCGATGGTTCCGGACGGAATAAAAACGGAATCGAGCGACCGCGCGGTGACTTCCAGTTTTGTGGACCTCCACCTGAAAATCGGGATCGACTCGCTGAAACAATTAATCAATAAGGGGATCACCGTAAAACACCTGAGGTATTGATCGCCGCTACCCGGACGTCGCCACACGGTTTGCCGTCTTTTCTTTGGCCCGGGCGACAAGCAATGCGAGTAATCCAACCACAAAAAAGACGATGAGTACCAGGATGGATCGCTTCATCCCGAAGATTTCGTCTATATAACCAAAGGAAAAGATGCCGAAGACAATAGCTATTTTTTCTGTCACATCATAAAAACTGAAGAACGATGCGGTATCCTCTGTCGGCGGCATAAGCTTGCTGTAGGTGCTCCGGCTCAGCGACTGGATACCCCCCATGACGAGGCCGACGGTACACGCGAGACCATAGAAGTGATATTCGACATTACCGCCCTGTTCTTTTAAGATCGTGATGAAGTAAGCGGAAAGGCACATCGCCGCCCAAACGACCACAACGCCCGCCAGGACGGGCAGGTTCCCAAATCGTTCTGACAAGCGCGACATCAGAAAAGCGCCGGGGATCGCCACGAGCTGAATGAGGACGACCGTCACGATGAGTTTATCGGCGGGCAACCCCAGCACTTCAGCGCCAAACAATGTCGCCACCAGCATGACGGTCTGAACCCCCATGCTATAGAACAGAAATGCCGCCAGAAACCACTTCAACACGCTAAGCTGCTGTACCTGATGCCAGACTTTTTTGAGTTCGACGAAGCCGGCGGTAAAAACATTCGCTTCGGGTCGGATTGCTTCTTTGGGATTGGGGAGATAGGCGAAGGTGATCTGCGCAAAGCCGATCCACCATATCCCCACCAGTAAAAACGTAAAAAGCGGTCCCGAGCTATTGTCTCCCTTGCCGCTGAAATACAGCACCAGGCCGAAGCCGATAATTTGTAAAATAACGCTGCCAATGTATCCCATCGCGTAACCCCGGGCACTCACGCGGTCGCGATTCCCGGGTGTAGCAATGTCGGGCAGGTAGGAGTTGTAAAAAACAAGGCTGCCGATATACCCGATGGCGGCCAGCACAAAACAAGCGATCCCCAGGGTTACATTGGGCGTTTCCCCCTTAAACCAAAAGAGGCCCATGCACGCTACTCCGCCGAGGTAGCAGAAAAATTGCATAAATCTTTTTTTATTTCCCCGCGAATCGGCGATTGACGTAAGAATGGGCAACAGAATGGCGATGGCCAGGTAAGCGAAGGCGAGGGAATAATCATAAAGGGAACTCGCTTTAAACGACCTCCCCAGGAACGGGACCCGGTCACCGTATGCGGCGGTCGTTATCGCGCTGAAATAAATCGGAAAGAAGGTTGTCGTAATGACCAGGTTGTATACGGAATTGGCCCAGTCGTACATGCACCAGGCATTGATCACTTTACGATTGTCGACGAGAGAAATCATAGTATATTAATTCAGGTGGCCATGTATCCATTCCAGGTCGGCGAGGCTCATGTTTTCCCCGATTTGCAAGGTACGCTTGGGAACTCTTCCTTCGCTTCGAAACAGGCCAACAATTTTATTGGAAATAACGAGGGCCATTTCAGCTCCTTTCAGGTTGCTCGACACGGTCTTATATTTTTCGAACCCTTCGCTGGTGAACGTCAGGTTAATATGGTTGAACATCGGGTCGAGGATGATGCCGGAAACCGACTCGAACTCAGCTGCCGTAATGAGCGGATCGGGGGCCACGCAAAATTCGGTTTTGCCATCCAATGAGGTCAGCCATTTTTCGCAGGCTTTTTTCGGGATGTTCGCTACCATATAAAAGCCGGTGACCTGCTGGGCCATGGCGGGAAGCACGGACAATAACCCAATCGCCAGGGCAACCGCCCGCAAGCGTATGGAAGTAGGCCGATGAAGGACGTGCGGATTTTTCAATTCATTAAAGATACGAAACAAATAGGGTCGTCATCGGTTCGGGATCGCACGCGCCCGGCTAAAACGGCGGCCCGAAATGAAATCCGTCAAAAACTTGTTTTTTGGAATCTTGTTTAGCGCGGAAATTCTCCATTTCTTTGAGCCCTTTTTGGAGAGGTGTCCGAGTGGTTGAAGGAGCACGCCTGGAAAGTGTGTATACCTGCAAGGGTATCGCGGGTTCGAATCCCGCCCTCTCCGCCAGCAATTTTTACATTCTTAATTTTTCAATCCGCGGTTCCGCGGTTTATTCCACCCGAATTGTAAAACGGCAAATAGGAAAGCGACGCGGTCGCGGCCCATTGGAATTCTCCAGGGCACGAAAAAATTGAATTCATCCAAGGCCACTACCCAATCTATTTTCATCTAGTCTCCGCAGGGTCACTGCTTCAGGAATCGCCCGGGACGAATTGCTCAATCTCTCGCATGACCACCTACCTCAACCGCAGGGTCCCGAGACGGTGACCCTGCGGAAACAGAGACGGCATCATAGCCGTCGGCGTATTCGAATAAGTGAAGCACCGAACACATGTGATCGTAATGAAATAAATCCCATCATATTCATGGATTCGCCGGCGAACGCTCATGTTCCAAATAATGTTGAATACCTTTTACGAGATAGAAAATAAAAGTCGGTTTTCCAGACACAAATCGCCCGGGACGAAATTGCTCGATCGCTCGCATAACCACCTACCTCAA
>Ga0206891_10320_pt1 | contig 11507 bp, 9 predicted proteins | sample Alteio_BWOrgHeat_55_FD_153246 | JGI IMG/M metagenome (GOLD analysis project Ga0206891, IMG submission 153246) | Enriched cells from forest soil in Barre Woods Harvard Forest LTER site, Petersham, Massachusetts, United States - Alteio_BWOrgHeat_Nextera7 ...
CCACATTTTTTTGACAACACCGATCCTGACGGGATGAATCGGGTTTTGTCCACAATTGGCGATGCTTTGGACAAAACTCTTTGCATCGTCATTTCAAAATCCGGCGGCACAAAGGAAACCCGCAATGGAATGTTGGTTGCAAAAGCAGCTTTTGAACGCGTTGGTTTGGATTTTGGGAAAAACACTGTTGCCGTGACAAGCGCAGGCAGCGAGTTGGACAAATATGCAGTCGAAAATAATTGGATGGAGCGGTTTCCAATGTGGGATTGGGTTGGCGGGAGAACCAGTGAGCTTTCGCCTGTCGGCTTGTTGCCAGCGGCATTGCAAGGATTCGATATAACAAATTTGATCTCAGGCGCATATGAATGTGACAAAATCACACGAGCTGAAAACATAAAAATCAATCCAGCCGGCCAACTTGCATTGGCATTTTATGTGTCAGGTAACGGTAAAGGAGATAAAAACATGGTTGTTTTGCCTTACAAAGACCGTCTTGAATTATTTTCAAAATATTTGCAGCAACTCGTCATGGAATCGCTTGGCAAGGAACGCGACTTGAATGGAAATATTGTCAATCAAGGCATAACCGTGCTTGGAAACAAGGGCGCAACCGATCAGCACTCTTATATTCAGCAATTGAGAGACGGACTAAATGATTTTTTTGCCATATTCATTGAAGTTTTAAATGATGGCCAAAATTCAAATTTAGCCGTGGAATCCAATGTCACTTCCGGTGATTTTTTAGAAGGATTTTATTTGGGAACAAGACAGGCTTTAAGCGACAAAAACAGAGAGTCTATAACGATAACAATAAAAGAAGTGTCTTCATTTTCAGTCGGAATGCTCATCGCTTTATTTGAAAGGGCGGTTGGTCTCTACGCTTCATTTATCAATATCAACCCTTACCATCAACCAGGTGTTGAAGCCGGAAAAAAGGCTGCTGCAAACATCATTGAACTTCAGGGAAAAATATTATCATTTTTGACTCAACATTCCAGACACCCTTTCACAATCAGCGACATTGCAAAAGAGATTAGAGATGAAGAAGGAATCGAGCATATTTTCAAGATGTGTGAACATTTGTCAGCCAATCCATCTCACAAGATTCAAAAAGTAGCTGGAGATACAATTTTTAATTCCAAGTATAGCTTGGCCTGAAAAGTTTCATGTTCGTTTATCCAAAACAATACGACGTTATTGTCATTGGCGCTGGCCACGCTGGAGTTGAAGCCGCGCTGGCTTCGGCGCGGGTGGGTTGCCAGACGCTTCTGCTGACGATGAACGCAGATTCCATCGGGCAAATGTCTTGTAACCCAGCGATCGGCGGACAAGCCAAGGGACATTTGGTTCGAGAGATTGATGCACTGGGCGGTGAGATGGGTAAAGCAACCGATATGACTGGGTTGCAATTTCGAATGTTGAACACAAAAAAAGGCCCAGCAGTCTGGTCTCCACGAGCACAATGCGATAAAAAATATTATCAATTCAGACTTAAGTGGATATGTGAATCAGAACCAAATCTCGATGTCAAACAGGGACAGTCAACAAAAGTTCTTCATAAGAACGGAGAAGCTTTCGGCATCGAGACAACTTTGGAGGTTCAATATCACAGCAAAACCATCATTATCACAACTGGAACATTTTTGCGCGGTTTGATGCATGTCGGATCAAATCAGCAAGCTGGCGGACGTGCTGGAGACGTTTCAGCCATGGGCCTGTCGTCTTCGCTGAAAGAACTCGGTCTGGAACTTGGCCGACTTAAAACCGGCACCCCCCCAAGGCTGCTGCGTCGTTCAATTGAATTCTCAAAAACAGAGACGCAGCATGGTGATGAGCCGATTCCTTGCTTTACTTATTGGACGGATGATTTGTTCCACATGGAACAATCTCGTGGGAGGTTTGCCGGAGCTGGCAAGTCAAATGGCAAATACCCGAGTGGTTCCGTTCTCGATAAAATTAATAGTCAATTGCCCTGCCACATCACTTTTACAACCAGTGAAACGGCCAGTTTGATTCGTGCAAATATTCACAAGTCTCCAATGTATTCAGGTATAATTGAAGGAATTGGACCTAGATATTGTCCTTCAATTGAGGATAAAATAGTGAAGTTTTCAGAGAAGGAGCGCCATCAAATTTTTCTGGAACCGGAAGGGATTGAAACAGACGAAATATACGTCAATGGCTTCTCAACCTGTCTGCCGTTTGAGGTTCAAGTGGATTTGGTTCGGACAATCATAGGCTGTGAAAAAGCCGAAATCATGCGTCCAGCATATGCCGTCGAATATGATTTTGCATTTCCGACCCAATTGCAGCCATCGCTTGAAACAAAAATTTGCAGGAATCTGTTTTTGGCTGGGCAAATCAATGGCACTTCCGGTTACGAAGAAGCCGCCGCTCAAGGGTTGATGGCGGGAATCAATGCAGCTCGCCGGGTAAAAAAACTTGAACCAATTGTTCTCCGGCGCGATCAGGCATACATCGGGGTCCTGATTGATGACTTAATCACAAAAGGCACAATCGAACCTTATCGGATGTTCACTTCGAGAGCCGAATATCGACTTTTACTGCGACAGGATAATGCCGATATGCGGCTTTCTGAAATTGGTCATGAAATCGGATTGCTGCCAGAACGACACTTCCAAAAATTAAGTGCAAAAAAACAGGCTGTCGAAAATGAATTAATACGTTTAAATAAAACAGTTTATGAAAATAATTTCCTGGTTAAAATTTTGAGCAGGCCGGAAGTTTCCTACAAAAATTTACCAAGTCGAGACGAAACTTTATCTGACGAAATTGTTCAACAGGTTGAGATTGCAGTCAAATACGCTGGGTATATTGATCGCCAGGAATTGGAAGTTCAAAAGTTCAAAAAGCTCGAGGACAAATCAATTCCTGACACATTCGATTTTTCGATTGTGCCGAGTCTGCGCCTTGAAGCTCGGCAAAAGTTCGCAAAAATTCGCCCGACAACTATTGGTCAAGCGGCGCGTATTTCTGGCGTGTCGCCCGCCGACATCAGCATTCTCATGGTCTGGTTGAAGCGATCGGCGGGCGCGAATGGCCACAACAATTCTGCCAAAGAAACGGAAATTTGTGATGCGTGTGAATCGGAACTGGAGGAGTAGATTGATTCGGCTGCCCGACATGGATTCAAACCTGAAAACGGGATTTTTACCGCTGCCTTGTTGTAGATTCTGTGTCGGAACCATGACTTTGTGTCAGGTTGTGTCAAACTATAGACGCGGGGTGGGGCGCTTGCGGTGGCGGCCAAATTCAACCGGTGGATTTATGGGCGCAAAATTTTTTACAATAGGACGACTTCGGTTGCGCCATGTCGCTAGTGCAAATACCGCAACAACTTCAAGCGCTCCACGAGCCATTGGCAGCGTGTCGGAATAATGGTGGGCAGAAGTTTAAGGCAAAACTGGTGATGAATGGCGGCGGTTAGATTTTAATTTGCCAACACCTTATGAAGACCGGTCAGGAGTTTTTCCACCGTGAAAGGCTTGGAAATAAAAGCATCTACTTTGATCCGCTCCCTGACCTCCTCTGCCTCTTTTTCCGAACCGCTGGCAAAAATGATTTTAATATCAGGGTTGATACGGCGCAAAGCGATGGCGGTGGCAGTGCCGCCCATCAGCGGCATGAGCATGTCGGTGATGACCAGATCCACGGCATTGCGCTTTTCGGCAAGACAGGTGATCGCCTCAAGACCACTGGCGGCGGTCAGCACGCGATAGCCATAATTTTCAAGTGCCGTGCGCGCGATGACCAGGACGATGGCTTCGTCATCCACAACAAGGATGCATTCACCATTGCCTGTTGGCAGCGACGGTTCTTGAGGCGTTGTCGTTGACAGGGCTTCAATGACTGCGGGCAGGTAAAACTTGAATTGGGTGCCGCGTCCCATTTCGCTATGCACCGTCAGGAAACCGCCATGATGCTTGATGATGCCGAGTGAAGTGGACAATCCCAATCCAGTGCCTTTGCCGGGAGCCTTGGTGGTGAAGAAGGGCTGAAAAATCTTTTCCATCTGTTCGGTGGAAATGCCGGTTCCGGTGTCTGCGACGCTGACACAGACATAATTACCCGGCTTCGCGTCGGGATGATTTGCGGCGATATCCTTGTCCACACATACGTTTTCAGTGGTGAGCGTAAGCGTCCCGCCTTCTGGCATGGCATCACGCGCGTTGACGCAAAGATTCATCAACACCTGATACAATTGCGTGGGAACGCCCGAAACAGGCCACAACTCTCTATTCAACTTCACCTGACAATCAATGTTCTTTGGGAAAGTGTCGGTGATGATCTTGCCCATCTCCTTCACAAGCGGTTCGACATGAACCAGCGTCTTATGGGTGTCGCTGCCACGCGCAAACGCAAGCACTTGCTTCACCATGTCCGCACCGCGCTTGGCGCTGGACTGCATCGTTTTCAAGATGTTCTCTTTTTCGCCGTGTGATCCGCGCAGCATATCAATGCCAAGCAGGACAGGCGCAAGGGCGTTGTTCAGATCATGGGCTATACCGCTGATGAGCACACCAAGACTCTCAAGGCGTTGTGAGCGTAAAAATTGTTCTTCAAGCTGTTTGCGCTCGGTGATGTCGGTATTGATGAGGAGCAGGGATTTTGGCTGTCGGTTCTCGTCACGAATAAGCGTTGCACGACCTTGAACGATCAAGGGCTTGCCATCCTTGGTAAGTTCCTGAAGTTCCCCGATCCACTCGCCACGATCATCCATACTTTGCAGCATTTCCTGAATCTGTGACGGCGGCTTTCCGTGAAATAGCACTTCTACCATGTCCTTCCCGATAACCTCGGCTTTCATCCAGCCATAAATCCGTTCGGCGCTCTCATTCCAATAGACGATGCGATTGCTCAAATCACAAACGAGGATGGCATCCGTGGCCTTGTCCAGAAGTTCAGCCTGCTCACGATTCTTTTGCTCTGTTTGTTGCAAGAGGGCGTGATCCGCCACATTACGCAAAGCCTGACGGATGGCGGGCACAAGCCGATGCGGACGCTGCTTGCTCACATAATCAACGGCACCTTTTTTAAGGCTGTTCACCGCAGATTCTTCGCCGATGGTGCCTGAAAAGAAAATGAAGGGGGTCTTTGGAGACATTTCATGTGCCATGGCAAGGCCGCTCATTCCATCGAATGACGGCATGCTGTAATCGGAGAGGATGAGGTCGAAGCCGCCTTGATGCAGGGATGCCTCAAGAGCATCTCTGGTCTGGACGGCTGTGAATTCGCAGTCCAACCCGTCTGCGCGCATCATCTCTTCAACGAGAAGCCTGTCGTTCTCATTATCTTCCAAATGCAACACGCGCACTGCTTTCTTCTCCGCAAGCGCTTTCATAACGAATTTTAATAAGCATGGCCTGTTCCATGCGATTCAGTCGGGATAATATAGTAACATAAACTATAATCATTTTGCGCGGAAAAGCAAATGACGGAGAACTTTTTACCAAAGTGCTTTGGATTTCAAAATTCTGTCTTGTGACTCAATCAGACTGATGTGTCCTAAAAATAAACAGCAGTGTCTCAATTTGGAACGCGCGGCAATTCATTGCGCATCACCAAGACAGCTACATCGGCAAAGTGGCGGACGCGCTCAAGCCCTACGCGACGGAGTTCACCGCGACGAGTTTTTGACCCCACCAGCCGCATAACACAATTAGGCGGCGCAGGGCCATTTCATAATTGGTTCACCAAAACCGGGCGTTTCTTGTGTCAGAAACATGTCAGAGGTTGAGAATTTCTCGTTTTCGTTGAAAGCAGTGGCTGTCCGACATGGATTCGAACCATGAATAACGCCTCCAAAGGGCGCTGTGTTACCATTACACCATCGGACAAAGCGTAAACATCTTAAATTTTTAATTTCACTTACGCAAAGAGAAAATCAATGCGACGATTCACGCGAAAGAAAGTTTGCCCGCATTGCGTTTCAGCGACACAATGTAAAAGTTTTAATGAGCGAAAATTCCATTCTCGAAAATCCGCCGGCGACGAAGAAAAATTCTTTGCCGCCGGAAATTAATTTTACAAAGCCCGTTGTGCGACCCAAAAAGGGAACGCTCAAGCTCCTCGGCGAAGTTTTGAATCACGGCGGACCGGGCTATCTGCAATTTGCCATCACGAATGTCTGTAACGCCGATTGCGGCTTCTGCGGATTCGCGCGCTCGAAGTTCGACCCGAAGGCGCGGCGCAGTGTGACATTGCAGGAGGCGCGCGACGTGATTGACATCGCGGTGAAAAATCACATCGGCTATTTGCTCTTCGTCGGCGGCGAGCCGATGGTGCATCGCGATCTGCGCGCGATGACGCGTTACGCGGCCGAGCGTGGAATTCATCCGATGATTTGCACGAACGGCGGTTTGTGGAACGACGAAAATATGCGCGGCCTTGCAAGCGACGGTTTGACCAGCGTCATCATGTCCATTGACGCGCACGACATTAACGCGCACGAAAAAAATCGCGGTCTGCCGGACGTCTGCAAAAAAATAAAAAAAGCCAATGAATTTTTCCACTCCGTCGGGATCCAAACGACCGCGAGCATCACGGCGAGCCGGCTGATTGAAGATTACGAGAAGCTGCCGGAATTTCTGGAAACGCTCGGATTCAAAAGCTGCACGTTCAGTTATCCGCTGACATCCTTGGCGAGCAGTTATTTGAGTTTCAGCGACAGCGGCCTGGTGAATTTCAACAACGCCGAACTGATCCAACTGTTTGAAAAAATCAAGCAGATGAAAAAGAACAGCGGTTATCCCGTTGTGAACCCGACGGAATCCCTCGACGAGATGCAGCGGCATCTGCGCGGCGAGAAGGAAAAATTCGGCTGCCTCGGCGGGCACAAATATTTTTACCTCGACTGGAATCTGGATCTGTATCGCTGCCATTTTTGGGAGAAGCCGATGTGCAAGGTCTGGGACTGGGACGACTCGAAGCTTATCCGCGACGGCTGCACGCGCTGCATGATTGACTGCTACCGCGACCCGAGCGTGCTGCAATTCGTCGCCATCAGCGCGAGCGACGCGTTCAACAATCTGAAAAAGGGAAAAATCCTTTCCGCCGCGAAAAATATTTTCGACTCGCGCAACCTGACTTCAATCAAGGCTGTTTGGGAAGACCGCAAGTGGATCGGTGGCGTCTAAAATTCCCTCTTGTCATCAGACAAAATCGTGATAGCCTTGTCGTCCCTTTTATGAAGACGGACATTCATCCGAAATATGTGGACGCGGAAATCCGTTGCGCCTGCGGCAATGTGATCAAGACGCGCTCCACCAAGCAGACCATCATCGTCGGCATTTGCAACGTGTGCCATCCGTTCTACACCGGCACGCAAAAGTTCGTGGACACCGCCGGTCGCGTGGACAAATTCCAGCAGCGCGCCGCCAAGACGCAGGCCGCCGCCGAGGCGTTCGCCACGAAGAAAAAGAAAAAAGTCTAGCTGCCCGCTTTCATTCCGCCCGCTTACGCGTTTGCGTGAGCGGGCGGATTTCTTTTTAATCAAATGGATTTACGTCCGCACATCGAAAAATTCCGCCGCCGCTTTGTCGAAATCGAATCCGCGCTGAACGATCCGAAGGCGTTCGACAATCCGCAGCGCGCGCAGGAATTGTCCCGTGAATATTCGCGACTGAAAGAACTGGTCGCGACCGGCGACAACTTTTTCAAAACGCAGGAGCAACTGGCGGAAAACCGCGCGCTGCTCAAAAGCGAACCGGCGGAATCCGAACTCGCGCAACTCGCACGCGAGGAAGTGGCGCGGCTCGAAATCGCTGAAAAAAAATTCGCGCAACAAATCCAGTTCGGCCTCGTGCCACCAAACCCGACCGATTCTCGCAACACGATCATTGAAATCCGCGCGGGCGCGGGCGGCTCGGAATCAGCGCTCTTCGCCGCTGATTTATATCGGATGTATTCACGCTATGCGGAAGCGCGCCGCTGGAAAATCGAGCCGCTTGATTCCAATCCGTCCGACCTCGGCGGTTTCAAGGAAATCATTTTTCAGATCAACGGCACGGACGTTTTTAAGCGGTTGAAATATGAGAGTGGCGTTCATCGCGTCCAGCGCGTGCCCGCGACCGAAGCGCAAGGCCGCATTCACACGAGCACGGCGACCGTCGCCGTTTTGCCCGAAGCCGAGGAAGTGGACGTTGAAATCAAACCCGACGAAATTGAAGTCACCGTCTGCCGCGCGTCCGGCAAAGGCGGTCAGGGCGTGAACACGACCGATTCCGCCGTGCAAATCCAGCACAAGCCAAGCGGCCTCACCGTCCGCATCGCCGACGAGCGTTCGCAAATAAAAAATCGCGCGAAGGCGATGACCGTTCTGCGCTCGCGTTTGCTCGAAAGAAAAGTTGCCGAGGAAAATGCAAAATACGCCGCGCATCGCAAAGACCAGATCGGCACGGGCGACCGCAGCGAAAAAATCCGCACCTACAATTTTCCGCAGAACCGTGTCACCGATCATCGCATCGAAGTGACGCTTTACAATCTGTCGAATTTCATCGAAGGCGAACTCGACCCGCTCATCGAGCCGTTGATGACGCATGATTTGGAAGAAAAACTTTCGGCATTAAAATTATGAAATTACCCGCACACATCAAGGGTTTGATTTTCGACTGCGACGGCACTTTGGCCGACACGATGCCGTTGCACTGGCAGGCGTGGCAGATGATCACGCAGCGGCACAACCTGCATTTTCCACAGGATCGTTTTTACGCCTATGGAGGCGTGCCGTCGCGCGACATTTTGAAACTGCTCGCGGAGGAACAAGGCCGCTCACTCGACCACATCGCCGTCGCGCACGAAAAAGAAGAGGCATATTTGCCGACGATTGGGCAAGTAGAACCGATCCATGCCGTCGTGGAAATCGCGAAGGAAAATTTTGGGAGAATTCCGATGGCCGTCGCGTCCGGCGGCACGCAGAAAATCATCGTGCAAGTGCTGGAACATTTGAAGATCCGCCATTTGTTTAATGCGGTCGTCACCAGCGAAATGGTGGTGAACCAAAAACCCGCGCCGGATATTTTCCTTGAAGCGGCGCGACAGATTGGCGTGGAACCGAAATTTTGCCGCGCTTACGAAGACACGGATTTGGGGATGCAGGCGATTCGTTCAGCGGGAATGGACGCGGTGGATGTGCGGGAATTGTTAAAGTCGTTACATCGTTGAATTGTTAAATCGTGAATCGTCGCGTCCGATGCAACGATTTAACAATTCACGATTTTCCAAGCTTCTTCGATTTCTCCGTCGCGGCGCGGACGGCGCTCATCACGGTGGCGCGGAGCTTGCCTTTTTCCAATGCATGCAGGCCTTCAATCGTCGTGCCGCCGGGGCTGGTGACTTGATCCTTAAGCGCGCCGGGATGCTGGCCGGTTTCCAAAACCATTTTGGCCGCGCCGAGAACGGTCTGCGCGGCGAGCTTCGTCGCGATGTCGCGCGGCAATCCGGCGGCGACTCCGCCGTCGCTCAATGCCTCGATGAATTGATAAACGTAAGCCGGGCCGCTGCCGCTCAAGCCGGTCACGGCGTCGAGCAAACTTTCTTTGACTTGCAACGCGACGCCGACGGCGGACAAAAGTTTTTTCGCCAGTTCGGCGTCAGCGACGCTGGCATTTTTTCCGAGCGCAAAAGCGGATGCGGCCTCGCCCACGAGCGCGGGCGTGTTGGGCATGACGCGGATGACGCGCGCGTCTGCGGGCAAAAGATTTTCCAGTTTTGAAATCGTCACGCCAGCGGCAATCGAAATGAGCAAATGATTTTTCGTGAATGCGCTGGAAATTTCCGCGAGCGCAGTTGGAACTTGATCGGGCTTTGTCGCCAGAATCAAAACATTTGCGAATTTCAAGACATCGAAATTTGAAGCTGTAGTTTTCGCGCCGGTTTCCTTGGCAAAGATATTTCGCGCCACGCCATACAAATCTCCGGCGATAATTTCCTTCGGGAAAACAATTTCCGCGCGGACAAACCCTTTTGCAAGTGCTGTCGCCATTTTGCCCGCTCCTAGAAAACCGATTTTCAATTGTGTTGCCATGAGGATTTTGTAGCAGGCAATTTTGTCCGGCGGAAGTGAAATTACGCTGTCAATTCGCGGCTTGTGTTCGGCGGCCAAAAAATTATTCTCATGTTCGATTTTCAAAATGTCGAATCGCCGCACATGGGATACGTTTGAAGCGATGCGCGATGCCGCCAGTGAAGGCGACGCGCAGGCGCAATGCTATCTCGGCGTGTGTTTTCAGAACGGGCAGGGTGTTGCGCAGGATTACAACGAGGCGGTGAAATGGTTCCGTAAATCGGCGGAACAAAATGATCCGGTCGCGCAATGTTATCTTGGTGTCTGCTATATGACTGGCGCGGGTGTGCCGCAGGAATATTCCGAGGCGGCGCGTTGGTTGCGCGAGGCGGCGGAACAGGACGACCCGGCGGCGCAATTCAATCTCGGCCTGCTTTACGAAACCGGACAGGGCGTGCCGCAAAATTATGCCGAGGCGGTCAAGTGGTATCGCGAATCGGCGGAGCATGGTTATCCCGTGGCGCAATTTAACCTTGGAGTTTTTTACGAAACCGGGCAGGTCGTGGAACAGGATTACGCCGAGGCGGTGAAATGGTATCGTCTCGCCGCCGAACAGGAATGCGCGCCGGCGCAATGCAATCTGGGCTTGTGTTATCAGACCGGTCGCGGCGTCGAAGAAAATCCGCAGATGGCCATGCAATGGTTCATCCGTGCGGCGCGACAGGGCGACAAAACCGCGCAGCACAACCTCGGATTGCACTACGCCTCGCAGGAAGTCAGGGACGCGGAGGCCGCTGAAGCCGTGAGAAACACGCCGCGCTGAAATCAACTCGCGAGTTCCGCGAGTTTTGCCTTCGCCTTGCCACCGTCAATTGTTTCAACCGCCAGATCCCAGCCTTCGGAAAGGGATTTTGTTTTTCCGGCGACGAATAAAGCCGCGGCAGCATTGAGCAAAACCGCATCGCGCTTCGGCCCGCGCTCTTCACCGGACAAAATTTTACGGACGATTTTTGCATTCGTGATTTTGTCGCCACCGATCAAATCGGCAAGCATCGCGGGCTGTAATGGAAATTGTTCCGGCTTGGTCGTTGAAACCGTGAAGCCGCGCTCCTGATAAAATTCGGCAATTGTGTTTTCGCCGAGCGTGGAAAGTTCGTCCAGAAAACCGACGCCGGAAACCTTTCCGCACACGACCATCGCGCGCCGGACGCCGAGCGATTGCAAAACGCGCGCGAGCGGCTCGCATAATTCAGGTCGCGGCATACCCATGAGCATCGCGGATGGCCGCGCGGGATTTAGCAGTGGGCCGAGCAGATTAAAAATCGTCCGCTGTCCGCGCGCGGCACAGATTTTCCGCGCAGGCGAAATGTTTTTGAACGCGGGATGATAATTCGGCGCAAAGAAAAAAGCGAAGTTGCGTTCGCGCAATGAACGCACGGCTTCTTCGGGCGACAAATCAATTTTGATTCCAAGCGCCTCGAGA
>Ga0206891_10190_pt2 | contig 11462 bp, 11 predicted proteins | sample Alteio_BWOrgHeat_55_FD_153246 | JGI IMG/M metagenome (GOLD analysis project Ga0206891, IMG submission 153246) | Enriched cells from forest soil in Barre Woods Harvard Forest LTER site, Petersham, Massachusetts, United States - Alteio_BWOrgHeat_Nextera7 ...
AAACCCGATGTTGCTTTCAGCGGGTGGTCATATTCCAGGAGCAGGCTCACGGATGTCTTTAAAACAACGCTTCCTTCCTACGACCCTTCTTCCGTTTTTTTCCAACGACTATGCGCCGGAAATCTTTTCCCGGTGCACGCTGCCGTCGTAAAAAAAAACCAAGGCCATTGAAGTATCGGGGTTTGATGAAAGCCTTAAAAGCTGTGAAGATTGGGACTTCTGGCTGAAGGTGGCGAGGACGACGAACCATGTATTTTGCCTACAGGAACCCCTCGTCCTCTACCGACTGCTCGACACCAGCATGACCAGAAAGGTAGACACGTTTTTTGAATCCGGATTGGAGGTCTTGCACCGTACCGTGCAGGAAGATAAACGAATTCATTTGCCCCTGGCGGCAAACCGTTTTGGATTCTCCTTGAATTTTGACCTCGCTATCCGTCAATGGTACAAGCGCATTATTGGATTATATTTGGCGCAGCATAATTCAAAAACGGCAGCAAGGGTAATGCGCGATCTGCTGACTGAACGAAAACAGTCTTTTGAAGTCGTTGATTTTATCGACATCTGGAAAAATGTTCTCTTCGGCGCTGTTTTATCCTCCGCCGAACAGGACAAAGCGTGGCGCATTCACGGAATTGCGTTTAGGGCGCTGGTAGCCGAAGCCGAAGAACTTTATGACCGAAAAGGACTCGCGTATTTGGTTGATCGTAAAATGAAATATTGGATCGCCCCGAAATGGAAAAAAGGGGTGTTGAAAATCTTAGGCCGGAATCTATGAACGGGGTGTCGATTATTCTATGCTGCTACAACAGCGCGAAACGATTGCCCCAAACCCTGGAACACCTTGCGGCTCAAAAGGTGGATGCTTCCCTTCCGCTGGAAGTGATCCTGGTTGACAATGCGTCGACCGACAATACCGTTGAGGTGGCCAGCAAACTATGGAACGGACATCGTGTTCATATTCCTTTTAAGATCGTCGGCGAGGGAAAGGCCGGACTTAGTCATGCCAGAAAAAAAGGCATTCAGGAGGCAAGCTATGACGTTGTCATTTTTTGTGACGACGACAATTGGCTTCAGCCGGACTATGCCCGCATCGCTTCCCGGATCATGACTGAAAATACCCGGATCGGAGTCATGGGGGGTATGGGCGTTCCGGAATTTGAAAATGATCCGCCGCCGTGGTTTAAGGAAATGAGCAAGAGTTATGCCGTGGGGCCACAGGGCACCGGATCGGGTGTCGTCGAAAATGGCGGGATTGTGTATGGTGCCGGCATGGTCGTGAGAAAGCAGGTTCTTACCGACCTGTTCGCGGAAGGGGTAACGAGTATTCTCTCCGACCGAAAAGGGAATGACCTCGTATCCGGCGGTGACAACGAGATCTGTTTTTGGTATATCTTTCTGGGGTACCAGGTGTATTACTGCGAAGACCTTCAGTTTCGCCATTTCATCCCGGCGGCGCGAATGACCGAAAACTATATCGTGAAACGAAGTTATGGCAAAGGAAAAACGGAGGCGATTTTGAGGGTATATGGCGAACTATTGAAAGGCAGACTGGAAATAGATTGGCTGGACAACCGCGTCCTTTGGGTTGCTGAGATCATCAAACGGGTGTTTTTTTGGATGCGTTTGGCCCTGAAGCCGTCAAAAAACCTCGAAGAGCGGTTACAGATGCCCATGATAAAGTCGTCCGTCCTCTACCGGTTGAGAAATTACCGGCATCTCAGGCAGTGCGAGCAGCAAGTACGGGCTGCCTTTCCTGTAAACCCATCTGTCCGGAAATGAGCCAGGTTTTCTTTTCCGTGATTATCCCCTCGTACAATTCGGCGGAGACCGTTTCGAAGTCCATCCACAGTGTTTTGCAGCAGTCATTTGCCGGCGTCGAGATTATCGTGGTCGATGACGGGAGCACGGACGGCACTAAAGAAATCGTGCAGGGTTTCGGAAATAAATGCCGGTATTTAAAACAGAACAACAGCGGACCTTCTGCCGCCAGAAACTACGGCGCATCGGTGGCCACCGGACGGTATTTCGTTTTCCTCGACGCTGACGATTGGTTGAGCGAAAAATACCTGGCCCACTTTTATCAATTGTTCCTGAATACGCCGGCGGAGTTGGGGCTCGGCTTTATCCGCTATCAGGATCAGTCCGGTAAGACCGTCCAGCTGATCCAGGCGTCAAAAAATACCCGAACGTTTTCGTATGGGATGCCCGGGTCATTTGTTCTTTCGCGGGACGTATTTAACGCGTTAAACGGATACGATGTTAACCTTTGGTACAGCGAGAATTCGGACCTTTTTCTGCGGGTAGAGATCGACTATAGAATCGACGTTCATAAAGTCCTTACGACGCCGGAGGCGGGCGTTTGTAAACCGATGTTCGACCGTGCGCAGCGCAACCGCAGGTATTCAAAAAAAAAATACGAAAGCGTCGCGTACTTTATTGAAAAACACAGGCAGTACCTTGCCACGAGGCCCGGCTATTTCAGTATTCTTCAGCGAATACTGGCGTTAGGCGCTATGGAGAATAGGGAGCCCGCAAAAGCCAGAAAGGTAATGAGCGAAGTCGTTGCCAGGAACCCGCTCTCCGTCAAGGACTACCTGCGTTATTTTTTGTTCTGGGTGCCTCCGCTGGCACGATTTTATTACAAGACTCAATGGCTGATCCGTAAATGAAGACGACAACAAAGAAGAAACTGTTTCTTTTCTACCGGTACATCAGCAGGCTCGGGCCGGCGAGTGGCTTCCTGCTTTTCCTGCGGTTGCATGTAAGGCACCGGCAACTGATGGTAAAAACAAAATTCCTGAGATTTCCTTTTTCACTAAGAAAAGGAACCTCGGACCTGGCAACTTTCGACCAGGTTTTTGTTTCGCGGATTTACGACTTACCGCTGAAATTCACCCCCCCGATTTATTGTCGACTGTGGCGCTAACGTAGGCATGGCGAGTATTTATTTTGCCAACCGGTATCCGGACGCGAAAATAGTAGCCATCGAACCGGAAAGTTCCAACGCGGCAATTCTCACCGCCAACTGCAAGCCTTACCCTAACATTACGGTGCTGGAAAAAGCGGTATCGTATAAGTCCGGGGCGATGAAAATCGTGGACACGGGATCCGGGCATTACGGCTTTATGATGAAAGAGATCGATGGGAGTGAAAACACGAATACACCGACGATTGAGACCGTAACGCTGGGAGAGGTGATGAAAATGTATGCGATGGATAACATCGACTTGCTGAAAATGGATGTGGAAGGATCGGAACGGGAGATATTTTCGTACAAGAGTGAAGAGTGGCTGCCGAAAACCCGCGCCCTGACCGTGGAGTTGCACGACCGGTTTGTCCCGGGTGCATCGAAAGCCGTGATTAAAGCGGTGGCCAGATACGACTTCTCGGTTTACGGCTCGCCCGAAGGTTTTTTTTGTGTCCAGGACTCCTGATCTTTGTTCCGTTTTCGGGTATGCCGGAAGGCCGTTAGGACAAGCCATAAAAAAGCAAAATGCGGTGGACGGAAGATCGTCGGGACAATAAAATGATCGGTTCATGAAGGTGTGTGTCGTAGTGGTAACCTACAACCGGCTGGAGGTGCTGCTGAAAACCGTAGATCATATCCTGAAACAAATCCATCCGGTCGACTATTTTGTGGTGGTCGATAATGCCAGCAACGTTGATGTTGGCCCACCCCTAAAAGGAAAGAGCGGCCGGATCGACCTTCTTAAATTGGCGGATAATCAAGGCTATGGTGCCGGCCTCTCGATGGGGATGAAATACGCGTTGTCAAAATTCAGGGATATCGATTTTTTTTGGTTAATGGATGATGATAGCCTTCCGAAGTCCGAACTCCTGAACGAAATCCTTGCTTCGCGGGTAAAGTCCGGACGTCCGGGAATTGTCAGCGTAACAGGATTCATTGACAGCCTGTGGCATGGGCCGGTCAGGATATCGATGAGGGAAGCGTCTTTTGAACTTCACGCGGCGGACCACGTCCTGATCGACGGCGCGCTGGTGGACAAATCGGTCGTGGAGGTCGTCGGTACCCCGCGGGAGGATTTATTCATGATGTGCGAAGATGTGGAGTATAGCAAGCGAATCAAGCGTGCGGGTTTCGGGGTGTTTATTCTTCCGCAGGAGTCGTTCATGGACCGTCTTCACCTGGGCGGTGGGGATGGGTTCACAAAAAACACGGTGTGGCGCGGCTACTACCACGCCCGCAACCACCTCGTGATTGTAAAGGAATATTTTTCCTGGCGAAACCTGCTGGGGTACACCATTCGTCAGCTGAAATACCTGATTAAAGGCCTAACTCCTTCCGACCGGCGAAAAAGAGTTTCCTTGCGATTGCTCGGTATTTTGCACGGCGTTTCCGGAAAGATGGGCAAAACGATTGACCCCGCTAAGATTTGAGCCCTGCACACCTGAGCGCCGACCCGAAATAAAAGGAATCATGATAACTTCGCCTTTTTTCCTGCAGGAGTACCCCATGAAAATCGCTCTCTTGGTAGACGACTTCGACGTTCCCCAGTGGACATACGCTGTCATCCAACATATTCGGTCATCGGAGCGCCTCACCCTGGTGGTCGTTGTCGTTCCGGATCAGCACAACCACGACGTCTCACACCCGCGGCGCCCGCTCGCTTATCGCCTTTTTCGTTACCTCGACCGTTTCTTTTTTAAGACTAAGCCGGATGCCTTTGCCCGACGTCCGCTGGTATGGGAAAAAACGACGCCTGTTATCCCCGCCCGCATTCAACGGGCGGGAATGAAAAATACGTTTTCGGAAGAAGGCGTCGTCCGAATCAAAAGTTATCAGCCAGACGTTATTTTGAGATTTGGCTTTGGCATCGTTTCCGGGGCTATTCTTACCGCAGCGCCTTACGGCGTTTGGTCGCTGCATCACGACGACAACGATGTGATACGAGGAGGGCCTCCGGGGTTCTGGGAATGGTTTCGGAAGGACCTCGTTACCGGGGTTACGTTACAACGGCTGAACGAAACCCTGGATGGCGGCGAAGTAGTGTCGAAGGCCTTCACAGCCACTGACTTTACCTCGCTGATCCGAAACCAAAATCGGGTTTTTTGGAAAGGAGTTGATCTGTTGACGACAGCGCTCGAAAAGCTGGCCGAAGAGGGAGGCACCACCGCTTCGGTCAACCGCGACGTTTCATTCTATTCCGAAATCCTTTACCGCGACCCCAATACCTGGCAATCCTGCGCCGCTTTTTTTAAACTTCTCACCCGAACGATTCGCCGGACCTGGTCCCGATGGGTGGGGTTCAATCAGTGGTGTATTTTCTTCCGGATATCGAAATCCAGTCCGTCGTTCACTCTTCGGAATTTCCGGAAGCTGACGCCACCGCGCGACCGGTTTTGGGCTGATCCTTTTGTCGTATCGCGCGATTCAAAGCATTTTTTATTTGTCGAGGAGTTTTTCTACAACCGCGGAAAAGGACAAATCTCCTGCCTCGTACTCGACGAGCAAGGCGCCGTCATTTCAGAGGCGCGTCCCGTGGTCAAGACGCCTGATCACTTGTCCTATCCTTTTGTGTTTGAAATGGATAATAAATTTTGGATGATTCCCGAATCCGCCGAACGCAAAACAGTAGACCTCTACGAGTGTACCGAATTTCCCTGGAACTGGGAGTTCCGAAAAACATTAATGAGTGGGGTGGAGGCGTTCGACTCTACCCTTCACCACCACGACGGATGCTGGTGGTTGTTTCAGACGCGGTGTGCGTACCCGGGACTATCGGCGCACGACACTCTTCATTTGTATTTTACCGACAACCTGATGGACGGAACCTGGACCCCACATCCGCAAAACCCTGTCCTGTCCGACCCGCGGGGTGCGCGGCCAGCCGGCAAAATTTTCGTCCACCAGGGAAACTTGTTCCGACCGTCGCAATGCTGTGTACCGCGCTACGGCTATGGCATGTACCTTAACCGGATTGTCACCCTATCGACCACGGAGTATAAAGAAGAAAAGGTTTCTGAGATACTGCCCGCCTGGAATAAAAGACTCCGAAGCACCCATACCTTGAATTTCAATTCGCAAATTACCGTCGTTGATGGACAAGTCAGAAGATCGGCGATTTAGGATTCTTTTCGTTATGGATTCGTTGTTCACGGGCGGCGCTGAATTCTCAACGCTCAACCTTGCCGCCTGGCTGAAACACCGCGGTGATCAGGTCGAACTCATTTGCCTGAAACGCAAGAGTCCTTCCTACCTTCCGGACGATTTCGATCTCGCGGAAAATGTGAAGACATTAACGAAAACGTCATTTTGGGGCCGCGTGAAAGAATTGAATGGCCATATCCGTCGCTTCCGGCCTGACCTTGTTCACTCCGTCCTGCTCACCTCCAATTTTACCTGCAGAATTTCAAAACTGTTCAACCGCAAACCGCGGTATGTCGAATCGCTCGTCAACCGGACGTACGACCGGGCACGGTTTAACGATAGTAATGTAAGTCCGCTCGCGCTGAGGGTTTATCAACTGATAGATACCTTATCTCACCCGTGGGGCACGGATTATTTTCACGCTGTAACACACGATATCGCGGATCATTTTGCCCGTAACACCTGCGTTCCTTCTGCAAAGACTGAAGTAATTTACCGCGGCCGGAAGCCTAATCCCTGGGCTGGCCGGGAAAGCATTCGGAAAGAAGTGCGAAGGGCATTGGGCATCGGGGAGGATGAACTCATCCTGCTCAACATCGGCCGGCATGAATACCAGAAGGATCAACTGACGCTGCTCGAGGCTTATGTATATTTTCTGGCCATGTATCCTGGCAAAAGCAGGGTGCTCATCGCCGGTCGGGAGGGACATGAATCCGCCCGGCTTAATGATTTCGTGCAGCGGCATAGTTTACAGAACCACATACGCCTTCTGGGCCATCGCGAAGATGTTCAGCAACTGCTGGCGGCGGCCGACATCTTCATGTTATCGTCCATCTTTGAAGGTATCGGTGGCGTGTTGATCGAAGCGGAAGCCGCCGGGCTGCCCATCATTTGCTCCGACCTGAGGGGATTAAAAGAAGTAGTGGTACCCGACGTGAATGCCCTGATGGTCGCCCCGCGTGATACGCGCGGATTCAGCGACGCCATGCTACGCTTGGCGCGCGATCCGCAAGGGAGAGACCAATTCGGAAGAAAAAGTACTGCCTTGTTTTGCGAAAAGTTTGAATTGGAAACCAGTCATCAACGCATGGCCATGTTCTATACAAAAGTGATGGGCAAATGAAGATTGTGCAGCTCATCACCAATCGTGATCTCCGGGGCGCGCAGGTGTTCGCGGCGCAGCTAGCCGATCAATTGGCCGGTCGTGGGCATAACGTCAAACTAGTGTCGTTGTACGGCAGGCTTACGACGGGAAATAAGGTCCTGGCCGATAAAGCCGAAACTATTGAGCTCGACGGCACGAAGAAGGTAATGTCCTTTTCACTGGTGATTAAATTGAGAAGGCTTCTCAGGGAATTCTCTCCGGATATTGTTCAGGCAAACGGTTCTGATACCTTGAAGTATGCCGTTTTAGCGTCGCTTCTGATGACCCCTAAACCAAGGCTGATCTACCGCAACATCAGCATGGCGGGGAGTTGGGTGAGAGGAGGATTTCAGAAGCGTTTGTACCGGTATTTTTTCGGTAGAATCGATCACGTGGTATCCCTTACGCAAACGACCCGGGACGAATTTGTGTCCGTCTACCGTTATCCCGAAAACAAAATATCGACGATCCCGATCGGTGTGGAGGTGCCGGATCAACGGGATCGCCAAAAGGCCTATGAAGCGCTGGTGGCACTGACCGGCGCAAGCCATTCCGATACTGTGTTGCTGCACATCGGTTCGTTTACAAAAGAAAAAAATCACGAGGGATTGTTGCGAATATTCGAAAGGATAAAAGCAAAAATTCCATCGGCGATCCTCGTCATGGTGGGCGATGGGCCGTTGAGAAGCGGCCTCTCGCAACAGATAGCCAAGTTGAAGATTGCCGGCGCTGTTTTCCTTCCGGGCTCCCGGACTGACGTGTCGGATTGGATCGGAGGGGCGGCAGTGTTTTTGTTGCCCAGCCTGATCGAGGGGCTTCCCGGTGTGATCCTGGAAGCCATGGCGTGGCACGTCCCTGTCGTGGCGTATAAGGTAGGAGCCATCAGCGAAATCGTGGAGGATTCAAAAAACGGGTACGTCGTTCCGGTGAATGACGAAAGTTCATTTGCCGAAAAAACAATCGCCTTGCTTGAAAACGAGCCGAGGCGAGTGGCATTCGGGGATGAGGCTTACGACAAAATGAAAAGTGCGTACACCCTGGATAAAATTTCGGGTGAATTCGAGCGCACGTACATGACCCTGACCGGAAGGCGATGAAATTCGGATGTTTTATAATAACCTACAATCGCCCGGACATTCTCCCGTCAACCGTGGATGTCATTCGGCGTCAAACCCTTCCCCCGGCGCACATCCTCGTCATTGATAACAGTGAGATGGAGACGGCTCGTGCCGTGGTAGACGCCATGGGGGATGCAACCATCACCTACGAGGCCATGGGCGAGAATAAAGGGCCGGCCGGAGGAGCATATGCCGGGTTGAAATGGTTTAAAGAACACGGCTATGATTGGGTCTATTGGGGCGACGATGATAACCCTCCGGGTCTGCCCGATACCTTCGAAAGAATATTTGAAATGATCGCCGCCACGAAAAATGTCGGGGTCGCTGCTGCTGTTGGTCAAAAGTTTAATTTTAAAAACGGCACCATCGCACGGCTCAGGGACGATGCCCTGTCGGGTATTCTCGACGTCGATGTCATGGCGGGTGGCGGGTGCATGGTGGTGAATATGAATTGCATTACTGACCAGACGCTTCCCGATCCCGCCTTATTTTTTGGGTTTGAGGAATTGGATTTTTGTTTTCGGATGAAAGCCGCCGGGTTTCGCCTCGTGGTGGATGGCGATCTTATGAAACGTGTCCGTGAAAAATGGGGGCGCCTGGGCGACATGCCGAAACAGGCGTCCTTGCGTTCAAGCGATACACTTTGGCGGGAATACTACTCAACACGCAATCTGATTTACATTTTTAGCTATCGTTTTCCGGACCTTAGGGGGCTGGCCTATCGAAAAATTTTCACCTCATTGGTAAAAGCGATTGCCGGTTTTTCGAGGGGATGGGACTATGGATGGCGGTTGTGCAAGATTGAGTGGTCGGCCATCTCGGATGGCATTTTTAAAAAAATGTATAAGAAGTCGGGGTAGTGCCGTCCGGGATCATTTTAACCCGATCGTTCCAAGATCGTGAAGCAGGTGTTTCGTAAATTGTTTTACTCCGGACGCATTAAGGTGTTGAGAGTTGTAGAAATAGTCGGTCGAGAAGCATACGGGATCATTGGAGTAATCGAGGTAAGGCACATGGTAGTTTTCCGAGAGCTGTTGGTAGAATTTCTGGGTCGAACCCCGGTTTACCATTAAATGCTGAAGTTCGATATATTCAGGCGGATAAACGAGGATGACGGCGATGTGCTGTCGTTTGCAAGCGCGAAGGAAACGCTCAAACCGGTGGACATCGAGAGTATCGAATCGACCGGTTATGCCCTGGGGAGTACTTGCCTTAAATTCTTCAAATGAATTGTCCCATTTTTTTTCCCGTGCCTTAAAGCCGTTTCGTTTTCCATTGTTGTATTTTTTGCCGAGTACAAAACGGGCTATCCCGGCCGCAACGGAAGCGGGGGCGTTATGATATTTATAAAGCGGAAAATAATAATCTTTAAAATCGAACCCGCCGGGGTAGTAACGGGTGGCTTCGCGAATGAGGGGTAGATCAAGATAGGGAAGAAACTGGTAGTGCATTAACAGATTATCCCGCAATTGAAAACTGTTGTAGTCGAGGGAAACGATAATCCACGTCGGTTTTTTGTTGCGCTCCAGGTACAGTTGCCAGCGGCAATCTTGCATTAAAAAATCGTATCCGTCCAGGCCGAGGTTATAACTTCGTACGTGAAATGCCGAGTCGATTGCGGCTGGCGAAATATCAGCCGACGCTCGCGACGATCCCTGAATGATCACGTCTTTGTTCATGGTTGAATAAAGGATTTCATTCCACTCCTTGTAGTTGGAAAGTTCCGATTTTTTCAGCCCGGCATCGACGATACCCTGCAGGCCCAAACAGGCGAGGTAAAGAAGGGCTAAAAATACCGAAACCCGGATGACAATTCGAAACATAGCCTAAAACTGAAAATAAATAAACTGACGGCTTTCAAAAAACCCCAAACAAAATGATCGATATAACGAGGGAATAATAAATCGCCCACCGGAGAACGACCGGTTGCCTGCCGATAAGTCTTGTCAAATTTCGCTTTCGTTGCCAGGCGAGGACGACTTGCAGGAGTATAATAAGGGAGACATCGAGCGTCCATTCAAAAGGTGTCAATTTGAGATGGTCCCACCAACCCTGCGGAATACCGTGTCGAAAGATCTCTGGCAAACCGAGCATTATTTTTGAGATAATGTCCATGGCCATTGGCACCGTCGCGGATCGGAAGAAGACCCAGGCCAGCGATACCAGCGAGAACGTAACGGCAACATCCAAAAAATAAAAAGTACTTAGGCCAAGGCGGTCCGCCAGGCGGCGCCGGACCGTACGCGTGGAGTGCCCGAAGAGCAGGTACAGGGCGTGAAACAACCCCCAGACCACGTACGTCCAGCGCGCGCCGTGCCAGAGCCCGCTCACCAGAAAAACGACGAGGATGTTGAAATACCATCGCGCGGCTGACACCCGGTTTCCGCCCAGGGGAATGTAGAGGTAATCGCGGAACCAGGTCGATAAGGAGATATGCCACCGGGTCCAGAACTCCGAAACTGATTTTGACTGGTACGGGTTGTTGAAATTCCTCATGAGTGTAAATCCCATGACGCGCGCGGCTCCGATGGCGATGTCGGAATATCCCGAGAAGTCACAAAATATCTGAAAAGAAAAAAAAATCGTCGCGACGAGGAGGCTCAGGCCGTCGAATGAGCGATGATGATCGTAAACATTGTCGACGACAATCGCCAGGCGGTCGGCAATGACTGCTTTTTTGAACAGCCCCCAACCCATAAGCAGGAGACCCGACGAGATTCGTTCATAATCAAAGACATGTTGTTACTCGCTTTAAAGCAATGCACGGGCACGCCGGTTTCCTGAATGGCACTCACCAGCTGGTCTTTCCAGGGCAAAAAATAGCCGCACTGCCAGCTAAATCGTTCTTTGTTGTGGTGCTTTAAGGTCTCCGGCAACAACATTTCCGCTCCGCCCCGACCGAGGCTTTTGATCAGGTGCAAAATTTTTACGCGCTCGGGCATCCTAAAAGAGTCCAGCAAATATGATAAAATACTCGTAGGATACGATTGCGTTCTGCCGATATTGGTGAGTTTGACAAATTGTTTTGCACTTCTGCCCCCATCCGTTATCTTTAGTTGACCTCGGTATATGCTCTTCAATTCTTTTC
>Ga0206891_10321_pt1 | contig 11440 bp, 9 predicted proteins | sample Alteio_BWOrgHeat_55_FD_153246 | JGI IMG/M metagenome (GOLD analysis project Ga0206891, IMG submission 153246) | Enriched cells from forest soil in Barre Woods Harvard Forest LTER site, Petersham, Massachusetts, United States - Alteio_BWOrgHeat_Nextera7 ...
GTTATCATACTGCACGCCTTTAAAAAGAGTTTCCATATTGCCCGATAGCTCGCCCGCCTCGTTTATAATAAAACTTGCCCTGCGTGTTTGCAGGTTGTTTTGAGCTGTATATTTTGGTGTGTGCAGCAATTTTCCACCCTCAGGCGTACAGGCCAATACGGTGCGGTCGTCGGTAAAATCGCCTAAAAAGCCAAACGGCATTTTTTGGTTAGTGCATTCCAGCCAGGTTGTATCGTTTTTAAACGGAATGCATAAAATAACATGATCACCCTGATCCATGCTTGCAAAATCGTTCAGCATACTTGTTTTATTATTTCCGGCTTCAACAACACAATACCAGGAGGGTATATTAGCCAACTTAAGCAGCGCCTGTGTATAGTTAACTAATGCCTTGCAATCGCCATAATTAGATTTATCCACATCGGCAGCAGTGAATGGCTGATAACCCCCAATACCTATCTGCACGCTTATATAGTGGGTTTTTTGCTGCATGAATTCGTAAATTTTTCTTGCTTTTTGTTTAGGGTCAGCAATGTCAATGGTCAAATCTCTTATATGCGCGATGGTTTCCTCAGGCAACTGGTCCCTGTTGAGCAATAATTTATTGTATATCCATTTCCCCAATTCATTCCAGTTGGTAAAAGAACCATTTATGCCTTCATACATGAATTTTTCGGGAGCTATTCTTATACTGCTCAGATAAATATCCGGATTGGGGCTGTATGGCTCATCCCTTATGGCCTTCATATTGTTCAATTCCCAGTAATAGGTTTTTAAACCGGCCGCGTTGGTATTAATAATAGCTTTTTGGGGAATATTTATTTCTTTATACCGGATATTAAAATCGGGTTTACAGATAAAGTTAAGCGAACTTTTTTCAACCGCCATGCCTTTAGTTTGGCTGGGACGCCAGTTACCAAGATTCAACGATTGTTTGGAGTGTCTTTCGCATTCGTACTCAATAGTATAAGGATAATCAGTAATCGCGGGTAAAAAATGTTTTATACGTGTATCTTCAAACAGCGAAAAACCATCGGTCGCGCTTACATCGTCAAAATCACTTTCCGAGAATTTGGATATCGGGATGCCAAAACTGTTGTAAACAACTCCTTTGATAAATTTTATAGTCATACTTTTATTATGCCAGATAGCAATACGTGCCAGTTCATCGCCATTTTTATTTAAAACAGTAACAGCTTCTTTAGTATGATAGATGGTATTATCAGGGGCTTTTACTTCGACGGTTTCTTCGCTATTGCGTACCACGACGCTTGCATAGGGCAATAGATTTTTTGGAATAAGGCTAACATCATAATTATTCTGTGCCGATATAGAGCTACTTGCTGCAAACAGGAATAAGAGCGTTAAAATGCCTCTCATATCTTCTTTTTAAACACCATTTCTGTTTTTTCCGAAAGTATGATCTTATTATATAGCTCTTTCAAAAAAGGGTATTCAGCCGATTCATACACCGATTTATTAAACTGGATAACATGCGAAAAAGTGAAAGAACTACCACTGCCATCATAAGCAATGGCAAACCTGCCGGCATTTCTGGGCATAACCAGCCCGCCATCCTGCGGCGGATTTTCAACAATATACCCTTCGGGTAATTTCATGTTTAATATAAACCTTGTTTCAGATGGCATCCCCCAGTCTACAGGGTAAGTGCGGTCGGCCAGTTTAAAAGGGTTGGTAATGATCCTGCCAAAAATAAATGGGTTAAAGCTTAATTTGTTGTGATTTAAATTATCAAACGCGTCTATCTCCACCTCATAAGTTTCTGTTAACGGCATATCTAAACTATCAATATTATTTATAGCTGATTTTGTTATTTTTACTTTAGTTAACTTTTCGTCCAGGTTTTCAACATATTCATCTGTGGTGTTAAATTTTTTTATGGCCTTTCGTTCCACATAAGCCGCATACCCTTTAAAGTAATTAATAAGAGTCCCTTTTAATTTGCCGTTTTCCTGCAAGGCGAGGGTAAGTGTGTGTGTACTGCTTTGAGTTTGCGGATTGGTAATATCTATCCAATAAGACGGTTTATCCAAACTCATTACGCGCCCCTGGTCGTTCAGGCAACGCAGGGGCAATATGCCAAAGGAGAGCAATGGGTCTGTCGCATCCAGCAGGTAGCTTTTATCGCCAATATTGGCTTTGGCTATTACATAGTTAAACTCAGTTATAACCGGGTATAATTTGTTTACAATGCCATGTTCGCGGGTTGATAGTAATACCGCCTCCGTGTTGATACCTGCTGCGTTTAGCGCGGAAACCAAAGCCAGGTTAATATCGCCCGCCATACCTGTATGTTTATCAAGCGCTTTACGAATACCGTCAGGACTGGTGAATGAATAATAGTCATTCCATTTAATTGTTTTTTTGCAGGTAAGCATAAACAGCTTTAGCTTTATCCAGTTCATCAGTTTTACCGGCAATAACGGGCGTTATGCGGTCTTTTAGCTGGTCTTTCTTTTTTATTTGCCCGCCAAAATAATCATCTTTTTTAAGCTGATAATCAACATCCGTCCATTCTTTGGCTACTTTAGCATGTATCCCCGTGTAAGGGTTTGTAAATTCAGAAAGTTCAAAATAAACGGCTGCTATAAAATTCTTAGAAGCTGTCATATAATCTTCTTCAACAAATGCCGGGATATTGTTCATTCCAAAAATTAAGTGTGAACAATCAGATTTAGCCCCATGGGTTGAAAAACATTCCTGTTCAAGATCGCTAACACTTTTATCTAGTTTTAATTCCCCCCTTAACACCGCGTTATAGGTCCAGAAGCCTGGAATATGCGCCTCATATTCCGAATGGATTTTTGGTATATCGCTTTGAAACTGCCAACTATGAAAATCTTCCCAATATGGAGATGTTATTTTGTATTTGTATTCAATTACGCATCCGTTTCGCAGGCCCGGCATTGCAAATTTAACGTTAGTGTGGTTTTTGTTTTCCTGTACCTTGAATATCTTCGAAGGGTCCAGTTCTTCGGTTTTAACCGCGCCGTTAGCGTCGGTATACATAGTCACTGCGGTAATATCATCTGCTTCTTCGCCCACTTCGTTACCAATATAAAGGGGGATCTCTACGGTTCCCTGTTTAAAGCCATTCTCATCAAAAATTTTTATCCTGACATGATATTCGTACACCAGCCTGATATTATCACTGCTTACAACAGTTATTTTTGCGTTCCCATATTCATTTAAAACTACGGCGTGGGCTGATGTATCTTTGTTATATTTTTTCATGCCCATTTCTTCGTACGTCCATTTGCCGTAAGCAAAATCCTGCGCGTTAACAGCGATTGACGCACAAAAAACAAGCACGATAATTAAAGTCAGTTTTTTCACTTTTTTGAGATTGGGTTTACGAGGTATTAAGGTATGATATTTTATATAATTATAAAAAATATTAAATAATTCATAGTACGGGAAATTTTAAAGACTTTTGCCACCTTTGTATAACCAATATGAAATTGAATTTAAAACGCCCCCTGGCTTTTTTTGACCTGGAAGCAACCGGCATTAATATCGGCGCCGACCGTATAGTTGAATTATCAGTTATTAAACTTTATCCTGACGGAAGGGAAGATGTTAAAACATGGCGCATAAACCCCGAAATGCCTATTCCGCTGGAATCATCATTGATACATGGTATTTATGATGAGGATATAAAAAATGACCCCACCTTTAAAGAGGCGGCGCCATTAGTTGCCGAATTTATGGCAAACAGTGACCTGGCCGGCTTTAACTCTAATAAATTTGATATACCGATGCTGATGGAGGAGTTTTTACGGGCGGGGGTTTTGTTTGATTTGGATAACCGCCATTTTGTTGATGTACAGAATATTTTTCACCAAATGGAGCAGCGTACACTAAAGGCTGCATACCAGTTTTACTGCAATAAGGATATAATAAACGCACACTCTGCCGAAGCTGATACCCGTGCCACTATGGAAGTGTTACTGGCGCAGATAGCCCGGTACGAAAATAAAGAATGGGAAGACAAAAAGGGTAATAAGAGTATCCCCGTTGTTAATGATATTGAGGCGCTGCATAAGTTTACAAATTTGAACCGCCCGGTTGATTTTGCGGGCCGACTGGCCTATAATGACAACAACGAAGAAGTATTTAATTTTGGAAAACATAAAGGCAAAAAAGTTGAAGATGTTTTTAATGTTGAACCAAGCTATTATTCATGGATGATGCAGGGCGATTTCCCGTTATATACCAAACGTAAACTGGAAGAAATATATAATCGCCTGAATGCTAAAAGACAAGCGGAACGCCAGCAAAAAGCCGCCCAGCCAAAAATTGTGGCCGAGGTTGAAAAAGTTGAAGATGTTGCAAAAGTTGTAAAAAAGGATGTACCCCAACCTCCGCAACCTCAAAAAACATTCAGCAAACCCTACGAAAACAAACCCTTTAAAAAGAAAGAAGAACCTGCCCTGCCCATAAACGAGGATATGTTAAAACAATTGGCTGATAAGTTTAAGAAGGGTTTATAGTTACCTAATCATGCGTGTCATTTCGAGCGATAGTGAGAAATCTTAAGCGCTGTACATAGGCTACTTCGCAAGGTGGTTAAGATTTCTCTCTCGTTCCTCGTTCGAAATGACACGCTTTATTATATTTTTGTCAAAAAGCTAATATTCCGCTTCAACCCGGCAAATTTAGCGCGTTTTACCGCTGAGTTTTTGAATATTTTTTCAAAAACATCTTCGGTTATTTCTTTAAGATCGTTGCGGCTGAGGTTTAGCAGTTCGGGGCGGGGGGTAAACGCGGCTTCGTTATGTAATACCGAAAATTTGTTCCAGGGGCAAACGTCCTGGCAAATATCGCAACCGAACATCCAGCCTTCCATTTTTCCTTTAAACTCCTGCGGTATCTCGTTTTTTAGTTCAATGGTTAAGTACGATATACACTTGCTACCATCAACCACATAAGGAGCCACAATGGCTTCCGTTGGGCAGGCGTCAATGCAGCGCTTACAGGTGCCGCAATGATCGGCAGAGGGTTCAATATCATATTCCAGTTCAATATCAACTATCAACTCGGCCAGGAAAAAAAAAGAGCCTGTTTTTTGGTTAATGAGATTGGTGTTTTTGCCTATCCACCCTAATCCCGCTTTTTGCGCCCAGGCTTTGTCTAATACCGGTGCCGAGTCAACAAATGCGCGGCCGCCAACTTCGCCAATTTTTTCGTTTATAATTTGCAGCAGTTGTTTCAGCTTATCCTTAATTACCAGATGGTAGTCTTCGCCGTAAGCATATTTTGATATTTTGGGGGCAAGCGGATCGGCCTGCAAATCCTCAGTATAATAATTTAGCCCTAATGAAATAACAGACCTGGCCCCGTCAACCAGTAAACGAGGGTCGAGGCGCTTATCAAAATGGTTTTCCATGTAGTGCATTTCGCCATGCATACCTTTTTTTAGCCATGCTTCCAGTCGCGGCGCTTCTTCTTCTAAAAACCCGGCTTTGGCAATACCGCAAAACAAGAAGCCTAAGTTTTTAGCTTCTATTTTTATCAATTCGCTGTATGCCGACCGGTTTTGCTGCATTAATGCAAAGATAACATAAATAAAAAACAGGATTTTTTAAATGATGTTATCTACAATAAAAGCCATGGAAAATATAGATCCTAAAGATGAGCAGATCACCAACGATGATGACTCGGTAACTAATAAAGACGGCGATAATAACCTGGAGAAAGGCAATCAGCCAACCGAACAGGAAAAGCCGGATGCTGAACGTATTGAAACAGTAACACCTGACAATGAAAATGGCGATCCGGGCCCACCCGAAGATGAGGACGACCCATCAAATGTAGGCAAAGGGCCGGTAGGAGAGAATTTGTAAATTTATTTTGAAAAGTCACTATCGCTAATCATTCTCAAAAAGCGCATATACATCTTTATCTGAGAAAGTTATTTCTTCGCTTATTCTCTCATTTTTAATTTTGAAAACACTACAGTTCCTATATCTATAAAAGACATTTTTAAAATTCTTATAATCATGTGTACTCGAGATGTTGTATTCTACAAAAACTGTAGAATCATTTTTAGCTATACTTATAATCTCATATTTTACATCGGGGGATAGTTGGAAAAGATCTGTAAACGCTTTTAGTACCCATCGATGAGTATTTGCCATGCCATGGGCACTAACAGGGTTCATGAAGCACTTAGCATTATATTGTTTTACAAGTTCTTTGGCATTGTGCTGATTAAGTAATTTAAAATGTTCTTCAATTAATGTTTGTGAGTTAAAAGTTTTCTTACATCCAACAAATAGAATTAATAGGGTTAGATAAACTACAATATGCCTGAATTTCAAATACATGATTTAAATGTAAGTAAATATCATATATAAAAAACCTCTTTGATTTTACAAAGAGGTTTTTAACCATAGTTTCCCCTCCAGGGGGTTAGGGGTTAGAAACTTTGCTTAATACTTTTGCTCAATGTCTTTGTTGTCCAATACCCACTATCTAATATGCGGCGGATGGTCATTAGCGGATCGTTCGGGTCGCGTTTTTCAGCTAATTGAAAGGCTATTTTAAAGCCGCGTTTGTGTAGCTCGGGGAAACCCGATTTGTTCCATATCCCAAAGGGGTAAGCAAAATAGTCTATTTTTTTACCGGTTATCTCTTCCAGTTTTTTGGTAGGCTTATCAATTTGCAGAACCCAATCATCTTTTTTAGGGTTAGGGTCGTGTTTGTATTTGCTGGTCATGTGATGATCCCAGGTATGGCTGCCGATGATGTTTCCCGCATCGGACAATGCTTTAACCTGTTCTTTGTTCATATAGCGCGGGCGGCCTAATGATACGGTCATGATAAAATACACCGCCTTAAAGCCATATTTTTTCAACTCGGGCGCGGCAATGGTAAACTGGTCAAGGTCGGTATCATCAAACGTTAGCATAATGGGCTTACTTGGTAATGCCGCGCCTGTTGTGAGGTAATTGTATAACTGGTCGGGCAATATGGTATGATAACCGCTATCGGCCAGCATTTTTATATGTTGTTTAAAGGCAGCTATGGGTATAATATAATCTTTTGCTGTTTTTGAATCGGTTGGCTTCCAGTCGCGTATCTGGTGGTAGCATAATACAGGTACCTGTTTACGTGCCATAATAGCGGCCGGGTTAGGGCCTTCGGCAATGGCTACGGTAGTAAGAGATAAGGTTAGGAATGATAATAAAGCGATGAATAATTTTGACATATGATATAATTAATTTTTAGACTTACAAAAGCAACCTGTCATTTCGAACGATAGTGAGAAATCTATACACCGGAAATTGCATATGTATAGATTTCTCCTCGTTCCCTGCCAGCCGGCAGGCAGGCTCGTCGAAATGACAGGTGGGCTATATTTTATTTAGGTTGTAAAACAATTCGTTTGCCTTCATTAATCGACCTCTTGGCGGCATCTAAAATTTCCATGGCTATCATGTTATATTTCAAACCAGCCTGGTCGTTTTCTGATGATATTTTGCCACGTAGTACCGCAGTTAAATAAATCAGCGGATCGTTATTAGGCTCGGCAAGAGCTTTTGGTTTGGTAACCAAACCGAAGTTCCCTTCCTTAAGCCTGAATTGTACGTTTGTACCATCAAAGGCATGTATAACGCCTCTTTCACCCCATACCTCCATATCCTTTAAATTTAAGGCCCAGTTCCATGACGCTTCAATGGAGGCGGTGGCAGTAGCGTATTCAACCAGTATGGTAGCATCATCCTCAACTTTTGGATAAACTAACGGTTTATAATGTTTAGCAATGGCAGTAACCGCGATCGGCCGTTCGCCGTGCATTAACCAGGTTGCCAGGTCAGAACCATAACAGCCAAAATCATTAAGAGGGCCCGCCCCGTTCATGTTGTCGGCCGGATCAGTTAGCCAGGCTAAAAATTCAGGGCTACAGCCAATTTCAACCGGACCCCTATGGCCGTCACGGATTACCATCCTGCGTATCTTGCCTATACTATCCTGGTTAACCTTATCATAAATATATTGGAAGGAAGAGTACCACGTAGTTTCATAGTTGACTAATAATTTAATATTATATTTATTGGCTAAAGCTTCCATGCGTTTAGCTTGTGCTAAAGTTGCGGCCAATGGCTTTTCAACCATTACCGGAATATGAAGCGGTGCGCACAATTCAACAATATCCACATGCCTTCCAACCGCGTTATAGCCCAGCATAACTTCGGGCTTGCGCTCCCTGATCATTTTATGTACATCATCATAGTAAATTGAATCGGGAAGGTTATATCTTTTCTTATATTTTTCCCATAACGGCCTGCTGGGTTCGTACACGCCTACCACATTCGCCTTTCCCGTTTTCCATTGGTTAAAAAAGCCAACAATATGGTCATGGTTCAAGCCGTATACGCCTAAACGTAAGCGGGTGTCCTGGGCATTTGCAGATAGGAACGAAAAGGATAATAAAAGAACAAATAAGCATAGCTTTTTGCCAAATTCAGTACAAAATTGATTTTTCATTTTAGGGTTATAATTGGAAAGCAATAGTAATAATAAATACTTAAAACAAGGAAGTGTTGCCGCCTAATTTTATTTTACCCAAATGCTTGTAGGCGCTTTCGGTAGCCTCGCGGCCGCGGGCGGTGCGCATTAAAAAGCCTTCCTGTATTAAAAAAGGTTCGTAAACTTCTTCAATTGTGCCCTCATCTTCGCCAACGGCGGTAGCAATGGTTTTTAAACCCACAGGGCCGCCTTTAAACTTATCAATAATGGTGGTTAAAATTTTATTGTCCATTTCGTCCAACCCGTGTTCGTCTACATTCAACGCGTTAAGGGCATATTTGGCTATGATGGTATCAATATTGCCGTCGCCTTTTATCTGGGCGAAATCGCGCGTACGGCGCAGCAGCGCGTTTGCAATACGGGGGGTCCCGCGGCTTCGGCGGGCAATTTCATAAGCGCCTTCATCATTTATAGGTGTTTTTAATATGGATGCCGAGCGCAGCACGATGGTAGTTAATAACTTGGCATCATAATACTCCAGACGGGAGTTAATACCGAAACGCGCGCGCAAAGGCGCGGTAAGCAGGCCCGAACGCGTAGTAGCGCCAACCAGCGTAAAGGGGTTAAGCGATATTTGTACTGAGCGGGCATTAGGGCCGCTCTCCAGCATAATATCTATTTTGAAATCCTCCATTGCCGAATAAAGATATTCTTCGACCAGTGGGCTTAAACGGTGTATCTCGTCGATAAATAAAATATCGCCCGTTTCCAGGTTGGTGAGTAACCCGGCAAGGTCGCCGGGCTTATCTAAAACCGGCCCCGAGGTGATCTTGATGCCAACCCCCATTTCGTTGGCGATGATATAGGATAACGTAGTTTTCCCCAATCCCGGCGGGCCGTGCAGCAATACGTGGTCGAGCGCCTCGCCGCGCTGGCGGGCAGCCTGTACAAATACCTTTAAATTGGCTAATATTTTATGCTGGCCGGTAAAGTCTTCAAACACCTGCGGACGTAAAACTTTTTCAATATCACGCTCGGCAGGAGAGAGGCGTTCACCGTCGGGGTCAAGATGCTCATTCATTAAGACGAAATTAAATTTTTATTTCGGATTTTTCACGGTTGGTTGTTAATAGCAGGATGATTTAGATTATTATTTGGCCTGTGCCCTCCTGGGTTCCCTTCCTGGGTTCTCCTATGGTAAAATTAACCACAGATCACTCCTAATAGGGTTAACATAACTTAACATAGTTTCAAATTATTAAAATCAACTAATTGATTATCAATAGTTTAATGAAATATCGGGTTAACACAAAAAGGGGCAATTTCTTTACTAAAATTTATTCTGTTGCGCCTCGCTGGATTTTACTTTTTATACAGCCTCTTTTGTAAATTATTTCTTCGCCAAAGTATATTCTCCCCAAAAATCTGTGGGACTCTGGAATACAGAAAGATTAACTTTTGAAGGAAGCGATGGTGGATTGTTTTTAATATCGGCAACAGTGACTCCCGGAGCGAGATAATGTCTTAAATTTCCATCTTCATCACGTATAGTTACTTGCCCAAGTGCCGCATCCATGTCTACCCCGGGTAGTTTGATGTTATAAGCAAATTTTACCGGATCATTTCCAGCCATGCCCAACAGTTTTAAACTGATCGCCAATTCATAAGTATAAATCATTTTATTATTAAACTGTGATGCTGCTTTAATGCCATCCTGGTTATATACAGAAATAAGGGTATCTACGCCTTTTATGCCGGTAACCATAATAAATTTTGATTTATTGCCCAGGCGTAAATTGTTATTGTTCATAAATGAATCGGCCTGCATTACAGAAACAGCATTGCCGGGAATGATCTCTGGCATGGCACTTGAATTAACCCATATCCTGTCGTGCTTATTTATCATCGGGTAAGTAATATTAATACCACTCTTAAAATTCCTTTTTCCGCCTATATTTATTGTTAAAGAGACACCGCCTCCCAAAATTTTATTTACAATAGTATAATTTACAGCCTGCAATGTTAAGTACAAATTTTTGTCATCATTGGACAGTGTATAAAAAATATCATCACTGGTATTATAAGCCTTGAACTGGTCATTCCATTCAGTTGTTTTGCCATCTATTTTAATATTTACCGGGGCGCGAAGGCTGATTTGCTGAACACTGGGCAACTTTGCTCGTTTTGCTTTGATAATAACCTCCATAAGGCTATCATGCTTCATCCAGGGTGCTTTTTGTGCGTGGGCGGCGAATGTGATGACGGTAAATAAAAGTGGTATAATTTTAATTGTTCTCATAAAACTAAATTTAGGTATGTCTTTTTTGTTATTTATCTAAATGCTACCAAACCAATTTATACCCAATCCCCCTTATATTAATGATCTGTATATTAGGGTCGGCCTGTAGGTGCCTGCGCAGCTTGGTAATAAACACGTCGAGGCTGCGCGCGTTAAAAAAATTATCATCGCCCCAAATATCTTTAAGCAAGGTTTCGCGGGTTATAACTTCCTGGTGGTGGCGGCATAATAGTTTAAGCAGTTCACTTTCGCGGGCGGTTAGCGGCCAGGTGGTAATGCCTTGTTGTAAACTGTTTTTATTTGGACTGAAAACGATGTTCCCGATCTGGAAATGCTCATTTACCATTTTGTTTTTAGGGCGGTCAAGCAGGCGGTTATTGCTCAATAATACCCTGATGCGCACAATAAGTTCCTCAACACTAAACGGTTTTTTCAAATAATCATTAGCGCCCGATTCAAACCCGGCCACCACATCTTTGGGTTGCGAACGGGCAGTTAAAAAAATAATGGGGGTGGTTCGGTCGGTTTCACGTATTTTTTTTGCCGCCGCGAAGCCGTCCATTTTAGGCATCATAACATCCAGCGCTAAAATATCGGGCTTGTGCTGCGCGTATTTTTGCAGAGCCTGCTCGCCGTTGGCGCATA
>Ga0206891_10323_pt1 | contig 11356 bp, 13 predicted proteins | sample Alteio_BWOrgHeat_55_FD_153246 | JGI IMG/M metagenome (GOLD analysis project Ga0206891, IMG submission 153246) | Enriched cells from forest soil in Barre Woods Harvard Forest LTER site, Petersham, Massachusetts, United States - Alteio_BWOrgHeat_Nextera7 ...
TCTTGCCATAGTTCATAGTCTCGATTATTGAAGTAATCTGTGAATAAGGGAGTCTCGGATAACGTTTGTCCATCTGAGATTCGTTGGCGGATAAATTCTGCAATGATGAGAGAGGTTTGTTCTCCTAATGCTGTCAGTTCTGCTTCAATATTTTTTAGAACATAGGGTTTAACAACATAAAAAGCGGACACGCCTGTTAAAAAAATTCCCAAGAGTGCTGAGGGAATAATCCAAACCATAAAGCGGACTGTAATAGACGACGGCTCTAATCGAGATGACAGCGCTATTACAGCTTTAACGAGTTTTTTGACGAATAACATCAGGTTTCTTTGAAAGGGATAATGCAGGAGAAAAAAGAGAAAACGCTTCTGCTGCAGTTCTGCCTGTTTTAAAGATGTGCCATACTCTGGGTGGAATCCATACACACATTCCGGGTTTTAAGGTGAAGGGTTTATTTTTTAAAAAAACTGTAAAACGTCCCCTCATGCACAATACCAATTCGGATGTTTTTCGGTGTTGTACAGCAGGTAAACATGTTTTTGCAGGATATCGGCATGCTAGTCAATACGCATTCCCCCTGGACGATTGTGAATACATCTCTCGGTTCGCAATTGGTTCAAACGAAAAATATAACCGATTCTAAAGGGCACTACCGAGGACAACTCATTCTTGCCAATACTCTGAGGCCCGTATTTGACATCTTGGAAGGAGTCGAAAAAAGGGCGAATCTCCGCGCTTCTCTAGAGACTTCCGATGGCACCACCGTATTTCCTCTTCTAAAAACAACCGATAGATCGCTAGCTGATAAAATGCAAAAAGCATTTCCCATACCCTTATCGCCTTGGAATATGGTGTTAACTGCGGACCGACAAGAATTATTAAAACCATTAAGACGTATTTTGGTCATTACTGTTTTTTTCTGTGTGGCTAGCGCTTTTTTAGTCGCGGGGACTATTTTCTTTCATATTAGACGTCTCTTAAAACCTATTCAATATTTGAAAAAGGCGGTTGATCGCTTTGGACAAGGTGAAATTGTTCCTCGTGTTGAAATCACACAATCAGATGAAATCGGATCGCTATCCCAATCGTTTTATGACATGAGTGATGCATTACAAAAGAAACAAGAAGAAGTGGAACGTTCGGGTCTTATTCTTAGAACGACGCTCGATGCTTCCCTAGACGCCATTATCGGTTTGGATTCTCAATTCAACGTGGTGACATGGAATCGTGCAACTGAACAATTATTCCAACTTGAAGGCACCTCTCTCTTAGGAAAAACACTTGCCACATTTTTGCCCTTAGAAGCAGCAACGTCGTTACTTCAAAAAGCGAACCAAGAGTCCATCGTGAATCACTTTGAAACAGAAGCAACAACCCGCTTAGGATCTCATCGCATACTCCATCTCACCATGGCAGGCGCGGTTGAAGCAAAAGACCGTCAAACCTGGTGGACACTTGTTCTAAGAGATATGACAGAGGAAAAAGCGCTTCAAGAACAATTGATACAAGCAGAAAAATTAAGTGCCGTAGGTCAATTGGTTTCGGGCGTCGCTCATGAAATCAATAATCCTCTCACTGCGGTGATTGGATTTTCTGAGCTGCTCACCAAAGCAGAAAAATTGCCTTGGGATAAAGTCAAGATTGATATCGACTATATTTTCCAGAATGCTTTACGTTGCCGCGATATTGTTGCCAATCTTCTACGGTTTGTCCGAAAAAGCAAACTTCAAAAGAAAAAAATGGACGCGAATCAGGCAGTGCAAGGGGTTTTAAAGTTAATGGAATATCGTCTAATGCGCAAAGAATTTATTCAAGTGGACACGCAATTAGACGGAACGTTACCACCTGTCAATGCAGATTCTCAACAAATTGAACAAGTCCTTCTTAATCTACTTCAAAATGCATGCGATGCCATGAGTGATCAAAAACGTCCGAAACGGCTTTGTATTCGAACCTCATTGGCACAAGACAATATTAGGATTGATATTGAAGATAATGGGCCGGGCATTCCAAAACCAATTCAAGATAAAATTTTTGAACCTTTTTTTACAACCAAAGTAGAAGGAAAAGGAACAGGACTTGGACTGGCCATATCTCGACGTATTATTGCAGACCATCATGGATCAATGACTGTATCGAGCACGCAAAATGTAGGAACGCAATTTTCAGTTTTTCTCCCTGTTTCACCTATTACTATTACGGCACCCGAAATTGCTCCACAGGACCCCCCCGCCATTCCTAGCAAACGTCTTCTTGTCGTAGATGATGAAAAGGATGTTCTCACATTTATGCACCAAGCTCTTTTGACAGATCATCATGTAGTGACCTCTGCTCGTAACGGAAAGGAAGCTCTCGAGCAATTACAAAAAAATTCTTTTGATGGGGTTATTTGTGATATCGAACTCGGAGATATAAAAGGAGATCAATTACCCCTCTTAATAAAAAAAGAAACGACTTCGCATGTACCGACTTTCTTATTTGTTACAGGCGATATTCTTCCACCTAATATTATTGAACAGTTTAAACAAAAGAAAATACCGCTTTTACAAAAACCATTTAGTGCACAAGAGTTATGCTTTAAAGTACGTCTTTGTTTACAGAATTAACTGTGACGTTTTACTAGCACTACAGATTCTTCTTACTCTCTTGAAGTAATCGATCCCGTGAAATAGCTAATTGTGTAAGGAACGCGGGATCCCCTGAAGGTGCAGCGACTTCTGCCTCGTGCAATACGGAAAAAGCGTCTGAATAACGGCCCTCAACGCGGTAAACATTGACCAATGTATCTAAAATATAAGGACGCATGGTTCCAGGCTGACGGAGAGCCTCGTTTAACAAGTGGTCTGCCATTTTGAGATTTTTATTTCTTTCTAAATAAACCATCGCTAAATTGTTAGAAGCTCCAGGGTCATGAGGAACCAACTTCAACACTCGTCGATAACATTGTTCGGCCGGCTTGAAGTCCTTGCGTTCAAAATACGCATTTCCGAGTGTCATCCACGCAGCAACCGAGGTGGATTGAATGCGAACTGCCGCTTTATAATTTTGAAGTGCTTCCTCTTTTTTTTGTTGTTGATCATAGGCAGTCCCTAGAGCAATATGCTCCTCTGCACTTAAGGGATCTGCATGTCGCGTCATTGAAGGAGCCAAAGAACAACCATTGAATATACTTCCGAAAAGAAAGAAAAAGATTATCTTTTGGAGTTTATTCGACATGACAACCTGTTACAAAAAGGACCCAATTTTCTGTCTTAGCCCAGTCTTTTAAAAAGGACTGATACGAGAAAAACATATTCGGAGTTTTTCCCGAATGCGCATAAAGTCCTTGAAGACGATCATCGAATCCCGTAATGACAATATAATGTCCTCTTGGAAAAAAAGAATTTCCCAAATTGATATAGGCGATAGAAGGATGACCTTGCTGGAGCTGATCTTTTATATTGTCCAATGTTGCATTTTCAATGTTTGTAATAAGACCATGATTTTTCGCCGCAATGAGCAAGTCGATCGAAAGTGTCCCTCGCAAGTGACCAATATATATTTCTTTTTTAAGAGAAGGGGGATCTGTTGGGATTTTCCAAAAAGAGAGAAGACTGGCTAATGCAGACGGCCCACATTGATCTGTTTGATTGGAAAAGAAAGGAACATTGAGTTGAACAGGTGCAACAGCAACGATTGCCCTCGTGTTATGTGATTTTACAGTAGTGCATCCACTACACAGTCCTATCGTCCCTAAAGCGATAGAGATCCAGGAAGAAAAGCGAATAGGACTTTAAACCCGTTTCAACAAATACACAAATAGAAGAACCAAAATTCCAATGAGCAGAACAGCAATAATAATTCCACCATCACCCGCAGGATTCATGGTCTGCACACGAGAAGCCATTTGGTGAAGCTCAGCATCGGACAACTTTGACAATCGCGTATTAATTTCTTTGTCATTTAAACCAAACTCTTTAAGTCGTTGTCGAAGAACTTTGGATTCTAATTGTTTTTGAATAATTTGTAAGTCTGCTTCACGATGAGATGGAGAGGTTTGTGCAGCAGTCGGAGCAGGAGCTAACATCGCCCAGCCTTTAGGAGTAAGCGTTGTTCCAAAAATTAGAGCAATAATCACCGTGCCAATGAGCGTATGCGATCGATACCAAATCATTTTCATAAAGCCTCCCAATATACAGATATTTAAGCCTAAATAGATCTCTCAATAAAGACCTTTATTCAGAGACCCTAAATTGAACTAACAACCGCACGCTTCTTCGGATCCATTGGAGTCACCTCCTTCATACTTACAATACATAACTAACGACAACCGCGGAGTAAACTGACTAATAACAAGATCGGTAAGGGAATGCCCAGCAACCAAAGGATGAAATAATTTCCGAATTCGCCTTTTATATTTTTTAGTTTCTTAAAGTTCATATTGTCTCCTTACCGTTCCATATTCGAAGCTTGACCGGGACGATCAATTCGATTTTCAACTTTAGAATTTAAATTCCCGGCAAAAAACCATAGCGCCAGATTTAAAACAAGGGAAATAAGAACAACGATTTCCAATACTCGTAAACGAATATGAAGATTATGCGGACTTAAATTATTCCCTTTTTCTGCTTCCACAACACTGCTTTGGCTATTGGCCATATGAATCTCCTTTGTTTAAAGTATTCAACTGAATGCTCTTTTAAGATTTACGGAAGGGCAGGGGGTGGCTGCATATAAGGTGTCGTTAATACTTCATCAGAAGCCACCCTGCTAACCGCATTTCTTAATTGAGACAAAGTGACTGTTGGCGGATTTGTATTTTTAACTGAAAAATGAATAACCGAAGCCGCGGCATCTACTTTTACATCTTCAATATTTGAAATCGTGGCAACTTCTTTTTGGATTTGAGTGGCGGTTTCCACATTCACATTAGGAGCAAAGGTGACTTCATATTTTCCCGGAGATAATAGGGTTTCTTTGGTTTCAGCAAATACATGTCCTGGAACAATGAAGGGGATCGTCCCCCATAAAAATAAGACAGCTATTAAAAGTGATCGATTCATAATAAGTGAGACAATATTTAGCCAAAAAGGTTACTCGCAATTTTTTGTCATCTAACTGTAACATTCATCTTTCACACTATAAATATAAGGATGAGGGGGTAAGGATCAGAAGGAGATTCTATGCTCTACAGTCTACAGTCTTTACTGCTTCAAGGATTATCCAAGATTCCCCATCGAATGGCTTTTTCAGGGATTTCATATCTTTTAAAGCGCTCATCTCATATTGCCTTTTACTGCAAAGTGTATCCGGGGTTAACCTCTTCCCATGCTGTGGGTCTTTGGCATTCCTCGACGCTTGCCTTTTCAACCCTCACATTTAAACGTATCGATAAGTCGGCTGTCGTACTGCCATAGGCTAATGATTAACTCGGCGGGATAAGACCTGCCACAGTCAATTGTTTTTCGATTTGCACCACTGCAGCCTCGACAAAATCCTTCAGTGGTTTTGAAGAAGATCCTAATACGGCTCCTGTCACCGACCAGAGAACCTCATCTTCTGGAATACCAATCAGTTTAACGTGGCCTGAAATGGAACGTTGTTTAGGAAAAATAGGAAGACGTTCCACCTTTTCTGCAGAAGAATCTGCTCGTCGTTCCTCAACTTCATGACGATGATCATAAGCATTCATAAACTCTTCAACTGTGTAAAAAGGCTGTGGGCGAGCTGCTTTTGGATCCGCATTTTTCGTAAGAGGAAGGGCTTCTCGTTGGATGACCAATATAGAATCAAACCCTTCTTCTTTGAGCTTGAAGATACGCTCTTCATCAGAAAGAGATGAATGCAAAGTCATCCATTGAGTACAAATTGACGTTTCAACCTTATGTTTGGCAAGACGCTCAATCATCAATGTTTCAAAACGAACAGCATGCTCCGTAACAGGTGATAATGAACAAACCAACATCTTATGACTTGGGGCTTTAACGATGGAAAGACCTTCCCGCGCAACTTCAGTATATACACATCCACTTAATAAAATAATAAAAAAGGCAACCATGCTGTGGTATGGAGCACTCGAAAAGCGATTCATAAATCTCCTATAGTGGTAGTTCCCTGATAACGATCGTAGACAAATATAAAGGATAAGGCAAAGAAGGAAATGATCTCCAAAGAAAAACAATTACAAGAACTCGTCCAACGCTATGCAGAACCCACGCGCCAAGCCATGGACAATACTGCGGCGAAATTTATTTTGGGAGATGGAAATCCAAACGCAGTGATCATGATCGTTGGAGAAGCCCCGGGTTTGAATGAAGACCGTCAAGGAAAACCGTTTGTAGGACGTTCAGGAAAGTCTTTGATGGACTGGTTAGCCTCTATTGGACTTCAACGAGAAGATGTTTATATTAGTAACATCGTGAAATGCCATCCAATGAAAAATCCCAAAACACCTGAAGCCCGTGGCAACGATCGTCCTCCTAAGCCCCACGAAATTGCGCTCTGCTTGCCGATTATGTTGCAAGAAATTCTTATTATCCGACCGCGATTTTTATTAACGTTGGGATCGCCGTCGACACGGACGCTTCTTCAAACAGATGAAACTATTACTCAATTAAGAGGAAAAGCCAAACCGTTGGCTATTGAGGCCATTCGAAAAAAAATTCGCGAGAGTGGTGTTCATGAAGATGTTCCATTATCGACTCAAGAAATAAACGTTCTGAAGGATGTTCAAGTTCTGCCTACTTTTCATCCTGCCGCTCTTTTTCACAATCCCTCGCTGAAGGAAGAGGTTCTGAAAGACTTAAAGACCCTTCAAATATTAACTAGGTCCTAACGAACGTAAAAGATTCCCCGGTGTTTCGTCCGTCACTTCTTTGTGATCCCAATTAAAACAACGACGGGCGTAGGGAGGAACTGTCATCGGTTGCAGGCGTTGATCGGTTAACTGCCCTTCATCGCTTTTGAGCATCCGTTGCCATTGGCCATTGCGGTAAACCAAATACCACACATTCACAGGGGCTACATTTTCCATATTCGCCCCTAAGAGCGCGACGCGCACAATGGCCCAATCCCCGCACACTCGCCAAGGCGGTAGTTCATATCGATTTTTTTGAAGATTCACAAATTGTTTGTTGGTCAGACTGTAAATGTATTCGTCTTTGTCTAATGCAATTGAAACAAACCAAGGAGATTTCTGATTACTTTCGACGAACCGCATCATTTGCAGCTGTTCCACAATCGCCGGAAGAAGTTGACTGGCTAAAAACATCCGCGAAGGTCGCGGAATTGTTGCGCTCCAGCTATAAACAAAAATCAGCCCCCCGAAGGCCAAATATAGAAATAGACGTCGCCGAGATTTGTTCACCCTCTAAGTATCGAACGAGGAGAGTAAAACCTCAAGTCTTATGAATTGTTGTTAACGAGGAGGAATAGTAAATCCACGCTGTAACAGTTCAGCTTTTAATGCCTTCTGTAGAAAGGAAGGAAGTTGATTGTAATTGTCGTAAAAAAAGCGCGTATTCTCACCGGTATATCGATTTCTTTCTTTCGTCGTTGGTTCTCTCAATTCTTGGCCTGTAATTTCAGGTAGTCGTTGAGTGGCATAGCGATTGGCCTGGATCTCATCTAAGAAATGAACACAACTTTCCAAATCGTCTTTCTGCTTTTCCGTAAGAGAAAATGAGGTATGCATTGCAATATCTTGCACAATCTTTAGGCGAGACAAATTTTCAGAGGCATTCATCACGGCATGTCCCATTTCATGCAGCATGTCAAATTGATAAAACTCGGCAATTTGTTCCGGAGATCGCCCATGATTCATATCCCGCTTAAGCGCCTCCATTGCCATAAAGATAACTATTTTTTTATTTGGACTTGAGGTTTCAAAAAAATCAGCAATATATCCATCATTCTCAAGAGGTTCAGAATGCAGATAAGCCCCTGCAATGAGAGGTCCCTCGGGAACTTTCTTTTTTGAAGGGATGTGCGACTGAAGCTGAGGCTTTAGTTCACGCAACATAGGATCCCAATGCGTTTCTAAAAATTGTTGTCCCCAATGAATAATGGTTTTAAAATCATGATTTTGAATCGCTGTCAGCAATACAGGATCCGTTCTTCTTTTTTCTGAGTTCATCTTGTTGTTTTTTTGAACAGGATGTGTCATTGGGGAATCCTCACACGTGTCATACGAGTGTATATTCTCGCCCCTAAATGATTCTACCGCCCATGTCGGAGATGTAGTAAGAGACAAAAGAAGACTCATAAACATGAGCGTACGCATAACTTAAGCCTAATATCTTTGTGTTACGGCAAAATGACACGGATTTATGGAACCTTAGGGGGTAGGCTTAATACTCTGAGAGAGTTCCTTCAGCAGTTCTTCACGCAAAGTTGGAAGTTGAGTTAATCGCAAGGCACGTGAGATCTTTTCTTTCAAGGCATCGGGAACAGCAGCGACGAAATGAACCTCTCCGGCTTGTAAGGTTGCGATGAGTTGTCCGTTATGAACCAGCAGTCGATTCCCTCGCGTCGCAGGAATTCGGGCACCCGGAATAATAATGCCAACGAGGTTTAAGGGATCAGCGGCAGACAAGATAATCCACGAATCTTCTTCTGTGCGTGGACGACGAATTGCTTCGACTGCTTCTGGCAACGCGTATTGTTCTCCACCGACTCCTAAGACAAAACGACCGCCTCGCACTTCACCTCGGGCTTCCATCCGTCGATAATGGGCAACCAATTCCCACCAAGAGGGAGCTACTGTTTCGCGAAGAAGTAAATCACGGAAAACAATTCCATAACGCCTTAGCAATTGCCAAGCCCATTGTTGCAGTTGATCTTCACGCAACTGCTTGTCATTCCCGCGTGTTGTTAGCGGGAATCCACTTGTAATTAATGGATCCCCGATAGGGACATTCGGGGATGACAACGTAAGAGATCCGGGGAAACAAGTCCATCGACCTCCACGGGAATAATGGCGTTCGGTGCGCCATCGCGAACGACTAGTAGATGCCTTTTTGGGACTGACTAAATGACGAATCGCAGAAAATCCATCGGCAGTTACCAGGCCTAATGCGGCCAATTCACTTAAGGCTTCTTCTAAACGTGAGGAAAGAAGTCCAGTGGTTCTTTCTAAATCTTCAAAAAAGAGCGCGCCTCCTTGCTCTAATGTGCGGTATACCTTAACGGCTTCCGATCGCGCATGAACTAAAGAATTCGAGGAAGAGACGCTGCGTTGAGGAGGCAGTACCCACGATAGATCTGCACGGAATGCCAATGAAATCGGCACAACTCGTGTGAGTCCTGATCCAGTCGGTTCAAATTCTTCCCCTTTGGGCGGAGGTTGCAAACGACCCCAAACCAACTCGCCAGAGTACGCCAATTGATCCAAATTCTCTGAGAGATATTTGTCGACTCGAGCAGCCAAGATATCTGCTTCCCACGCCCCTGCAGGTAATTCAAATCCTTGGAGTTGGCCAATGGCTTCGTACAATCCCAACGCTCCTTCGCGATGCGTTCCTGAAAGAAGGTGATGGTATTCCATTAAAAAGCGCCAATACGTTTGCGATGAAACCGGTTGTACTCGTCGACGTGCACTTTCCAACGTTAATCGATGAATACGAGAGAGAAGACGGCGTTCACACCATTCGAGTCCCGAATCCAACGTTTTGTTAGCAAGACTTTGGACCTTGGACCCGAGACTTTGGACGGTCGTATACTGTCCTTGCAAAGCAAATCCTTCCATCTCCAATTGAGCAAGGGCCGAACGGACCGCTGCGGTTTCCAATCCGAGATCTGCTGCCAATGCGGCTTCGGTGGTCGGACCCACGACAGACAATCGTCCTCGGAGTAATGCCACTGTTCCCTCTAAAGCCTCATGCGTTTTTTGAAGTTCCATTGGCAATGTGATGGGAGACGAAAGATGCCCCTCAGGCAATGCTGCCTGTACCAGTGGAAGGCGTTCGGCAGCAAGCCACAATACGGGTTTTCCAGGTCTGATCAACGTCGTCGCACGCCCATGCTCGACCAAAGAATCGAACCATCGTTGCCAAGAAGCTCCTTCGTTTTCGGGTAATGCATGCAAGGAGAGCAATGCATCGTGAAGCTCTTCTCCGTCTCGAATCAAAGGCCACGCTTCGGCACGCACGCGCGCCACCGCTTCTGGATCCAAACGTGCCAGATCTCGTGTTTCTTCAATCGATAGCGTACGACGAATTGTAATAGCTCGCGCACGACGTTCTTCCAAAGGAGCGTCATCTAAAAACGAATAGACATTCGCATTAAGAATAGAATGACTAAAGGGAGAAGGTTCTCGCGTATCTCGGGCTTCCAGCTTGATTCTTCCTTCTTGAATATCTCGTAATACGCCTTCCCATCCCTCGACATCCATGGCCTCATACAAGCAATCATGAATGGTTTGTTTAATTAAAGGATGATCTGGCAAAGGAACTTCGGGAGGGCGATGTTCAAAACAAGCGGTCTGTAAGGGAAAAACTGCTGTTAAAAGATCGTCCGCTTTAAAGCGTTGCAAAGGAGGAGGGACTTTTTTTCCGCCGCGGCTGCGTTGAACAGCGAGCGCACGCGTCACATTCCATCGCCAACGCACTTGGAAAATGGGAACAGCCAAAAGCGCTTGAATTAAAGTCTCACGTGCATTGTCTGGACGCAACATCTTAAACATTTCTTCCAAAGGGAAACTATGCTGAGGACCGAGTGAGAGAACGATTCCATTATCATCCGCGCTGGCTTGAAGTTCAAAATCAAATGTTCGACAAAAACGTTTGCGCATAGCCAATCCCCAGGCACGGTTAATGCGTGAGCCAAAGGGAGCATGAACCACCAACTGCATCCCTCCGGATTCATCAAAGAAGCGCTCAAAAAGAACATGTTGTAAAGTTGGAACAAATCCAATAGCAGCCAGCTGAGCTGCGGTATATAGAATGGCTTGACGGCAAATCGATTCGTCGACGCCACACTCCTTCATGAGCCAATGCACGACGCCCTCTCCCGCGCGCAGCGTGGGAGAGGGACTGGGTGAGGGAAGAAAGCCACCTTCTCCCATCCGCGTACTTTGAGGCTGACAGGAGAAGGTCTGATCAATCTGCTGCGCTAGCTCTTCCCGTAACGCAGATAACTCCTGAGAGAGTTCGCGTGTTCGTCCAGGCGCTTCTCCTAACCAAAAAGGAACATTGGCTGGCGCGCCTTCTGCGTCACGAACAATCACCTGTCCTCCTCGGACAAAGCGAACTCGCCAAGACGTATTGCCTAAAAGGAAAATATCCCCTGCGAGACTTTCAACAGCAAAATCTTCATTCACCGTTCCCACCACTGTGCCTTCATCTTCCGTCACGACTTTATAATCTGCTGTCTCAGGAAT
>Ga0206891_10324_pt1 | contig 11308 bp, 12 predicted proteins | sample Alteio_BWOrgHeat_55_FD_153246 | JGI IMG/M metagenome (GOLD analysis project Ga0206891, IMG submission 153246) | Enriched cells from forest soil in Barre Woods Harvard Forest LTER site, Petersham, Massachusetts, United States - Alteio_BWOrgHeat_Nextera7 ...
ATGGCTTCAGGGTTATCCGTGAGATTGTGGGTATAGAGTTTGGGGGCTAATTTGCGCAATTGGCCAGCCCCCACCGCCCGCGAGACTGTGGCGGCAGTAGCGGTATTAGAAAGAAACACCTCTGGCATTTGTCGAAGCAATTTCTGCGACATAACTCACCTCAGAGTGCCTGTATAGCAAACTTTTGCCATGTAAGAAGGGGGATTCTCAATCTTTTGCTTTATAAGAGCCTTATTTGAGATAGAAATTGTAAAATACTCATTTTTGAGGTGTTTTTGGTGTTTCTTATAATAAAAACAATTAGTTAGCCTAAAAACATCTAACCATATGGCACATTATGGTGTTTCGCAAATTGTACTACCCATCCTGCCGCCATGTTTGGGTCAAGTGTGAGTTTATTTTTCTATACATTTATCATAATAGACTAAAGTTAAATTTGCGAAACGACTATCATAAATTACTGATTCCAAATCTCGCCGCTGCACCTAACCATGATGCTGAATTGGCATTTTCCATTATCTCTACTTTCCGGTTGAATGTTTTCCAGTGCATGCCCTTGGGCTTCACCAACCCATCATCCACCACGCCATCGCCACCAAGTTGCCGGTGAATTTTCTGCGCCTTATGCAACATTCTGTAATGCTGAGCTTCATTTTGGGAAGAATAAGCCAAGCCGCAACAATGCCGACATGCGAATATATTGGCCAGATATAGGACGCCTACTCGTTTCCCGCATCCTTGCGCCGGACACTGGAACCACCACCGCTCCCCACCGTAATTAGGGCGCGTGGTACTAAAATAGATTTTATAATCGTAATCTTTGTCAGTGCTTTTGTTTTTATAATGCACACGCAACCACCCGGGTGCATAGATGGTGTTCAATTCATAGCTTATTGAGCAACAGGTCTCCCCATTTCTTGACCACTGCCATGTTCCCGAGGCGCGTCTGCCACCGCCAATCAGACCATGCTTTTTTAGGGCACCAATACTGAAACGCCAGAAATTTTCTTCTGTTGGCTTTTTGCTATATCGGTACCAATCACCCGAACCGCTACCACCCATTTTTTTCTCCCCTGGATTTTACCGAAATCATTAGGCAACTTGGTCTTGGAAAGGGTCTGGGACTTTGCTTCGCCTCATTTCCTGCAACCTTAATAGCACCGTGAGGGTGCGTTCAAACTTACGATCCAGGTGAACTTCGTAGCGGCTGAATTTTTCCAATCGCTCGCCGGGTATTAAGGCTTCCCCCTCTGCTTGCTGCCGTATCAAAGGGCGATGGATCACTTCTTCATATTGCTGATTATATAGCTTCATCACGTCATAATATAGAAAACGATATAAATGCTCTGCGGTGGGTTTAAATCTTGAGTTTTCTTCTCCCAGCTTATCTTCCAACCACCAGGCCCGGGTTACGTCTGCCAATGCCGCCAATGCACCTTCATAGGTCGCATCCCCGCGCTCCAACATAGCCATCACCTTCATGGCTGGCTCTCGATACTCAGCGATGGTTTTCAATTCCTGCTGGTTATCAGCGTCACCACGCGACAATGCCTTTTGAGCACTAAATTCATAAACCGCAGCCTTGGTATTGGTGTAAATCAAAGCCGCCTTAACCGTTTGTCCATCACTTTCGCGTTGTAGTTGGCTGCGGTGGTAGGCGGATTCCGCGATCCGCAATCGCCGCTTGCGCCAGATAACCCCGGCCAATTCTTCTACCAAATACCCCTCGGTGGTACCCGTAGGCAAGTAATCGTGGCGCAAGGCAACCAGCAATGATTCATATTCTGATGCATCCTCCCATTGCAATAATAGGTGTTTGCTCAAGATGCCATGCTTGAGAGCATTGGTGTTTACAACTGAATTATCAGTGGGCAGCGTTTCTAGTGTCATCGTTGGATACCTTGGTTAGTTGTTGCAGGATTTCAGCGAGCGTTAATAATTCGGCCTTGTTGCGATCCATGCCCGCATCAAATTCTCTGATCGCCGACCTTTCTTCAAAATCATCCAAACATTCTCCCGGCAAATAGATGTGCAAAGGTGTTTCGGGTGTTTTTTGTGTTTTGAAAGGCAGCATGCTAAGCAATTGCGCATGTTTAAGGTGTGCAACACCTGGAACATCTTTTAAAGCTGCATGGGTTTGTTGTGTTTCTAAGGTCTGCCGCAGCTTAACTTGTTGATGATTGGGAATTGTTCTTTTGCTCGGGACGCTAGAAACACCCAAAACACCTGCAACACCATTTATCTTGATGACTGCGGGAAGGTCGGCAAAAAACTTACTCATCGACTGCATCGCCACCTCCACCAAGGTTTGTCGATGGAATGTGATAAAGGCGCGCCTGCTTATAACCCGGCACACGCACGCTGGCAGTAAATTTCCCTTTTGGATCGCGAGCGATTATTCCTTTTGCCGCTAGGTGCGCCTTAACTTGCGCGGCGGGCAAGCCAGCAATAATCTCCCGGTCAAATACATCCGGCAAAATGAAATACTCCCAAACGTTGTCGGTTGTTAACCGTTTGAACCCAGCACGGTTGATTGCCTTTGACACCAGTTGCGGAGCATCGCTACCGTCTGCTGACCACGGAGCCTCAAAACGACTGCTCCCATGCTCGGCAATCAGTCGCCGCAACCGCCCCTCAGCTTCCGTCATTTCGTGGGCTTCCGTGCCACCGCGCTTTGAAATCCACTCCCGTAAAAGAGCCAAGGCTGCATTACTCGCTGTTTCTGGCTGCCATGGAAAAATTTGTAATGACGTAGCCAATTCACCAACGGCGGCAACAAGTGCAAATTTCTGTGCAACTCTATGCACCTGACCATCGCTATGTGCTTGAACATGGTTAGCAACCCAGCTTTTTCTAGATTCCAAAATACGATCCGCGATTAGCATAGTATTTTCAGACAAAATCGTAAGAAAATGATCCGCAACCGCGCCCGAGTAACGTTTTGACAGTTGTTTTAATTCTATGGAAAATTTATTGGCATCCGAAAACTCATGCAGGCAATCAAATAAACCAAATCCTTTGCCTGCGTCTGCTGGAATTTCAATAAACCGGACTGACTGCCCGGCCTTGGTAGATTTTCCGCTTTCTTGCATTTTTGCCGCCAGCCCGGTTTCACCTGAACTTAGAAAAGCGAGCCGGAACTGTTCAACTGGCCGCGCTGCGCCATTTCTATTGGAACGAGCCTTGCTAATGCCATTGCCCAACATATACGCCAGTGCATCAGCAGAAAATGCATCCGCCTGCGATAGTTCATCAAGAAAAAGCACTGTATCATTCGCCTGACGCGCAAGAGATTCAGCAGCATTGTCCGTTGTTCGCCAACTTCGTAATGACAGTCCCCAAGCCGATGCAGCCACTTCCAGGGCGGTGGTTTTGCCAACCGATGATCCACCTGAAAAATGAAACCCGAAATTTTCTTCACCCAGCAAACCAAGAACTGTCCCAGATAACGCAACACTCAAAGCAAAAACTAATCGTGGGTTGTGCCCGGCAAGCCTACCAATGGTGTCCTGCCAATCCGATAGTGACCCGCTGCGCTTAAATTCTTGCGGGGGAAGATTTTGCTGTAAAACAATCCTGCCATTGGGCGGCGCACCATAAACCTTGGCGGGCATCACAAAACATTTCTTTCCATCACCCGTATCATGCCAGCCTGGTTTAGCCACGCAGGTCGCACGCTTTTTGGGATTGGCAGTCGTAATGTAACTGTGGAGCTGATCCCGGGCTTTGGGAGCGAGCCGCAAGCCGCGTGATAACAATTCTTGGCGGTATTCAGTCCCATCCCCGGCAAGTTCGGCCATTGGCAAAACATATTCTTTGCGCTTGCCATCATTATCAATTAGCTCAAGAACGCGCCCCCAATTGTTGCTGCCTGCATCACGGGTTTGGTGCGTAATTGCCAGATAAGAACAAAACCACCGCCATTCGACTACAGCATTGCCGTCCGCATCCTTTATTTCCTTGGCATACTCAACACCATTTGGTGTCAGGCGAAAGCAACGATTATTCCCGTTTAGATCACGCAATTCTGAATTTTTGATATATGGCCGAAGTGGTACCAATTGATTCAGCCGCGATATATCTTGTGCAGTCCAACCATCTTGTAAAGCATCCGCTAAATCATAACCCTGCGGCACATCACCGTTACGCGCATCAAATCCATTTTCTGTGGGATGGCGGCTTCCAACCGTTTCAGCCGACAAATGAAATATACTTTCCGCGCCTGCTGCCAAACAAAGATCATAGACGGCATCACCAAATTGCTCCCCGGCATCATCATGATCGGTTGCAATTATTACTTTCCGATTTTTTACCACTGATAAATCTGTTTTATGGGGCGACTGCGCTCCATGCATAGGCGTTGTCGCAACGAAATCAGGAAGTAAAGTTTGTGCCGCGCTCGCGGTTTTCTCGCCTTCACAAATCACAACAGGCGCATCGGCACAAGCAAGAATTTCTGGTAGTCTGTATAATGGGCGCGGTGACGGTATGCCTGCGCTGCGCCATGCACGCTGTCCATTGCTTAATTCGCAGTAACAAACTGGTAAAATCTTTTTTTCGCGCTCCCCGGTTTCCTGGTTTATAATATCCCATCTAGCGATATAGCCGACCAATTGACCATCAGCGATGTGATAAGGATATGTTTGCGATGGCTTTCCACCAAAGCCAGGAATTTCAAAATTAAATTCAGGTGCATCCATTGGAACAGGAATGATTGGTTTTTTCTTGATCTGACCATTGTGTTGGATGCTCCCGATTTTGGCAGCAGAAATTTCTTCTTGGGTTAATGGGCTGATGATCTTATCATTCATAATCGGCAACCGATTATGTGAAATCTCAGCGTTCTGCACATCGACTGACATTTACACCCCCAACATTCTGAAAAGAATTTTTGCCGCATCAGTTTGGGTGATGCTAAGAATATATGCGACCAGGGATGGTACATCTCCGCCGCATATGCCCAGCGCAAAATCAGCCCACTTGCCAGTAATCAAATTAATTTTGAAACTGCCGAGATTGTTGTCGGGACGGTGCGGATTAAGCGCCAGATATTCATGTCCAATAGTTTTGCCACCCGGCAAGAAACGATTCAGAATTGCTGGTAAGGCAGACAAAGCGCGATCATGTATACGCTGGAAATCATTACGCTCAAGTCGCATAGGTTCCCCCATGCCCCGTGTGATTTTGGAGGATAAAATTATCTAAATCCTCAACGCGATATTTAATGAGTCTGCCCACGCGAACAAACGGCAATACATAACGTTTGTTGCACGCCCAGCAGGCTAGAGTTTGAGTTTTGATACCCAAATACGCGGCAGCTTGTTTGCGGGTGAGCAAGTTTGTTTGCCCCACAGAAAAAGCACGGTGTGGTGATCTTTGTCCCAAATCATCAAAGGGAAATTGATGGGCATTAGTAGATGGCATAATAAAACCTCGCTGTAGTGTGTTCAACGAGGTCGATTTTAATTCATTTCAATATAAGAATTTCAGGGGTCAGGCCTGCTGGGGGTGACCCTGTCGTGCTGACAGGCACCTCATTTAGGAGTTGTGTTTTTTACCAGAAATCCAGTCATCTAAGCCATTCTCTTGCATTACTTCTTTAATGGCATCTAGTATCATTTGAGACGACAGCGTTTGGGGTTTTTTATCCTTATCCTGGTATTCAACATGTTGTGGATATTTATTTAGAATTTCTGCTTTGATGGTGGGGTGGTATTTTTCTGAAAATTCGCCAGTGATTTTTTGTAGAATAAATGATTTTAATTTTTCCTTCTTCTTTTGCGCTGGATCGGCATTAATTCTTGCCAATCCTGCCTGTTGCTTTATCTGATCTTTCTGTGAAAATACGGCCTCAGGCCAAGATATAAAAAAAGTTCCATCTTTATAACACAGACATTCTTGTAGGGACTGAATCGATAATCTTTGATTTTGTGTGCGTATTGCTTGCTCAGTCAAAACCAAAATCACCCCGGCATTAGTCATTGATTGACCAATAGCACTATAAGCTATGTTGGCAGATTCCTGGTTTTTTGACATTCTAACCAAATAAATTTCAAAACGTTTATTCTCGTGATTATGGTGACCAAGAAAATAACAGTGAGGTGATATAGTCTCGGGAACATCTAGTCCCCCTAAAGAAGCCACCCAATTGGCAAAACCCTCCCATGTTATTCTAAATTGCTGAAGATCATCTTTATTAGGACGAAAGATACATCCACAAAACTGGCATTGCGCTGACAATTGGCTTCCATTTTTTCCTGTACGATTGATCTTTGCTGGAGAGTCGCACTCAATACAAAGTGCGTGAGAGGCTGGGCTTTGTGATACAAGACCCTGCTTTACTAGAGCTGAGGCCATCGGCACATCTGATCGCGAAATATCTCTATTAGAAAACAAAATTGGCATATCATTCGATATATCAATTTTTTCTAAAATAGCGCCCATAAAAGTGGGGACGCGCTCAGGCTGCCTCTTCATCGACTTCATCCATACTAACTTGCAGAATTGGGGCTTCTTTCAGTAACTTAACGTGCCGGAGAAATTCTTTTATTCTTTCATCCTCATCGCTGTATCCTAAATTAGTGCCGCCAGAACTATTTACAGTAATCCTTTTAGAGGCTTCTTTTTTCTCAAAATCGTCCCAGTAGATTACAACGAGCGTGGCACTTACCACCTGGGTATAACTTTTATGCCAACGCCCACCCGGCTCATCCTTCATGTTAACGATAGAGGCAATACTTTGTATTTCCTTAACCCAATCCCTTTGAACATCTTTGTGATTAGCAGGAATTTTTATGTTTAAGGCTATCTGCCAAAAAGGATGTTCGGTGCGTGCAATACGCAGTTCTTCAACAAATGCGTGCTCCCCAATTACTTCTGAATCCTGCACATCAAAGGCCAAAGGTTTTCCAAGGGTAACATATTCAAACAACTTACCGAGGTCGAAAATTTCATTCTTTCTGGGTTTCGCAATAATATCTGCTTGACCATAAATTGCCAATGCGCATGCTTGATGCATAATTAACCTTAATTCACCCGTATCTGCAATCACGTCAACGGCATTACGGTTTTTGTCGAAAACATACGTAAGGTCTAATGCCAACTTCCTAAATTGATCCTCTGGCGTGCTTTTGCCTTCTATAAATTCACGTGCATGGGATGGCAGATCATCAAACTCCATAATAAGAAAAATCTTATCCTGATGTTCAAACGAACGTATACCGCAAAACTTGCTACCCCTTAATTCCTTTAATTCATTAAGCAACTGATCCTTGAGTTTCTCAATCGGCAATTCAGCTAAGGAAATTTTTATCTCCGTATTCACATAATCATTTCTCCGGGATAAATACTGCCTACTTTGGTGAGTATGGATGCACATTATAAAATGTTCGGCCACCGCATCCCTATGAGATAGGCACAGCGCCACAGACTGGTCTGCTAAAGATTTACATTCTGATAAACATTTCTCATCAATGGGGACTTCCTTTTGTGCTAGATATGCTCGTAACGACAAAAAAGCACTTCGATTTTGATGAAAGAAAAAGGCCATACGAAGAATACGTAAACACTCCCCATTTTCTCTAAAAATTTCTACGAATTTCTTCAAAACGTCTGTTTTGTTTTTTTCTCCTTTTCTTATGGCTGCCGCGTCTGCATTTGAGACACCCGCCTTAGTGCTCAGTAACAAATCCATGGTTTTCTCAGAAAGCTGTCTAAGTACTTTTTGAAGAGTAAAATCTTTGAGAAGATTCTTCATTTTTCACCGATTTTCCTGTTGGAGGCCGCCCCGCAAGGGATAATAATATATATTGGATTTAGTTTTGTTAAGGTTTATTTAGCTTGATGAGGCATTTGAAGCCAGCCTATCTGGGCACCTTTGTTGCTCAAAAACGATTCAACATTTGATCGCAAGGAGAATAACTATGGGGGGTGCCAAAAATTGGGCGATGGAGCAAGATGCGCGAGGTTTTAGTTACATTGATGGGGACATATGCGCTGACTGTTTGTCAGATGAATTTCTGAAGAGATACGTTACTGAAAATGCGACCGAAAAAATGTGCAGCTATTGTCAAAAGGTGTCCAAGAAAAATATAGCGACTGCTCTTGACGATGTGATGCAGGAAATAATGGGCGGCATCACCTTGGATTGGAGTCACCCAGATGATGAAGGTATTGCTTACGAGGGCGGCTATCAAGCATCATTAACTGATACACATGAACTTATTTCGGATTATAACATTACGGAAAACGAACTTGTCTTTGATGCTATAGTGGAAAGCATTTCTAATGATGCTTGGGTGGAGTGTGATTTCTATAGAGGTTCAAGCAATCAAAGGTTAATGTGGGGATGGGAAGAATTTTGTAGAGTTATAATTTATGATAGACGATATTTATTTCTCCATAAGCATGCTGAAATGGAAGATGACGAAATTACGCCTGCCATTTTTCTTTATGTACTTGCCGAATATATAAGTCGATTTTCTGATGATTTAATTTTGATCAAAAAAATTGAACCCGCAGCCAATATATACCGTGCAAGGATTGGCAAAGAACACTTTAATACGGCTCATGATCTGGGAGCACCAAAACCAGAAGATGCGATTTTCTCTAATAGGATGAGTCCGGCAGGTATACCTATGTTTTATGGCGCATTTGACAAGGACACTGCACACCAAGAAACATTTGATCCGAAGAAACATGAGACAGGTGATAAGGTGTCTATAGGTATTTTTCAGTCTGTGCGGCCATTATATTTTCTAAATTTGGGTGAGCTGCCAGAAATTCCAAGCGTTTTTGATTCTCGCAAAAGGCAAATTATACCCCCTTTAAGATTTTTGCATGACTTTGCCAAGGATATTTCCAAACCTATTGAGCGAGATAGCCTTGAACATCGTGATTATGTCCCAACGCAGGTGGTTACAGAATTTTTTAGGCATATTTATAAAACTATAGATGGACGAAAGCTGGATGGTATCATTTATTCTAGCTCAAAGAATAAAGGGGGTTCATCTTGCGTCATATTTTGTGAAAATCATCAGGCATGCGATCAAAATCAGCCAGTATCAGGTCGAACTATGCTACAGTTAACGAAGGTAGAGCATAACCTTATAGCGTAGTATTTTGTTTATCACTTTGGTTTTGTTCGTCCATCCATTCAAAAAAGGCCTGTTCGTCAATGAGCACGCGCCGACCTGCACGCCGGATTACTTTATCAAATCCATTGGTATTGGCATAAAATATCAGATGGCGAAGCCCACCCACAGGCGGCCAGAGATGATAATCATTCCATTTTGGAACTGGAATAAGGCGTCTAGTTTTTGCGTTTGCTTCCATTTTCTGCCCTAACTGCATCGGTTAATTCATATCAAATCTTGCCAGTTACATTTCAACACTCTGGCGAGCCGTTTTGCCATATCCTTGCTAATACCGCGCTTACTATTTTCCATCTCAGACAGGCGGTGCTGTTTAACGCCAATTGCACCCGCCAGTTCTGTTTGAGTCATATCGGCACGCAACCGATAACCTTTTAGCATGGCCGCCGGACGCAACGCCGGATCACCCAAAACCGGAAACACCTTTTCCACCGGAACCCTAGCTCTGTTACGCGGTGCGGTGCGCGTTATGTTGCGGATGATCTTTTGCAGATACAGACCGGCCTCTACCGACACCAAAAAATGTTTTGGCTTGTGCGATAGGCCACCAAGAGTGACCTCAACAGACATACCAGCGTTTTGCTTCTTCATGATTTTCCACTCAGAGTTGGTATCTATTTATACCCATAGAGGGTATATCATGCAATGGATTTCGCGGCAGCCGCCAGCATGGCGGTGGTAGCCTTCTCTATAGATTCACGCACCGGATCAAGATGCAACCGTGCATAAATGGCGGTGGATTGCTGGCTTTTATGGCCGAGGGATTTCCCGATTACCTGCAAACTTGCCCCAGTAATCGCTTGCCAGCTACCCAATGTGCGCCGCAAATCATGAAGGCGGAGACTAGGAAACCCAAATTCCGAAGTATCAATTTTGAGACTCTCCGCCTTTTTGTGTAACTCTGCCAATTTAGATTCAAGGTCAGCCTCACCTTGGGCTTTCATTAATTCTATTTGCGGATCATTCCATTTACATTGCTCACGCAATAAATGCAGTAGCTGATACAATTCTCCGCGCCGCAAGATACGCCGCCAGCCACGTTTGGGGTCTTCAAAATGTCCACTGGCACTATCAGTGTTTGGAAAAACCCACGGGCCATTGGTCAATCTTCGCCGTTGTTGCAAAATCTCTGCCGCCTCCGGCACCAGTGCAATAACGACTGGCTCACCATTTTTTGTGTCCGGTACGCGCCATTGCGCTCGTTCCAAATCCAATTGCTCCCACCGCATCGCAAGCACATTACTGCGACGTGCACCCGTAAACAGCGACACCATAATGTAATCGTGTAAAGTTCTATTGGTTTCGGCCATAAGAGATTGCATGAAATATGGAAATTCATTGGGTTGTAAAAAGCGATCCCGTGTTATTTCACGAAACTTTTTAATACCTAGTGCCGGATTAGTACCTTCCCAGCCCCATTCAATGGCGCGGTTATACATGCCACGCAAACGTTCAAGCAATCGGTTGGCCTGATACATGCCGTTTTCAGCACCGATTTTGGCGTGAAGTGCCTGAACGTCAGCCCGGCTTATGCCACTGATTTTGCGTTTGAACCAGTGCTTTAGAAACTTTGGAATCTCGCGCTCATCGTATTTCCATGACCTTTTATGTTTTTTGCTGTAGCGTTCCATATAAATATCAAACAATTCTTCAAGCGTCATTTCCATGCGTAGCGATCGTTTATCATCTTGCGGATTGCGACCGCTGGCGATCTGGCCATTATGCTGTGCAGCCTTGTTTCTGGCCATTTCAACACTCAAATCAGGAAATCCCCCCAGCTTAATGCGCTCGGGTCGCCCATTGATCTTCCGGTACAGGTAAAAGGTCTTGCTGCCACCGTATGATACAAGCAAGACCAGCCCCTTGGTCTTTAAGTCATAATAGGTGTCATAAACCTGACCACCGTCTTTCGGTGGGGGCGTGAGTTTTTCCAGCGATTGCTTGGTAAAATTTATGCGCGACACGGCCATAGTCTTTTGCTACCATTTTTGCTACCCATTATGTCAATACTCGTAAAATCTCATCAATGCCAATAAATTACTAACTGCTTGATTTTATTATATATATACAACATAATCTAACCTTATAGATGTTAAGAAAATCCTAGGCCATGTGGCTCATAACCTGAAGGTCGTCAGTTCAAATCTGGCCCCCGC
>Ga0206891_10325_pt1 | contig 11292 bp, 13 predicted proteins | sample Alteio_BWOrgHeat_55_FD_153246 | JGI IMG/M metagenome (GOLD analysis project Ga0206891, IMG submission 153246) | Enriched cells from forest soil in Barre Woods Harvard Forest LTER site, Petersham, Massachusetts, United States - Alteio_BWOrgHeat_Nextera7 ...
GGGAGCGATTTATCTTCGTACATCGGACTGGCTGTGGTCATCAGTCGTCCATTGATCTTATCTTCTCAATTCCACGATATTTTTGTTTTGAAAAATCTTAAAACATCCAATGGTCGAAAAATGAAAGCCTATATCATTCAAGGTAAATATCAACCAGAAGTGTTGGTTTTAAATTCTGGTGAATCGCGAGGGTTTGTGAGCAGTACACGGGATTTCGCTTTACTTGTTAAAAATCGTGATAATCAAATTCCAACACGCATTACAATTATAGACAGCGAGACAGGGGAGGTTTACGGAACCTATCCTTGGTTGGGACTATTCAGAGGGAAAGGATTCCCAGTGTCTATCCCAGCAGGAAAAAACATGCAACGTTTCCGATTCGAGGCGGCAAAGGATGCCGACTGGATTGTGTTGCCCCGAACGTTTTCAAAAATGAATGAATTAGTTCATTCTCAACTAAAGAAACTTATAGAGGAATTTGTAAGGACACTTCCTGAGTTTTTACAACCTTTAGCGCACATCTCCATTTATATTAAGGGGAAAGAAATTCTTTGGAGCGTGCTTCCTTTAGAAGAAACAGGTGATCCGCAGTTCCATGAATATCGTCTTCAATGGATTCGGTGGTGGAGTAATCGTTTTTTTAATAATGTTCCTTTCCAGCGTGTATGGGCACCGTATCATAACGATATTGTTATCGTTCGTTCGAGAGGTTCCTCAGCTTAACCTAGTCGTTTCTGTTCCATCTCTTTCAGCCAGCGATAATATGAGGGGAATTGGCGAAGCAACTGAGCTAGACTTGTGCGTGTTAATTTGCCTTCCGGGTAATAAGCTCCAAACGTCTCAAGCCTCCAATGAATATAGCTCTTCCAGATTTTCCAGTCATGTAAACTCCACCACCGACGGGGAAGAAAACGAAACAATCTCAACATGGGGGGAAATTCAAAATTAAAAATTCAAAATTAAAAAAGGGGGACATATTCATTAATGGGAGCAAAGAAAAATGGGTTTTCTATTTTGGTTCATCAGTGGTTATTTCCATTTTTTAATTTTTAATTTTGACTTTTTAATTCCTCAATCGCGCAGCCATTGACGATAGGGAGTTCCGGGTTTTTGACCGCATCAATATGGCCGATAATTGCATCGAGTGCTTGAGCTGTTTTACGTTTATCCAAGGGACCTCGGTATTGAAGTCGCCCCGATTCGTCCAGAATAAGAATGGCAGGAAGTTTTGAAAGACCTAAAACTTTAGCAACGTGATTGTCTGAGTCAAACCCCAGTGGATAATTTAACCCCGTTGTTTTCATGGCAGCGCGTAAAACCCGTTGACCTTCCTCATTATCTGGAGTAATCGCCAAGAAAGCCACTTTCCATTCCTTATAGCGCTCATATAAAAGAGAATAATCAAACCAGGAAGGATGTTCCATTCCACATTGATTAGACATTTCTTCAATAACCATCACGTCCAATGCTGTTTTATAAGACAAAACCAGTCGGCGTTTGTTGTTTTCATCAAAGACGGTTAAAAATTCAGGAACTCCTTCTCCAATCAAAAGTTTATGGTTTTTAAGAGCATCAGAAGTCACTGTGGAACTACTCCCTAGTATGGACGAGGGAAGCATTCCTTGTGCGTGTGATAAAGAAGTCAAAAGGCAAAGGGCAAAAATCAAAAGGCAAATGTGCATAGGTAGGCGCTTCATAAATAAAACCGTTTCATTTATCATTTTTAACTTTTGCCCTTTGTCTTTTCGATTTGGAGTTTATCTAAAAGTTCTTTCGCCGTTTCTTGATCTGATTTTGTTTCTGGAACATTATCATCTGGCGGTGTTAATTTAGCAATGAGTTCAAGTTGCTCACGAGCTTTCTCTTTTTCTTTAAGTTCTAAATACACCTTTGCGAGTGCTAAATGATTAATCGCATAGTTCGGACCACTTTCAACGGCGAGTTTGCCATGTTCAAGGGATTTGTCGATATTTCCAATCGATAGTGGCCGTCCTGGTGCTTGCCGATAAATTTGAGATAAGAGCATGTGGGCATAGGATTGTTTGGGATTTAATGCCACTGCTTTTTCCAATGCAGTCACTGCTTGTTTAACAAGTTTGAGTCCACCCAATCCTTTATTGAAATCCGCTTTTTGTGCCAATGCTTCTCCATATTCGGTCCATGCATCAGCATTCTGTGGAGCCACTTCGGTTGCTTCTTTTGCATAACGCAAAGCCAGCTCTGATACCGATTGACGTTCATTTTTACTATCAGCATGACGATATTCGCGACCACAGGCTTTGGCAAGCGCAACTAATATAGAGGGATTTTGTGGCGACTCTTCTAATGCTTTTTCCCATAATTGAATGGCGACCTTGGTTTGCGTTGGATCCTCGCGCTTGGCCCAACTCATCTCTGCTTGTTGTTGTAAAGAACTGGCTAGTGATTGCATACAAACAAATCCCGAAATAATAATGAAGAGACTAAGCCACGTGAGGCCTGGCACAGCAAATGCTCTACGTTTCTCCGTTGGGTCAGGCACAACAAGTGCATTATATTGCTTGGTTGGGTCAGGCACCTTTTTGATTTTCATAGGATTTGTTGGAGGTCTTTTTTAAGTTGGGCTGCATTTTTAAAATGGATGCCATGAATCCCTATTTTTTTAGCTGCCACAATATGAGGCTTAAGATCATCGGTAAATAAAGCCCGTTCAGCGGGGATGCCAGCTTTCTTAAGCGTGTGATGAAAGATAGCAGGTTCGGGTTTCCGATGACCAACAGCGTAAGAAGCGACAGGGTGATCGAACCACTTCATAAAAGAATGTTTCCCCTTTACAAATTCCCAATGTAATTGATTGACATTCGATAGCATGGCCAATTGATATTTTCCTTTTAAAGTTTTGAGCAGCGCAATAGAATCTTTTTTTTCGGTAAAGATATCGTTCCAGAGCTTTTCGAATTCTGTATAGGTGAGATCTCGAAGATCTAACTCTGTCTGAAGCTCTTTGAAAAAAGCTTTTGGTTTGAGATGCCCTCGTTCAAAGCGATCCCATAATGGGGTTGTTTTAAAAAAAGTATGAATCGCTGTTTTGTTTTTGGGCGTATAGGTTTTAAGTGCATGAATGACTTTACGAAAATCAAAGTCAATTAGGACTTTTCCAAGATCAAAAATAAGTAGTTCGATATTTTTTCGGGGCATGGGTTCTCCTAGATTTATGTCTTGAAAAGAATTGTGAAAATGGTGAGGCATCACTCCATAAACGCGAAAACTCCATCTGATAGGCATGCACGATATCGGGATCATCCTCGCGGATCATGTTTTCGTAGTTTGTATGTTCGGCATTATTCGTCCAATTGTAAGAGCCTGTGGTAACGCATCGTTCATCAAATACAGCGAACTTATTGTGCATGATGCCTTGTCCTTGACGTCCGCCTAAACGACGAACGTCAATACCAACAGGCACATGCTCAACTCCCGTATCAATGACCAAACGGATGTAGACCCCACGTCGGTGCGCTTCTTCCAAGGCTCGAATCAAAGGCTTGGCCGTGAGTTCAAAAAGAGCGATATCTAATGTTTTTTGTGTTTGGGCGATATCCGTGAGAAGATGTTTTTGAATTTGTCCACTTCTAGAAAAGTAGGCTTCTGGTTTTGCGATTAACGGTGTTGCCGTTAGAGACACCACTATAAAAAGAGTCAACCGTCTCACTTCTTAATCAATGCAAATGTTTTACGAATTTCTTGTTTAACCAATTCGCGAATCGTTTTTACGACACCTTCCGGCCAGGCACCTTTCTTGAGAGCATATTTGAGCATGGCCCCGTTGACTGTCGATACATCTTCGAGCTTGCTTGCATTTTTAAGTGTCGTTCGAAGTAATTCCCAGGCAAATGGATCTTCTGATTTTCGCGGCACTTTAAATTCATCTTCTGATTTGATTTGAAGTTTGTACCCTGGACCGTCTAAAACAGTGACTCCTTCTTTGGTCGCATAGGCAATAGCCGCTTCTTCAACTTTTCGTTGTTCCTCTTCAATTTTTTTTATCTTGGCCTGATAATCAGACTTTTCTTCTTCGAGCGAAGAATAGGTTTGGACAAGTTTAACGCCGGAATCTTGGAGGTAGAGGTTGGGGGGAAGTGTTTCTATTGTTGCTTCATGTTTAAAAGCCGGGCAGATGGATTTGTACTCACACCATCCACATAAGGCGCTGATTTTGACATCCCAAGCGCCGCGAGCCGATTCAGCTTCAATTTGATGAATGACATCAATGACTTCTTTTTCGAGCGTTTGCAAATCCTTGATTGTACGCGTAGACCGAAGTTCACGATCAGCAACTAAATAATGCCAGATTAAAACGATATTCTTTGCATCTGGCCATCGTTGAAGAATTCCCAGTTGATAAAGAGCGAGCTGGCGATCCTGATCGACTTCTTCTTGCGTGGGAACTGTAGCCCCCGTTTTATAATCGTGAATTTCATAGGTTTCTGTTTCAGGAATCCAGGTTAATCGATCGATATAGCCCTGAATGCTGTATTGTTTTGTGTCATTTTTGATTTTCATCTCAATGCGTTCTTCAAGTCCTAAGGTTTTTCCCTGATTAAACGGTTGATAGCGCTGATAGTATTGACGAATACAGTCATAGCCAGTCTTAAAATAATGTCCTGGAGAAATACCTTCTCGAACAATGGCAATCTTCCCATGCCAATTTTTTTCCCAAATAGATTCGTAGTAAGAGAGCAATTCGTCTAATGTGTCGAGCTTGGAAAATTTTAAGTCGGTGTAGAGTTTTTCTAATGTTTCATGAACGCGTTTGCCCACAAAGGCTTCGATGCCTTCACGATCCGTGCGAATATTATCGATATAGCGAAATTTATATTTGCGAGGACATTGCTCAAACGATTGGATTCTAGAGTTTGAATACATGTCAGTGAAAAGTATACAGTGGACAGTTCACAGTAATGAGAAAGAAGAGTTTTGGCTTGTAGGGATTCCTGTGCACTGTTATCTGTCCACTTTACGCGCCAGCTCAAAATCCAGATGAGTGAGTCCACCAGCAGAGTGTGTGGAAAGCGTTAAACGTACTTTGTTGTATTGGATAAAAATATCAGGATGATGATCCATTCCTTCGGCTTCGTCAGCCACCCAATTGACAAATGCAATCGCCCCTAAAAATTTTTTAAATACGTACAAGCGAGTAATGGTTTTATTTTGTTTCATCCAGCCCGGAATTTTTTTTAGTTTTTGAGAAATTTCTTTTTCCGAGAGTTTTTTCATGATGCTTCTCCTCCGCCCATTTGAAGACTGGGATGAAGAATGCCGCGTTTCCCGTTCTCTTCAAAGGAATGAATGATTTCTAGCAATGTTCCATTCACAGGGGTAGGAATACCCCACTTCTTTCCTAATTGCACTAAGGCTCCATTCAGAACATCAATTTCCGTGGGACGTGCATGCCTGAGATCGGAGAGCATCGAGGGTTTATGCTCAAAGGTAGATGGGATTTGAACATTTTTAAGGTGAATCAAATACTGATCCGCATTTTCCCAAAAAAGAGATTGTTTCTCAGCATTCAACACGGCAAAGGCTTCCTGAATAACGCCTTGAATAATTTGCCAAGGATATTCGTCTAACAGACGACCGTAAGGAACACCTAGAATCGCAGCCAGAGGATTAAGCGCAGAATTATAAAGGACTTTACCCCATAAGTGCGTTTGGATATTACTGACGGCTTCTGCGGGCATTCCCGCATCTGCAAAAGTCGATGCTATCTTTTCGACGATCGGATCGATGTCTCCGTTGGATCTGCCGATTTTAATGCTATCAGCTTGGACAGTGACAACCGTTCTTCCGGCAAGCGCAACTTGAAACCCAATAATCACCATCCCACTGATGACGCGATCCCACCCAACATGTTCAGCGATTTTTTCGGCATTACCGACACCATTTTGCAAATGCAAAATCGGAATGGGCTGAGGATAAGCTCTGGCAAGAAGTTGCGCAGAAGCTTCCGTCGCATAGGCCTTCGTTGTTAAAAGAATAAGATCTGGACTAAAATCCGAGGGAAGTTCTGTCATTCCTCGAATCATTTTGACATGGTGATCTCCCCAGAGCCCACTGATTTTAAGTCCCGAGTTTGTAATGCGAGACATGTGAGGATTTCGTCCAATCAGTACAACGTCGTTTTCCATACGGGCGAGCATGCCGCCAATCGTGGAGCCTACAGCGCCTGCACCAAAAACGAGAATTTTCATTCCTTCATTTTACCCCACTTCTTGTTGAAGTGCTCGTCCCAGTAAATGCGAAACGAGTAAAATAACGCATTATGAAAACCATAATCATTTTTTTCTCAGCAGGTTTCTTGTTGTCAGGATGTGCCTCTGTACCTTACACGAATCGACAACAATTGAATCTCATCTCTCCGTCCGAAGAAAATCAATTGGGGGCTCAGGCGTATCAAGAGACATTAAGTAAAGCCAAGCTATCGACGGATCAAGCGGCTATTACAATGGTTGAACGCATTGGTCATCGCATTGCAAGCGTAGCGGATCAACCTGATTTTAAGTGGGAATTTAAATTGATCGATGATCCCAAAACTGCCAATGCCTTTTGTCTGCCAGGAGGACATGTGGCTGTCTATACGGGAATTCTGACCATAACCAAAGATGAGAATGGCTTAGCTGTTGTGATGTCTCACGAAATCGCACATGCGATTGCACATCACGGTGCTGAACGAATGAGTCAAGGGACCTTAATGAATTTAGGCACGCAAGCACTGCAAGTGGGAATGGAGAATAAGGATCCGCAAACGCAACAATATGTCATGAGTGCGTTGGGTTTAGGCGTGAATGTGGGGGTTGTTCTTCCCTTTAGTAGAGGCCAGGAAGCCGAAGCCGATCATATTGGATTAATTTTGATGGCCAAAGCTGGTTATGATCCCCGCAGCGCTGTTCCTTTTTGGGAACGCATGAAAGCCAGTGGTGGTCAGAATCCTCCTGAGTTTTTATCGACTCATCCGTCGGATGAAACCCGTATCCAAAAAATCCGCGAAGAACTTCCCGAAGCTCTGCAGTATTATCAACAGAAATAGTTATTGAAGTGCCTAAAGAATCTCTCTCCCAAAGAGAGAAGGGTTCCATAAGGCTACAGCCACTTCTTTTTCAATTCGTCTGTTATAGAGTCTTTGATGTTCTCTGTGGGACTTGTAGGGGCAGTCTCCTGTGCGCCCTTACTTCTCTTATTTGATGATCCCTTTAAAAATTCATCTGCACTCATCCATTTGGCGCCGGTTCCGCGAACGAGCGTTTGAATTCCACGATCATTAGTCACTACGACTAAAATTCGCGGATTAGCTGCTTTGCGCACCATCGCGCTGATTCGATCATCTGCTGATTCCCCCGCGGTATACACAATATCGAATCCGAATTGGCGTTCTCGATCCCCCATTCCCTGACGACTATCAAAGACAATGGTGAGGTCGTTATGTCCGTGCAACTGTTGGGTTTGGAGAAAGTTAAGAAGTGTTAAACGTTTGGTTTCGAGCGATCCGGCTGGAATTTCAGTTAAAGCGTAAAGAAGGTTATACCCATCGATCAAGTAATGGAGAGCCATGGATCTATTCTATATGGGAGAGGATGTTTTAGAAACGCGCGTTCAAGGATAAACGAATGGTTGCGTGATCACTGGCACCTTTGGAAAAATGTGCGACATAGTCGCCGAAGGAGCTCGAGGACCAATCTTCCATCGTCATCGTGCGGGCATTAAACAATGGAATATCAATACGTGAGGTGAAGAAACCTGCGACGGGAGTTAAATACGTAAAGCTGACCATGCAATTGCGATAGGACATTGGGGCTTTCGAATTTTTGGCCATGTGATGAATCTGAAGTTCGTCGCGCGTTAATTTCATGCTAAATCCATCGCCTAATAAGAATGCTTGAGAGAGTCTTTTGAGGAGGGGAAAACGATTTAAAACAAAATCTTCGGGGGTCTTAATACTGCTTTGTTGAGATTTCACTTGTGCGTTAAAGTCTGTCGGAATGGCATAGACTTTCAGGCTTGCAGTAAGAACAAGGATAACCGCTAAAAGTAAGTGGCGCATAGTGAACCCTCCTGGGTCCAGTATGCGCCATCAATGTTACACGAACATCACCGCTGTGTTAAATCGCGGTTACAGGCAAAATTGTCATTCCCGCATGTCGTTAGCGGGAATCCACCAATGGACCCCCGATTAAGACCTCGGGGATGACAGCTTTTTAGTAGCGATTGCCACCTCGGCCACCACCACTACCTCCACGACCGCCGCCGCTTCCGCCGCGACCGCCACCATATCCCCCACCGCTTCCGCCACGACCACCGCCGTAACCTCCGCCTCCACCACCATAACCACCACCGCTACCCCCACCATAACCGCCGCCGCTACCGCCGCGACCGCCACCACTTCCGCCACCGAATCCACCGGTGCGTTCTGGGCGAGGACGTGCTTCGTTTACAACAAGTTCTCGGTCCGCTATTTTTGATTTATTGACTTGAGCAATAGCTGTGGTTGCGCCTTCTTCGGTTGTCATTTCAACAAATCCAAATCCACGTGAGCGTCCAGTCATTTGATCGGTAATGAGACGCGTTGACTTCACTTCACCATGAGGGGTGAAAAGGTCGTGCAACTGATCTTCGGTAAAATCAAACGGCAAATTTCCAACATACAATCTTTTTTCCATGTTCTTAGGTTCTCCTGAGTAAGTTGCCGATCAAAGGAACGAGGGTTAAGGGATGCTTCAGTTCGGCAAGGCGTCCAACAACTAGTCTCTTCGAAACGGGTACGGATACGACCCTTCTATTATCGCAACTTGAGGGTCAGCTAGCTAGCTTTTTTTGGAGGAGTTGGTTCACTACTTGAGCGTTCGCTGTCCCTTTGGATTTCTTCATCACAAGTCCCATGATAGACCCGATCGCTCGCTCTTTGCCCCCTTTGTATTCGGCAACGGCTTTAGGCATTTCGGCGATCGCTTCTTCGCACCATTTGAGAATGGTGGATTCATCTCCGATTTGGAGTAATCCTTTGGCTTTGACGATCTGTTCTGGATCTTGCTGAGTTTCAAACATTTCTGAAAAAACGTCTTTGGCCGTCTTCCCCGAAATAGTTCCTTTTTGAACCAGAAGAACCAACTTCGCCAAATGCTGCGGAGAAATGGGAGAACTTTCTATGGTCTTGCTGGAGGCATTTAATCGTCCTAAGAGTTCTGTGGTCATCCAATTGCAGATCGGTTTAGCGATGTCTGGGGAAGCTTGTTCGACTGCTGATTCAAAGTAATGGGCTAATGCTTTATCCCCAATGAGTACGCCAGCGTCATAATCCGTTAATTTGTAACGCGTGATGAGTCGTTCTTTTTTTTGATCGGGCAGTTCGGGCAATTGTTGTCGTAGATCATGAATATAGTCGTTCGATAAATTCAAAGGAACCAAGTCTGGCTCAGGGAAATAACGATAATCGTGCGCTTGTTCTTTGGATCGCATCGGTTTGGTCAATCCGAGCTCGTCATTCCAGAGACGGGTTTCCTGCACAACGCGACCTTCTGTATTGAGAACTTCCATTTGACGTTTAATCTCATAATGGAGAGATTCTTTGACCGCTTTGAACGAATTTAAATTTTTAATTTCAGCGCGGGTTCCCAACTTGGTATGTCCGATGGGCCGAAGAGAAATATTAGCGTCACAGCGAAGCGATCCCTTTTCCATATCACAGTCGGATACATCTAAATATTGAAGGAGTGTCTTGAGTTGTGTGAGATAGGCATAGGCTTCTTCTGGAGAACTTAAATCCGGCTCAGATACACACTCGGCAAGAGGGATTCCCGCACGATTCAGATCAACTAAAGAATAGGACAGTTCTCTATTTCCGATAGCATGCAAGAGTTTTCCTGCATCTTCTTCTAAATGAATGCGCGTGATGCGAATAGTTTTCTTTCCGCCTTTTCCATCCTCAATGAGAATCTGTCCGCCTGTGGCAACGGGTTTGTCGAATTGTGAAATTTGATAAGCCTTCGGGAGGTCAGGATAAAAATATTGTTTGCGAGAAAAAATAGAATTGGGTGTAATCGTACATCCCAGTCCTAAAGCCGCACGCGCGAGCAGTTCTACGGCTTTTTTATTCATGACCGGAAGTGTGCCAGGTTGCCCCGTACAAATGGGGCAGACTTGGCTGTTTGGCTCCGCGCCAAACGTGGTTGAACAACGACAAAACAGTTTAGATGCAGTTTTGAGTTGGATATGAACTTCCAGTCCGATGACAGGTTCGAAGGTCATGAGGGTAAAAGAGTCATTTTTTTTAAGTGTTGCGATAATCTTCTTGTCTGATTTATAGCGCACTGTTTTTTCTGCATCATCGACTGAAAACCACTGGGTTTCCATAATTTCATCTGGATCATGAACTCCTGTTTTTTCCAGCGCTTTCATCAAAAACCAAGTAACCGTTTTTTTGATGAGCATTCCATTTTGTCGAAAGTAATACTGAATACGGTCAAAGGGTTTTGTGATTTCGCAGCGATAGCCGGTTTCTTCTTGGACTTCGCGTAAAGCCGCCTCTTCAACTTTTTCACCAGGCTCAATATGTCCTTTCGGAAAAGTCCAAACGATGGATCCCTCTAAATTTTCGACTTTAACCATCAATATTTTTTGTCCATCGATGGCAATGCCGCCTGCAGAGAATTCAAATTTCGTTCCACTCTTTTTCATGACAGAGCAGGTTCCTGCTTGGCCCACGTGGTTACGCCTTCATATTGATGAGCAATCGCCAATAATGTTTCTTCATCAAACGGTTTTCCGAGGAGCTGTAAACCAATGGGAAGTTTGTTTTTTGTGAGTCCACAAGGCAAACTCAGTCCGGGAAGACCTGCTAGATTACAGGAGATAGTGAAAATATCGGAGAGATACATCTGAAGTGGATCATCCACTTTTTCGCCTGGCTTAAACGCGGGAGTCGGTGTTGTAGGAGTTGCAATGACGTCTACTTGTTGAAAGGCCTTATCAAAATCCTGCTTAATGAGCGTACGTACTTTTTGAGCTTTGCCATAATAGGCTTCATAGTAGCCCGCCGATAATGCATAAGCGCCGAGCATAATCCGACGTTTCACTTCCGGACCAAATCCTTCACCGCGACTGCGTTCGTACAGTTCTAGTAAGCTTGTTGCATCTTTTGCAGAATGACCAAAACGCACACCATCAAAACGGGATAAATTAGAGCTCGCCTCCGACGGTGCCAAAATGTAGTAGACCGCCAAACAATAATCAGTATGGGGAAGAGAAATCGGTTGGACGGTGGCG
>Ga0206891_10328_pt1 | contig 11253 bp, 6 predicted proteins | sample Alteio_BWOrgHeat_55_FD_153246 | JGI IMG/M metagenome (GOLD analysis project Ga0206891, IMG submission 153246) | Enriched cells from forest soil in Barre Woods Harvard Forest LTER site, Petersham, Massachusetts, United States - Alteio_BWOrgHeat_Nextera7 ...
CTGGGTCTTGACCGCGCTGACTTCATCATGGCCTTCGAAGCTCTGCTCCATACCCTTTACGGAGAGCAAGGTGAGCTTACTCTGCTGGCGCAGACCGGCGAGTAGCGCGGGGCTTTCGCCGACACGCGGATCGTTGATGACTGTGACGTCGCGGGTGTAGACCTCGCCGTCCACAGTCAGCTTCAAGTGATAAATTCCCGGAATCACCTGCGGCCCGTGTGGCCCGGGTGTTGTTGATCCCTCGACCATGTTCATTTCATTTTCCAGGTCGTGTCGCAGGGCTGGCGGATCCTCATATTGCAGGTTCCAGTTGACGCGATTCAGGCCGACATGCGCGCTGAGGGCGCGTGTCTCAGGCGCGGCAAGCCAGTAGTGAGGATACTCCGCGCCCTCGATGGGCGGAGGCAGAGTGCTGGTCATGGTGCGGACCAGATTCCCGCTTGAATCGAGGACCTGAAGTTGAATGGGCCCCGCGGGTTCCTTTTTCAAGTAATAATCCAAGACCGCCCCATAAGGCACGTTGGGTGCATGCGGAACTTCGATGGAAAAAGGCTGATCCCAATTGCTGTTGATGCGGGTGCGAATGGCCTCGGCGGGCTGGAAGAAATAAACGGGCGAGGAACTTATGGCTTGGGCGTTGGCGGCAATCTGGCGTAAGGGGGTGATATCGTCGAGGACCCAGAAACCGCGGCCATAGGTGGCGATCACCAGATCGTTCAGGTGGGTATCGGTATGAACGGTCAGGTCGCGGATGGAGGTACTGGGCAGGTTCTGGCGCAGCGATTGCCAGTGATCGCCATTGTCGAAGCTAACGTAGACGGTCGATTCCGTTCCTGCGAAGAGCAGGCCAGGCTGTTGAGGATCGACGCGCAAACTATTGACCCAACTTCCGGTGCGTTCATCCCGCGGGAGGCCATTTACGATGGCGGTCCAAGTCTTCCCTCCGTCGGTGGTGCGCCAAATCAGGGGCACGTCGGGGTTTTCATCGGGCGGGAGGATCTGCCCGCGCTCGGGTGCAATGCGCGCTGCTACAAATGCGGTGTTGGCGTCGTCACCGGCTTCGATGGTATTGAACTGCGTATGGGGTGGCACTTCGGCGATATTGGTGACGTTTGTCCAGGTCTTGCCGTGGTCCATGGTGTTGTAGATCTGCCCGTTGGTGCTTACGGTCCAAACCACGCCACGTTTGACTTTGGAAATCGAGAAGTCGGTGATAGAGGGATCGGGTGGCGGCGGACCACCGGCCGGCGGCTGCGGTGTCGGCGTTGGCTGCGGCGGTTGCGCGGGCGGTTGAGGCGGGGGCTGCGGAATCGTACCGCAGGCAACCTGGGGCTTGTCTTTGGGCGTGGTGAGCTCTGGACTTGCGGCCGTGAAGGTGTGAGCGCCGTCGCGCGAGACCAGCAGGCATTGGTAGGCAACGTAGAGGGCACTCGGATCGAAAGCGAGATCAAACTTCTTCTGGAAATCGCGGCCGGCGACGTACTTGATGGCATCGGAACCAAAGTTGGGCGCGACGTTCTCCCACTGCGCCGACGACATATCAATTTTGATCAGGCCGCTGCCGCCTCCACCCGGACCATAGCCAACGCCATAAATGATGTTCGGATTCTTGGGATCGGGTGTATCAACGCCGAATTCCGACGACGGCAGTGGACTCCAGTCAGTAAAGTTGACCTGGCCCCAGTCGCCGCGGCTTGAGATCATGACCGCGCCTGTATCTTGCTGTGCGCCCATGATCCGATACGGATATCGGCTGTCGGTGGCAACGTGGTAAATCTGCGAGATGACCTCGGTATACCAAAGGCTCCATGTGCGGCCGTTATCGAGGGTGACACTGGCGCCCTGGTCGGAGCCGACTACCATGCGGTGGCCATTGGTGGGATCGATCCAGAGCTTGTGGTAATCCTCGCCGCCGGGCGCTCCTTTGAAGGCTTGAAAGGTGACTCCGCCGTCAGTTGAGCGGTACATGGCGGTACTCATCGTGTAGAGAATGTCCGGGTTTTGCGAGTCGACGAAGACACCCGAGCTGTAGGCGCCCTGGCCGTTGCTGATCCGCAGATCCTTTCCTGCCATGTGTTGCCAGGTTTCGCCACCGTCGTCGGATCGATAAAGGCCTGAGCCGTTTTCAATATTGTTGCCGATGATATACATGCGCCGGCCCTGGGTGTGCATGGCGACGGCCACCGCAATACGCCCGAGGAATGGCGGGATCTTGATCTCACTCCAGGTTTTGCCTTCGTCGGTTGATTTGAATACCTGTGGCGGTTTGATTCTGGGGCGATTGCCGCCAGCAGTTCCACCGCCGCCGCCCGGACCGGCCCCACCCCCCTGCGTGGCGGCGAGCATGACGCTAGGATCGTCGAAGGCAATCTGCAGATCGCGTGTACCGTCGTAGTTAGCGGGCTTCAGGACATTGGCCCAAGTCTGGCCGCCATCGGTGGAGCGGTAGACTCCTCCGCCGTGATGGCCGGCATCTCCAAGCGTGGAGACGATCACCAGGTTGTAATCGGCGGGATCGACTACGATGCTGTCAATCTTCACCGTGTCCTCGAGGCCGATGTGCTGCCATGTAGCGCCCGCATCGGTCGACTTCCACATTCCGTTGCCCAGGCTGCCGCCGATTGGGTCGCCTGCACCTGCATAAACGACATTGGAATTGGAAGGTGCGACCATGATGGCGCCTACGCTGTCGAGGCTGGTCTCCTGATCCATGACGGGAAACCAGGTCACGCCGCCGCTGGTGGTTTTCCAAACGCCTCCCAGCGGAGTACCGGCATAGAACACGCCGGAATCGCCGATGACACCGGTGACAGAGGAGATGCGTCCGCCATGGAATGGCCCCACGTTCCGCCACTTGAGGCCGCGATAGAGGTTAGCATCGACCTGCGCTGCAGCGGTCAAGCCAGACACCAGTACGATCCAGAAAGCCAGCACGCAAAATGCTGTCCGCGACACTCGCGTCATGATGATTAAGACCTCTCGGGGAGACTTCGTCGTGATGCGGGCAGTATACAGTGCGATTAACCTGGATCGCTGCCATCACCCGCCCACTCGAGTGGATGCAGCAACTGCCCCGTTGCGCCTGCCGTTCGCGCGCAATCCCCGGCCTCGCAAACGAAGGCGAACCGCAACAGCGAGAAAGCAGACAACCGCGAGAATCTCGAGAAACACCTTGCCTCCATCGAGCAGGTCGGGATGGCCGTCCTTGAGGTCGGGATCTGTGAGGATGCTGTGGATGAAGACCAGCACGACCGCAGGAAAAACCAGGTAGTGCAGCCGACGCCAGAGCGGACGGCCGACTCGAGTTCGCAGAATCGACGTGACGAAGACCAGCAGCAAGAGATACAGCGCACCCGCACCGACGAGATTGATGACGGGTTGTAGTGGCGATTGGATGGGCAACAAAATGTCGAAGACACGAAAGTGTGGCTTGGCGAGAAAGAGGAGTACGATCGGGTGGCTCAAGGTGAGGACGATGGTGCACCATGCCGTCCAGCGGTGGAATGCGAAGATATCGAGTTTGCGATGAGGCCACTGCCGGACTGGACTGTAGCGCATTGAGATCAGGAGGCCGAGCAGAAGGTTAAGGCCCGCTGCTCCTGCCGCTCCGAGGCCGAGATATGAGCAAAGATCCAACAGGGTCATTCGAGGCGATGCTCCACAAGATGCAGTGCCGAGGTGTCAGTATAAATTCCGGCACGGCACGACAAGTTTTCCGGGAAACCGGCGCGCATCCGCTACACTTGCAATCCACTGGCAAAAATGATCCGGAAGCCTCATTCCAGCCGGTCGCCCGTCCTGCATCGGGACTGAGCAAGTTTTACATTCCAAACACCGGGAGATTTCCTCGTGCGAATTAGCCTGCGCTCTGGTTCTTTGAACGTCTCTATTAAACGCGCTGCGTTTGCGTGCGCGCTTTTGAGCTTGTCGTGCATTGGCTTCGCACAGCAAACACCCGCGAAAGCTCAAGGTCCGGCGGAGGGATTTTCGGCCCTGAAGCTGAGGCAAATTGGGCCATTCCGCGGCGGGCGCGTGGATGCAGTGACGGGCGTTCCAGGGCAGCCACTGGTGTATTACTTTGGCGGAACCGGCGGAGGCGTGTTCAAGACGACCAACGGTGGGCACACGTGGGAGCCGATCACGGACGGCAAGATCAACTTTGGCTCAATTGGATCAATCGCAGTGGCTGCCTCCGATCCGAACGTGATTTACGTAGGCACGGGCGAGAGCGCCATCCGCGGAAATGCTTCCCACGGCGATGGCGTGTACAAGTCGATGGATGCCGGGAAGACCTGGACGCATGTCGGCCTGGAAGACACCCAGCAGATTGGGCAGATTCGCATTGACCCGGCGAATCCCGACGTGGTGTACGTTGCGGCGCTGGGACACATGGCCGGCCCGAATCCGGAGCGAGGAGTGTTCCGGTCGAGGGACGGCGGAAAGACCTGGCAAAAAGTGCTGTTCAAGAGTGACAACGCCGGAGCAATCGATCTGGCCATGGATGCGACCAATCCCCGGGTTCTGTATGCCGGGATCTGGCAGGTGGTGCGGAAGCCGTGGACGTTTGAGAGCGGCGGCCCCGATGGCGGCCTGTGGAAGTCGACCGACGGGGGCGATACGTGGAAGGAACTCACGCACAATCCGGGCATGCCAAAGGGTGTTCTGGGGCGCATTGGTGTGACGGTCTCTCCTGCAAATCCGGATCGGGTTTGGGCGCTGATTGAGGCGCAGGATGGCGGCGTGTTCCGATCGGATGACGGCGGGGCCAACTGGAGCAAGCAGAACGGCGACGCTGCCATCAAGCAGAGGGCATGGTACTACTCGCAGATATTTGCCGATCCCAAGAGCGCGGACATCGTGTATGCCGTGAACACTTCATTCTTCCGGTCAACCGATGGCGGAAAGAAGTTCGACCGCATTCGCAACCAGCATGGAGACAATCACGACCTCTGGATTGCGCCAGAGGATCCGAACCGCTTTATCGAATCCAGCGATGGCGGCGCACAGGTGAGTTTTGACGGCGGAAAGAGTTGGAGCACGGAAGACAATCAGCCGACCGGGCAGTTCTACCGGGTGGCGCTGGACAATGATTTTCCTTACCACATCTACGGCGCGCAGCAGGACAACACGACCGTGAGCATATCAAGCCGAAGCAACAACGGGGCGCTCACGGAGCGTGACTGGCACGATGTAGGCGGCGGAGAGAGCGGATGGATCGCCCCCGACCCGGCCGACTCGAACTTTGTGTATGCGGGTTCATACGACGGGCTGCTGACGCGTCTGGATACAAAGACGGGCGCGACTCGCGACGTGAACGCATGGCCGGACAATCCGATGGGATACGGTGTGGAAGCGATGAGATATCGCTTCCAGTGGAGCTTCCCGCTGCTGTTTTCTCCCCACGACCCGAAGCGGCTTTACGCAGGGAGCCAGATTCTGCTGGCGACGAACGATGAAGGTCAGCACTGGACGGCGATCAGCCCGGATCTGACGCGCAATGACAAGACGAAGCAGGGACCGTCGGGCGGCCCCATTACGAAGGACAACACGGCGGTGGAGTATTACGACACGATCTTTACAGTCGATGAGTCGCCTGTGAAGGCCGGTGTGATCTGGGTGGGATCGGATGATGGGCTGATTCACATCACAACCGACAACGGCAAGAACTGGCAGAACGTGACACCGAAGGATGCGCCGGAGTGGATTCGCATCAACTGCATCGCGGCGTCGCCGTTTGATGCAGGAACCGCGTACGTCGCAGCGACGATGTATCTCTCAGATGATTTCCATCCCTTTCTCTGGAAAACGACGGATTACGGCAAAACGTGGAAGAAGATTGTGAACGGCATTCCGGACAACGACTTCACGCGCGCCATCCGGCCTGATCCCAATCAAAAGGGGCTGCTGTTCGCCGGAACTGAATCGCATCTCTACATCTCGTACGATGACGGCGAAAAGTGGTTGCCGTTCCAGCTCAATCTCCCCGCGGTTCCGGTAACAGATATCGCATTTCAGAAGCGCGACGATGCGCTGGTCCTCGCGACGCAGGGACGAGGCTTTTACGTGCTGGATGATATGCCGCTGGTGCGCGCGCTCGAACCGGCAAAATTCAACCGCAGCGATGCTGTAGTGTTGTTTGCGCCAAAGACAGCAATGCGCATCGCCGGAGGCGGAGAGGGTGGAGGCCGGCCCAACCTCACCGCAGGGCAGAACCCGCCCGATGGCGCCGTCCTCTATTACTTCCTAAAAGAGGAACCGAAAGGCGAACTCAAGCTCCGTATCTCGGATGCCGCCGGCAAATTGGTGCGCGAAATCTCCAGCAAGCCGCCGGCCCAGTCAAGCGGCGAAGACGACCCCGAAGACGAACGGCCCAAGGAGGGTCTCGCGCCGGCGAAGGAAGGCCTGAATCGCTTCATGTGGGATCTGCGCTATCAGAAGGCTACTGGCTTTCCAGGCCTGCTGATGTGGGATGGGTCGCTGAACGGCCCGCTGGCAATTCCGGGCAAGTACAAGGTTGAACTCGTGGTCGATGGGAAGACCGAGTCGAAGGATCTGGAGATAGTTAAGGATCCTCGTTCTCCCACCACCCCGCAGCAATTTGAGGAGCAACTGGCGCTGGGTCTAAAGATTCGCGATCGCGTTACGGATGCGAACAGCAGCGTGGTGCGCATCCGCTCGGCAAAGGAGCAGCTCAAACCGTATCTCACCAGCAAGGATGAGCAGGTGAAGAAGAGCGCCAAGGATCTAACCGATCAACTCACAGCGATTGAAGAGAATATCTACCAGACAAAGCTCCACGCCGGCGAGGACGCGCTCAACTTTCCGGTGAAGCTGAATAACAAGATCGCGTCGGTCGGGGGAGTGGTGGAGTCGACCGATATTGCACCGACCGCGCAGTCTGTCGAAGTATTCGAAGCGTTGTCGGCGAAACTCCAGGTGGAACTCGATCATTTGCACCAGATTGAGACAACCGGCATTCAGAACTTCAACAAGCTGGTTCGGGATCAGAGCATCCCGGCAATCAATCTCAAGGAGTAGATTACCGACAGCTTGGCCCGCTGTCTTACGAGGCGCCGGCAGCGTAGTCTCGCGAGCGTTTTTGGCCACCAAATCCGACAGGCTAATCACATCACAAGAGTGATGGCATCTTTGACGGTATGCCGATTCCAAACTTCTCTAAGTAATTGATTCTAAAAAAAATTGGCTCCTCAGGTAGGACTCGAACCTACAACCCTTCGGTTAACAGCCGAATGCTCTGCCATTGAGCTACTGAGGAGTGACTGGCGTCAGATTGTCCTCTATAAAAGTAGCAGAGTGCGCCCGGGGCGTCAAAAGACTCAAACACTTGGCTAACCTGGCCGGTCCCTACTCCCCTTCCCGCGTTTCTTTGGGCGGCCTCTCGGCTCCGGTACCATGGAATTGGAACCAAAGCCGCTCCAAGGAGGCCGCATGTCCCGCATCGCCAGGCTCGACCGCAGCGAGGTCACTCCCGACCTGCAATCCCTTTATGACAAAGCGTTTGCGCAGCGCGGAAACGTGCCCAATATGTTCCGCGTCATGGCACACCGCCCGGAAATCTTTGCCACCATGCAGGCCCATTTTGGAGCAGTGCTCAATACGGGAACCGTCTCCACCAAGCTCAAAGAACTCATCATTGTTCGCACCAGCCAGGTCAACGACACTCCCTACTGCCTCGCCAGTCACACCATCCTGGCCCGCGGCCTGGGATGGTCGGACGATCAACTCAACCATCTCGCGGACTGGCAGCGCCGCGACGACTTCACCCCTGCGGAAAAGGCAGCGCTCCGACTGGCCGAGACCGTAACCCGCGACGCGCACGCCGTCACTGACGAGCAGTTCACCGAACTTCGCAGCTTTTACTCTGAAGGCGAGATCGTCGAATTGCTTTGCGCCATTGGCCTCTTCAATTACTTCAATCGCTTCAACAACGCGCTCAAGATGGAGCCCACAAAGCCTGGCGAGGGCGGTTGCGCGGCCCCTGAACCGGATGCCATTGCCACCCACGGCCTGAGTTGATTCGCTACCATAAGAGCAGGAGCTCTTTTTCTACTACATGAAATTGCAACTGCCCGCGGGCTCGTTCCGCGCTTATCTCTTCGATTGCGACGGCACCATCGTCGATTCCATGCCATTGCACTACATTGCCTGGAAGACCTCCCTGGCCGAGTACAACTGCGTCTACGAAGAGAAGCTCTTTTACGCGTGGGGAGGCCGCCCGATCCGCGAGATCATCCGCCTGCTCAATGAAATGCAGAGCCTGAACATGCCGGTTGACGCCGTCGCCGAAAAAAAGGAAGCCATCTACCACACCCTGCTTCCGCAGCTCAAAGCCATTCCCGAGGTCATCGAGCACATCGACGCGCAGCACGGGCGCATCCCGTTCGCCGTCGTCTCCGGCAGCCGCCGCGCCTCCGTCGAAGGCTCTCTAGGCGCCCTCGGCCTTCTCGACAAATTCGAAACCCTGGTGTGCGCGGAAGACTACAAGCGTGGCAAGCCCGCCCCCGACGCTTTCTTGCTGGCCGCCGAACGTCTCGGCATCCCGCCCTCCGAGTGCCTCGTCTTTGAAGACACCGAGCTCGGCATCGAAGCCGCCACGGCCGCAGGCATGTCGTCGGTAAAGGTCCCGTTGCCATTCGAACGAACCGCCTGACCGCCACCGTCAATTATTCGACTGGCGTCACGGAACTGCTATCCTCGCTCCCACGTACGCTCTCCTGAAGAGACGACGCAGGAGTCCGCATGTCCTCAACCGCCTCACAGCCCCAAATCAACCAGCCCGTCCGCACCAGCCAACGCGATCTGACCATCCTCATCGGCATCGCCACCCTCTGCGCCCTGTCCCACATCGTCACCAACGGCCGCTACGGCTTCCATCGCGACGAACTGCAGTTCCTGAGCGACGCGCGCCACCTCGACTGGGGCTACGTCTCCTATCCACCGATGACGCCGTTCCTTCAGCACATCGGCCTCAGCCTCTTTGGTCTCTCCCTCATCGGCCTGCGCATGTTCTCCGTCGTCGCGCAGGCCCTCGTCATCGTCATCAGCGGCCTCATGGCACGCGATCTCGGCGGCGGCCGCCTCGCCCAGGTCGCAACCGCCCTCTCCGTCGCGCTCTCGCCCCTGCCCATCTTTGAGGCCACCGAGTTTCAATACACCTCGTTCAGCTTCCTCTGGTTCGCCCTCATCGCCTGGTTCGCCATCAAGCTGCTTAAGACTGACAATCCGCGCTGGTGGCTAGGCATTGGCGCAGCCGTCGGCCTGGGACTCCTCACCAAGTACTCCATCGTCTTCTTCATCGCCGGCATTCTCGCAGGCGTGGTCCTTTCGCAGGCCCGCCGCTATCTCGTTAACAAATGGTTCTGGGCCGGCATCGCAATTGCGCTCCTCATCTTCCTGCCCAATCTCATCTGGCTCGCCCGTCACCACTTCGTCAGTTACACCTTCCTGCAGCACATTCACACGCGCGATGTCGCCGAAGGCCGCGCCGACGGTTTCCTCCGCGATCAATTCCTGGCCGACGCCAATCTCTTCGCAGTGCCCGTGTGGATTACCGGCCTCATCGCATACTTCCGCAACCGCCGTTACCGCATGCTCGCGTGGATGTATCTGGTTCCCCTGCTGGTTTTCTGGCTCGACAAGGGCCGCTTCTACTACACCGCAGAAGCGTACCCCATGCTGATCGCCATGGGCGCCGTCGCCGGAGAAAACTGGCTGACCCGCATGCGCCGCGCGCCCCGTCTCGCAATCGAAGCTGCCTTCTTCCTGGGCCTCTTCGCCATCGGCGCGTACGCCAGTTCCAGACTCGTTCCCATCGCACCCAACGGGCCCCTCCGCGACTATGCGCTCAGCAACAACGGCGACCTGCGCGAAGAGATCGGCTGGGACGAGCTCGTGAAGACCGTCGCCGGCATTCGCGATTCCCTGCCCCCCGATCAGCAAGCCCACCTGGGCATCACGGTCGGCAACTATGGCGAGCAAGGCGCCATCGAGATCCTCGGCCCCGCATATCACCTGCCCCCGCCCATAAGCACCACCAACTCCGCGTGGCTGCGCGGCTATCCCACTCCTCAGCCTACAACGATCATCGCTCTCGGCATCACCCAGGATGAAGCCAACGAGATCTTCACCGGCTGTCGTCTTGCCGGCCACAACGGCAATTCCCTGCATGTGAAAAACGAAGAGAGCGAAGACCACCCCGACATCTTTGTCTGCGGTCCTCCGCGCAAACCGTGGGCCGAACTATGGAACGAACACCGCGACTTCGGCTGAGACGCAACATCCCCCAACACCACCAAAAGCCGTTCCCTCCGACGAAGTGTCATCTCGCAGCACGCGCAGCGGGCGGAGAGATCTGCAGTTGTTCTTGTTCTTGCCTTTTCATCGCCTGCGGCCGCCGCTCGTTTTTAATACAACAACACCGCAACCCGATACTGCGTAAACTCCGTCTGATCCCCCTGCGGCGTACACGCCCCCACCGAAGCCAGCCGGTACTCGCGCGACCCCATTCGCTGCACAAGCTGTTGCGGCAGTTGTCCCAGGTCCGCCGACTGCCACCGCATGATGAACCCCGGATGATTCCCCGTCATCGTCGATGGCAGTCCGCGATCCAGCTCGCACGCTGCGCGCGCATCGCGCGGATCGGTGCGGATCGCCAATCCCCGCGTATGCACAAGCCCCGCCACCTTGGCCTCAATCTGCGTGCGGCTCAGCACGGCAACGCCCTTCGAGTAATCCGCAACCGCATACATTTGCCTGCCCCGCATCATCACCGAAATCCCCACCCGATCCACTTCCGGATTGAGCAGATTCCTCCGATGCCCCGGCGAGTTCATCCACCCCTCGTGAATCTCGGCCGCATACGATCCCACGGCGATATTCTCTTCAATCAAACTGAAGTGCGCCCCATCCATCGATGCCCGCTCCGACAACTCCGGCTCGCCGCCGTAGCGATGCGAGATCGGCCCCTCGGCCACCATGCGCTGGCAATGCTTTCGCGCCGCCGCGGCCAATGCCGGATCCCACACCAGTGGCGGCGCACCCTCGCGCGCCCGAGACTGGTTCGCCATCGCCAACAGTTGTTCCGCGGCATCGCCCGCCCCTCGCGCCCCGCCGCGCTGCGCATTCCCCTGCAATAATCCTAGGCACACAACCGCGGCCCAGACAACAAAACCTCTAGCTATATAAGTCATGCCTCTATTAAACCCAAACTTCCGCAAGGTGTCGCTCTATTTT
>Ga0206891_10257_pt1 | contig 11239 bp, 9 predicted proteins | sample Alteio_BWOrgHeat_55_FD_153246 | JGI IMG/M metagenome (GOLD analysis project Ga0206891, IMG submission 153246) | Enriched cells from forest soil in Barre Woods Harvard Forest LTER site, Petersham, Massachusetts, United States - Alteio_BWOrgHeat_Nextera7 ...
ATGCTCGCGCAGATTCAGACGCGCGACACCGCCCTGCAAATAGCGCGGGACAACCTGGAAAAACGCGTGGAGGAAAGGACCCTGGAACTGGAAAATATTCACAAGCAACTGGTGGACGCTTCCCGCCGGGGCGGCATGGCGGAAATTGCCTCCAATGTGCTCCATAACGTCGGCAATGTGCTCAACAGCGTCAATGTTTCCACCGGCTTGATCGTGGAGAGCGTGAAGAAGTCCAGGGCCTCAAGCCTCGCCAGGGTCGTGGCCTTGCTACAGGAACACGCGCATGACCTTGGGGCGTTTATGACCAATGACCCCAAAGGCAAGAATGTGCCGGCACATTTGGCCCAACTCTCCCAGTATCTTTTGGCTGACCAGGGAGCAATCGTCCGCGAGTTGAATTCGTTGCAGCGGAATGTCGAGCACATCAAGGAAATTGTGGCCATGCAGCAGAACTACGCGACGTTCGGCGGCGTGAAGGAAATCATCGACATAGTCAATCTGGTGGAAGACGGCTTGCGCATAACCGAGGGTGGCTTACGACGCCACTGCGTGGAAGTCAGCCGCGAGTTTGAAAAGGTGCCGGCCATGAACGTCGAGAAGCACAAAATCCTGCAAATTTTGGTGAACTTGCTGCGTAACGCCAAACACGCCTGCCAGGAATCGGATCGCGTGGACAAACGGTTAACGGTGCGCGTGGCCAATGGTGATGACCGAATTCGGGTGTCCGTAATTGATAACGGCGTCGGGATTCCACCGGAAAATCTGACCCGCATCTTTAATCACGGTTTTACAACGCGAAAAGATGGTCACGGCTTCGGCTTGCACAGCGGTGCGCTGGCGGCAAAAGAAATGGGCGGTTCATTGACTGTTCACAGCGACGGCCCCGGCCAGGGCGCGGCCTTCACACTGGAATTGCCCTGCCCGACGCAGGAGAAGCCTCATGAATAATATACCTGCCGACAAAAACCGGCGGGTGCTGGTCATTGATGACAACCATGCCATCCACGATGACTTTCGCAAGATCCTGTCGCCCACCACCACCGCCGCAGCCGCGGCCCTGGACGCCACGGAGACGGCGGTGTTTGGGCCTCTCGCGGATGCGGTCCAGCAAACCCAATTTGAAGTCGACTCGGCCTATCAGGGACAAGAGGGAGTGATGCTGGTGGAGAAGGCCCTAAAAGAAGGGCGTCCTTACGCAATGGCTTTTGTGGACATCCGCATGCCGCCCGGGTGGGATGGCGTGGAAACCACCCGGAAGATTTGGGAGCTTGATCCCAATCTTCAGATTGTCCTCTGCACGGCTTACTCGGATTATTCATGGGGTGAGATGTTTGACAAGCTTGGTCGCCGCGATGGGTTGCTGATTCTTAAGAAGCCGTTTGACGGCGTGGAAGCGTTCCAATTGGCGCACGCTCTTACGGAGAAATGGTGGTTGCATCAACAGTCCCAGCGAAAAATGGAAGAGTTGGAGAGCCAGGTCGCCGGGCGCACTCACGAATTGCAGGATATCAACCATGCGCTCCAGATGGAAGTTGTCGAACACCAACGAGCGGAAGAGACGCTGCGCGAAAGCGAGGAGAAATTCCGCCAGTTAGCCAGTAACATCACCGACGTATTCTGGATTACTTCACCGGACTTGCAAAAGATTCACTACGTTAGCCCGGCCTATGAACAGATTTGGGGTCGCTCCGCGCAAAACTCCTATACCAACCCGCACGAGTGGGCCGAGGCGATCCTTCCGGAAGAACGCGAGCGTGTGTTTGCCACATTTCTCAGGCTGGCGCAGGAACGTAGCGTGAGCACGGAGTTTCGAATCGCGCGACCTGACGGTACGGTGCGTTGGATCTTTAGCCGTGGTTTCCAGGTACGAGATGTTGCGGGCAACGTGATTCGCCTCGCGGGAGTTGCCAGTGACATTACCGATCGCAAGCAGAACGAGGAGGCGTTGCGCGAAAGCGAGGAGAAATTCCGCCAGTTAGCCAGTAACATCACCGACGTATTCTGGATGACTTCGCCCGACTTGAAAGTAATCCACTACATCAGCCCGGGTTATGAACTGATTTGGGGCCGCTCCGCGGAAAGTCTCTATGCCAATCCGCACCAGTGGGTCGAATGCATCCTGCCGGAAGAACGCGAGCGCGTCTTCGGCATCTTCGGCACCCTGATGCAGGACGAACCCAGCGTGAGTGTGGAGTATCGAATCGCACGTCCCGATGGGACAATCCGCTGGGTTCATGACCGCGGTTTTCAAGTCCGTGATGCCGCGGGCAAGCTGGTTCGCCTCACAGGCATCGTCACCGATATCACCGAGCGCAAGCAATTCGAGCAGGCACTCGAGCGAAGTCAAAAGCGCTTGCGCGATCTTATCGATGGGCTCGGCCCTTCCATGTTCGTGGGATTGATGACACCCGATGGAATCCTAATCGAGTGTAACCGGTCCTCGTTGGCGGCAGCTGGTTTGAAACCGGAAGACGTCCTGGGCAAGCCATTTGAGGAAACCTTCTGGTGGGCTTATTCCAAAGAAGTCCAACAGCAGTTGCGTGAAACCATCGCACGGGCCGTGCGCGGGGAGGGCTCCCGCTACGACGTACAGGTCCGGGCGGCGGAAGGCCAGCTCATTGACGTCGATTTCTCCCTGTACCCGTTGCGGGACGAGACCGGTGAGGTCGTCTACCTCGTTCCATCCGCGAGCGTCATCACCGAACGGAAACGGGCGGAAGAGTCGTTGCGATTACTTGGCACCGCCGTGGAACAATCCAAGGAGTCCATTGTGATCACGGATGCGGACCTGGATTTGCCGGGGCCGAGGATTATTTTTGTCAATCCCGCTTTCACGAAGATGACCGGGTTCACGGCGGAGGAAGCCGTTGGAAAAACACCCCGGATTTTACAGGGGCCGCACACGGATAAAGCCGTATTGCGACGTCTCCGACAGAATCTGCAACGAGGTGAGGCGTTTGAAGGCGAAGCCATCAATTATCGCAAAGACGGAAAGGAATTTAACTTGGAATGGCAAATCGCGCCTCTGCGGGATGCCAGCGGAAACACCACGCACTTTGTAGCCATCCAGCACGACATCACCGAGCGCAAGCAGCTCGAGACCCAGCTATTTCAATCCCAGAAAATGGAGACCGTCGGCAAACTGGCCGGCGGGATTGCGCACGAATTCAACAGCATCCTGACGGCGATCATTGGCCGGAGCGAACTGCTGCTCAACGATCTTCCCTCCGGAAGTCCGGATTTCGCGAATGCAATCGCCATCCGCAACGCCGCTGATCTCGCCGCCGCCCTGACGAAGCAACTGCTCGCGTACGGTCGCAAGCAGATCCTGCGGTCGGAAAGTCTCAATCTCAACCATGTTCTGGCGGGCATGGAAGCCATGTTGCGCCACTTGATGGGCAGCGATGTGGACGTGCGAGTCGTTACCGCCGTTGACCTGCCGGCGGTGAAGGCGGACGCCGGCCAGGTTGAGCAGGTCATTATGAACATCGCCATCAATGCCCGCGAGGCGATGCACCACGGGGGCAAACTCACCCTGGAAACCTCCACAGCCACGCTCAACGAGGAATATGTCCGCCACTTCCCCGAAGTGAAGCCGGGAGATTACGTAATGATCGCCATCTCGGATACGGGGACGGGCATGAGTGGGGAAGTGAAGGCGCGTCTTTTTGAGCCATTTTTCACTACCAAAAGCGTCGGCGAAGGCACGGGCCTGGGGCTGGCCACGTGCCATGGGATTATCAAACAAAGCGGCGGCCACATCAGCGTTTACAGCGAACTCGGACGGGGCACCACGTTCAAGGTTTACCTTCCCCAGACCGGACAACGGACGGAAGTTTCCACGGCCACGCCTGCCTCGCCCGCGCTGCCGCGGGGGACGGAAACGATCCTACTGGTCGAGGATGATACCTCGCTGCGCGAGATGGCCAGCCTGTTGTTGCAGCGGTTGGGCTACGCCGTGCTGGTGGCCGCAAATGGGCCGGAAGCCTTGAGCCTGACCCAGCAACCGGACACTGAACGCATTGATCTGTTGTTCACGGACATCGTGATGCCGCAAATGGACGGCAAAGAGCTTTCGAACCGCATCATGGCAATACATCCGAACACGAAAGTCCTCTTTACCTCGGCCTACACGGAGACGGCCATCGTTCATCAAGGAGTGCTCGACCCCGGGGTTTCCCTGCTGCAGAAACCATTCACCCCCGCCGCCCTGGCATTGAAAGTACGCGAGCTTCTCGACGCTTGATCTTGAGCGGGCAAAATGTTGGCCACCCGTGGATCGATTGGTAGCGAGTTACGGTGGCCTCCTCGAAGTGGCGCCTGGGTGCAGTTGCACGTAGGTAACAAGCCCTCAAACTAGCTTTCTCGCAGGACGAATGTCTCAACAGATTAGTTTCGATCAGCCTGGTCTTCAAAGCTCACAACAACAAAGTGCAGCTAATGAAGAAGTAGTGGTATCCACGTCTGGTATCCAGTGCCGCTTTCGCAATTCAGCACTAAAATGCTCCCTCCCGCAAACCCTTGCATTTACTGGAAAGGAAATTGGAGGCGGGTGTCGGAATCGAACCGACGATAGGAGTTTTGCAGACTCCCGCCTTACCACTTGGCTAACCCGCCCGTAAACCGCTTGCCAAAAATAGCACGGGCCGCCGCGCGGCGCTACAGGAAAAAACTGCTGGCGCGGACGCTCGGCATCCCTATACTCTGGGTTCATATGCCCGAAAGCTTCAAGCGTCTCTCCATCTTGATTCCGGTTTTCAATGAAGTACGTACGGTGGAGGAGCTCATCCGCCGTGTGCGAGCCGCAGACACTTGTGGCCTGGAGAAGGAGATCGTTCTCGTCGACGATGCCTCGACCGACGGCACGGGCGACCTTTTGAAAAAGCTCCCACGCGAAAACGGCGTCAATGTCTTCTCGCATCCTCACAACCGGGGTAAGGGTGCCGCGCTGCGCACGGCCCTCGAACACGCAACCGGCGATATCGTCCTGATACAGGATGCCGACCTCGAATATGATCCGTCTGATTACCCTGCCCTGCTTCAGCCGATCCTCGATGGTCGCGCGGACGTTGTCTATGGTTCCCGCTTTGCCGGGGGAACGCATCGCGTGTTGTTGTTCTGGCATTTCATGGCCAACCGGTTCCTGACATTGCTCTCGAATGTGCTCTGCAACCTCAACCTCACTGACATGGAAACGTGTTACAAGGTCTTTCGTCGCAAGTGCCTCGATGGCCTGACGCTGACCTCCAACCGTTTTGGCGTCGAGCCCGAGCTGACCGCGAAGCTGGCGCGCTGCCGGTTCCGTTTTTACGAGACCGGCATCAACTATTCGGGTCGCGATTACAGTGAAGGCAAGAAGATCAGTTGGAAGGACGGCCTCGCCGCGCTCTGGTTCATTTTCCGCTATCGCTTCTTTGATTGACCGCTTGGCGCAGCCTTTCCCGATTACGCTGAAAATGCGCGCAGTCGTTCCACCACGCGATTGAGCGCCTTCAGGATGTAATCTGTATCCCCAGCGGTACTGCCTTTGCCAAAGGAGAAGCGCACCGCGGCCCGTGCCAAGTCATGCGGCAAGCCCATTGCCTTCAGCACATGCGACGATTCCAACGAGCCGACCGCGCATGCCGAGCCGCTGGAAACCGCCACTCCTTCGAGGTCGAGACCGAGCAACAGTCCTTCCTCTTCACAACCCTCGAAGCTGAAGTTGATCGTGTTCTCAATGCGATGTTCGGCGTGTCCATTACGATGTGCGCCGCGAATGCGCTGGGTGATACCAGCACCGAGCTTCTCCGTCAGCTCGAACAGACGGCGTTGCTCCTCTTCCATTTGCGCGGTGGCCAATTCGGCAGCCTTTGCCATCCCGACGATCGCGGCAACGTTCTCCGTCCCCGCGCGTCGATCGTTTTCGTGGCTGCCGCCAAACAACAATGGATCCAACTTCGCCCCGCGACGGACATACAGCGCGCCGACGCCTTTCGGGCCATAAAACTTGTGCGCAGCAATGGAGAGCAAGTCCGCACCCCAATCGTTCACGTTCACCGGCTGCTTGCCGAACGACTGCACGGCGTCCGTGTGAAACGTCACACCGCGCTCGCGGCAGATCGCTGCCAATTCCTTCACGGGCTGGATCGTGCCGGTTTCGTTGTTGGCCGACATGATCGACACCAACACACTATCTGAACGGATCGCCTTCCGAAGATCCGCGGGATCGACAAGGCACTCGCGGCTGACCGGCAAATACGTGACCTCACATTCGCCGGTTTTTTCCAGGTATTGGCAGGCATGCAGAACGGCATGGTGTTCAATGCTGCTGGTGATGATGTGCCGACCCCGTTTGCGGTTCGCGCGGACGACACCGAAAATCGCCATGTTGTCGGCTTCCGTACCACCGCCGGTAAAAACAATCTCACCCTCCTGCGCGCCCAGTAGCTTCGCCAAACGCACGCGAACATCATCGATGGCCGCGCGGGCTTCGCGTCCGAATGTGTGGACGCTACTGGCGTTGCCGAAATGTTCGCGCAGGTACGGCAACATGGCCTCCAGCACCCGCGGATCCAACGGTGTGGTTGCGTTGTAGTCTGCGTAAACGCGTTGCATCAAATGCCTGCGCCGTGCGAGTGACCGATCATCTTGTCACGGTCCGCACTCGCGGTTTTCATCCGCGTCTGCCCGGCCTCGGAATACACGACCGTGTTCGGCGGGACGGATTCCAGCAACCAGACATTGCCACCAATGATCGATCCCTTGCCAATCGTCACGTCGCCCAGAATCGTCGCGCCGGCATAGATCGTCACATCATCCTCGATGTTCGGATGGCGCTTGTTGCCCTTGACGACCCGGCCTTTCGCGTCCTTGGGAAAATGCTTCGCGCCGAGCGTAACGCCCTGGTAAATCTTCACGTGCTTGCCGATGACGGCCGTCTCGCCGATGACCACCCCGGTGCCATGGTCGATGAAGAAATGCGGGCCGATTTCGGCGCCAGGATGAATGTCGATTCCGGTCTTGTTATGGATCCATTCCGTCATGATACGGGGGATGAGAGCAACGTGATGCCGATAGAGCAGGTGCGACAGTCGTTGCACAGCCATTGCTTCGACGCCCGGATATGCCAGGATGATTTCCTCGTTACTGATCGCCGCGGGATCACCTTCATACGCGGCCGTAACGTCCGTCTGCAAAATCGCCCGCACACCCGGCAGATCCCCGAGAAACTGTTGCGTCACTCGCGCCGCTGTACCCGCCAGGTCATTTACATCGCAATCGTCGCATGGCCGATACTCCAGGCTGCGATGAATCTCATTTTCCAGCCGTCGCGCCACTGACGCTACCAATTCGCTGGTGTACTCCACCAACTGGTTGGAGTGGATCTGGTCCTTGTCGTAAAATCCGGGGAACATCAACCGCAGCAAGTCCCGTGCGATTTCCACCACCGCCTCCCGTGAAGGGAGATTCGTGCCGTCCAGATGGTTGATCCCGCCGTATTTGTGGAACGAGTCGACCAACTCGTCGAGAATTTTTGTCAGCTTCTTCGTCATGACGCAGCGTAATATGCCTGATATTCCCTGGCTTGTCGATGCCGTCGCTGCGTCGGTTCGCGCTCTGCTCTCTCTTCAGTTCAAACTTATTTTTATGAATTACTTTACAAAACCGGGGATCCTTGCTATGACCCGTTGGTCGCGTAGCGGTCATTCGGGGGATTAGCGTGAGCAACCAAACGGTACTCGTCGTTGAGGACGATGCCAACATGCAGGACTTCCTCAAGGAGGTGCTCGCATCCGAGGGACTTACTGTCCACACGGCTTCCGACGGCAAAGAAGCTCTTCAGAAAACTCTGACCCTGACTCCGGATCTCGTGCTATTGGATCTTCGCATGCCCAATTTGGATGGCGTGACCTACTGCAAGGCCGTCCGCGTGGACAAACACACTCGGAATATTCCCATTATCGTCGTCACCTCGCTAAGCATGCAGTCAAAACTTGAGGAAAGCATCGCCGCTGGCGCCGATGACTTCGTCGCCAAGCCCTTTGACGTAAATGACCTGCTTCTGCGCGTGCGCTCCATGCTCAAGGTGCGCCATATTGCCGACACGCAAGAGCGGATGCAGCGCTACATCTTAAGTCTGCGACAGGCCCGCGGTGAAACCTCCCCCAAAACCTGACCCCTATCGCCTGGCGCATTTTGGCCGTTGCGGCAACGCGGCTATGCGGCTATAACTCCCCGTATTGATTCACGCGGCGCCAGTAAACGCCGCGGATACGTGGAGAATGTCAATCATGGCACCGCAACAGCGACCGCAATCGGGATCGTCCACACCGTCTTTGGTCCGCCGACGCCTTACCGTCGTGGCGGTTGCGCTCATCACGGCGCAAATACTCTACGCCGCGCTCGCGATTTCCCTGTTGCAAGGTGGCTTCAAGGCCCCCAAACGTGCGGAGCCGGGCGGCCCGCTCCTGCTGGGCATTTTCCTGTTTGGTATAATTGGCGTGATGGTCTCGCTCCCGATTGTCAAAAGTCTCGCCAAACGGCAACCCGCAGCACCCGAGTTCATGGCTTTCTCGCGCGCGCTCATGACACAGTTTTTCGTTGGATTCGCTTTTTGCGAAATTGCCGGCCTCGCCGGCTTGTTGATCTTCCTGATCTATGCTGACATCAAAACATTGTTCTTCCTGCTCTGGGTCGCCGGCACCGCCATCGCTGCCCACTTCCTGCGCGTCAAGAAAGCCATGGAAGACTTCGAGGAAACGCAGCACTAGCTGCTGTCTGTCCGGGCACAGATTCATGAGGCGAAGATTTGTGATTATACAAACTGGGTGGCCACTTCATCGGCAAAGAGAATGCCTCGCGGAGTGGGTTGCAACCGACCGTTGCGCCATTGCACCAACTCGGAGGAAAGCAGTTCCGCGATTTCCTTTTCCCACCGGTCTCGAACCAACTCGGCCGGCACACCAGCGTTCATCCTCATGCCGAAAGCTGCGCGCTCGGAGGCGCGGAGTTCGGGCGTGATTATCTCCTCAGAGATAACGACCGGTCTCCCGCTCCGGATTCCTTCGGCGTAGCGGTCCGTGTCCGGCACGTTTTGCCAACGGCGGTTGCCGACGGTGCTGCACGCGCTGGGCCCAAGACCGAGGTAGTTTTTGCCCTCCCAATACGCGATGTTGTGAGCACACTTGCGACCGGGCTTTGCAAAATTGCTGATTTCGTATTGCCGATAACCCGCAGCTCCAAGCATCTCCATGGCCGTCTGATACATGGCCAATTCCTGCTCTTCGTTGGGCTTGATCAGCCCCTTCTGGAACAGCGACCAGAATTCGGTGTCCTCCTCGAGGATCAGGCAATAGGTCGAGAGATGTTCGGGTTGAAGCTCAATGGCCTTTTTCAGCGTGTTGCGCCAGTGATCCAATGTCTGGCCCGGCAGGCCAAACATCAGGTCGAGGTTGATGTTGTCGAAACCTGCCGCGCGCAGCTTGGCGTACGACTCCAGGGCCGCTTTCAACGAATGCACGCGCCCGATGGTCTTCAACAACTCGTCGTCGAGCGCCTGGACTCCCATCGAGATGCGGTTGACTCCGTATTTGCGAAACAGTTTCGCCTTCTCCGTCGACACCGTCGAAGGGTTGCACTCGATGGTCCACTCGCCGAGTTGGCGCAAGGAGACTTTCTCGTGGATCGTCTCCAAGACACGCCGCAAGAGTGCTGCCGGCAATAGACTCGGCGTACCACCGCCGAAAAAAATGGTCTTGGGGGCGAGTTGTGGCACGTATCCGTCCAGTTCCAGCAACAGCGCGTCCACGTAATCATCCATCTTGGCGGCATTACCGGCTTCCGAGTAAAATGCGCAGTAATGGCACTTTGCCGCGCAGAACGGCACGTGCCCATAGAGGTGCTCGACTTTACTTGATCGGATTCCCATACTTCTGGTCTAACAATATCGCCGGACATGACTTCAGACAAACTCCAAATTATCCTCGCCAGCGCATCTCCGCGCCGCGAACACCTGTTGCGTGAGATGGGGTTGCGGTTCACCGTGGTGCAGCCCACGGGTGTGGAGGAGTTGCTTGGCGGTGCGGCGCCCGATGTCGTCGCGATGCAGAATGCCCAGCGCAAGGCACGGGCGGTGGCGGGACGACACCCGGACATGGTAGTAATTGGGGCGGACACAATCGTGGTGCTGAACGGCAAACTCTACGGCAAGCCACGCGACCGTGAGGAGGCTGCCCAAATGCTCGGGCAATTGGCGGGACAACAGCACGAAGTCATCACCGGCGTTTGCCTGTCCCATCGCGCGCTCGATACGGAGCTGACGTTCGCCGAAATAACACGTGTCTGGATGCTCCCACTCACGCAAATCCAAATTGCGGAATACCTCGGCAAGATCAACCCGCTCGACAAAGCGGGCGCATACGCAATTCAAGAACATGGCGCTGGCATTGTCGAACGCATCGAAGGCAGTTACCATAATGTGATGGGCCTGCCGACCGAGCGCCTGGGCGCCACGCTGGAGCGGATTGGAATGGTGCGTCGTGCGAGTTGATGGTGTGCCGCAATCTGGTATCATCTTTCGGGGAATGGATCGCGAAAACTTAAACGTCGAGATTGCCGTATTGCTGTCGCTGCTCCTGCATCTGCTGGCATTTGGCAGTTGGCAGTACCGCGCGACACTGGCGAAACTTCCCCTGTTCTCCTTGCTGACCAAGCTGGTGCATGTGGCGCATCCTCCGGACCGTCCCGCATCGCAACCGATCCAGACGCTTACGTTTGTGGAGTTGGCGACACCACGACCGCCGGAAACCAAAAAGACCAAGGAAGCCCAACAATTCATGGAGACCGACCCTTCCCAGGTTACCGGTGAGAAGCCGAAGGACACGAAATATTACTCGGACAAATCAACCGTTGCGGCAAATCCCAATAACCCGACAGCCAAGACCGGCGACACGCCGTACCTGGACGGCACTGAGAAACACGCGCCAAGCACTCTCAATGTGCCAACACCGTCCGGAGTATCCGCTCCGCTGATCCGACAACCGGGTTCTCCGAGCACACCACCGAGCGCTCCGAGGCCCGCACCGAAAGTCGCGGAGGCAGTACCCGAACCCAAGCCTACGCCTCCCCCTCAACCGAAAGCGCAGGAACAACCCAAAGACGCAGCCCCGCTCGGATTGAAAATGGTCGAGGAACAAAAAGTTGCGATGGCTCAAAAGCCGGTCGTGCAGCCTCAGGTTGTGACGGGCGCGACCGTACC
>Ga0206891_10329_pt1 | contig 11182 bp, 9 predicted proteins | sample Alteio_BWOrgHeat_55_FD_153246 | JGI IMG/M metagenome (GOLD analysis project Ga0206891, IMG submission 153246) | Enriched cells from forest soil in Barre Woods Harvard Forest LTER site, Petersham, Massachusetts, United States - Alteio_BWOrgHeat_Nextera7 ...
CTGATTGACATGCCGCAGCCGATTCTCGATGACATGGAAAGCAGCGAAGTGAGCATCTTCGCGGTACAGGCGCAGCGAAATGAACTGAAGACGCGCATGCAGATGACGGATGTGGTGAACCGGCGGCACATGCGCCATGCCCACATGGTGAATATCTCGAAACAGATCATGCTGGAAGGCATGCGGGCGGATTTCATCAAAGTCGACGAGTTGAGCAGACGCGTCATGGATATTGTGGAAAAGGCGCATGCGATCCACGCAACGACGGCGGCCGGAACTGACATTACAGCCGAGCTGACGCAGGACTACAAATGGCTAAAGACTAGCGGCATCATCTCAACCAAGAAGTGGGGCAACCTCCCGGGCGGCGAGATTTTTACGACGCCGCTCGAAGTGAACGGCACTTTTGTGATTGACGGCGTGGTGGGTGATTACCTGTGTTCAAAGTACGGGAACCTAAAAGAGACGCCCCTGACAATACACGTCAAGAATAACCGGCTGGCTGATTTGGAATCAGACAACAAGGAATTAGTAGAAGAGTTCTGGCAATATACTCACACCGACGAAAACAGTGACCGCGTGGGAGAATTTGCCATCGGCACCAATATCGGATTGAAGGCCGTGATCGGGAACATTCTGCAGGATGAAAAGCTGCCCGGCGTTCACATGGCGTTTGGAAATCCGTACGGCGCGCATACGGGGGCGCAGTGGACTTCATCGACCCACATTGATGTCGTGGGAACGCGCTTCGACATTTGGGCGGACGACAAGCAGATCATGGAGCAAGGCCGGTTTTTGGTTTAACTTGCGGCGCGTTACAAGTGGATAGAGTCGTGATGCGCTTCCTCACGATTTACCACCGGGGAAGAGAACAAAACTTTGGTTCCTGCGCTACGGAAAGACTTCAATCGCCGGTTCACACCTGAGAAATACACGAGCTTTTTGACTTCGCTCGACTCGGTCGCCGGCACGCATGTCGATTTTCGCTGCCTCGAATCGCCCGTTTTTTTTCCCTAAACCTTTGGTCGACAAAATGGCGCGATACGGACGCGAACTGGTGGAGCAGCTTGACGCGAATCCGCAGTACGCAACTGCTTCCGATCGAACGATCCCCGACAAATACCGAGTACCCCATGAACCCATGCATCCGCTCTTCGTGCAGGCAGACTTTGGGTTGGTCGAGGCGACCGAAGGCGAATACGAGCCAAAGCTGGTCGAGATTCAAGGCTTCCCTTCGTTATATGCGTTTCATCCAGTGCTGGCCAACCAGTACAAGGTTTCGTACAACCTCGACCCGGCATTGAGTAATTTCCTGGGTGGCGGCGGCGCAGAGGGGTACTATTCGCTGTTGCGTAGGGCAGTGCTGGGTGACCATCGTCCGGAAGACGTTGTGCTGTTGGAAGTGGACCCATTCCATCAGAAAACGCTGCCTGATTTCCTTTTGACGCAAAAGCAGTTGGGCTGCCGCATCGCTGACATTCGCGATGTAGAGAAGCGCGGGCGCAAACTGTATCACGAGGGAAAGGCGATTGAACGCATCTATAATCGCGTGATCGTGGACGAACTGGAGCGGCGTCACATAGAGTTCGACTTTCATTTTTCCGATGAAATTGACGTGGAGTGGGCCGGGCATCCAAACTGGTTCTTTCGACTCAGCAAGTTTTCGCTGCCCTGGTTCGAGCACGTGTCGGTGCCGAAGACACAGTTCTTGAGCGAAGTCGAGACCTTGCCGGAAAATCTGGACGCGTGGGTGTTAAAGCCGTTGTTCTCGTTCGCGGGACTGGGAGTCAAGGTGGGGCCGACGCGCGAAGAGATTGAAACTATCCCGGAGAGCGAGCGCTGCCAATACATCTTGCAGGAGCGCATGGACTTTGCGGCACCTATCGAGACGCGGGCGGGCGCAACGAAGCCCGAGGTCCGCATTATGTACATCTGGGACGGCGTACTGAAGCCTGTAACGACAATCATCCGAACCGGTCGTGGCAAGATGATGGGCGTCGATTTCAATAAGAATCTGAATTGGGTAGGAGCCTCTGCGGGCTTGTTTGTGGATTAGCATGACGAGGGCAACTCACTAGGTGGCCGCGGGGGGGCAGGTTAGCGAAGCCGATGCGCGGGCCGCGTGGCTAGCCGGTTTTCTGGGTTGGACTCTCGATGCGTTTGACTTCTTTCTGGTTGCCTATTGCCTGACTGCGATCGGCAAAGAGTTCCACAGGAGTGACGCCCAGGTGGCGCTCTCCATAACCCTGACGCTTGCATTCCGGCCTGTGGGCGCTTTCCTGTTCGGCCTGATGGCCGACCGCTATGGGCGGCGCCTGCCGCTGATGATTGATCTCGTCTTCTATGCAGTGGTAGAAGTGGCCACCGGTTTTGCACCGAATTTCACTACTTTCCTGGTGCTTCGCGCGCTGTTTGGGATCGGCATGGGCGGGGAGTGGGGCGTCGGGTCGTCACTTGCCATGGAAAAAGTGCCGGTTCGGTTTCGCGGTGTTTTATCGGGCTTGCTGCAGCAAGGGTATGCTTTGGGCAATTTGCTCGCGGCACTCTGCTTCCTACTTCTGTTCGACCGCGTAGGCTGGCGTCCGCTATTTTTTATCGGCGGGTTGCCGGCCATACTGGCATTGTTCGTGCGGATGGGTGTTAAGGAATCTGAGGTATGGGAGCGCGCGAAGCCACCGAACTGGGGCACGCTCTGGAGAGCGATTCTTAGTAACTGGAAACTGTTTGCCTACCTGACTCTCTTCATGACGATGATGAATCTGAGTTCGCACGGCACGCAGGACCTGTTCCCGGCTTTTCTGCAGCGCTACTGGCATCTGCCGACGACCACGCGCTCACTCATTTCGATGCTCTCCATGGTAGGTGCAATCGCCGGAGGACTAACAGTGGGCCGGCTGTCCGATCACTATGGCCGGCGGAAGTCCCTCGTGGTTTCGCTGCTGCTGGCAATTGTGGTGACGCCGTTGTGGGCCTATGCGCCGAATCTGGCCTTGCTGGCCATGGGCGCGTTTCTCATTCAGTTCTTCGTGCAAGGCGCATGGGGCGTGATTCCCGCTCATTTGAATGAGCTGGCGCCGAACGCGATTCGGGGTTTTCTGCCGGGATTCGCCTATCAGTGCGGTGTGCTGCTTTCGAGTTATGTCACGACGGCGGAAGCCACGCTCGCTGAGTACATCAGCTATGCGAATGCGATGGCATTAACAGCTGTGGTAGTGTTTGCGCTGGCGGCTGTATTTGCGATGATCGGGCGGGAGAAAAAGGGGATTGTTTTTTAGGAAGAGTAAAATTCGCTCCCGGCGCCGCTAATGCGGGAGATAAACTATGACACGTTTCGGAATTGCGAGGGTTGTTTTGGTCAGCTTACTGGCAGCCGGTACTGGACTTGCTCAGCAAGGCGTAGCCAGAGTTAGTAACGATGCGCTCAGAGATGAGATTGTCGCTCACGAACGCGCCGGCTGGATGCGCTGAAGGCAGGGGACGTCACAACGTTCGCTGATTCAACAGCGGATGACGCCGTGTTCGTTGACGGCGCAGGTGTCGCCAGCAAGGAACAGGTAGTGAAGAATGTGGCTGGTTTTCAGCTGCGGGATTACACCATCGCGGACGTCAGATTTGTGGCGCTTTCGGCAAATTCGGGTCTCATTGCCTACCGGCTGGCAGAAACGGGAACGAGCCACGGCAAGGAATTCGCCGCAAAAGTTTATGTCTCCTCTCTGTGGGTCAGACGGGGCGGTAAATGGTTGTGTGCGTTCAGCCAGGAAACCGCGGCGCGCCGGGTTGCCGGTGCGGCTGAATAAGCATCGGACTAAATGTTAATGCCGATGCGAAACATAAGGTACGCCAGTGCCTGGCGGAAATAGAACCAGCGCAGTTGGGTTTCGCTGGTGATGCCGCGTGGCGGCCGGGGAGAACCATATACCTGCACACCTTCGGTCTGGAGAATTCGCTTGGCGCGGAAGATGTGATAACCATCGCTGACGACGATGCAGGTGTGAAACCCCATCCGGTGCATAATTTCGTTGACCTCAGCGAGGCTCTGGCCGGTGGTGGAGCCCTTGTCTTCGACCAGGATCATCTCTGACGGAACGCCATGTTTGGTCAAATAACCGCGCCCGACTTCCGCTTCGGTAAAGTGAGGGTCGCCACCTGCGCCTCCGGTGGTGATGATGTAAGGCGCCAAGCCTTTCAAATAAAGCATCAGGCCATGGTTCAGGCGAGCCTGCAGCACGGGCGAGGGCGCGCCGCGGTACTCGGCCGCACCCAGAATTATAATCACGTCGGCGGCGTGGGCTTCGTCAATCGTCGACTCGCGCTCAATTTGTTTCGCGGTCCAAAACAGGTAGGCTAGAAGCAGAGCCAACAGAACGGCGCCAATGGAGAAAAAGAAGCGCTTCATGACACCAGAACGCCGGCGCGGCTCAGGCGCCCATCCGAACAAAAAGAAACGGTTTCTTCCACAAGGAAGCTTACAGTCTACGCCCACTCCGGTGCACGGCGATAGTGCTGACTCCATAGGATTGGCGATCGAGAGCCCCCGCAATCCGCTGATCCAGGCGATCCGTTACGCCAATCAGAAGGGGATCGCAATGGAGAACGGGCTGGTCGTAATTGAAGGCCCGCACTTACTCGAAGAAGCTTTTGACAGTGAGTGGCGAGTCGAACAAATGCTTGTAGCGAGTTCAGGAGTAGCGAAATGGGCGGAGTTGACCAGCCTGTTTACCAGCCAGTCCGGATGCATGGCGACAATTGTCTCAGACCGTGCCTTCGAGACCGCGGCGGAGACCCAACACTCACAGGGGGTGCTTGGCTTGGTGTGTCCGCGCGAGTGGACTTGGGCCGAAGTCATGGGCGGGAGTCGTCTCGTCTTGGTGCTTGACGGCGTGCGGGATCCCGGAAATGCGGGAACCGTGCTTCGTTCGGCGGAGGCGTTCGGCGCAAGCGGCGTGGTTGCCCTGGAAGGGTCCGTCCAATTCACGAATGGCAAATTGTTGCGCGCGGCGGCGGGCTCGGTATTCCGTCTGCCATTGATGGCGCGGGTAAGCGCCGATACGCTGGCACAGCGGTTGCGCAGCAGCGGCTTCACATTGTTCGGGCTCGCCAGGGAGGCGCGGAACACGTTATTCGAAACAGATTTCCAGCAGCCGTGCGCGCTAGTAGTAGGCAATGAAGGGGCAGGTCTGTCTAACGAAGTGAAGCATTTGATCGAGCCCATCGCAATTCCGACGCAGCGAGTGGAGTCTTTGAATGCGGCGGTGGCCTGCTCAATTGCACTGTTCGAAGCGGCCCGGCAACGTAGCCGCAAGGAGGGCGGATGAGCCTCTTTGACTTGGCTCCTTTAGGGCGCGGAAGCGAGGCCCAACAGGACGAGGGGCAGAAGAAGAACGATCGAGGTACCGCTGGCGATCGGCCACTAGCTGACCGGATGCGACCGCGCACCCTGGATGAGTATCTTGGCCAGGAACACGTGATCGGCCACGGCACGGCGCTACGGCAGCAGTTGGAAACCGGGCATCTCAGTTCCCTGATTCTGTGGGGTCCGCCAGGTGTCGGCAAAACGACACTGGCTGCGCTGATCGCCAACTCAGTACATGCGGATTTCATTTCGTTCAGCGCTGTGTTGAGCGGGGTCAAAGAAATCAAGGCTGTCATGGCTGACTCAGAGAAAGCCCGGCGCATGGGTCACCGTACGGTTCTCTTTATTGACGAGATCCATCGCTTCAATAAAGCGCAGCAGGATGCGTTTCTTCCTTATGTCGAACGCGGCGACGTTACACTGATTGGCGCGACCACAGAGAACCCATCGTTCGAAGTGGTGTCGGCGTTGCTTTCGCGGACAAAAGTTTACGCGCTGCTGGCGCTGGAGCCGGGGCAAATTGTCGAGTTACTACGCCGGGCACTGACGGACCAGGAGCGCGGCCTTGGCGCCATGAAACTCACTGCCGGAGACGACGAGTTGATGCAGATTGCCATTGACAGTAACGGAGACGCGCGCTCAGCCCTGAACACTCTGGAACTGGCCGCGGGCATTGCCCACGACGGCGCCATTACACGTGAGGTGCTTAGCAATGCGATGCAACGGAAGAGCCTGCTCTACGACAAGAGCGGCGAAGAGCACTTCAACATTATTTCGGCCCTCCATAAGTCCGTCCGGTCAAGCGATGCTGACGCGGCCCTGTACTGGCTGGGACGGATGCTGGAATCGGGTGAGGATCGGATGTACCTGGCGCGGCGCTTAGTGCGAATGGCAATCGAGGATATTGGGCTGGCAGATCCGCGGGCCATTGAGCAGGCGCAGGCATGCATGCAAGCGGTACATTTTCTGGGGCCGCCGGAAGGGGACCTGGCCCTGGGACAACTGGCGGTGTATCTCGCCTTGGCGCCAAAGTCGGATTCGACATATCGGGCGATGAATCGGGTGAGCGAGATCATCGCGACGAGTGTGGCGCAACCGGTGCCGATGCACTTACGGAATGCGCCGACCCAGCTGATGAAGCAGATGGGATACGCCAAAGGGTATGAACATGCCCACAAAAATCCCGACGCAGTGACGGAGATGAGTTGCCTCCCCGACTCGCTCGCCGACGTCCGGTTTTTCGAGCCGAGTGACCGTGGGTACGAACAAAAACTGCGAGAGCGGATGGAGTGGCTAAAAAGCGCGCAGGCCGCTCTTCGTGAAGCCAAACAAAGGGACAATCCTTAGAAAGCGTGGGGGGTCCGTTCAGCACGAGACGTTGCGAGGAGGCGCCCCCCGTGGACCAGCGGCCCGCAAACGGATTCCTTTCCGCTTCCGGTGACGCTGACTTTCGATGGCTTCGACGGAGACACCAACCCAATTACCGAACAATTCCCCGACAAAACGACCGGATTTAGCCTATAGGACGCTTAGACGGGTCGAAAATCGTGAAAATGGCCCCTCAAGTTGTGTAACCTGTTAATAAGGGAAGCTTTCAGGATCTTAAAATCGTGGCTGAGACATTATTTCAAGGTGGCAATCGTCGTGACTCGGAGGCCTCCAGCACCGAGCGACGGCGTTCCAGCCGCTTTCCTATCGAACGCGAGCTTCGGTACAAGACGCTGAGTCAGCGGGCCGAGGCCGTCAACGGTACTGGCAAGACGCTTAATATAAGCAGTTCAGGCGTGCTGTTTACGGCGAGCCATGATCTAGCGGTAGGCACGCGGCTTGAGGTTTCAATCAGCTGGCCTGCCCAGTTGAACGAGCGCTGCTTGTTGAATCTGGTCGCGCGCGGACGAGTGGCTCGGAAGGAAGAAGGCCAATTAGCGTTGCAGATTCAGCAGTATGAGTTTCGAACCCAAAGCCTCGCCCCTATATCGCCCCTGTCTGGCCCATCCGACGCGGCAAATCGGTAGTTTGGCGAAAGCCATAAGAGCAGTTTTCGACGACCGTACAAGCTGACGACAATCGGCTTTTGCATTCGAGACGCAACCTTCGTTTCGCGTCTGTCACGGTGAAACGTACAATAGTAGTTCATGCGCATCGCTCTGGCGCAAATCAATAACACTGTTGGTGATCTGGAGGCAAATGCCTCTAAGATCCTTTCCTTCGCACGGCGAGCCGACGAAGAAGAGGCGGAGCTTGTTGTCTTTCCGGAGCTGGCACTCACCGGGTATCCGCCTCGGGATTTGATTGAAAAGCGGAGCTTCCTGAGCCGCACCGCCTGCGCATTGGATGAGATAGCGAAGGGTTCGGCGAGCCTGAAGGCGGCACTTGTGGTGGGGTACGTCGCGCAATCAGGTCCCCACGCTGCCCTTCCCGCGCAGAATGCGCTGGCTGTCATCGAAAAGGGGCGTATCGTTTTCGATCAGCGCAAAATGCTGTTGCCCACCTACGACGTCTTTGACGAGATACGGTATTTTGAACCGGCTGAATCGCAGAGCATCTTCAACTTTCGTGGCAGGCGAATCGCTTTGAGTATCTGCGAGGATGCCTGGAACGACAAGATGTACTGGCGGCGTCAGCGCTATGATCGCGATCCGGTGGAGGAACTGGCCAAGCAAGGGGCCGAGATTCTGATTTCCATTAACGCGTCACCCTGGAATTTGGGGAAGCAGGCGCAGCGGCGGTCAATTTTTCAAGCCACCGCGAAACGCTTCGGGTTTCCGGTGGTCTACGCGCACATGGTGGGCGGCAACGACCAATTGGTGTTCGATGGCTCCAGCTTCGGGATGATGGCAGACGGAACGGTTGTGGCATCGGCGCGGTCCTTCGAAGAGGACCTAATCTACTTGGATCCTTTCGCGGGAATCGGCGATCAGCATGCCGATCATGAGGACGTAACCGAGGCGGCCTACTCGGCGCTGGTCCTGGGAACGCGCGACTACATCCGCAAGTGCGGATTCCGGCAAGTACTGGTGGCGCTGAGCGGCGGAATCGACTCAGCTCTGGTGGCCGCAGTCGCGGCGGATGCGGTAGGCCCTGAGAATGTGATCGGTGTGGGAATGCCAGGACCTTATTCGTCAGACCACAGCCTGGCGGACGCCCGTTCACTCGCCGAGAATCTGGGAATGCGATTCGACGTGATCTCGATCAACCGCGGCTACGAAGCAATGATTCAGACGCTGGATCCTGTCTTCGCGGGCCTGCCGTCGGATACCACGGAAGAGAATCTGCAATCGCGTTTGCGAGGCGTCACACTAATGGCTCTTTCGAACAAACTTGGCGCGCTGGTGTTGACCACAGGCAATAAAAGCGAACTGGCCGTCGGGTACTGCACCTTGTATGGAGATATGTGCGGCGGTCTGGCGGTGATTAGCGATGTTCCGAAAACCATGGTGTACCGCTTATCGCGCGTTGCCAACGTAAGGCGGCTTGCCGCTGGGCTTCCGGCGGCGATTCCCGAGAATACTTTCGTGAAACCGCCCTCTGCCGAGTTACGCCCCGACCAGAAAGACACTGACAGCCTGCCTGAGTACGAAGTGTTGGACAGGATTCTGGCTGGCTATGTGGAACACTACGATTCGGCCGAGGAAATTGCAGAGCGCGAGGAATTGCCTTTAGATCTAGTACGCGATGTGATCCGAAAGGTGGATCGCAACGAGTACAAGCGACAACAAGCCGCGCCGGGTCTTCGCATCACAACCAAGGCCTTCGGCCTCGGAAGACGTTTCCCTATAGCCCACAGGTTTACCGAATGAAAAAAAAAATGACAGCGCACCGGCCGTGCGCCGCTGCGCCAAACAAAAGGCGGAACCGGGGAAGAGCGGTAAAGGGAGCACTTTTGTTGGCGACACTCGCGCTGGCAACACTGTTGGTTTCACAGAATACGCAACGTATTGAGGTCGGCCCGAAGGCGAACGGAGCATTTCTTTTGAACAGCGGCTGGCTGTTGCGGCCGGCTGGCGATCAGGTGCCCGTGGACACGCTGCCGATGCGCGCGGTGCTCTCACCGAATGGGCGATTTCTGGTGGTCTTGAATGCGGGATATAAGCCCCCTTCGATCAGCGTCATCGATTGGCGTCAGAAGAAGGAAGTGAAGCGCCTTATCATTCTGGATGCGCAGCAAGCCAACGCCGGGGCCGCAGCCGGGGATGCCTGGTATGGGTTGGCCTTCTCACCTTCCGGCAAGCAGATCTATGCGGGCGGCGGGACTCGAGCCCGCGTCTACGAATACGACTTCGATGCCGAAAGCGGTAGCCTAACCCCGAATCGCGAATTGCTGGCAGTGAGCGATATGAGCCAAAAGGGCCTCATGTTCATTGGCGACGTGGCAGTTTCGCCGGACGGACATGTGCTCTATGCGGCAGATCTTCACGGGGACTCGATTCTTGAATTTAACTTGCAGAGCGGGGGAGTGATTGAGCGTTGGAAGACGGGGAGACGACCGTATCGCATTCTCGTTCAACCGGCGGGCAAGTATTTTCTTGTTAGCGGTTGGGGTGATGCCACGGTTTACCAACAGGACGCAGGAACAGGTGAGATTCTTTCGAAAACACGTGTTGCGCAGCATCCGACCGACCTGCTGTGGCTGGCGAAGCCGCCGCCAACCGATGAGGATAGGACCGAATTCGCTGCACGCTTATTTGTAGCCGCTGCCAACACCAATAGCGTTTACTCCTATGGCGTGACGAATGATGGGGAACTGAAGCCGCTGGAAGCAATTAGCGTCGCGTTGACCCCGCTGCAACCTTTGGGCATGACGCCTAGTGCGCTAGGCATTAGCCCAGATATGAAGCGGCTCTACATCGCGTGCTCTGACGGAAACACCGTTGCCGCCGTGGACATAACGCAGGCACGTAGTCTGGTGCTCGGGTTCATTCCGACCGGCTGGTATCCAACCGGTGTTGTCGCATTGCCAGATAATCAATTGGCGATTCTCAATGGAAAGGGAGGCGGCAGCCATCCGAATCCCAATGGTCCGAACCCATCGAAGCGGCCAGAGGCTTCGCATACCGGTACCCCTGAGTCGAGTCAACCGGTGGAGTATGTGGGCCGCATTCAGACCGGTACCGTTTCCCTGCTGCCTGCGCCCGATGAACCGAAACTGGTTGAAATGACTGCGACGGTGCGGGAGAACTCGCCATACCGGAATGATCTGCAGCGGGATCACATCGAAGGACCGCAGGCCGAGATCTTTACGAGAGCGCAGGGCCACCCTTCTCCGATCCAACACGTAATTTACATCATCAAAGAAAACCGCACCTACGATCAGGTGCTGGGTGATATCGGCAGGGGAAACAGCGATGCGTCGCTGACGCTGTTTGGCGAGAATGTAACGCCTAACCTTCATCAACTCGCTCGGGATTTCATTCTTTATGACAACTTCTACGAGAACGCCGACGTCAGCGCGGACGGCCACAACTGGGCGGCAGCGGCGATTGCTCCAGACTATGCCGTGAAGATGTGGCCCAACAGTTATGCCGGACGGCGGAAGACTTACGACTATGAGGGTGGAGAACCCGCGAATTCACCGCCAGCCGGCTACCTCTGGACGAACGCGATGATGGCTGAAGTGCGAATCCGCAACTACGGCGAGTGGGCGACAAATATCCCGCTGAAGGAGGTGAAGGACGCACGCCAGGTGGGATCGTTGCGCGATCCATCTTTGAAATCGGTAACGGACATGAATTTCCGGAGCTTCGATCTTGAGTATCCGGATGTCGATCGGGCGAAGGAGTTCTTGCGGGAGTGGAAAGAGTTCGAAGAGAAGGGCGAGGCGCCCGAGCT
>Ga0206891_10310_pt2 | contig 11159 bp, 9 predicted proteins | sample Alteio_BWOrgHeat_55_FD_153246 | JGI IMG/M metagenome (GOLD analysis project Ga0206891, IMG submission 153246) | Enriched cells from forest soil in Barre Woods Harvard Forest LTER site, Petersham, Massachusetts, United States - Alteio_BWOrgHeat_Nextera7 ...
GAAATAGGTGAATGTGCAGATTCGCAAATATGCAGATGTGCAGATGCCAATAATGATATTAAGAACCCCGGCTTAAAAGTTGGGGTTTTTCTTTTTGAAGCAGGAATAATTCTTAATTCTTGTATCTTACCTATTGATATTTAAAATATGGACAACCACGAAAAATTTATGCGGATGGCGATAGACTTATCCGAATATAGTGTGAAAGAAGGAAACGGCGGGCCGTTTGGCGCCGTGATAGTAAAGGATGGCATGGTGGTGGCCCGCAGCGCCAATAGAGTTGTACCGAATAATGACCCTACCGCTCACGCTGAAGTTTCGGTTATACGCCTGGCCTGCCAGGAACTGGAAACGCATAGTTTGGCCGGCTGCGAAATTTACACCAGCTGCGAACCCTGCCCCATGTGCCTGGGCGCTATTTATTGGGCAAGGATAGATAAAATTTATTATGCCAATACTAAAGCCGATGCTGCCGCCATTGGTTTTGATGATGCTTTTATTTACAAAGAACTGGAATGTGTGATGGAAAAGCGCAAGCTGCCCGTTGTACAATTATTGCGCAGTGAGGCGCTGGGCGCGTTTAGATTATGGAGTGAATCGGAAACGAGGACGGATTATTAAAACAACCGCGTCTTATTCTTCTTTCTTTCCTTCAAAAAAATCATCCTTAAGCTCATCAATTTCCCGTCTGTCGCGTTTAGTGGGGCGGCCGGTACCGCGGTCGCGTTTTAAAACCGGGGCATGAAACAGGGATTTGAATGCCTGCGTTTGCTCAACGGGCGTGATATCTTCATAAAAACCAACAGCGGTTTTTGCATCAACCCTACTTTCAAGCAAGCCGGTTACCCGTACTACCTTGCGGTCTGGTCCTTTGGATACCTGGTAGGTTTCGCCCAGCCGCACCTCGTGCGAGGGCTTGATATTATTGCCTTCCAGTTTAACGCGCCCGGCTTTACAGGCATCAGCCGCCAGGGTACGCGTTTTGAACAGCCGTATGGCCCATAGATACTTATCTATACGGAGTTTTTCTTTTTCGGGCATGGTACAATGAACAAAATTATAAAAATGATCGGATAAGAAATAACCTGTTTATTATTCACCCAACGCTTTATTAAAACCATCTTTTCCGGCTCCCGGCAATCTTGGTATGGTTTATGCCAAATATCAGTTGTGCTGTCAAAAAGTGCGCACAAAGTGCTTAAATATGGTTTTAACCTGTAATTGTTGCACTTAATTTAAGTCAATGGACTATACAAAAACCAAAAAAAAAATTATTTGTTATAAATAAGGCCCATACTACTTTGGTACTACAAAATATGAACATAGCCTATATTTCAACCTATCCACCACGCGAGTGCGGTATCGCGACATTTAACCAAAACCTGGTGCGCGCTATCGCGGCCAACTTTCCTGAAAGAAGACATTTATTACATGGCGATTTTGTTGTGGCCTTAACGGATTCTGAAAATATTCATGAATATGAATATCCCGAAGAAGTAAAATATATAGTACGTCAAAACCATCAGAAAGATTATATAAGGGCGGCCAACTTTATAAATACCAGCAATGCGGATGTTTGTATAATGGAACATGAATTTGGTATATATGGCGGCGAAAGCGGTATATACATTCTTCCATTGCTTAACCGGCTCGAAAAACCTTTAATATCAATTTTACACACCATATTAAAAGATCCCGGTTATGTGCAGCGTATTATTATACGGGAGATTGCTGAGCAATCGGCAAAAATAATTGTAATGAGCCAGCGGGCGTTAGATTTTTTAACAACCATATATGATATCCCCGCTGAAAAAATACAGATAATTGAACATGGCGTACCAGACCTGGAGGCGCCCGAAGAAAACCCCATACTGAATTTAACGCCATTTAAAAACCACCGGGTGCTGTTAACATTTGGTTTGCTAAGCCGCAACAAAGGCCTGGAAACGGTGGTAAGGGCATTGCCCGAAATAGTAAAACATCATCCTGATGTTATGTATGTGATATTGGGCAATACGCATCCCGGCGTAATAAAAAGCTCGGGCGAGGAATATAGGGACCATTTAAAAACATTGGCAAATCAGCTTGGCGTATCGCAAAACCTTAGTTTCATTAATAAATTTGTAACAGAAGAAGAGTTGATACAATACCTCACAGCTGCCGAAATATATGTTACCCCTTACCTGAACGAAGCACAGATAACGAGCGGAACTTTGTCGTACGCGGTGGGGGCTGGTGCGGCTGTGGTATCAACACCATACTGGCATGCTGCAGAATTATTGGACCATAACCGGGGCAGAATATTTGATTTTAAAAATGCCGATACACTTGCCGATATTATAATTGAACTACTGGGCCACCCCGATACGCTTAATGAATTAAAGGAGAACGCATACGAATACGGCCTGCATTTACGCTGGCCGGTTGTTGGCGCCGAGTATATTAAAGTGGCACAGGAGGCTAGCTTTGAGCACGATTTCAGGGACAAGATTTTAAAAAACAGTATTGTTGACCCTGAAATAATGCCCAAGTTTAGTTTAACACATGTAATGCGCCTGACTGATGATACGGGTATTGTTCAACATGCTAAATACGGCATACCTAATTTAAAAGAGGGTTATTGCCTGGATGATAACTCAAGGGCCTTAATTATGGCGCTGATGGCTTACCAGCGTAATAACAGCAAAGAGGCGTTTGAACTTTTGCCCATTTATTTAAGTTACATCCATTACATGCAAACAGAGGATGGTAATTTCCGTAACTTCCTGAGTTTTAACAGGGAGTACCTGGACGAAATCGGATCGGAAGATTCATTCGGACGTACAATATGGAGCTTAGGCTATTTGATAGGCCATGCTTCAAGTAACTCGTACCGTGAATTTGCTACCGAGATATTTCAAAAATCATTCCCTCATTTTAAATCATTAACGCATTTAAGGGGTATGGCTAATACCATCATAGGCATCAGTATGTACCTGCGCCTGCACCCTACCGACGAAGGTATGGTAAATGAATTGGTGCGCCTTACCCGGCCATTAATTAATGCTTATGAAAATACGCGCTCTGAAGACTGGGAATGGTTTGAGGAAAGCATGACCTATGATAATGCCATACTTCCGCTGGCCCTGTTACATTCATGCCAGGTAACCGGGGATGAAAAAACTAAAGAAATAGCTTTAAAAACAATGGCTTTCTTAGATAACTTAACCCTATCAAATGGCTATTTGAGTCCGGTTGGCAATGATGGCTGGTATTATCGGGGGGGCAAATTCCCAACCTTTGACCAGCAGGCTATAGAAACTATGGCAATGGTATTGATGCATTTCCAGGCTTACCAGCTATTCCGCATACCCGAACATATTGAAAAAATGTTTTTATGCTATAAATGGTTCCTGGGCGAAAACACCTTGCGCGCACCATTATATGACCATGAAACCAAAGGATGCTGCGACGGGCTTTTACCAACCGGCATAAATCGTAACCAGGGCGCCGAAAGCACACTGGCTTACCTCATATCGCATTTAACCGTTCTGGAAGCATTCGAACTGGAATATGAATACAATAAATTTTCCCGGAAACTACTTAGTGTTAAATGAAAGCGGCTATGTTAGCACCTGTTGCCTGGCGCACACCACCCAGGCATTACGGCCCCTGGGAACAAATAGCATCAAACATAGCCGAAGGTTTAATAAAATTGGGAGTTGATGTAACGTTATTTGCAACCGGCGATTCGATTACAAGCGGTAAGCTTGATTTTGTTTGCGATAATGGTTATGAGGAAGACCGTATGCAGGATGCCAAAGTTGCCGAATGTTTACACATTAGCAACCTGATGGAAAAAGCGGGTGATTTTGACATCATCCATAACAACTTCGATTTTTTACCGCTTACCTATTCCCGGCTAATAAAAACACCGGTTATTACTACTATACATGGCTTTTCATCGCCGCGGATAATACAGGTATATAAAAAATATAATGCCGGCAATAACTATGTATCAATAAGCAATGCCGACAGAAGTGACGAGCTCAATTACCTGGCTACCGTTTATAATGGATTGAATGTTAATGATTTTGAGTTTAATGAACACCCTGGTGATTACCTGCTGTATTTTGGGCGGATACATCCCGACAAGGGAACGGCCGAAGCTATTGAAATTGCCAAAAAATGCAAGCGCAAATTAGTAATAGCCGGAATTGTGCAGGATGAAAATTACTTCAGGGAAAAAATAAAACCGCAGTTAAGCGAGCAAATTGAATATATAGGCAGCGCCGGACCGGAAAAAAGAAACTTTTTATTGGGTAACGCCTTTGCATTATTACACCCTATTAATTTTAATGAACCATTTGGGTTAAGCGTAGCCGAAGCCATGCTTTGTGGTACGCCCGTAATTGCTTTTAATAAAGGATCGATGCCTGAATTAATCAAAGATGGGGAAACCGGGTTTTTAGTGAATAATATTGATGAAGCAGTGGCCGCTGTGAATGAGCTAAAAAACCTGGAAAGGATAGATTGCCGCAAATGGGCCGTTTCACAATTTTCAAGCGAAAAGATGGCGAATGATTATTTTAAACTTTACCGCAAAATTTTAGAATATTAGCAATTTGATGGCCAGTTGCTTAAGCAGTTAATTCAATATCGTGTTGTGTGTCTCGTTTTAAAGCAAGTTCTTCCTTTTTTGTTGATACGATCTCTTCTGATTGATGCTCGTAGTTGATCAATGGCCTGAGTTTCGTTTCAGAAGGGTGATAAGCTTCTTCAAGAGCTTCTTCAATTTCTTCGCGATGGTGCTGTGGAATTTCAATTTCCTGGGCGTATTTATAACCTAATCTTTTATTTTCCTCGTCAATAAAAGCAAACAGATCGCCAAGGCAGTTGTATACTGCCTGTAAATACTTATAATTAGTTGAGGTTAAGCACTTTTCGCTATCATGGGGGCCCCTTCCGGGTTCGCAAAAATTAAGCTTAGTTATTTTCCCATTAATAAGCTCAACCTCAAATTTGCCCTCATTATGCCAGTTAAGGCAGTTTTTTATCTCTCTGTAATGATCCATTGTTGAATAAATTTATAACCATATGGTAAGATGATTGTAACAGTCACATTATTAATTAAATGCTGCTAATATTTATTAAACAAGGGTTATGCCAAAATTGATTATTGTTTAAAAATTGAACCGGCATGATAAAAACCTGATTGGCTGGTTCAATACGGGGCGGAAATGTTTATTCGTTGCCGGGAGCTCTGTCTACAATTTGATACATCAGGAAACTCATAGAGATCATCCTTTGGCGTCTTCTTTGAACTTGGCCATTAAGTCCTCCAGGTCAACTTCGGCAAACGAAGTTGAGTAATCTGATAACCCGTATGGAATAATGAGTTTATTATTATTAATGATCGATCCGCATGAATAGATAACGTTGGGCACGTAGCCTTCGCGCTCATCGCTATTGGGTATCAACAGGGGTTCTTTAAGCCTTCCAATTTCAACCGCCGGATCATCCAGCTTAAGCAGGCTCGCTCCCAGCACATAGCGGCGCATAGGGCCCACGCCGTGAGTTATTACTATCCACCCATGTTTAGTTTCAATAGGCGAACCGCAGTTGCCTATCTGTATAAACTCCCAGCTAAACTTTGGTTTTTGCAATAAAATAGGCTTTTCCCAAATGTTTATTTTATCAGAATACATGATATAGTTATTGCAGCCGTCAATACGCGATATCATGGCATACTTGCCGTTTATTTTGCGCGGAAACAGCGCCAGGTTTTTATTCTGGGCGCCCTCGCCATATAACGGCATTATCTTAAAATTATAAAAATCGGTGGTTTGCAGCAGCTTAGGCATTATCAGCGCGCCATCATAGGCGGTATAAGTAGCATAAAATACACAGCTGCCATCGTCATTTTTAAACTCAACAAAACGGGCATCCTCAATTCCCTTACGTTCATACTCGGATATGGGAAATATTACCCTGTCCGATATATCTGTATCTAACGAGAACACAATTTCATAATAGGAATCGGCCAGCCACAGTACCTTATCGTACTCCAGCTTCTTCAGATCGCTTTCCTGCAACCGCTGCGAATCAATAATTATGCGGCGCAAATTGGAGTACTCAAAATGATGGTCGAGCTTCGACTCTAACTCATGCAGCACATCAATATTTATTTGGGTTATGGCGGCCTTATCAAAAAACAGCTTTTTATTATATACCGCGTTCCTTACAATTTCGGCCTCATCAACATAATTACCGGCAGGCAATACGGTAATATTATTATCCTTATCTATCAGTGCCCTGCGGAAGGTAATAGATGAAATATGCCCCTCGCCCACTGCCCTGAAACTCATAATAACGCGGCGTTCGCCTTCCGATAATTCTGTTTGGTCAGGGTCCTGTACAATAGAAGGATTAAAGAACGCGGCCGATTCAATAGAATATTCATGCGTAAAATAAGAGCCGATGAGGAGTTTACGGTATACTGTTAGGGTATCAAAATCAATATTGAGTTCTGCAAAAAGTGGTTTTAGTTTACTGCAATGGCGATTTAAAGCACGGGTAATATTACGGTGGCGCTTAGAATATTCCTGTAATAGCGGAGAGATAATACTGAAAGCGTCTTCCTCGCTAATATCTGTAACACGTACCAATACTTCTTTCGCTCGATCATTCCCGTTAAAAAAAAATCTTGCAATAACTCGTTTAGGATCTGGATTAACTCTTATGGGCTTACGTTCAACAGCTAACTTCATATATTAGAAAATGCGTTTTATTGTTAACACCAACTTACTCAAATTGATTTATTTTTTTGTTGATTGGTTAAGTGATTGGGACTACTATTCATCCAATCAACCATTCAACTACCCACTAGATCATGCTATTGCGCTTAATGAGGTACGATTTTAATATATTATAATAGCCGTCCTGTATAGCCGCGTCAACTATATCAATATGATATTGCGCGCATTTTAATTCCAGTTCGTGCCGGTAATGTTGCAGCGAAGTTTGATAGGCAGCGCGTATTTTGCCGGGATGCACCTTTACTTCATCGCCGCTCTCTATATCGATAAAATGATGCGGGCGATTATCAAAATTAAAGTCGAGTTCTTTTTGCTTATCGTTTATATTAAAAATCACCACTTCGTGCTTATTATATTTTAAATGCTGAATAGCCGCAAAAAGGGCCTGCATTTTTTCGGAATCCAGGTTATTCTCCAGCATGTCGCTAAATATAATAACCAGCGAACGCTGGTGAATTTCTTCGGCAATATGGTGCAGTACATTGGTAATATTGGTGGTGGTATTTACTTTGGGGTTGTTATACAGTTTTTCCAATTCGGCATATAAATAGAACAGGTGTGTTGAGGCCGATTTTACAGGGCTTATCCAGTCTACCTTATCCGAAAACAGGCATAAGGCAAAGGCATCGCGCTGTTTTTTGAACAGGTACATGAGCGAGGCGATAGCATAAATGGAAAATTGCAGTTTGTTTATTCCCTTATCCGGGAAATTCATAGACGATGAGGTATCCAGCATTAAATAACAGCGCAGGTTGGTTTCTTCCTCAAACTGCTTAACAAACAGTTTATCGGTACGGGCAAACAGCTTCCAGTCGATATTTTTTACCGATTCGCCGTTGTTATATAAACGATGTTCGGAAAACTCCACTGAAAAGCCATGAAACGGGCTTTGGTGCAAACCAGTAATAAACCCCTCAACCACCTGGCGGGCCAATAACTCCAGGTTGGCTAATTGCCTTACCTGCTGATCGTCGTTAAGTTGTGACATAGAAATATAAAGGAACAAAAAAAGCGTTACAAAATTGTAACGCTTTTTAAATACTTTATGATATAATGCTTAAGCTAATTGCTTATCCAGTTTGCCGGCCAATACAGATTTTGGTACGGCGCCAATTTGTTTGTCAACAATTTCGCCGTTTTTAAAGTATAATAAAGCGGGAATATTGCGGATACCGTATTTTATTGATATGCCTGGGTTATTGTCAACGTTTACTTTACCCACAACAGCAGTATCAGCATATTCTTTTGATATTTCTTCAACTACCGGACCAACCATTCTACAAGGGCCGCACCATTCGGCCCAAAAGTCTACCAATACCGGTTTATCTGATTTAAGCACCAATTCGTCAAAGTTCGCGTCAGTTATTTCTAAAGCCATGATTTTTATTTTTAATATATGTACAAATATATACTATTCAAATTGCTTGCCACAAGCCCATACCTGACAATCTGACAAAGAAATTACTAACAATAGGGTTATTTATACACTTTGATTTTGGGGTGACAAATTTTATAGCTGGGTTCCATTTTGTTAAGAAGCAAATAGTACAAGTGCCTACTTCCTGTACCTTTTCTTTGGATTTCTGCTCGTATGGAATATTGAAGTAATGTAAATTAAATTTTTAGCCGGATAAATTTTATATAGAATCAAAAAAGGAAAATCTACAACTTTACTCTCCCTGAAATTCGATTTTTTATTGGGATAAGCAAATGGATCTTTAGAAATAGATTGAACTTGTTTTAATAATACATTTCCGAAACGATCGCCTAACCCAACTGATTGATTTTCATACCAATCCCACGCATCGAAATATTCTTTATCAGTTTTGGGTCAAACTCAATAGTAAAGCTCATTAACGTTTAGCATTGAGTCGATTTTGAGCTTTTTGCTTAATTTCTTCCCACGCTATACCTTTTACCTCGCCGCTTTCGAAATCTTTTATACGCTTATTTAATTCATTAAGAAATGCCTCGTCTTCCCACGGATCACATTCCTCCGCCATTTGATCTTCAAAAATTGAATATACTGCCTTAACCTGTTTATCATCGGCAATGTTAATATACTCGTGAAGTTTTTCTCTTATTGCTGCAGTGGTCATAAGTAATTCCCTCCTAAACAAATTTAACTTAATAATTTCAATTTATCAATTCAACACCGCCTGCACATTAGTCAAACTCAAAATATCCGCCATTAAATCATCGCTTGGGTTTACTTTAAAGGTTTTTGATGGCAGTTCCACCAGCATGGCTTCGTCCCTGTCTTTTATCATGAAGCGGAGGGTACAGTTTTTTACCGGGTAACGTTCATTATTAATATTCACCACTTCCTGAATATTATTTAATAGTTGGTCGTTTATGGCGTTCAGATCGAGTGATACGGTTAACGATTTGGTTAACTTATCGCGCATTTCTGTAAGCATTGATATGGCAGTTATGCGCATATCCCAGTTATCTTTTTGTTTGAACTTCTCTTCAATATTGCCTTTGATGTGTAAAAAATAACCATCAACCAGCATACTTCTGAATTTCACATAATCGTCGCCAAACAGGGCGAATTCGTACGATTCATTATAATCTTCCAATACAAATGTGCCGAAAGGTTTGCCCTGTTTGGTAGTTTTATGCTGAACGTTGCCCACCAAACCGCCAACGCGTATTTCCCCTCTTTTTCGCAGTTCGTTAAAAGCTGCCATAATTTCTTCGCCACCCTCGCCTGAACGCGCCTTTTGCATGTTTTTCAGTTCGCTAATGGTGCTGTTGCAAAACCTGTCCATTTCCAGTTTATAATTATCCAACGGGTGGCCGGTTAGGTAGATACCGATAACTTCCTTTTCGTATTTCAGTTTTTCTATCAGCGGCCATTCCTCCGCGTCGGGCATGGATGGCTCGGGGATATACGACGCTACCGAACCACCAAATAAGGATGATTGCGAACTGTTTTGCGTGTTCTGATAATCATTAGCATATTTTATTAAGCGCTCCACGCCTGTTAAAATACCGTTCTCGGTTTTTGCAAAAAATTGCGCGCGGTTTAATCCAAACTCATCAAAAGCGCCGCCGTATACCAGGTTTTCGTACGATTTGCGGTTTACGCTGCGCGTGTTTGAGCGCTGCGCGAAATCGTATACCGATTTATACGGCCCGTGTTCGTTACGTTCCTCAATAATGCTTTCAACCGCTTTATCGCCAACGCCTTTAACCCCTGTCAATCCAAAACGTATCTGGCCTTTTTTATTCACTGCGAAAGCCATATCCGATTCATTAATATCGGGGCCAAGTACCTGCACGCCCATCCGGCGGCATTCTTCCATAAAGAAGGTGATCTTCTCCATACTGTTCTGGTTATTTAAGACCGCCGCCATATATTCCGACGGATAATGCGCCTTTAAATAAGCTGTTTGGTACGCCACAAAGGCATAACAGGTAGAATGCGATTTATTGAACGCGTACTGGGCAAATGCTTTCCAGTCGTTCCATATTTTTGTTAGTTTATCTTTGGGATGGCCCTTGGCGGTGGCGCCCTCCATAAACTGGGCCTCCATTTTGTTCAGTACCTCTATCTGCTTTTTACCCATCGCTTTACGTAGTACATCGGCATCGCCCTTGCTAAAGCCCGCCAGCTTTTGCGATAAAAGCATCACCTGTTCCTGGTAAACGGTAATACCGTAGGTTTCGCCCAGGTATTCCTCCATATCAGGCACATCAAAGGTTATGGGTTCCTGCCCGTTTTTACGTTTAATGAAGTTGGGTATATACTCTATAGGCCCAGGGCGGTACAGCGCGTTCATAGCTATCAGGTCCTCAAACTTATCAGGCTTGAGGTCGCGCAGGTACATTTGCATACCGTCGCTTTCAAACTGGAAAGTGCCGTTAGTATCTCCTCGCTGGTAAAGTTCAAAAGTTTGCACATCATCAAGCGGTATGGTATCAATATCTATTTCTTCGCCATGATTTTGTTTAATGAGCCTTAACGCGTCTTTTAAAATGGTGAGCGTTTTCAGGCCCAGGAAGTCCATTTTTATAACCCCTGCATCTTCAATAACACGCCCGTCATACTGGGTAACCAACAGGTCAGAGTCTTTGGCCGTAGCTACCGGTACAATATCGGTAAGGTCATAAGGGGCTATAATAATACCCGCCGCGTGTACACCCGTATTACGTACCGATCCCTCCAGCTTTGCCGCTTCACGTAAAACAGTACCGCGCAAGTCGGTAGCTTTGAAGATAGCCTGCAACTCGGGCACCTGGTCAATAGCGCCCTGCAGGGTGATGCCCAAAGTTTCGGGAACCAGCTTTTTCAACGCGTTCACATCGGTTAACGACATATCCAATACCCTGCCCACATCCTGTATACTGGTGCGC
>Ga0206891_10316_pt2 | contig 11157 bp, 8 predicted proteins | sample Alteio_BWOrgHeat_55_FD_153246 | JGI IMG/M metagenome (GOLD analysis project Ga0206891, IMG submission 153246) | Enriched cells from forest soil in Barre Woods Harvard Forest LTER site, Petersham, Massachusetts, United States - Alteio_BWOrgHeat_Nextera7 ...
CAATAAACCCGTCGATATTATGATTCCCGAATTAGCAATTCCAGAGGGACCGCTCGCCAAACGATTTAAATTTTTCACAAGTTCTTCCTACGGAAAAATAACAGGCAAAGCTACTTTTAAAGGACCTGCTGATCATCCGACGTTTGCTGCACAAGTTGTTCTTTCAGATGGCCACTTCACATTTCCGGCCTCTTCTAAGCAACCGACATCTCCTGCCGTGAAAGAATGGTTATCCCGAATGACATGGGATGTTCTCCTACGTTTTACGGATGGGGCTTGGTTTGAAAATGAATTGCTGCAAGCCAATCTTTTAGGCCAACTTAAAATCATCGGGCCGAGCGATAAACTCCGGGTCGATGGAGGAATGGACATTGCATCGGGTCGTATGAGTTATTTGGGAATTGAATTTGATATTCGTGAAGCTCGGTTTGATATGCGTTCAGCTCAAACAGACGACGGGATTGTTAATACACCCTATTTACGTGGCATTGGCGAATCCCATATTCAAACGGTCGACAAAATTAGCGGTCTCAGCGTGGATGACACTATTACCTTGATGATTGATTATGCCCCTGTAGCCGAAATCAAACCGAGACTTGTTTCTGCAACGGATCCCTCATTAACACAAGACAAAGTTCTGAATCGGGCTACGCAATTGGAAGTAGAAAATTTAACACCTCAAGAACGCAACAATTTGTATGCACAGCAAATGGTTCGTTTGATCGATACCAGTTTAGCAACACCACTCGCACAGAATATCCTACGTAAGACAGGATTAGTGGATGAACTCCAAGTCTCTCGCGTGATTGATCCCGCTGCTCCTGAAAATCTTCAACAAACAGGGACAACTCCCAATCGAAATAATACGGCTAACCTATTCGCAGGAACCAAATACACATTTTCTAAAAACCTTTCTGACCGTTTAGCACTAGGATATGGCATTCGATTTGAACAAACAACCACGACTGATTTAGAAAACAAACTCGATCTACGCAGCGATGTTCAATTGTCTTATCGTTTATTAAGTAATCTTTATCTCAAAGGCTCATTTGATCTTCCAAGCCAGAATCCAAGTCTTATTCCTGAACGAAAAGTTACGATCGAACCCCGCATTCGATTTGGTTGGTGGGGAAACACAAACAAAACAAAAGCCAAACCCCTGAAAGAATAGCGATCTACTATTAGATAGAACCTCTTGCGAAATTTCCGGGCCCTCTTGAAGATGAGTCCAAAGACCTTCTTATTAGTCCTTATTAGTCTATAAGTCTGCTTCTCCAACCGTGATAAAGTAATAGGCATGTATTCGCGATCGTCCATTACAATCATTTTGTCTATCAGTCTACTGATTAGTGGTATTCCAATAACCCATGCCGAAGGCACGATTTCACCTTCTTTCATGATGTTTGGTTGCGAAGCATTAGGGGGTGCGCTTCATAAATTTCATATACCCTATACTTCTGCTTCTGCGGGCGCCTTTAGTGAAATTCAAGAAGAAGGTCGGTTGGTTCGAACGTTTAGTCATGGATTTACAGATGGCAGAGCGCCTTCTCTCTTCGGCTTTCATGCTTGGTTCTGGCAAATCGCAGAATGGATAGCGGGAACAAAAGACGAAATATTGACTGATCCCGTACTCAATCTCAGAGAATTTTCTGCCGCAATACCGAATGCTTTTAAAAATCCAAAAGTCTATTCTGTCGGAGATGCTTATCAAGGCCCTTATGCAGAAGAATTAAAAGAAGTATTGCATCAAATTCACCGCATTAATCCAGCAATTCGTTTGCATATCATCGAAGGAGAACTTAATCCCGAGTTAAAAAACAAGGCTAAAGAACTCCACGAATTCGTTCAATGGACAATAGAAGGTGATATTTTTATTCACACTAATTTTTTACACAAGTGTTCTGCTGAAAATCGGCTTTTACGTGGGATTTTGATCGCACTTCTTCATGACGCCTTCGAACGGGATCTTTATGAAAAATATCTTTGGAGTGAAGGGTCTATTACACCTCTCCATCTTCAATATTTTCACGACCTCAGTCTCAGATTTGGATTTTCATTAGACAACACCATTCAAACCAACGAACAGCTCCTTTTGATTTACGAAAAGGCCCATACAGATCTTCAAGAAAAATATGGAGTATGGACTTTCTTTGGTCGCCAACAATGGCTCACTTCTCTAATACAAAACGTGGGGTTTCTACCACATCCTTCGGGCATCGTCAGTATAGACACATTAATGGTGGTCTTAAGCACTTCTCCCGAGGCAAAGGTCATTGATGTGGAGTCATATACAGGTCTTTATTTCGCAGAACTTCGAACGCTTTGGCATCAGTGGAAATACAAATTAGGAGATGTCGGGATATTGCATTCTCATTCTCCCCTAGACGTCACAACGCAACAACGAGAGCACCTTGTTTTATTGACGAAAGAAGGACATGTTCTTATAGACGAACATTATTTACAAGCTCTGGTTAACGACACGAACCCGCTGAATATTCAATTGCCAGAAGGGACTTCCAATACACCCTTGGAACGGCTTCAAAGAGGATTTTTAATAGCTCTAATTCATTCTTATTATTGTTTTTTAAATATCAATAATTTAGTGAGAAGAAACCGAGAACCGATGGCTCACGAAATTGATATCTTTGGAGCGATGGCGAATCGTCTAAGCCTTTCACTTGCATCCACCCAACCAATCGAGGTCTCTCTCGAAATAATTGAATGCTTAATGTCAGGTCAATACGAAATGGCGCGCATAGAACATCTCTCACGCGCAACATAAAATCCGCGCCACTCTTTTAGGCACTCATAACGTATAATTTGTCCGTATGTTTTCGCGTCGATTTTTACGTCTGAGTGGCCTCATTATTGGAGTTGCCGGACTTGCCCAAGCCTCAGAAGTTGTTTCTTCGAGTAATACAACCCCTGCGCCTGCGACATTAACCTTCTCAAGTTCATCAGTAACAAATCTTCCAGGATTTACTCCAGCAGCCAATGAAAAACCGATTCCTGTTAACGCTCGAATTTACCGACTTAAAGTAGAGGGAAACAAAAATGTTAAGGAACGTGTTGTTCTTTCTGAAGTAAAGACACGAAAAAGCGATATTTATAATGCCGACCAGTTACGCAAGGATGTACAAGCCGTCTATGCTCTGGGAAGTTTTGACGATGTAACGTTGGATGTATCAGAAGTACCTAATGGCGTCGTTGTTACCTTTCATGTCACTGAAAAGCCGATGGTCAAAAAAATTGATTTTAAAGGCAATAAAAAATTATCCAACAGCAAATTGCGGGATGCCATTAGTTTAAAAGAGAACGAAGCCTTCGATAAGCTCAAAATGAATTTGGATGTAGATAAATTGATTTCTCTGTATAAAGATGAAGGATTTGCTGCCGCCACTGTAGAGCCTTATACAACGAATGACCCAACTACCAACCACGTTTCAGTCACTTTTTTTATTACTGAAGGTGTACAAATTCTCGTTGATCGAGTCGTTGTCACTGGGACAAAAGCGTTTCCAGAGAAGAAACCTAGAAAATTAATGAAAACAAAACGTAAAAAAGTATTTAAACAAGATGTTTTAGACAAAGATATCGAAGAAATTACGCACTTCTATAAAAATCATGGCTATCAGAACGTTAAAATAGGTGAAGTTCAACAAGTATTTAATCCTGAAAAAACACGACTGACGATTATTGTCACGATCGATGAAGGACCGCTTCTTCATTTTGGGACTTCGACGTTTTCAGGCAACAGTATTTTCTTAGCAGATAAGTTAACACCTTCCTTGCAATACAAAATGGGCGAAGTATTCAACGAAGAGAAACTTCAAGCCTCCATTTCCAAATTACAAGATCTCTACGGAGGATTGGGTTATATCCGCGTTCAAGTCAAACCCAAATTTACACAAAACATAGAGGCTGGCATCACAGATATCGACTACAACATCACAGAAGGTGAAATTGTCTACGTAGATCATATTGGGATTGAAGGCAATACCCACACCAAAGATTTCGTTATTCGTCGAGAAATTAAGCTAAAAGAAGGCGATCCTTTTAGTTCTGTATTAGCTCGTAAGAGTGTGGAACGTCTTTACAACTTAGGATTTTTGGACAATGTCGATGTCGATGTGCAACAACCCAATGCCCCCAACAAAGCCGACGTCATCTTTACCGTTGCCGAAGGAAAACCGGGAATTTTAAGCGCAGGCGCAGGATTTTCTTCAGTTGACGGTCTTATCGGTACGATGCAAGTTCAACATATCAACTTCCTTGGACGAGGACAAAGGGTCAATGCCCAATGGGAATTCGGGAAACGTCGAAATAGTTTTGATCTCGGTTGGCAAGATCCATGGTTCTTAGGAAAACCTCTCACATTTGGGGTCAACTTATTTAATACAACTCGTATCCTGCCCTATGGAACCGTTCAATCTGCCTATACCACGCGAGATCGTGGAGGAAGCATTACCGCAGGTCCACGTTTCTCGGATGTTTATAATTTATTATTCACGTATACATTTGCACAACGCCGACGATATGACATGGACGCAACTCTATTTGACAGCAACCCAGATGCTCGCGCTGCCATTTTGGGAGAACCGGCTCGATTGGACACTTCTATTCTGGAAAGGAAATTCTTAAACTCCAATATAACACCCCAATTGGTTCGAGATACAAGAGACAACCAATTTGATCCTACTAGAGGACAACGGACTTCTCTGGCTATAACAACGGGGGGACTTTTCCCTGCAAATTCCATTAAATACAACAAACCCATTATCGACCATAGTATTCATATTCCAACTTTTTGGAAGTTTGTACTTTCAATTCATGGCCAATGGGCTTATATTAAACCCTATGGACAATCCGGACTGGATGATATCGTAGATGATCTTTTCCGTGTCGGAGGACCGGACAGTATTCGCGGTTATCGGTATGGAGACGTTGGAATTTCATCTTTAGCGAATAATGAGGTTCCCGGCGGGCAAGTGATGAACGTTTACAATGTCGAATACAAATTTCCGATTGCTCCTGATGAACATGGAAAAACACTTCTTCAAGGTGTTTTCTTTTATGATATTGGTGGTTCTTGGACTCAGATTCGAGATGTCCGTTATCAAATCGGCGATTCGCCTTACGGTTTAAAGCAGGGGGTTGGCTTTGGAATTCGATTTAAAACACCCGTTTTCCCATTACGACTTGATTACGCATTCCCACTTAATCTTGGTCCAGGACAAAGTGCTGAAAATTTCAACTTTACAATTGGGAGTCTTTTCTAATGACAACGACTAGCAAGAAGCGAGAAGCGAGAAGTCAGCCGTTTAAAATATTTTTTGTGTTGTTCACTTACTCGCTGCTTGCTACTTGCTGCTCGCGCTCTTCAGCTATTGAAATTCCTCTTGAGACTGTCACTTCTTCTCGAGTCGGCTATATCGATTTAGAACGCATTTTTAATACGTATCCGGAGAAATCTTTCGCAGAGGGCGATTTACTTCGTGAAATTGAAAAACGTCGCAAGAATTTGAGCCAACGACAGAATCAAATTAACCTTCTACGACAGCAAATTGCAGCGGATCAAGCCACCTTAGACCAAGCGCGAGCTGGGCGTTCGGTGGTTGTTCCAGCCAATACCATTGTGACAGCGGAGCCTGCTGCTCCAACCCCTGAAGAAGTTAAACCGACAGTCCAAAAAAGTTCGAGTTCTATTGAAGCATACCCGACCGATGATCCGTTAGCCGGTTTACCAGGACACGAAGTCGGCAATGCCACTCTTCCTGGAATGCAAGGTGCAACAGAATCGAAACCAAAACCAACTACAATTCCTGTAAACAGTTATCCCTTACTAGAAAGTTTATCCAATGCTGCAAGTCCAGCACCACTCTCTCCTGAAGCCCAAAAAGTACTTCAGCAACGAATCGATGACAATCGTAAAACGCTCGATCGACTCGTCTACGATTTTAAAGATTTTCGTGTAAAAGCAGTGGAAGATATGAAAACACTTCAAACTCAAAAGACATACGACATCATGTCGAAGATTTATGCCATTCTGCAAAATGTAGCGCGGGAAGAAAATGTAACCGTTGTTATGGACAAAGCCTATGTTCTCTATGGTGAAGATACTGTCGACTTAACAGATAAATTGATGACTGCTCTTCAACAGCAACCGACTGAAGGCTCACCGCTTTAAGCTTATGATTTCTTTTTCTGTCTCCCAAATCGCTGAGCTGGTCAAAGGAAAATTAACCGGAGATGGGAATCGTCCTATCTTAGGAGCCGCTGGGCTGTTGGAGGCTTCTGAAACGGATCTTTCCTTTTTTCACAATCCGAAGTATATCGATGACATTATTTCAAGCAAGGCAGCAGCTATTCTCATTCCTGAGAAATTGAATGGAGAACTTCCCATTCAGAATAAGACAGTCATTCAAGTCGCCAATCCCCAATGGGCCTTTGCTCAGGTATTAGGCATTATTGAAAAAATCAAACGCCATCATCCACAAGGGATTCATCCAAGTGCGGTTATTTCTCCTGCAGCAAAAATCGGCAATCGTGTTGCTATTGGAGCACATGTGGTCGTTGAATCAGGGACCGTGATTGGCGATAATACTGTTGTATATCCAGGATGTTATATCGGAGAAGGATCTACTGTTGGATCCGATTGTCTATTTTATAGTCATGTTGTCCTTCGTGAAGATGTGCATATCGGAGACCGCGTGATTATGCATCCCGGAGTTGTCCTAGGATCTGATGGATATGGTTTTGCCACGGTTCAAGGAATCCATCAAAAAATTCCCCAAATTGGGAAAGTCGTAATTGAAAATGATGTTGAAATAGGCGCTAATGTTACCGTTGATCGTGCAACAACAGGCGAGACGCGTATTGGTGCTGGAACCAAAATCGATAATCTTGTTCATATTGCGCACAATGTCCATGTTGGGAAAGGCTGTCTTATCGTCGCACAAGTTGGTATTTCGGGGTCTACAACTATTGGAAATTATGTCACTTTGGCAGGTCAAGTGGGGATTACAGGACATCTCACTATTGGGGATGGCGCAATTATCGCTGCGCAATCTGGCATTATGAATGATGTTAAACCAAAGGAAGTGCTCTTTGGCAGTCCCGGACGTCCCATTAAAGAAGCGATGAAGTTGCAAGCACTTTATGGAAAGCTTCCAGATCTCTATGACGCTTTTAAAGCAATGAAGAAAAAAATTTTGCCGCCGACGAAGGAGTAAGCAATGGAGTATCAACATACAATTTCTAAAGAAGTTTATTTTAAAGGCATTGGGCTTCATACGGGGAACCTTTGTAAAGCAACTTTTAAGCCTGCTCCCGCAAATGCAGGAGTGACATTTATACGTACAGACCTTCCTGGCCATCCTTCGACTAAAGCCCATTATTCAAATGTTTTAGGTGTTATCCGGGGAACAACTATTGGCAATGAGACCATGCGCGTTCATACGATTGAGCACATGCTTTCTGCTGTTTACGCACTAGGTATTGATAATCTCATCATCGAAGTCGATGCCAATGAACCTCCCGTCGCGGATGGATCGAGCCAACTTTTTTACGATACGCTTCTTGAATCTGGGATCGTTCAACAATCAGAACCTCGTAAAGTTTTGGAACCCATAGAAGCGTTTAGTTACAAAAGTGGGGAAACAGAAATTCAGTTTAAACCTTCGAATGAACTCCAGATTAAAACAGTCCTTCTTTACACTCACCCCTTGCTGCAAGATCAAGAAGTCTCTATAACGATTCGGCCTGAAGACTATCGTCGAGAGATTGCACCCGCTAGAACATTTTGTTTTGACTACGAAGTAGAAGCCTTAAAAAAACAAGGACTTGCACGTGGGGGGTCTTTAGATAATGCCGTGGTAGTAGGTCTCGATCGCATTCATAACAAAGAAAAAAAAGCTCCGTTTTCCAAATGAATTTGCTCGACATAAAGCGCTCGATCTCCTAGGGGATTTATTCTTGTTAGGATATTTTCTGAAGGGATCCATTACAGCCATTCGACCAGGCCATGGTCACAATATTAATTTCGTTAAAATGCTTGCGGAAAAATGTGTAGGAAAGGATATTGCTCATGTCTCTGGTACTTGATTACGACGCCGTCAAAAAAATAATTCCGCATCGTTTTCCATTTTTGTTGATTGATAAGGTTACCATTACCGAGGTAGATAAGACTGCTGTCGGAATTAAATGCGTTTCTGGAAATGAACCTTTTTTTACAGGCCATTTTCCTGAAAAAGCGATTATGCCCGGCGTATTAATTGTAGAAGCGATGGCACAAGTTTCTTGCGTGCTCTTTCTATCGAAACCCACTAACCAAGGGAAATTAGCCTTTTTTATGGGAATGGAAGAGATAAAATTTAGGAAACCTGTAGTCCCAGGAGATCGACTGGAACTTAAAGTTGAAATTTTAAAGATGCGTGATAAATTCGGCAAAGCTAAGGGAGAAGCTTTTGTAGACGGTCAAATTGTGACGGAAGCGACTTTTAGTTTTGCAATTGTTGATAAAGAAGGAGCGTCCACATGACAGCCATGCTTTCTGAAAATATTCATCCAACCGCCGTTATTCATCCAACCGCTAAAATTGCCGAAAATGTAGAAATTGGTCCTTATGCGGTTATTGGTGAAGACACCATTCTTCATCCCAGAGTCAAAATTGGTCCGCATAGTATCGTTGAATTTGCAGAAGTCGGAGAAGCCACACAAATTCATGCTGGTGCTTTCGTAGGCACTGCTCCCCAAGATTTGAAATATAGAGGAGAAAGGACACGACTTATTTTAGGTCCCGGCTGTGTTGTCCGTGAATGTGTTACCTTAAATCGTGGAACAGCAGCCACCGGAGAAACAAAGATTGGGGCGCGTTGTCTATTTATGGCCTATTCCCACGTCGCACACGATTGTATTATTGGGAATGAAGTTATTGTCGCCAACTCCGTTGCATTGGCGGGTCATGTAGAAGTAGGAGATTCCGCTGTCCTAGGCGGTCTTGCCGCTGTTCATCAATTTGTTCGCATTGGCAAGATGGCAATGGTTGGAGGCGGAGCAATGGTTGCACTCGATGTACCACCCTTTGCATTGGCGCAAGGAGATCGGGCTCGTCTCGTCGGACTCAACTTGGTCGGCCTTCGTCGTCGGGGATATACCCAAGAAGAAATTGCCTCGTTGAAAAAAGTATATCGAGATCTTTTCTATACCGATCTTCCTTTAAAAGAGCAACTCGGTCATCTGACTCAGGCGGATCTATTAATTCCTGCTCGAGAAATGGTTGATTTTTTACAGAAAAGCACACGAGGGACGTGTCGCCCAGCACGAAAAGAAACACCTGCGCCTGACGTCGACGCTTAATGCAGGATTGGAATCTTTCCCCTTGTGGGGGAAAAATTCATTCATGAGAATTGGGCTTATTGCTGGGAATGGACGTATGCCACTCATCTTTGCCGATGAGGTTAAACGACGCGGTGATCAACTCGTGGTCGTCGCATTAAAAGAAGAAGCAGACTCCGCTATCGAACCCAAAGCTGATTCTTTATCTTGGATCTCATTAGGGCAACTCAGTAAAACAATCGACTTTTTTAAGCAAAATGGCGTAGAACGCTGTGTGATGGCTGGCCAGGTTAAACACACACAACTTTTTCGAGGAATTACACCCGATTTTCGAACCATCAAACTCTTAGCAACACTTGTCAATAAAAAGGCCGAGTCTGTTCTTGGCGCTGTGATTCAAGAATTTGCTCAAGAAGGTATTCAATTTTTACCATCGACCTTGTATTTGGAAAAATTACTTTGTCCAATTGGGCCCCTCACCCGTATTAAACTAAACAAAGATCAAGAAGAGGATGTTGCTTTTGGGGTTCCCTTAGCAAAAACATTATCAGGCTTAGATATCGGTCAAACACTAGTCGTCAAAGACAAAACCGTAGTGGCTGTGGAAGGCATGGAGGGCACTGATGCCTGTATTCGTCGTGCTGGAGAGGTTGCGGGAAAAGGCTGTGTCGTTATTAAAGTTGCTCGTCCTAAACAAGACCTTCGTTTTGATGTCCCCGTTATCGGCCTACGAACCTTAGAATCCTTAGAAGCTGCTAATGTTTCAGTATTAGCCGTTGAAGCCAATAAAACACTTCTTCTAGACAAAGAGTTATTTCTCGAGAAAGCCAATGCCCTTCGCATCGCTATTACAGGCATTTCACTTTAAACGAAAAATTCCTAAACAACCCAATGCCGTCCGCATGGGTGTCATCGGATTAGGAAAGATGGGGCAAAACCATCTCAAAATTTTAGATCGCATTCCAGAATCCCATATTGTAGGGATCGTTGATACAAATGCAGAACGTCGAAATACATTGGCCCATCAGTTTTCCACAATCGCTTACCTTGACGCAAAAGACCTTGTCGGTAAAGTGGATGCCGTCGTTATCGTAACTCCTACAGAAACGCATTTTGAATTGGGAAAATTTTTTTTGGAAGCACACATTCCGTGCTTTATTGAGAAACCCATTGCACAAACAATCCCAGAAGCAGATCAGCTTGTTTCCCTCTCTGAAGCATCCAATGTCCTTTTACAAATTGGACATATTGAACGTTTTAATCCTGCCGTTCTAGAAGCAGCGACTGTCGTTCGAAATCCCCGATTTATCGATGTCAATCGTTTAGGACCTTATGATCCTCGAATGGCCTCGATTGGCGTTGTTCTAGATCTCATGATCCATGACTTGGATATCGTTCAATTTCTCGTCGCTTCCCCCGTCGAACGTATCGAAGCCTTTGGCGCTAAAGTCCTTTCCAAACACGAGGATATTGCTAAGGTTCGTTTATCGTTTAAAGGGGGGGGAATTGCCGATCTGACTGCTTCTCGTATTTCACTGGAACGGTATCGGCGAATTCGTATTTTTCAAAGCGATGCCTACCTCTCTCTTGATTATGCAGCCCCTTCTGTAAAAATTTACCGCAAAAAGCAAGAAGAAGTGAAAAGCTTTTTAGATATTTCGATTCGTCATCCGACACTGACCACCGAAGATCCGTTGACTAGAGAGCTGCGTCACTTTATCGACTGTATTCGTACTGGTAAAAAACCAACTGTCTCCGGACGCGATGGCCGCGATGCTTTAGAGCTCGCTCAACGCGTTTTAGCCGAATTAAAGATCTATG
>Ga0206891_10331_pt1 | contig 11127 bp, 11 predicted proteins | sample Alteio_BWOrgHeat_55_FD_153246 | JGI IMG/M metagenome (GOLD analysis project Ga0206891, IMG submission 153246) | Enriched cells from forest soil in Barre Woods Harvard Forest LTER site, Petersham, Massachusetts, United States - Alteio_BWOrgHeat_Nextera7 ...
TGCAACTCGTCAAGAGTGAGCTTTCGGTTAGCCAGGGAGGCAAGAATGGCACGGCCACTTTCGGCTCCCAAATCCAGCGCAAGATATCGGCGGCTCATGATGTAGTGGCGAGTATATCGAGCTGTCAAGCGGCGTCTTAGCCCTTAAGACGTCGTCTTCGTCATATCGCTTTTGCTGCCAGTCCCATCGCCGCGCCGTCTAGCATCAGGCACACGGCATTTACGCGTTTTTGAAAATAGAGCAGTGTCAGAGCCACCGCAGCGGGAGCGATGGTCACAAAGTCCAAGCACATCTGGCCCCGATCTGTGGCACTATCATCCCGGTCAGTTCGTTAGCCTGGAGTCATGCAGCGGATTGCTCTCGACATGGATGAGGTCATGGCCGACACGCTCGGGCACTATCTGGAGCGTTACAACTCGGAACTGGGCCGCAACCTGACGCGCGAAGCACTCTATGGCAAGCGCGTCATGGAGGTGTTGCCTCCGGAGGACATTCCTCATATCCGACAGTATTTTCAGACGGCCGAGTTCTTTGCGAAGATCGGCGTGATGCCGGGCGCGCAGGATGTTGTAAAAGACCTGACCGACAAGTATGAGGTGTTCATCACCACGGCCGCTATGGAGATTCCGATTTCATTCACGCCGAAGTATCACTGGCTGCAGGAGCATTTCCCGTTCCTGCCAGCCAGCCACTTTGTTTTTTGCGGCGATAAGAGCATCATCAACGCCGATTTCCTGATCGATGACAGCGTGAAGCATTTCGAGCGCTTCCGGGGCGAAGGCATTCTTTTCACTGCGCCGCATAACGTCCATGAAACACGCTTCCGCCGCGTTACCACGTGGGAGGATGTTCGGGAAATGTTCCTGTAACGTGCGGGCTCTGATATCCTTTTCCGAACGCCTTCCTAGTTCGATATGGTCAACCCTCCCGCTTCCCAACCCGCTCCATCTAGCGGCAGCACTCCACTCAATGGTCCCATTATCAAAAGCAGCATTGTCGCCGCCCTCGGTGGCCTTCTTTTTGGCTTCGACACCGCCGTCATAGCGGGCACCACCAGCGACCTCACGCAAGCCTACGCTCTAACGCCGGCGTCCCTGGGCATAACCGTCTCTAGTGCCCTCGTTGGAACCGTTGTTGGATCACTGTTTGCCGGAATTCCAGGCGACAAATACGGTCGCCGCGCCAGCCTGCGCATCATGGCCTTCCTGTATATCATCTCGGCCGTTGGCTGCGCCATTGCCTGGGACTGGAATTCGCTGATTCTCTTTCGTCTGCTGGGCGGTTTGGGAATTGGCGGCTCGTCTGTTCTAGGCCCCATGTACATCGCTGAAATCGCACCGGCGCGATGGCGCGGACGCCTGGTTGGCTTGTTCCAGTTCAACGTGGTCTTCGGCATCCTGGTTGCCTATTTTTCGAACTACGTTATCCGCTTACTGAACCTTGGCATTGGCGAATGGCGCTGGATGCTCGGCATCGCCGCCGTCCCTGCGTTCCTGTTTCTTCTGATGCTCTTCTCGATCCCGGAGAGTCCCCGGTGGCTTGTCAAGCAATCCCGCGTCGACGAAGCGCGCGACGTCTTGAAACTCGTCGGCGAAGAGGATTACGAACATGAACTTCAGGAGATTGTCACTTCGATCGACGCCGAACACGGCCATGCCAACGAACCCCTATTTCAGTCCAAATACGGCCTTCCGATCTTCCTCGCCGTTTCGATCGGCATCTTCAACCAGTTATCCGGAATCAATGCCATCCTCTATTACCTGAACGACATCTTTGAGCGCGCAGGTTTCAGCCGCACGTCCGGCGATTTGCAGTCTGTGGCCATCGGAGCTACCAACCTAATCTTCACCATGTTCGCCATGTCGATCATCGATAAAGTTGGCCGCAAGACTCTGTTATTGATCGGCTCGGTCGGTACTGCCATTTGCCTCGGCGGGGTCGCGGCGGTCTTCTTTTCGGGCAGACACGGCGAACTGCTGCTATGGTGCCTCGTCGGTTACATTGCCTCGTTCGCCTTCTCACAAGGAGCTGTCATCTGGGTCTACCTTGGCGAAGTGTTTCCGAACCGCGTGCGCGCGAAGGGCCAGAGCCTGGGCAGTTTCTCCCACTGGGCGATGAACGCGGCTATCTCATTCACCTATCCACAGATGGCCGCGAAGGCCGGTGGTATTCCCTTCGTCTTCTTCGCCGCCATGATGGTCGTTCAGTTCTTCGTGGTGCTCACCGTTTATCCGGAGACCAAAGGCGTTTCACTTGAAGAGATGCAGCGCAAAATGAAAATCAGCTAAGGCGCCGCAATGTCCAGGCCGGAACGTTCTGGAGCTCCGGCCCGCGAGCAATTGACAGCAATTACTTGCCAACGCCTTGAATAAACGTCAGGCCGTTGGGCACTCCAAACCCGGTCACGTTATCCCATCCTATTGCGACTGAGAGGGTCGAATCCAAGCCAAAGCCCTCGATCGCATAGGAGCCTTGATATGGCCAGATCGCGCTCACAAAGTCCACGGTAGGGGGATATACGCCAGCCGACACCAGTGAGAGCGGTGAGTAATACGTGGGGCCTGAAGAATCGAAAACAGTCCCGGCCGCGTTTGTGGCGCTGGTTACGGGAACGATATCGATGAGTTCCTTCCCGGTTAGTTTCGCCAGACGAGGCGCGGCCTGCCCCAACGAATGCCCAGCCGCCTCATTTGCCAGCACCCAGAAGGCCGAGAAGATGGGACAGCCGAGGCTCGTCCCGCCCCAACCCGGCTCGATATACTGCACGCCCTGCTGCGTCACGATGATAAAGACGCCCGTATAGGGATCGGACAGGGCAGAAACGTCCGGCACTTGCCGCCCCGTGCCGGGCAAAGCGCTCTGCCATTTTGGCTTGTCAAAAAAGATGCTCTCGCCGCCGCCCGCACCCCCGGTAAAGCCAAACTGAAATGGTGGGTCGTAGGGGCCGTCGAATCCGATTCCTGTCTGCACATTACCCCAGCCCACTTCGACACTCGAGCCGTTCAAGTAATTCAAGATCGATGTTCCACCGACGGCCGTTGCGTACGGTGCATCGGCAGGAACCTCCGGCGCGCCGATAGGGCCCCCGTTGCCGTCGTCCCCATTGTCGCCGCTCGCAAAATTCACTGAAACTCCTCTAGCCGCTGCGTATTCAAATACCGTGTTAAACGATTCCACTTCATCGATGCCCGCAAACTGCTCAGAATCCGTCCCCCAACTGTTGGAAATCGAGTTCCCCAAGTGATGATTCACCGCGTACGTGATTGCATCCTGCAAGTCTTCGTTATCTTGTGCGGCGGCGATTACAACGATGATTTTCGCCTTGGGTGCTATTGAATGCGCCCACTGAACATCAATGGCGATCTCGACATCCCAACCTAGTTCCGGGCCTGCATTCGGGTTCTTTGGCAGTCCTTCCGGGTAGATGATCTCGAAATTGCTGGGGCCGAGTTGCGGCAAGCCATTCAGCTGTGAAAACGCGTTGGCATCTGCCTCGATTGTGGGATAACCATATGCCTCCAACAGAACCACCGTCTGCCCTGTACCATCAATACCCAGCTTGTAGGCGGACTCCAGTCCATAATGAGTCTGCAGCTGCGAGGAAGTGAACGAACACACCTGGGTGGTGTCATCGTAGTCATTGCCGAAATAGACTCCCACTGGTAGCGGGGTCGAGCCGGTCAGCGTGAAGGTTTTCGGCGCGGTGAAGCACTTATCCGTGATCAAGCCGCTCAGCCCGTTGGGACTGGCCAGTACTGTTTTCAGAGGCCTCGGCGGAAGCGCTTTGCCTGTCCGGGGATTGATAGCGGGCTTAGCCAACGGATGAGCCTGGCTGCCGTCCAAACCGGACACGGCGTGGACGTAGGCGCTGGCGCCTGACGTGAGAACCGCCGATTGAACATGGCTCCGAAAGGTTCTGTTGTCGAGCGTGTATTGATGGATCTGCGTCTGAAACGCCGTCTCTACATTGCCGATCGTCCCGTGTGCACGGACAGAGAATCCCAGCGGATCAACCGACAAAATCGTCAGTCCATGTTTCTCAAGTTCTGCCCTGACTGCCGCGACGGCTTTGGGGCTTGGTGCATAGGCTTGCAGTTGGGCGTCGGTCAGCCAGTGCTCGTAGGAAGGCGAGGCCGGGTCATAGAGGGCCTTCACCCTCTCGTCTAAGCCCACCTTGTTAGTCGCTTTGAGATGAACGGTGATGTTGATCTCTTCGGTAGGGTCGACCGGTCCTTGATCGATCGCCTGCTGAATCCGTCGAGAGACGTTCCGGCTCAGTTCGGCGGAAAAGGCGATCGTGGCCGGCAAGATCAGAAATGCCAGCGAGAGAAAAGCGGATGTGGCAACTTTAGCGGATAACTTATGAAGCATTAATAAACCTTTCAACAGTACTAATCACTGCCCGAGCGATGTGTGATAACTGCCTTCATCATGTAGGGGAGGACAACGCAAATCGGCGAGATCAAATGCAGGGAATCGATGCTAGTTGTTCCCACTGAACCTTTCCAGCACCTATTGGCGACACAAGTCTCTCGCATACTATACAGCGAGAGCGCGAGAAATGTCTCAAGAGATTTAGAGATTCTCGTTATCTAACTTCCTCTTTCCAGGAGTTGCCCTCCGCATACACTTAAGGCCATGTCTGCCTCTTCCTATCACCGACGCCGAGCCGCTCAAATCGAGAATGACCTGATCCGTGTCACAGTAACCGTCGAAGGTGGCCACGTGGCCGAGATCCTCCATAAAGCAACGCGAGTAAACCCTCTCTGGCTTCCCCCGTGGCCTTCGATTGAACCTAGCAGCCACGATCCAGCAAAGCATCCCGAATATGGCGCGGACGCCGAGTCGCGGCTTCTTTCCGGCATTCTTGGTCACAATATCTGTCTCGACCTTTTTGGGCCACCAAGTCCGGACGAGGCGGCCGTTGGAATGACAGTTCACGGCGAGGCGCCAGTCGCGCCCTACGACGTTCGTCCCGTCGATGGGGACCCGCTCGCTCTGCGGTTCACCACAACTCTCCTGCAAGCCCAACTGCGTTTTGAGCGGCAGGTCGCTTTGACGCCGACAACCAATGTTGTTGTCTTCTCCGAGACCGTTGAGAACCTGACCGCGTGGGACAGGCCGGTGGCCTGGACGCAGCATGTCACGCTGGGGCCTCCCTTTCTCGAGCGTTGCCAAACCACCTTCCGCGTTCCGGCGACACGCTCGAAGGTAGTTGAGGAACCTTTTGACAATGACCTGGGTCTACAGCTGACCGGCGCCGAATTCCTTTGGCCGTTCTGTCCGCGGAAGGATGGGAAACAGGATGATTTTCGAGTTTTCACCTCTGAATCAATTTCAGGCGGTTTCACGACCCACCTCATGGATCCGGCATGCGATCACGCCTACTTCATGGCCTGGTCGCCTGCCAGCAAAGTCGTGTTCGGCTACGTTTGGAATCGCGCCGACTTCCCGTGGCTGGGACGTTGGGAGGAAAACCATCTACGCGCCGATCCCCCGTGGAACGGAAATGCATTGACCTGTGGCATGGAATTCGGTGTCTCACCGATCGCGGAAAGCCGACGGCAAATGATCGACCGCGGGACTCTTTTTGGCATTCCCGGCTACCGCTGGATACCCGCGCGCAGCCGAGTTTCAGTTCGCTATTGCGCCTTCATCGCGACATGTGACGCGATTCCCGATTCTGTTGAGTGGGACGGGGGGAGCCGGATCGAACTCGTGCCGTGATAACGGAAGTCGCAATTGAAGGAAGGCGTCCGCGACTTTAGATCGGCCACAATCTTAGAACAAACCGCAAAGAACTGGTTTACAACCCCGGTGCATCGAAGAATTGGTTCAGGAGGGGCGGATCTCGCCGGCCTGACGCCCGTTCGCCGGTGTTGAGTAGTAGGCTACTTCCGTGCACGTACCTTTGGTACGAACGGCTCCTTCGGTTCAGTTGGATCAACGCGAATTTGAATCGGCGTGCCCGTGCAATGCAACTTTGCATACAACTCCGCTGAGCTTTGCCATATGAAAGGAATCGACGCGATCCCTGAATAAGTCTCTCCCGTGACGACATAGAGGTAGACGATCTCAGCCACTGGGCACCCTAAAGGCATCATTGGGCAACTTGCTTCCGCCACGGTCGCAGTGAGCATTTCCCAAGAGGAAGCGCCCACACGCCTCCACGTGCTGAGCAGAATCCTGAACAGGTAGACCAGGAAGATGTCAATGACAAAGCCGCCCATCCCTTTTCCCACTCAGAAGCTCTGCCCACTGAATGCCATGGCAACCAGAATGTGCCGACTTTTGCCGCAAAACCTTTCAACCCGCCGAGACCCGGTCCGTAAGGGCTCGTCGCCGAAAGGTCCGCCAGCGGAATTACATCGCCTCAACAGTCGCAAGTAAATGGCTCCTCTGGCTATTTCTTTGGTGGGCAAGCAGACACAGTTAGCGTCCCGTGGAACGAACGTTGCCAATGATATCGCCCGGCTGACGTGCGCACTCTCAACGCCTGCAATCTTCGACACATAGGTGTAGATGGATGTCAAATTAACAAATGGGAGGGGGACGTTCGGGGTCTCCATGTCGCTTCCCTTTACCTCGACCCTGCCCGCACCTCAAACGTCGTTCGGTTTATTGGAGTCATGGGGGACACTTCCCTCCGTCCCATTTAGCCCGCGACCCCGGAGTATGCCAACATGCGCAAAGAACACGTTGGCTATCGCAAATGTATTTTGGTCCAGAAATCCGAAAGGCGTAAAGCTTCCAGTAATTGGCGTGAGAACGAACACGACAGTCAGTAAGAGCGCCCAGCCACAGCCCACAGTCAACCAGGGACAGAGCCTATAAAACAGTAGCGATAGTAACGAGATTGCCCAGACTATGTCAGAGGCAAGAAACGGAGCAGGAATATTAGGCGTTGCCGCATCTCGCGCCCAAAAGTTAGCACCCTGCAAGGTAAGACATAGGAACATCGCAATCAGACAAAGAACCATCGTCGTTTCGTCCTCTTTTCGGCGTCTGCAGCCCTCGACTGTAGCCGCTGGATGCCTACTCGCTATTTCTTTGGTGGGCAGGCCGACACGGTGACCCATTGCCGGGGATTTACCGGAACTCCTTGCGCATAAAGGGTCCAATGCAAGTGCGGTCCGGTTGAGCGTCCCGTTGAACCGACGTAGCCAATGATGTCGCCCTGCTGCACGTGCGCACCCTCAACGGCTGCAACTTTCGACATGTGCATGTAGATGGATGTCAGCCCCTGGCCGTGATCGATGCCCACCGTGCCGCCGCGCAAATTAAATGGCTGCGCCACTTTTACCGTCCCGGCCGCGATGGCTTTGATCGGCGTTCCTGCTGCGCCGCGTTGGTCCAGCCCGGCGTGAAAGTCGCCAGTCGGTACGCCGTTCTGCAGCCGCTGTGAGCCGAATTGAGACGTCATGCAACCAGGAATCGGAAGCTTGATCTTCAACGGCAAATCCCAATCGCGCTCCGGCGTGACGGTGTCACGAAAGGAAGCCACCCTTTCCTGCTCGCCAGGGGAGGGCTTTAATTCAGCCACGGCTTTCTCGATCGCAATGTTCTGCTTGGTGTAGTGCGCGTCTAAAACCTTCAGCGGTTCAGAGCCAATCACGGTGCCCGCTTTATCAAGAAACTCAACTTTGTAGTCGCCAGGCTTGGTCGGAGTGGGAACGGGCATCAGCGCGACCTTCGGCTGATTCGCCTCAGACCCGGGAAATAGCGCGATTGTTTTACCGAGAAGCCTTGCATGGTCCCCGGTATCGGATTTTAGGATGACAAGAGTCCCCTGACGCGCATTGACTACGCCATGCGGTGCAGGAGGTTCTGTCGAACTCACGCTGAAGCTTTGGCCAAAAGCGGGCAAAGTAGCGAATAGCAAGAGCCAGCGCATGGCCCCAGGATAACCGCTGTAGATTAGGCCAACATCGATTACGCGCGAACGAATTCGAGTTCCGTCTGTACGATAGGAGCGATCAAACCCTGAAGAGCATTCCAAACGGATTCAGCGATCTCCGGGTCAATCGTAAGAATGCTCGATGGATCTCCGGTGTGTTCGGGAACAAACTCCAGTTCGACGTGGAGTTGGCAACCTTCCTTGCGCTTCTCAACCCGAACGAGCCCGTTCAAGTCAAGCCAGCAAACAGGGCCTACCTGCGTGAGATGGCCGCGTACGGGAGCCAGCGGCCCCGCCCAACATCGTTGCGAGGCCTCTTGGCCCAGCGTCACATTCCGCCGTCCATCTTTGAAAACGATGGTGACACTTGCTGGTATGTCACAAGTCAGGTCGCCGCATGCTGAGCAACAGGCCGAAAGGCACCGGACATTAGTGAGGGCTGCAAGACAGGAGTCTCCTAATTGAACGAGTTCCATAACCACACTCCTACAATCTCTTCGGCGGTTGAGGTGAATCACTTTAGGCTGGGTCCACCGGGAGGCCATCGGCAAAGACCACCGCAAGAAACGCAACACTACCCAGCCCGCAAAAGCCACTGGAGTGAACCCCTAACGTGAGACAGATGAGTTTTGAGACGTTAGCCGTTCGCTGGTTTTCAGCAGACGAACGGGAAGTTTCGGTTTAGGATGGCTGCGGTGGGCGAAGCGGAAGCGAGCAATGCTGGAGAGCAACTCGCCAGGAATAGCCTGCCGGAGACTCATCCGGACGATGAGCCGGGGGCGGCCGGTTCGACCGCTCCTGTTCTTGGCATCAGGTTCTCACATCGGACGGATAGATCTCCTTATGCCTTGAAAAACTCGACCGAGGGGCCGGCGGCCTTTCCGCTGTTGTCGATTGCGCCGCCCGCCTTTCAAACTCGTCCGGAGACAAGTAACCCAGCGCGGAATGGAGACGCGTCGCGTTGTAATAGCGGTCGAAGAATACGCGCAGATTGGCGCGGAGATCTTCCATGTCCCGGTACTCGCAGCAGCGGATTTCCTCCTGCTTCAGCGTTTTCATGAAGCGTTCGCATTTGGCATTATCGTAGGGGTTGCCCGGCCTGCTCATGCTCGGAATCATGCCGTGCTGAAGCAACGTGTCGACGTACGCGGTCGACGCATACTGAACTCCGCGATCGGAGTGAATGAATCAGGCCCGGCAGGGGACGTCGCGATTCAATGGCGTTGCTGAGCGCCGTTAGCGTCAGCTCGGTTGTGATCGTCGGCGCCAGGTTCCAGCCGACGATCCTGCGCGAAAACGCATCCATAACAACTGCCAGAAACACGTCCACTCGCGCCAGACGCACGTAGGTAATATCAGCTACCCAGAGCTGGCTAACGGCGGTGGGGATTAGTCGGCGAGCTACGTTAAGCGCCACTTCAAAATCATGCCCGCTATCCGTTGTCTGCGGGACGAAGCGGCGTTTGCGAATGGCGAGGAAATTATCCTCGCAGCTAGAGAATTTCAACGGCGTCGAAGCAGTGACGCGTACAGTCCCGAACAGGTAGTCGGAGATGACGAATATTCCTATGACCAATAGGCCGATCCGCCTCCCGAGACTAAGCCTGTCGTCCAACAACGATCGGGCAAACCTTGGTAGGGCGGCTCGGGGCACGGTAACGAAATCGGCTACTGCTCCTGTTGCCAGACTCCTTTAGCTACCGATCTCAGCAAACGAGCGGCCAACTCGTTATGCCCTCGCTTGACTACCGCAAGACTGACGCCATATCGACTTTGAGCTGTCAAGGCGTGCTCAAGCGACAGCAGCCTAAGGCATTGGGTCTATCCTTGAATCGGCTGATCTCCAGGAATCGCATCTCCCCATGGGCATCCTCAGCCTTGGCTAAGGGACACCTATTCATTTATATCAACCACACAAGTGCGGCACTCTGTAGTCCTTTCCGCTTGGCGAGTTTCACCGTTCCGGCGGTTCTTCCAAGGAAGCAACCACTTGCTATGTGGATCCTCTCGCCGAGAACTGGAAATTCTGACCCGAGACTACCTGCCTGTGAGAGAAGTGCTTATTCGCGACATTGGCGAGTTGAAGTTAGGGCCCGGTGACGACGGCCCCAGAGGGGGCGACGGTGATCACATTGCCTGCGCCGGAAGACCCTAGGGTGTTGGTAACACCGATCGTAGTGTTAGTCATACCCGAGGCGATCGTTAGGTCTATGATTGCGACGGTCCCATTGGAAATGGTGGTTGTGCCCATGCTGGAAACTACGCAAGTATAGGTCCCCGATCCACCGAAACAATTCAACGTGGCGCCCGCAGCGGTAGTGGCGGCCCCAGCAGCCGCCGAAATGGAGACCACATTAGTCAGTGGATAGGTCAGCGTCCATTGCAATGCTGTCTCCTGATTGCCAGTTGCGGACGTCAGATTGAGATTCAGGGATACCGTTCCATTTGACCCGGCAGTTCCCGAGGACAAGCTCAAAGTATCCAACTCCCCGACCGTGGGCACAAGACCAAGTGTGACAACGTGCGCAACGTTGTGGAGGGTGGCGGTGATCGTGGCGCTTTGGCTGCCATTGATGGCGCTCGAGGACGCAGCAAAGGTAGCCGATGTGGAACCAGCGGCGACAGTCACCGAGGCAGGTACTGTGAGCAGCGGGTTCGTGTTGGATAACGTAACCGAAGAGCCACCCGTGGGTGCGGTTTGATTTAAGGTCACAGTGCAGGCAGTCGAAGTATTCGGCCCCAGGTTGGTCGGAGCACAAGTTAAAGAGGTTGGAAAGGTCGGGGCCACCAGACTGATCGTCGTGCTTTGCGAGACGCCGCTGCTGGTCGCGGTGATGGTCGCGCTCTGACTGGTACTGAAGGTGGCAGTGGTGGATGTAAAGGTAGCCGATGTGGAGCCAGCCGCGACCACAAAGGAAGCGGGCACGGTCAGCTCCGCATTAGAACTAAAGACCGTAACCGTAGAACCGCCCGTGGGCGCGGCTTGATTCAGACTCAAAGTGCAGGCGCTCGAAGCATTTGGTCCCATGCTGCTGGGCGTGCAGGTAACAGTTTTAGGCGTCGTCCCAGCCACCAGACTGATCGAAGCGGTTTGCGAAACACTGTTCAGCGTGGCCGTGATGGTTGAGCTCTGACTGGTGCTGAAGGTGCCGGTGGTGGCTGCAAAGGCGGCCGACCTGGCACTGGCAGCGACCGTTACCGACGCCGGCACCGTCAGTGCGGCATTGGAT
>Ga0206891_10333_pt1 | contig 10889 bp, 10 predicted proteins | sample Alteio_BWOrgHeat_55_FD_153246 | JGI IMG/M metagenome (GOLD analysis project Ga0206891, IMG submission 153246) | Enriched cells from forest soil in Barre Woods Harvard Forest LTER site, Petersham, Massachusetts, United States - Alteio_BWOrgHeat_Nextera7 ...
GTTGCGGAAAAGGAACGAGCCAAAGGGTTCGTCAACTTTCCGAAGCACTTGCTTGCCTCGTACCCCAACGCACACCTGGTGTTGCAATCGGCCCGGGAGGGTGCTTCGAACGTCCAGACTAAGTATCGATCGGCGTTGATCGCGCTAGGTGTACTGGTGGCCATGGTTCTGTTGGTCGCTTGCACGAACGTAGCGAACTTACTGCTGGCGCAGGCGGCGGCGCGCGGGCGGGAGATGGCCCTAAGGGTCTCGATTGGAGCAAGCCGCTGGCGATTGCTGCAGATGGTGATGGTAGAAAGCGCGATACTCGGGCTGATGGCGACTGGGCTGGGAATGCTATTCGCCTGGCGCGCGGCTCCGTTTGTGGTGAGTAAGATCAATCCGCCGGATGACCCGGCGCGGCTGGTGTTGGACACCGATTGGGCAGTGGTGACGTTTGGGTTTGCGGTGGCACTCGGCGTGACGCTCTTATTCGGACTCATGCCGGCACTGCGTGCGTCCGGAGTAAAGCCTGTCGATGCATTGAAGGGTGCACAAGAGCGCTATGCGAAATCGCGGTTGATGCATGGACTGATAGCAGCGCAGGTGGCCTTCTGTTTTGTGGTTCTGTTTGCTGCGGCACTCTTTGGGGCAACATTCAAAAACCTGGCAAGACAGCCCACGGGATTTTCAGCGGATCGCGTCTTGCTTTTAGAGACGGTCACGGAACAAGCGCAGCTGCCAGTGAAATGGGACCAAATGGCAGATCATCTGCGCGCCGCTGCAGGCGTCGAGTCGGTGGCCCTGGAAGCGTGGCCGTTGATGAGCGGCACAATGCACAATGACCGGATTTCAGTGAACAACGCGCCACCCAGCGAGGTGCTCGCCTTCTTTCTTGGTGTTTCACTGGGCTGGCTCGATGCGATGAAAATTCCACTGATCGGCGGGAGAGACTTTCGAGGCAGCGACGTTCACCCAAGCGTAGCTATCGTCAACGAAATGTTCGCCAAGCAGTACTTTGATGGGGCGAATCCAGTCGGCAAAGCGTTCGACACAAAGGCGCCCGATGGGACGACCAGGCACTTTGAAATCGTGGGTCTGGCGGCCGATGCTTCTTATCGCAGCCTACGTGAGGAAACCCTGCCGCAGGCCTACGTTCCGATTCAAGCGATGGACTCTGCGGGGGCGCCGCAGCGAATTCGTGGAGCGACGATCGTGGTGAGGACAAAGGCTGCTGATGCGACCGCGATGTCTGAAACTCTGCGACGTTTGATGGCCCAGGCCGATCCCGCATTTCGGATCAGCACGGTGAGCACGCAGATCGCACTGATTCAGGCACAGACGATTCGGGAGAGGTTACTGGCAAACTTGGCGGTCTTCTTTGCAGGGGTGGCTCTGCTGCTGGCCGCGATAGGGCTATATGGAGTGATGAATTACTCTGTGCTGCAGCGCGAGCGCGAGATTGGTATCCGCATGGCAGTGGGCGCGCGGGCAAAGAACATTGCGTGGCTGGTGACGACCCGCGCGTCAGCGATGGTAACGGTGGGAGCGCTGGCGGGACTCCTCATCGGTTTGGGATCGGAGCGGTATGTCGCATCGCTGCTCTATCGAGTCAAGGCTACCGACCCTTGGATGTTAATGTTTCCAGCGGCAGTTCTGCTAACGGCTGCTCTTCTGGCCGTGTTGCCGGCCGTGCGGCGAGCGGTAAGGATCGATCCATCAGTCATGTTGCGCGCCGAATGAGGAGGGTTTCCGGCAATAGGGTTAGCGTTCAGTGTATTTGGCGAAGACGTAACCCTGATCTTTGCGGGGGATGTGGCACTGAAAACACATTTGCTGCGCTTTGGCGTCGAGGGTATTCTCCTTGCTTCCTTCAAAGAAATTTCCGAATCCCCAACCACCGGTTGCGGCGTAGCGCTGGCTGTCCTTCACCATGACCGCAGTGAGAACGCGGCGCCCTTCCTTACCGCTTCCCTTCTCACCTATCAGGTACTCAAGCATTTCTTCTGCAATGACAGCGCCGTCGGCGTAGGTACCGGTCTTCAGTCCCGCTACGGCCTGTTCGTTTGCGTAGAAGTAAAAAATGCCATTGGTGCAGGGCTTCACGCACGGAGACTTAGAGAATCCACCAAACGCGGCTGGGGCAAGGGAACTGTGGAGGAAGGTCCAGGCACGGTAACCCTCGGGGTACGAGACGGATGGCTCTTCAGCTCGCAGTGAAGGAGTCCGAATGAACGTTGTTAGCAATAAAGCGGCGGCTCCAAGGCCGGTGATGACGAAGGTAGTTGACCTCATAACTACGCCGATTGTAGCCGGGCATTGGTCCTTTGAACAGATCCATTATGAGAGCGGGGAGTGGACCAATTATGCGGTTCGCGTCACGCGGTTAAAGACACGTCTAAAGACGTGGTTATCGAGCCAAAGCCGCTGCCAGCTTGATTAATCCGGCGCGAATGGATGCCTTATCGAACGCTCCAAAGCCCAGGAGCAATCCTTTCGGGTCGGGCGACTCCAAAGTGTAGCGGTCGAGGGCGATTGCCTCAATATCGCGTGTTGCTGCCGCCTTCTCGCCTTGCCACGAGGTCATACCGTTTTTTAGAAGCGCTGCCGTATAGAGGCCGGCCCTCACGTCAGAAATCTCAAGCAAGCCTTTGAGATATCGTTCGCCGCCCTCGATGAGTGCGGTGAGACGGCTCGCGTATAGTTCACGCATCCGCCGGAGGTGGCGACCGAGATGGCCGTCGGCAATAAAGTCGCACAGCACTGCCTGATCGGGGCTCGCGTTGTGGAAATCGGTGCGATAACGATAGGCTAAGAAAACGTCGACTAATGAGAGCGGTAAGACTATGTACCCAATCCGCAGCGACGAAAAAAGCAGCTTATTAAAAGAGCCAATGAAGATTACGGTCGAATTCCGATCTAAGCTCTGCAAAGACGCAACTGGCCGCCCTCCGAACCGGAACTCACTGTCATAGTCGTCCTCGATCACAAAAGCGCCGTTATCAGACGCCCACTTCAGAAGCGCCATGCGCCGCTCTAGCGATATAGCCATTCCCATGGGAAACTGATGCGCCGGGGTTACGTATGCTCCCCTGGCATGCGGGCACATCTTCAGACCCGCGGAGACGGACAGACCACTATCGTCTAACGGCACCGGAATCATTTGGGCGCCGGCATTGCTGAAAGCGATCGTCGCTCCGAAATATCCAGGATCCTCCATCCACACTGGGTCGCCCGGTTTCAGCAGAATGCGCGCGAGCAGATCAAGCGCCTGCTGCACTCCGGAAACCACGATGACCTGATCCGCGACACACCGCATGCCCCGCGATGAGCTCAGGTAGTCTGAAATGGCCTCGCGCAAAGGCCGATAGCCACGTGGGTCGCGATCTGTCTGCAACCAGGATCGGAAGTTCCGCGCCCGGCGGGCTGCAATGGTCCCCCAAAGTTCAGCCGGAAACTCGTCCACCGCGCCTTCTCCCACGCGGAAAGGTCGAATACCCGGCCTCCCAGCCAAACCAATCCAGGGCTTGGGCCGTACGTGGTCTGAAATAACGCGGCGGATATAGGCGGGAGGTCTGGAATTCGTCGTCCGAACCGGAGCAACCGGCGCAATCCGAGTAACCCGCGTACCGGAACCGACGCGGCACGAGACGTAGCCCTCGGACTGCAAGCGTTCAAACACGCTAACAACCGTGCCGCGCGATACGCCGTGCAGCTTAGCAAAGTCTCTTGAGGCAGGCAGCCTGGTTCCAGGGCGGAGACGGCCTTCGATAATGGCCAAACGAAGCTGTGTGTAAAGCCAGTTGGTCAGCGTTTGATGAGGCGCGTAGTTATCAAGCGCAAGTTCAAAAGCGCTGGTCGCTTTAGGCATATCTTATTGGTCCAAAATATCATTTGCAAGTGGCTTTGTGCGTTGGACCAATCCACAGATACGATAATAACCGGCAGCGCATTGACGGTGAGGGAATGCCCATTTACAATCGCGGGGTGGCCCGAAAAGTCATCCTTGGATTCGGAATCAGCATTGACGGTTATATTGCACGGCGGGACGGTGCGATGGATTATCTGGCCATCGACAAAGAAGGGGAAGCACTGATGGCCGACTTCTTCGCCGGGATTGATACCACGATTATGGGCCGCAAGACCGCAGCAGCCGTGGCAAAATTGCGCAAGAGTGGCGAGATACCCGACACGCCGGGAATGGCCAACTACGTCGTTTCCCGCCGATGGAAGCCCGGCAAGCGCGAGGGATTCGAGGTGGTGAGCGGATCTCTGACAGCGTTGGTGAGAAAGCTAAAACGCCGCACCGGGAAAGATATTTACCTGGGAGGTGGCGGCGAATTGGCCCGCAGTTTTCTGCAAGAGGATTTGGTGGACGAACTTTACCTCGGCGTCGGGCCGGTGCTGTTAGGAGATGGCATCCCCGGTTTTCCGGGCAAGTTCCCCCAGCGCGACTTCAGGTTGACTGAATGCAAGTCATACTCGAATGGATCGGTCGGGCTGCGCTACGAACGGGTACGGGCTACGACCCGTGGATAATAGGGCGGTGACCAGGTAGGTCGAGCAGGGCCTGGGTGCCAGGACCCGGCCCACACACACTTGCTTACGCTGCTCCGCAAGGGGAGGGTTCGCCTCAGCCTTACGACGCTCGCCGCAGCGTTATCGAGCCATCACCTGTTTTAATGGCGAAGCTCTGGCCGCCGCGATTCATCCGGCCCCGCAGGTTGTTGCGGCTCTGTGTCTCCGAAACAGTCACGGTTAAATCAGAGAGGGAAATCGACCCGTCACCGGTGTGAACGTCCAAGTCAGCATCCAGATCGGCGGGCACGTGCGCGTTCACGCTGCCATCGCCGGTTTCCAATCGCCAGGGGGAAGCCATCTTCGATCCGGGCGCCGCATTGAATGTCACACTGCCGTCCTTTGTATGAATCTGGACCTCGTCAAATCGTCCGCTGGCTTTTACCGATCCGTCGCCCGTGAGAGCCTCCAATCGCCCGTCTAAGCCTTCGGCCTGAATGCTGCCGTCGCCCGTCGAAAGTCGCGTGGGGCCGTGGACGTTTCCGATGTGCACCGAACCGTCGCCGGTGTGCACATAGGCCCTGACTTCCTGAGGAACCCGCAGCGTCACTTTCACCCAGCGTTCGCCAAAGCTGATGTGCGTGTTCGGAACCCGAACGTTAAGATTCAGGCTGTTCCCGGTCATAGTCTCGTCCACCCGGACCTCTGACGGTCCGATTCGCCAGCCGCGAGTCTCCACGCGCGCCTCAATCTTGGTGCTGCCCGGTATGCCTTCTACCGTTACGGAGCCATCGCCGGTCTCCACACGCAATTCAGGATTCGCACTCACCGACCATTGTTTCGTCCATTCGTCGGCCCGGGCCGCTTGTGTCGCGCCCAAAAACGTTAAGGCCAGAACTGCTGCGGAGAAGGAGCGGGTTGTCATTTGGATCATCATAACTTTAGACTCCGTAGAACTTTCGGTACACTCGGTTCGTATACGCAGCTCTACGGGAGGAAGTTCCGATGCGAGCCGATGATTCCCAAGATTCTCCCGCACCTCAGGTTCCGGAATCGCGAAAACAGGGACTTCCGTCCAACATCCAAACTCTGGTCCGGCGGTTCCAGAATGTCGAGGTTCCGCTGGTCCGGCCTTTAGCGCCGCCGGCGGAGGCCGTCGCGGAAGTTGCCACGTTTGCACAGCAACCGCCGGAACGTCTGTTTCCACACGTTCGCTGTCCGGAGGGTGCTGTTGCGGGCCTGTTGCTGTTTGCCGGCGAATGGAGCCAGGCCCACGAACTGGTGGACGACCGGGAGACGCCCGACGGGTGCTATTGGCACGCACTGATCCATCGCATGGAACCGGACACCGCGAACTCTGACTACTGGTTCCGACAGGTGGGCCGTCATGCGTTGTTCCCGTTGGTTCTTGAGGCAGCGCGCGGCCTCGCTCGAAAACATCCAGACGTTGGCCTCCGTCTCCCGTCTGAATGGAATCCCTCAATCTTCAACTCCTGGTGTGAAGAGGCGCGAGAAAAGCCTGAGGAAAAGCGTTCCCAGGTGGTTGCGGCGATTCATTCTGCGGAATGCCACCTGCTGTGGAATTACTCGATGGAGAAAGCCAGTGACTGATCCGCAACGCATTTCGATTCCCGATGGCCGCCGAACGCCCGTCTGGCCGGTCATTATTCCGCTGCTGCTGGCGGCTATGGTGATCTCGCTTCTCGGTTTCTTCCTTTGGATTCGTTCCGGACACGGCAATCTTATCTCTGAGTTGACGGCCCCTGCGGTTCTGACACAGGTGAAGAGGCTGAATCAATTGGTGACTGTCAAATACAGCCTTCAGCGTGTTGTCGGTTTGAAGGAAGAACGGCAGCCGCTGGGCGAAGAGTCGATCCTCCTCATGGTAGAGGGCCAGGTCCTCGCCGGCGTCGATCTGGCCGAATTAAAGGACTCGGATTGCGAGGTTTCCGGAGCACGCACCGTTGCGCTGCACCTGCCGCCAGCCCGCATTTTAGATGTCTCCCTCAACGAGAAGAACACCAAGGTTTGGGACCGCCACGTGACTTGGTGGACACCTTGGGTGGCACCTGATCCAGAACTCGAACACCGCGCCCGGCTCTCCGCGCTCGATGACGTGAAGTCGGCCGCGCTCAGTATGGGTATTCTTAGCGATGCCCAGAAGAATGCGCAGACGTCGGTCGCGGAACTACTGCGTCTTATGAATGTAGAGCACCCGTCCGTCACTACACGTTGACGTGAGTAGACTTCAGGCCAAGAGCTGCCGGAAAATTATCGGGGCCGAGAGGCCGTGAACGCTAATTTCTCGCCGCTGATTTAGTCGCTCAGCGCGGAGATTTTGTTCTCAAGGAACTGCAATGCTTCCTGGAGTTGTTCACGATGTCGTGGATGCGTGGCGCGTCCGATGTCACTTTCAACGCGCATTTTTGACGACACCAGTCCTTCCCGCTCTCGTGCCCGCGCTGCCTGCTCCGGTGAGGGGCCCTCTGGCTTAGGCTTTGCTCTGCCGAGCTTTGCGTCTGCTTGCTGTTCTTCAACCGATTTGCTTTCCCAACCGCGTGCCACCCCTCCAGCATGGCACAAACTAGTAAATTTAGCGGGCCAAAGCGATGGCTCCCAGTACTTCCAGGCTTTTGGCGTCCTGAAGAAATGCGATCACGCGCAAATTTTGCAATCCTTACGGTCGAACTTTCAATGTGATCTCTCTCTTGAGAAGCCTCCGTCTCGCGCTATAAGCCCGAGTTCGTCCGATCTTCGGACGGCAGCGACACGAGTCAGGCGCCGTTCGACATTTCGCCTTTTCAAAATGATTGAGCTTGTCTGATCAGCGGTATGCGGACAATTGGAGCGCCCCTCTGGGTGAGGAATTTCAACGAGCCCCGGGGGCCGCGAGCTGTTTCAGCAGGGGTGGCTGTGCTGCGGCGACCAACATGCAAAAGACGAAAGCGGAAATTGGCGCGCAAACACGGTCAAATCGAGTGAGGTCGTGATTAGTCTTTCGTGTTCAATGGCGGGCAAGGTGACGGGAGCTGGGATTCTTTTTTTTTAGCGGTAATTAAAAAGGCGGACCTTCCCCAGAGGCAATTTGTGGTGGAATTAACACAAGGCCATTTAGGTAAAACTACTAGGCGTTGAAGGGCCCGAACAGTACGGCGACAGTACCGACCGTGAATGGTGATCAATTCAGGGAGTGGCAAATCTGTGCTTGAATCGGGCATAGGCCAAATGCCGAGCGTGATGTGTTCTGAAATCAGAACCTCCTTTTTGCTTGTTTACCCGCTCTGTATAGCTGCATTCATTTGAGATTTATGGCTAGTACCCCATCTGTCCGATAACCCTGCGGCCGCTTGCCATCCTCAGACGGTGGCTTGGTAGCTGCCTAAAATTGTCAAAATACTGGTCATCTCACGCAGGTGATCGATGGCCTTGGCAACGTTCCTATCGGTAGAGCGGCCAACCAGATCGAGTGAGAATAGATACTCCCACGGCCTTCCGCGTAACGGCCGTGACTCCAGCTTGGTAAGGTTCACGCCGCGAAGAGCAAAGCAGGCCATAGACTTGAAGAGGGCGCCTGGTTCATTCGCGACGCCAAACACCAAGGTTGTCTTCCAAGCGGCTCCCGCGCGTTCTCGAACGCCGGCTCTGCTGAGGAGAAAGAAGCGCGTGAAGTTCTGCCGGTCGTCTTCAATGTTGCGCTTCAGAATAACGCCGCCATAGATGCGGGCGGCTGCCTCGGAGGCAATCGCGGCCGCTTGCTCCGGCCGCTCTTCCTTCAACATTTTGACGCTGCCTGCGGTGTCGTAATGAGGCATGATAGTCATCCTCGGATTCGCCCGAAAAAATTCCAGGCACTGACTTAATGCCACTGGATGCGAATAGACTTTATTTACGTGGCGGAATTTCGTTCCCGGCATCACAATCAGTTGATGTGAGATACGGATGCTCGTTTCCCCGATGATCGGAACGCCGTATTCCACCAGGTTGTCGTAATTCTCCAGAACGCTCCCATATAACGTGTTTTCAATGGGAATCACCGCGTGCGTGACGCTTTTTTCGTTCAAAGCCGCAAAAACATCGCGAAATCGCAGGCAGGCCAAGATCTGCACGTCGTCGCCCAAAAACTTACGCGCGGCAGCGTGACTAAAGGCCCCTTCTTCACCCTGAAAGGCGACCGTCAGCGCGCGAGCTTTTTTTGATTTAACCGGCATTCCGTCTACTCGGCCTCGCCGTCGGGCAAATCGTTCCAGCGTTTGGCATTTGACGAAGGTAAACCAAGCAGGTCCAGTATTCGATGAATACTGTGGTCCACAAGGTCAAGAACTGTCTCTGGTTTGCAATAGAAACCTGGGATTGGGGGAGCGACAATAGCCCCCATCTCGGTTAGCGCAACCATCGAGCGCAAGTGCCCCAGGTGTAACGGAGTCTCTCGAATCATCAAGATTAACCTCCGCCGCTCCTTAAGGGTGACGTCGGCGGCTCTGACAATCAGGTTCGAACTGATGCCGGTGGCAATCGCCGACATTGTGTGAATCGAACACGGAGCCACCACCATCGCTTTGGTGACGAAAGACCCACTCGCCAACCGACACCCAATGTCCTCTAGCGGATACGTGTGGTCAGCCAGCGCTTTCCAATCTGCCGCCACCTTTCCCATCTCGATGAAACCGGTCCGTTCTGCTGCCCGGCTCAGAACCAGATGGGTTTCCAGGCTCTTTAGAGGGCGCAGCTGTTCCAGCAACCGATAGCCGTAAATCGATCCGCTGGCACCCGTCACGCCTACGACAATGCGTTGCTTCAAAATCCGCCCCCAAAAGATTCTGTTCCGTTTTCAGAACAAACTACACGGCTTCGTGCTACCCTACCTTTGATTTGGTTGTCCAACCGGGCTTTCGTTAGTAGGTCAGTGAGCCGGGCTCATGATGGCATACCAGCGCCCCTTCGCCCGCCCGGATTTCCAAAGCATACACTGGACCATTTTCCGATGACCGAACCCGGCCAAAAACTGAAGCGGGCGCGCGAACGGCTGAACCTCCGCTATCGCGATGTGGAAGAGGCGAGCCTGGCCATCGCCAATCGCCACGGCCTTGATGACTTCGTGATCGCTCTCAGTAGGTTAGCTGACATCGAAAATAAGGGAACGGTGCCTTCGCTTTTTCGCCTCTACAGCCTATGCGCCGTTTACCGTCTTGACTTCGCTGAGGTGCTTGGCTGGTATGGGATCCCTCTAGGCGACTTAATTCGCGATTCCTCCCGCTTCAATCTGGAAGAGACGCATCTAGTAGGGTTCGAGATGAAGCCGGAATCCGACATCCGCCTGCCGTCCGCTCTGCTTTCGACCTTCGATCCCCGCCAGACCACTTTCTTGACTCGCACCGCCCAACAATGGGGAGAACTGCCGCTCGCGCTTCTGCGCCAGTTAGACTTGCGTAGGTATCGCTACGGCTTTGTTGGGAGCGAGGACTGGTCTATGTACCCCATCATTCCGCCCGGTTCGTTTGTGCAGATTGATGAAACCAGGCAGAAAGTTGCCGAGGGAGCCTGGACCACGGAATACGAGCGACCCGTGTATTTTCTTGAGCATCGAAGCCAGTTTTACTGTGGGTGGTGCTCAGAGTCTGAGGAGTCCATTATTTTACAGCCTCATCCTGCGTCTCACGTTGCGGCCCGGGCTTTTCGATATCCAGGAGAAGTCGATGTGGTTGGGCAGGTTGTAGGGGTAGCTAAGCGTATGGATCTGGGGAAGCGACGCCATACACGTTCTTGAGCAAGCCTAAAATTGCCTCGAAATCAGAAAAGTGCTTCAAGCGCTCAGGCCCCTGAATGGCTGCCGGAACCAGATTCTTATAGGGTGTCAGTCGCAGCCAAGCGTCAATCAACTCGGCTTTGTCGACGTTTTCAAGCGCGACGATGTAAAGCTCGACATCCGCCATCTTCAGTTGGAGTGAAAGGTCGATCCAGCCCTTGAAAGTGCTCTCGTGGCTTTGGCGTAATACTCGATTTGCGTCTGCACTGGAATGGCTCTGTGTAAGGCCAAAATGTTCATACCGCCCAGTATCCGGATGACGTAAGCCCGCCAGGTAGACAAGCCGCCCGTATGCACTTGGGATATGCGATAAAGACCTCGCCCAGAGGTCGTCGAGGACGTCCTGCTCCTTTGTGCTGAGATGAGTAACTAGCATTACGCTTTAGCGATCATACCCCACAAAACGGGCCAAGCGACGCTGTTCTATCTCTAATCAGTACTACATGTTCCGATTCCAGAAAACATCCTTGACGCGCATTTTCGTCAAGAAGCCCTTCGGTACACTGGCCTCAGATTCAGGGTCGCTGGCGCCGCCAACTGACTGATGTTTCTGTAAATATTCATGCGAAAAACTCTTCTCCTCGTCTGC
>Ga0206891_10334_pt1 | contig 10876 bp, 12 predicted proteins | sample Alteio_BWOrgHeat_55_FD_153246 | JGI IMG/M metagenome (GOLD analysis project Ga0206891, IMG submission 153246) | Enriched cells from forest soil in Barre Woods Harvard Forest LTER site, Petersham, Massachusetts, United States - Alteio_BWOrgHeat_Nextera7 ...
TCTCGTGTCCGACGGCGGAAATCGTCGGAATGCGGGAACGGGCGAGGGCACGGGCGAGTACCTCTTCATTGAAAGCCCACAGATCTTCGAGCGAGCCGCCGCCTCGCGTCACAATGAGCACATCCAGCGGCAGGCGGCCAGAAGCGTGGAGCGCATTAAAGTCGTCGACAGCGGCGGCGATCTCCGCGGCGGCGCCTTCGCCTTGCACGCGCACAGGGTGGATGACGATGTGGACGTTGGGAAAACGGCGGTTGATGATATTAAGGAAATCACGGATCGCTGCGCCCGCAGGAGATGTGACCAGACCGATGCGTTGGGGTAGAACGGGGATTGGACGCTTGCGCGACGAATCAAAAAGACCCTCCTTGGCGAGGCGTTGCTTTAACTCCTCGAAGGCCAACTGGAGCGCGCCGAGTCCTTTCGGCAACAACTGGCGAGCGACGAGTTGGTATTGCCCACTCTTTTCGTAAATACTGATGTCTCCGAAAGCGATGACCTGCAAACCGTCTTTCAATTTGAACCCAACTTTGGTCGCAACGCCTCGAAACGCCACCACGGAGAGTTGCGCCCCGGCATCCTTCAGCGTGAAATAGATGTGGCCAGATGACGGCGCGCGGACGTTGGAAATCTCGCCTTCCACCCACACGCCCGGGAAGCGTTCTTCGAGAAGGCTTTTAACGCGGTGCGTCAATTCGGTGACGCTGAGAACCTGTGCTGGGAGGACTGCCATGAACGCGCTAGTCGAGATGTGACTTCACCCGCGGGAGCGCCTCGCGCGCTTTGTCCCAATAATAGTCATCCGTGACCCAGGCCTTCGGCATGGCAAGCGCCTTTTCGAGGCTGTCTTTGGCCTCCTGCCAACGTCGTCCCGAAGCGAAAGTGATGCCAAGCTCGACACGATGCGGGACCGTTTGGGGCGCGATCTGGGTGGCCTTTGTGAGATCCTGCACCGCGTCATCCAGCGAGGCGGACGGAAACTTCCCATAGATGAGCTCGGCGAACTTGCGCAGGACCCAGTTCAGCTCGACCATCTCGCGGTTCCAGACGCCCAGTACATGGTAGGCGAGGTCTTCCTTATCATTGAGCTTGATGGCCCGTTCGGATTCCTTCTGCACTTCGCTGGCCAGCTCGACTTTGCGTTTGCCGCCCTCATAAAGCGCGAGCTTGCCGACGGCCACCGCGAGGTAAGCGTGGCCTTTCGAGTCGTTGGGATTAAGTTTTACTGCGGCACGGGCCAATTGTTCGGCGTCCACGCAGCACTGCTTCTGCTGCGCTGGATCTTTGGAGAGTGTGCTGGTGTCGGCAAGCGCTCGTGCCAGTTTCCAAGTGGCCTCATAGCTATCGGGCGCCTGCGTATGGGCCGCGCGATAGGCTGTAAGAGCCGCCGGGAGATCGAATTTTGCGAGAGCCGCATCGCCCGTTGCGAGATCCTGGTCCGCACGAGCGCCGGCCACGATTCCGAAAAGATAGAGTGCGAGCCAGAGATTACGGCTCATAATCTTCCACAGGGAACTCCGGATGCATGATCGGCTTGTAACCCTTCGGAACCGGAACGGGGAAAGTGACGATATCGTAAACTCCGGTGAGCTCGCGTCCGAACCAGCGATAGATTCCTTTTCCCACGCCGTATGTCGCACCCGCGCCACCACCTTGTTCCGAGGTTACTTTGGTGATTTGATTGGGAACTTCCACGATGCCGAAAAGGACATTGGCGATACCACGGCCGAACTTGCGCAGGGCATTCTGGCCGCGGGGCGCTTCGTCCGTTTCGGCCTGCGCACGGAATGGAAGAAGAAGTGAAAAGACCAGCAACAAACCGAATAGTTTGGCTTTCATGTGCTTTACTATACCCTGACGGTGACTGCGCTTCAATTTCTTTCCCTTGCACGCAATTCTCGCGCCATCGGGTGGGCCGTCGCCTGCGCCACGAAACCACCGTGACCTTGAAGTGGATCGCCCACAGCCCTAAGATGGGCGCTAGTGGTTCCGTCGCCGACTGTTTGCACGTGAGACGATGAACACAACTATGCGATGATGCGGGACTGACCCCTTCTCACACATGCGGGAATCTTCGCGCACCTGTTGACAGTGCGCAAGATTTGATCGACGATTCACCGATGTAATTCCTAAACAGGTTTCGGCACAGTGCGCGCGTCACATGAAGAAAGAAGAGTTCATGGCAGCCATTCGTCGCGACGGCGGAAAATTCCGAGCCGACAAAATGGTCATTGATACAGGCAAGAAAAAGCTCAGAGGAAACGGTGTCGTTAGAGTGTCCAATGGTAGATTCCTGATTGACGTGACCTTGGAATCTCGTAGAAAGACACCGATTTTGCCGAGTGGGGTCTTTGGCAGGGGGGACTTTTGGAAGATTCGAGGCGTCATTGAGGACAACGTTCGTTTTCTCACCCGCGCTCTTCCGCATGGACTTTCAAACTCCTACGGGGCAAGAAGAATCGTTTCGCTAAGCTTCTCTACAAACCAAATGCAGCTTCTGCCAGTCGGTGCAGACCGCATGACTCATTTGGAGAGGCTCGACGTGATTCGGACGCACCCCCGGGGTAAACTTAAGACTTCCCGCCGGTCGAAATCCAAAAAGCACAATCCCGAAGTCTCTTTCGATGCCATTCTGCCGGATTTTGAGATTATCTCGTGCAATAGCGGGACTGATATTGTTGAGGAGAATAGTTTCCTTGGGAAGCGTTCGCGTTCCACACAGGACACGTTTAAGGGCGAAGTTCCGGGATGGTATTGTGGTCTAATCCAACGGGATCGCGACGCGCACATTCACTTAAGGTCAAAATCTGGCTACCATTCTAAAGGGCAAGCTGAAGATGAACGTCGTTTTCAGGCATTTCTGGACGCGCTCGCATTCACACACGGCCAGCACGCATGGCCCTTTTCGATCGAGCATCGGCGGGACGGCAAACTGATTGCTGACCGCATCCATCTTCATAAAACTGTGGCGCAAAGTCCTCATGCGCCGTTCAGCAAACGGCTCGCGTATACTGCTAAGGCAGGGAAAACTCCGTGGGATTTCCAAAATGTATTGAAGATTGTTTACATGTTCTTTAGGGACTCGAAGCAGTCGAAGGAGCTTACCCAGTTGCTTTACCTCTGCCGTGAAGCCGGTAGCAAAAATGTTCCTTACCGTATCACCTTGCTCGGTCTTTGTAGTTTACTAGAGAGCTTGGTACAAGCGATCTACGCAGAGCGAGTCAAGCCGAAGAAACGTTCGGAAAGGAAAGCGTTTGAGGCTGCCAAGCGAGAAATACAGGAAGTGGTCCAACAGAAAATGTTGCAGCAAGCAAAACCCACCGGCCTCAATCGCATTTTCGGGATTCTGACTAATGCGGAAGCGACTAGCACCCGCATGAAGTTTGATTCTGTTATCGAACACTTGGAACTGAAACCAAGTGACGAATGGCGACGACTATATAAACTGTGGACTTCCTGTCGAAATCCTCTCAGTCATCGAATGGCTAAGGCGGACGAGTCGGAGCAAGCGGTTAAGAATGATATGGTCGCTGAGTCAGATATTGCAGGTGCAATCAACTGCCTAGCTCTCAAACTCATGGGCTATTCTGGTCAAGTCCAACGTTCGACTTTTGAAGGCAAGTACGTAGAAATCTGAGATTGCGGAAGAATGATTCTCACACTAGACAATCTTAGAGCCGGTATTCGTTGGCGAAGTGGAAGGACGGGCTGGTCTGGCCTTTACAATGAGGGCTATTATGACATCTACGAAAAAAGAGCCAATGGCCTGACTCGCGAATGGTGGGACGTGACCGTTGACCGGTTAGCACAATGGACTGCATTTCGTGGTCGGAAACGACCGAACACCAAGGCGGCGATTCGTAGAAGTGGGCGACACGTTCTAAATGAGATTTCCGAAGCGTATCTCTGCCTAAAGAACGGCGTTGAGGAGCCGTCCATCTCCGAATTGGACTGGGAGGACGTTGAACCCGTATTTGACTTGGTTCGTTCAATCAAGCCAAAGTCGTTCGTGTTCGCGAGCAAAGCCGGTCACTTCATTTTGCCGAAGGCATTCATCATAGTAGATAATCTCGCGACCCAAGTGTTCGACTACGAGTTCTATTGGCGCGGTATGAAGGATGAGTGGATGAGATTTGGTCAGAAGGAAGAAGGCATCAAGACACTGCGCGAATCCATAAGGTCAAACCAACCCGTGCATTCCAACTTCCCATTTGAAACAAGACTCATGGAAGTCTGTCATACCGGGTACAAACATAGACACGATGGAGAATAGGATCGTAAATGGGTCAAGGCTTGACCCTTGACGGGAACGACCGGGGCCATGTCCCTGCTTTCTGATATTTACAATGAGCCAGAGAATGCACCGCTCACTTTCCCTTGCGCCTAGTCGCGAGCCTTCGGTAAACTAAAGATGCTATGAAGCTCAAAGGCAAAACCGCACTGGTTACGGGCGCGGCGAAACGGGTGGGGCGGGAGATTGCCCTCGGTTTGGCGCGGCGTGGCGCGAACATCGTCGTGCACTACAACTCGTCGGTAGGGGACGCCCGAAAGACAGTCGCGGAAATCAAGGCGTTGGGCGTTGACGCCATTGCCGTCGGGGCGGACCAGTCCAAAATTCGGGAGGTGCGTGCGGCTGTCGGCAAAGCGGCAAAACACTTCGGCGATATCCAGGTGCTCGTAGCCAGTGCTGCCGTGTACAAGAAGACGCCTTTCGATACATTGACCGAGCGCGATTGGGATTTTCATATCGACGCCAACCTGAAAGGGCCATTTCTCTTTGGGCTCGAAGTTGGCCGCCACATGCTGGCGCGGAAGATCGACGGCAAGGTCATCAATTTCGCCGATTGGTCAGCCATCCGACCGTACGCGGATTATTTGCCGTATTGCGTGTCCAAAGCCGGAGTGATTTGCCTGACAAAATCGCTGGCGAAAGCCCTTGCCCCGCGGGTTCAGGTCAATGCCATAGCCCCAGGTCCCATTTTGTTGCCGCCGGACTTCACGGAAGAGGAGACACAGGCCGTCATTGACGCGACGGTGGTGAAGCGGCTCGGGTCGCCAAAGGACATCGTGAACTCGGTGCTGTTTTTGATCGAAGGCAGCGATTTCATCACGGGCCATACGTTGATGGTTGACGGTGGTCGCCTGATTGCAGGATCGTAAGACATGTTCCGGGTCACCAAACACATCGACTTTTGCTACGGGCATCGCTTGCTCAATTACGAGGGGAAGTGTCGGCATTTGCACGGTCATAACGGGCGCGTGGAGATCCATGTCGACGGTGACAAGCTCGATGCCCGCGGGATGGTCCAGGATTTCTCCGACATCAAGCGTATCGTGAAGAATTGGATCGATGAGACGCTGGACCATCGGATGTTGCTGCATAAAGATGACCCGCTCCTGCCGTTGCTGAAGCAGCGCGGCGAGTTGTTCTATGTAATGGACGAAAACCCCACTGCCGAGAATATCGCCAAGCTTATCTTCAATCACGCGCGCGCGGAGGGGTTGCCCGTTGTCGAAGTGCAGCTCTGGGAGACGCCGACTTCCTCCGCGAGTTACCGCGGTTGATGTCCCGCAATCCCTGCGTTTTTAAGCCCTCCAGCCTGTATGAGGGTCTAAATCGCCCTTTTTTCGTAAATCCCTAATTATTGGACTGACAACGGCATAGGAAGGGAACTGCTGCCAAATCAGCCTTCGTCCGATTGTAAAAAAGCGAGGGTGGTGTACCCTATTGCAGGGTGAATCAGATGAAGTTGAAGCCACGTAGCGTCAACCGTTCATCGCGGGCTGTCCGCTGGGGAGCTGTAGCGGGGTGTGCCGTGTGTCTCGGCTCAATTCCAAGCGGTCTGGCGCAGACCACGTCTGATACTGATATCCGATTGGTGGGTTTCTCAACTACATCGCTGCGGTCACAACCGACTCCACCGATTCCTGCCACGCAAACCAACAGCACCTCTGTTGCCGATACCAAGGGGCAGGACCTGATCAAACCTGCTGCCACAACCTCTCAGGACCGTTGGATCAAGTTTGAAAATGAATATGGCATTGGGGAGGACAGCCCATCCGCAATCTGCCGAGTGTTTCAAGCATGCAAGTACGGACTGGATCGGATGACCTTTACGGCCCAAGAGACAGCCAAGCGATGCGAGTTCACTTATGATCTCGGCTCTGAATCAGACCTGGTCAATCGACCCATCGCCCCGCAATATGGCGTCCCCGTATTCGGCAAATTCGGTCGTGCCCAATTCAAGTCAGAGGTCACCATCCACGATCCCCAAACCGGGGAAGCGTTCATCGGCTTGAAATTGGCAATTCCGTTCGGGCAGGGTGGGTAGTTCCGCTCTTACCGGCTCGACGGAATTTCGCGGCTACTAATGCTCAGCTACTTTTTCGGTGCCATACACGATCACCTTGAAGCTACCCGGAATTATTTTTGGACGTTGCCGGGGGGCATCTGCGGTGGGCGCTGGTTGCGCTTCGTATTTTGCGGAGGCCAGATAAATCCGGTGGGTCTTCGGATCGAGCGCCATGGTGCGCGCGCCGCGTTCGGTCGCCAGCGTTTGCACCACAACCAGTTTGTCCGGCGATTCCTCATGCGCGATCGTGACAGTGCCATCGCCATTCGAACTAAAGGCAAACTGGGTGCCGGGATCGAACGCATTGGCATCAACCCGGTCACCGATGGGCACTGTGCCGACCACTTTGCCAGTGACACTATCCATCATGACCATTAGTTTGTTATGGCAGCCGAGGAAGAGTCGATGGTGCGCGGCGTCGATCGCCATACCCGAAGCTTCCTCGCCCGGCGCGATCGCCCAGGTGTTCGTAACCTGATGCGTCTTGGTATCGATGGCGACCACCTCGTTCTTATCCTCAATGTTGTCGTAGACACGCCCCGCCTGCGGGTCGACAGCAGGAAACTCCGGTCTGCCGGGAAGCGCAATCGTGGCCAGTACTTTGCCCGTTTTGGCCTCAAAGACCGTCGCCGACTGTCCACGACCGTTGAACGTATAGACTTCTTGCTGGCCCGGATCATACAAGATGGCATCCGGGTTTTCACCGGTATCCACCTTGGACAGTGTCTTGAGCGTCTTCAGGTCGACGATGCTGGCCTTGGATTCCCGACCGTTACTGGTAAAACCGCGTTGAAGCTCCGGTGCCGGCGCGAGTCCGTGGACCCCGGGGGTATCGGCGATTTCGCCGACGACTTCGTCCTTATCCAGGTCAATCACCACGACCTTGGTCGCATGGGAGAGATAGAGGCGACGGGCGGCCTCATCGACGGAGAGGTAGTCCCAACCTCCTTCGCCGCCGACAGTAATTTCCTTCAAGAAATGGTAAGGGCCGTCGGCACGGCAGCGAGAAACAAACGCGGTGCTGAATATGGCCGATGCGACCAGACAAATGAATTGATGGGGAAGTCTTTTCATGATGGAGTGAACTCCTATTTTACAGTGTGCCGGGAGAATAGGCTTTGAATTGTCGATTACTCAAGAGGAAACGCACAGATCGTAATACCGGTCAGCCGAGGCTGCGAAACCTAAACTTGAATATCGGAAGAGACGGGACGAAGCTTTCCTCGTGAGGCATGAATGTGAAAACGAACATAAGAGGAGACTGGGTGATGAAATACTCCGTAATTCCAGTTGTCATTGGGATGGGCGCCGCAATTCTATCATTCTCGTGTGCGGAACAGTCGTCCGTGCTTAAACCGTCGCCGGCTGCGGCCACCGTGACGGAGAAGGGTAAGATCGTGCCATCGAATACTGAGTTCGAAGGCACCATTGGCAGGATTGATGCCGAGGCCGGGTTGATTACGGTCCAGCATTGGCCCCTGTCCAAAACCTTCAAGGTTACACCGGATTGTCAGATCGACATTTCGACAAATGCGAATGCGGTGCTGACGGAGTTGAAGGTCGAGGATCCCGTGACTGTAACCTATGCGGAAGTGGGCAAGGATCTCGTAGCCAGCCGGATCGTCCGCAATGGCAAGGCGCATGATCGCGAACAAGAGGAGAAGATGGAGCGCCTCGACGACATGCTGAATCCCAGCCCGAATCAATGAACGCACTGTCGGTCTTGATACGATCCAATGGTCGAGGAATTTGTCCTTGGGTTCGGAAACACAACGACGACTGTACCCGGCTGGAATCAAATAGGGTTCATTCCCGGGAGATCTAGACTTTGTCTATCATATTCAAGCCCAAATTATTATAGATGTATCTGTCAGTGGCTTTTGACGTGAAAAATTTGTGGGCGAAGATCCATGACCGACGCCCTTAAATAATATCCACATTTTATCGCACTTTTCGCTTGCACTCCGAGTCGGCTTCCGATACAAGCTCTTCCAGCGAGAAGAGTTCCCTGTCGGCAATGGAGAGATTTGGGCTGCCGAGGGGTAATTTACGAAACCAAGCAGTCGTTGAGGGATCAGCGAGGGTTGGTGGATTTATGATGGCGAGTTTGAAGCGTTTTGCGGGTTGGCGTTCCTGTATTGTAGCCGTTGTGGCGTTGCTGTCCCTTTCCTTTCAGGCAAAAGCCATCACGCTGAATTTTCAAGGTCTGGATGGGACCGTCATCAACTTTGCCACCAATAGCACCTTTAATTTCACCAGTACCAACGGCTATCAGTTTTCAATCTCCAGTGTCCTTGGCGGTGTTGGGGATTCCGTCGGTCTCGATGGTTTTGTCTCCCCGGGCGGCCCCTTTGTGATCGGGCCGATTACCATTAGCGGTGGATTACAGTCCGCTTCGGTAACGGGTACGGGTACTTTGCACATTACCGACCATGCCTCCACGGATCTTACCGGCACGATCAATTGGATCAGTATTGCGACCATCAGCGTCGCCGGGGTTCTGGATCTGAGCGGTCAGGTGAATCTCACTGGCATCACGTATGGCGGTACCAACAGTGATCTGCAGGCGCTGGCCAACGCAGGTTCGGGCTCAGATGTTGTCACCTTCCAGTTTGTCCCTCCCCAAACGCTCACGCAGCTGACGACGACGGGTGGGCAGACGTCGTATTCGGGGAGCATTAATGCCGTTCCTGAACCGGGCACCTTGGTGCTTGTGGCCATGGGAACCGGCCTCGGCATTTTCGTCCGCGGACGTCGACAAGCCCGCCGTTAGAAGCATTTGTTCAAAATCGATTCTCGCCTCTTGGGTTTGAATCGCGATTTGGCAACAAGCGTCGCATGTCGGAAAGGCATGTGGCGCTTCTTGCGTTTTAGGCGCAGCACTACATGGCGTGTCAGAGACATGATCGTACTCGAGTATTGCCAGATCTTTGCTTTCAAGCGATGATGCGGCGAGCGATACCATAGCGTTACAACCGCCATGAACGTTCACACAATGACGAACCCGGAGCCCTGATATATGTGTTTCCGTTGCGGACCATTAAAGATCGCCACACTTCTGACCCTCCTCGCAAGCGCGCTGGTCATCGACGGCTGTTCGACCCCATCCGGCAACGGCAGTATTGCTGGAACCACCGCTCAGACGCGCGAGAAACAGGCCGCTATAAATCCGTCTCAAGCGCTGGCGCTGCTTGAGGCGGGCAACGAACGTTTCGTATCCGGCCAAATGCTTCATCGCGATTTTCCACGCCAGGTCAAAGATACGAGCGGCGGTCAGTATCCATTCGCCGCCGTAGTTACGTGTCTTGATTCGCGTACCACACCCGAGTTCATGTTCGACCAGGGTGTGGGAGACATCTTCAGCGCCCGCGTTGCCGGTAACATCATCAACGAGGACATCCTCGGGAGCCTGGAGTTCGCCACGAAGGTCTCGGGAGCGAAGCTCATCGCTGTCATCGGTCACACCAACTGCGGGGCGATCAAGGGCGCTTGCGACGATGTACAACTGGGGCATTTGACCTCCTTGCTCGCCCGCATCCAGCCTGCGGTCAATGCTGTGCAGACGGCCCCGGGCGAAGCGCGTTCGTCAAAGAACCGCGCCTTTGTTGAAAAGGTTGCCGAGATGCACGTACGCCTCACCATGAAGACCCTTCGAGAGCAAGACCCGATTTTGAACGACATGATCGAGCGAGGCCAGATCGGGCTCGTGGGAGGTATGTACGACCTTGAAACCGGCAAGGTGACATTTTTCAAAGATTGAAGCCGGCCGCTTGGCATAATTCTTCTTTCTGTAGGTCACAGCCAGTTGGATTTCATCCAACAGTTTGCCGCTTGGCAAAGGAAATGGTAAAGACTTCACTGCATGGATGAAGTCCCCGGCCCCGAAGAATTGTTTGAAGCTCCGCCGCCCGCGGCGTCTCGGGGGAATACGGAGAAACCACACGATCCCTACGCCCCCTGGCGATTGCGCGAATATCGCTTTTACTTGTTTGGGAATTTGGCGGTCAATGTCGGGGCCAACATGCAGTCGGTCGCAATCGGTTGGGAGCTCTATGAGCGAACTGGTTCAGCCATGGCCCTGGCCTGGGTCGGCTTGGTGCAGGCCCTTCCGATTATGCTTCTGGCCTTACCCGCGGGGCAACTGGCTGACCGTTTGGATCGCCGTCGCATCGTACTGTTTGGTCTGCTCGTAATGTCTCTGGCTTCGCTGGGTTTGGCGATCGTTTCTCATCAACGTGGATCGGTCGAATGGATGTACGCGATGCTTTTTTTTGGCGCGTGTGGGCGGGCTTTTTTTTGGCCGGCCAGCCAGGCATTGTTGCCCCAATTGGTTCCCGTCGACACGTTCGGCAGCGCCGTTACCTGGAGGAGCACGGCGTATCAAATCGCTTGCGTCACGGGACCGGCGCTGGGCGGGTTCATGATTGGTCTGCAAAGGACCACCATGTGGGTGTATGTCGTGGATGCGGCCATGGCTCTGGTGAATTGCTGTTGTGTGGCAGCGATCACGGCCCACCCCGTGGCGC
>Ga0206891_10335_pt1 | contig 10853 bp, 6 predicted proteins | sample Alteio_BWOrgHeat_55_FD_153246 | JGI IMG/M metagenome (GOLD analysis project Ga0206891, IMG submission 153246) | Enriched cells from forest soil in Barre Woods Harvard Forest LTER site, Petersham, Massachusetts, United States - Alteio_BWOrgHeat_Nextera7 ...
TAGCCATCTTGTGCAAGATATCGAGGTTAATGATGAAGGCATTGATGTTGCACTGTCATTGCTTGACCAGCTTTATGGCTTGCGGGCACAGATGCGACATTTAACGTATGCCATAACGCAACAGCCATCAGAGGTACAGGCGGACATTACTTTAATCGTTGGTGAATTGGTAAAGGCGGGTAACAAGCACTAATTTATATTAATGGCAACGTTTCATTTCCTTACCAATGAGCCAATAATTTACCGGGAATGCCGCAATATAACCTGCTGGAACCGCGATGGCCAATGCCTCCCAAAATAATGGATTGAAAACAGAACCGCTGCGGATTCCGCCCATGTGATAATCAATCGAGTTCATCACTAGCTCCATGACGCCAATCGAAATCGCTTCACCTAACCAAATGGCCTTGAATGCACTTCTGAAAGTTAAATTTGCGCTTTTCATAAGCGGAAAAATGGTGAGCGAGAAACCGCTGATATAAGCCAATAATGTTGCTAAGCCCATTGAGCTATATTGATGCAAACCGAACGTGACGCCAATCATTAATCCCGCGACCTCGCCAATGATGCACCCAGTCAGGCAATGCAGCGTTGCATGCGCAGCTGCGCCCAAGGAGGATTTGCCACGACCTGCATGCGCATCAACTTTTTTATCAGTTTTGCAGTTATCGTGATTTGTATGTTCTGAATGATCCATAGGTTCTCCTAGTTTAGGTACATCGTGGTGAAAATATAAGGATGCCAGGGGGACTTTGCCCTGAAATTTCTTCGAAAAAAGTTTTGATACAAGTAAACTAATCAACTCTAGCGATGTGATTTTTTGCAATTTGTTGTGAACATTTTTCTGGAAGTGTCCCATGAAACGAAAAAGATATCCGAGGTTGTCTGCTAAGTCATTGATTTTATTGGTTGCGGCGGCGCTGCCTGAAACAGATGTACAGCCACCAAATCCCATCGCCATGCTGCCGCCTCTGGACTATGGGCTACCAACGCCCAACACTGTCAATTGCGTACGTCCAGCTCTTCTTGCAAACATGATCCGTGGGTCATCCTGAGGATATAACTGATAATGGTAATTACGGAAAGTATTTGCGGCTTGCGCAGCAGCTTTAACGACCAATCGATCTTTGCGTTGCAGTGCGGCATCACCAAGGATCATAGCAGGCGTGCCATTATGTTCAGTAAATAATCCCGCCCTATAATTATAACCTTCCGCATTGATAAGATCAGTGGGTGGGCTGTGGACAAAATAGCTGGCATCAAACCCTGCCGCCAGAATAACAGCATCTGTTGCCAGAACTCTCCGTGCGCCAACTTTATTGTCAATCGTCAGTTCACCCCGCTCTCCTTTGGGACTGTAACCTCTCGCTTCCGTCCCAAAAAGAAACTCAACGCCTTTAGTTTTAAGATCTGCAATTTCATGCAGGGTATATCCATTAAACCCATTCCTACGATTTTTTGCTATATCACCATCTGGAGCCGGTACACGGGAAGAGACAACCATTATAGATCTTGCATCATGAGCCAATGCCGTATTAATGCAATCAATCCCCGTATAGCCAAGGCCAAAAACCACCACGTCCTTGCCACCCAAATGGTTTAAATCATCTTGCCGAAATCCTAAATTCCGCAAGGATTGTGGACGCAGCAACCCGCGAACCGCCTGATGTACACCTGGTATTCCCCACACATCCATATGTTTAACAGATTTTCCAATTTGGGCGCCATTGGCCGTGATTAATAAATCATGTTTGGCTGCCAATGCATCCATAGAAACATGTCCACCTGGGCCAAGACTAACCTCGGTATTCACATTGATACTAATCTGGGGACATGTTTGAAATAAATTAAGAATACCTTTCAATAAAATATGGTTAATTTTAAAGTTGGGAATTCCAATCGTCCATAACCCGCCAATTTCGGATTCTTTTTCATAAATCGTTACTTCCCAGCCGAGTTTCACCGCTTCTTCTGCCGCCCGCAGACCCGCTGGGCCAGATCCAACAATACCGAGTGAGCGGGGACGACCATGCTTGCCCATTTTTGGTTTGACGCCAGGCAAGGGCGCAATGGGCTTGATCCATCCGTTCTGAAGGGCGATCATGCCCAAAGATGCCTCAATGCTGCCGATCATGACGGATTCCCCATCCCCGCGGCCAGCAACGCAATTATTTGTATCCTCACATAAACCATTGTCTTTTTGCGGGCATACGCTGCCGATAATGGACGCCAGAACCGAGGTTCGATTGAATCGCAAATCTGCCGCGCCTTCCAAATCTCCGCGCGCTATTAAGGCATGAAAATCACCAATCGAATTTCCAATGGGGCAGCCAATTTGACAGCTTGGGGAACCACAACCCGGGCAACGGTTCGCCTGCGCCATCAGTTCTTCTATGGTTAAAAAACGCGGCATTCTACCAAATGTGCCGCCGCCCCATGTTGGTGCGTCAATGTATGGAAGTGCAATACGTTCGCTCATTTCACTCATCTCCCAAAATTATACGGGTTCCAATAAGCATTTACTGCTTAATGCGGCAGCCACGGACTTCATTTGCAAATCCACCGTAGGTGGTGATGGAACCATCAACAGCAACTTTTCTGGACTATCACCTTGCGTAATGCCTTCCCAGTTTTCTAAGATTTGACGTGTTGTCGGACTGTCAGTCAGTCGCGCATGGCCAGCGAGTGATGCTTTAACCAACCCCAGTGTCAGCGCCAATTTATCGCCGGTTAATAGCGCAGGTTGTTTTTGCACGTTTGAATCAAATTCACGCCCATCCGGCCCCAGGACTTTGAATGTCCGCCGATCCGCATTTGCAACAGTTGCATCAGGGTTAGCGTTAATCACAGCAATCACCCCGCCATATGAACCAGCGCCGAAATTTCTACCCACTTTCCCCGCAACCACGCCCAAACCACCCGTGGTGAATTCAAAACTATTATCTCCCACGCCTTCGACCACCAATACGCCGCCTGAAAAACGTGGTGCGGTGCGCGTGCCGCACGCGCCACCAACCAACACCACACCTTTGGTTTGGCCATAGCAGCTGGTATTGCCGACCAGAGCTGTGCCCGGTTGAACATTCGCAGGCGCTTTGACCACGATTAATCCACCAGAATTAACCTCTGCCGTACCATCATTCGTGAAACCTTCATGAATCCAAGTTACGTTCGGATGCAACGCAAAGGCTGCGTATTCGCCCGCAATGCCGGTTGAATGGATTTCAACTTTTGGCAACGGCGTGTTGGGGTATTGTTTTTGCAACCGCGCCATTGCTCCGGAAAGCTGTGTCATAAAGCCAATATCGTCATTCTGCAGTTGTAAAGCTTCGATAACAATCCGCTCTGCCCCACGCCCATATGCTTCCATAAATTTCGCCATAATACGATTTTCATTCGCAGTCGGCACATTTGGCGCCGTCACAAACTCTCCGCGCTGAATATGCGCGGCATAGGCAGGCGGTTCGGACATTGCTGGCAAAATGCCGCTAAAATCAAAGATACCCCATACAGGATCATCAGTTTTGATTTGTTGCAAACATCCTGTTTGACCGCGCATTTCATCCAGAGTGCGGAATCCATGCTCAGCCATCATTTCACGGAATTGCTGCGCAAAATAACGTACCCCTCGTACAATATCATCGGGACTACCTTTATACTTTGCCATCACGTCTGGTTTATTGGTTGCGATCCCTTTATCGCAATTACCGGAATGGCAATCATCCTGTTTGTCACAACCTGCAAAGATCATGGGCAGCGTCATCAACCCAACCTTATCTGCACCCATCAATACAGCTACAAAGGCGTCAAACGGTGCATAAATACTGCCATCCACCTGCAGGCTGGCCATAGGGCTAAGTCCCAATTTGCGTAAATGGTTGGCCACTGTCGCCGTTGAAAATTCCCACGGATAACCAGATTGGTGTGTTGCGCTGATAGGGCTGGCCCCCGTACCGCCGTTATAGCCAGATAGATGAATGTCCGCGCCGCCTTTGGCGATGCCTGCGGCCACAGCCTCAACCCCAGCGCCAGAAGTAATTTTAACAGTGACTTCTGCACCAGAAACTTTTTTCAATACGCGGATCAACAATCCCAAATCTTCAATCGAATGCAAACCAAAATGGTTGGGCGGACTGATGAGCGTGGTGCCGGCTGGCACATTGCGGGTTAGAGCAACGAGCCCCGCAACCTTAATGCCTGGCAATTCTCCACCAATCCCAGGCTTAGCACCTTGGGAAACTTTAATCGTAATATGCTTGGCATTTGCAAGGGCGCGAACATCTGCGCCGAAACGTGCAGATGCAATTTGCACATCATCATCCGAAACATGACCATCTAATTGGGGAATCCCGCCTTCACCAGTTCCCGAGGTGATGCCCAGTGTTTCTGCCGCCTGGGCCATATGGTTTTTAAATGTCGAGCTCAACGAGCCAAAACTCGCATGACCGAATTGGAGCAGTTGTCGGATAACGTCATCGACCGGCATTACCTCTTCAACGGCGATAGGATCACGACCCGTTTGAATTTCCATCAAATCACGCGGATTAACGGGTGACTGGGGCCGTTGTGAAACAACCTCCTTGTATCTCTGATACCCTCCTTCAAAATCCTTAGCGCCTAATTCCACGACGGCCTTTTGCACAGCTTGTGGCCAACCGACGGGAGGGTAATGCGTTTCTGCAATGACATCCCGTTCCTCTGCAGGTGTGTGGTCACGGTAAATGCCAAATTGCGGCAAAGTTAGATCTGACGCGCGGTCGCCGATCATACGCAGTTGTCTGGCTTGCGCGTCAAAATGATCCAATCCAGGGCCGCTGATCCGGCTTTCCACGCCAGGAAAATATTTTTCAGCGACATGCTTATGGATGCCAACAAAGGCAAAGAAATTACTGCCGGTATAGGAACCGACATCTGGCGCACCCATTTTGGAACGAATTTTTGCAAAGGCGGCATTCATTGCCTTACGATAATTAGCAACTGCTTCGGATGCGCTTATTACTATGACGGATCCGCTGCCATCAACTTTGGTGAGGTAGCCCGCATTGGCTTCACGCTCCAACCAGTTCAACGCCATAAATGGGTTCACCACATCTGCACCCGCAGCCACAGCCATGCTGACACTATGCGGCTCGCCGACATCAGCTACCTCGGCATAAATACCAACTTTATGCCGCAAACCTTTGGCAAGCAAGGCTTGCTGCACAGCACCTATCATAAATAAACTGGGGACCGCTACGCGCCCTGTACCGGCACTCCGGTGAGAAATCCAAATATGTTGCTTGCCCGCTTCTGCCGCTGTTACTGCCTCTGCTGCGAGACGGTCAATGATTGTTTCAAGACCGTTCGGATCTTCCAGATCATACGTCGCATCAATCGTGTGGGCGCTACTTTGGGTACTAATTTTTAAGGCTGCTGCTTCTGCATTGATAACAAGTGGAGAGGGTAAGTTAATTTCATTAGGTAAAGTAACAAAATTGGTAAAATCTGTCGCTTCAATATCAGATGCCAATGTGGGCGCCGTGACCTGCACATGCTGATGAATGACCCAATCATAGGGATTGGAGAGTGTTTGCCGGAACGCCGTTAACGGGGCAGAGCGTCCCATGGCATCAATGGGCTCTTTGCCATTCACTGCCATAGGACTCAAAAGAGTCCCCATGTACTCTGCATGAAAACCTGCAGCAATGAGATCACCGTTACTTACGGAATTATTTCCATTGGCTGGCGCGGAAGAGGAATAAAATGTTTGCGGGCCAATATCCGTTAATTCTGCGGCCTGCGCCATGGCACGCTCAAAAACACCCTCAGTCGTTAATGCACCAGTTTTTAAATCAAACGCTGCCAGGTATCCTTTGCCCATCACTTCGCGCGATACAATGTCCCTTTCGCTCATGCCCTTCGGCGCAAACACTTCCGAACCATAAACTACCAAGCCGTTACCATACCGCACCACATTGGATGGCCGCATGCCATTATTATCCGTTGCCAACAATACGGTGTTGTCCAGTTCTCCGCGCGGCGCCTGAACAATTAAATTCGCCGGTCCATTATACGCGCCGCCTTGCATCAGGGTTCGCAACTGCCGTGCTGCCGTTAGCCGGTCTTCATGATTCTTAAAACGTGACAACGGTTGCAACAGAGACACCAGCGCAACTTCTGGCAGCATCCCTTGCCCATAAACCATATAACTATACGCCATATCCAGAATAGCGGAATCAGATAGGCTTGGGATTAAATAATCAGGCCCTGCTTTTTCCATCAATCGACGCGCATTCGCCATAATGGTGTTAATTTCGCCATTATGCATGACTGCGCTGAAGCCTTGTGCAAGCGGATTAATGGAACCGGTATTGGTTGAGTAACGCACATGGATCGAAGCCATGGAAGCGACCAATCCTAACGGAGCGCCAGGTTGCAAATCTGGAAAGAACTGATCGAATTGCCCATGTGGCGTCATACCTTTGTATAACAACCGTTGAGTGCTGAAATTTGCCACATACACCTGATGCGGATGCGCAGCGTCATTTAATCTCTGTTGCCACGCCAAACCGTTAATTCGGTGGCCAAGTTGTTGAGCCCGTGCTTCTTGTACGAAATGAGATTCGTTGGGATTTTCGGCTTCGGTAATGAATTGCCAAAATGCAGGCGCAGTTTTTTCGGCAATGCCTAAAACTTCATAATTCGTAGGCACACGGCGCCAACCCAAAATACGTTGGCCATTCTCACGTGCAGCTGACTCGATCAGTTGCTTTGCACGACCGGCCAATTCAGGATTGCCCTGAGGCAACATCACACTGGCAACCGCAAGCAGATTTGGGTTATGGACCTGTTGCTCTAATTCGCCCTCAACGAAGGCCCGAAACCTATCCTGCGGCAAATCAGTCATTAAACCAATGCCATCCGAAAGTCCGTTGGCATTAATCCCTGCACGGTGGCGCATTTGCCACTGCAAATCCAGCGCCTGTTCAATCAGCGCGAACGCCGCCGTTTGGGTCGGATTAGCTAAAAAGGCAATCCCGCAGGCATCGTGCTCCCGGACTGTTAGCCTACCAGAAAATTGTCCTGCCAGTCGCGGCACCAAATGAGACATAACCATAATATGCTAGTTTCCCGATGGAATGGTTTGTGTGTACTCGCTGCTTAACATACTTAAATGAGAAATAACAAGAAAAATTTTAAATATAATGCGCTATCTAACTCATCGACTTACTTAGGAAATAGTGCCTGATATGGCAGGGATGGTGGTTTAGCTCTGACAGAGTCCGGGTCCCTGTTAAATTGACGTCCAATCTCATCGCGCAAACTGCCCTTGTCAAATATGATTATTTCGATATGCGGCAGCGCACCTAAAAGATTGGTCACAACCTGCCTGACATAGCTTTGTGCTTCCGTTGGATGTTCCAGTTGCTGAAGTCTTACCCAAAAATCCTCTATCGGCATGGAATAGAAGTGTGATTCCGGATCAAATAATGATTTATCCACCAAAGAACAAAAAGCCGCCCCAGTACCAACGAAAATATTTGTGCCGTCACCGTTCGAACATATACTTCTTGTTCTCTCACAAATGTCTGAATATTCATAGAACCGTTCTAAACAGCCCCCAGATTCAGTCGCCCAAACATTTCGTAGACTAAATTGTCCTCTCTTAACACAGATCATTCCCATGTTTCCATTGCCGCAATGAAAGACATACGCGGCTTCAATATTTGGATGACGATGGAGGACGCTGTCCCCATAATATATCATTTCATCTTCTGCGGTGAGCACTTCAATAGCAACCCCCAATGTTTTTTCCAGCTTTGTTTTAATTGCTACACGATTAGGTGCCACCCGCATGGGTTCCGTCGCGACAATTAAAATATTTCTATTCGGAATGCCTATTTGACGCGCTTCATCCAAGACTGGCCCAACACTTGCTATGAAGCTATCACATTGCGCCGCTTGAATCTCACTTACACCTGGCTGGGTTAAAGGAGCGTATCTTAAAGGAGAAGGAAGCACGCGCGCGCCAGCCTTATCATATGGCATAATTCGAACACCACCTGTGCCGATATCAATCACCAAACAAGTGGCTCGAGTCCAGTCCAGTTGAGTTATTATTTGATTTGCCAATCCATCATGCGGCAATGTGTTAGCAGCAGCACGTCTTTGCATCACTTAAACCTTCCCGATTAGAAATATCAATGGTATTCCATGGTGCCTGAGCGGCCGCCTGACGATGAAAAATCATTTTAGACATACTAAACGCTTAATGTTAGTGAACTTCGGGTTTGTTTGTAATACAACCCTGATGATTAAAGCAAGCTTTTCAAAGCTCAAACCAAATCAGGTTTATGGCCCTAACTTTAACTCATTGATACCGCTGTATATTTGGATGTGGCGGCCCGCAACGGTTCAAACTTTAAGTTGGGAGTGCCGGTTGTGGTGGTGGAATTTGCTTATAGGAGCCATAGATCAGAAATCATTGTTCAGCAGGTCCGGAAAGGAGCTTAAAGCCCATTTACTGTTCCTGACAGGGAATGCAAAAGTAGATGATGTTGGCTTCTGCTGCTACAAAACCCCTTGCACAATATACCCAAAAAGGGTATAATGACAAATAAGCCCAAACTTTGGCAGATCACTGTCCATCGCAAGGCGCAAAAGCGCATCGAAAAGATGCCCAAACGCGAACAGGCGATGCTGGTAACCTTGTTGGGGGAACTTCAAACACGCGGCCCCGCGCTGCATGATTGGCCCAATTATTCAAAACTTGGGCGCAATCTGTATCATTGTCACTTGTCTTATAAATGGGTGGCGTGCTGGGAACTGGTAGATGAAGAACTTAGGCTAGTTGAACTCTATTATGCAGGAAGTCGAGAAGATGCTCCGTACTGATCTTTCATCCGATATGCCCATTGAGGTTACCCTCACTGGCCTGTCGCGCAAACCCGAACACTTTTCGGTGCCGGTGGAGGCTGGCCTGTATTTGCAAAAAATGATCCGCAACATGGCGCGCGCCGCACCCCGTGATCGGGACAGCGTTCCGGCGGAAAAGGTTTTTCCAGTTTTGGGTGATCCTGCCATGCGTCCGGCGGCGATGCTGAAAGGTTACCGGCTGCGCGCCGATTTGACGCAAGCGGAACTGGCGGATGCAATCGGCATTAAACAACACCGCCTATCCGAAATGGAAAACGGCAAGCGCGGCATCAGCAAGGATATGGCGAAGCGCCTCGCCGAAGTGCTGAAGTGCAACTGGCAAAACTTGATGTAAGATACCTAAGCGCACAGCTAAGTCCCTCCTACGGCCGTCGTCAATAAATTTCTTGCTTATTTTCAGCTCTTTGTGACATATTTGGTATGTTTGAAGTAATCAATTATCACTCCCTGAATTATGGAGATTCAATGGGTGCTGAACCCAATTTATCGATTAGAGCGGTGAGCATGGGGAGGCCCGTGCCTATTTGGGGTGACGTTTACGATATCATAGCTTGGTTACAGGCCCTGCCCTCAGGCTTTTCAACACGTCATCGGGAAAAAACGCCCCTGAAATATTTGATTGATGGCAACAGCCCTGCAGGCGCATATGAGCTTCGCGCGAATGTATTGAGCTGCGAGCTTCGCGCCAGGGAAACAGTAGATGGATCGGTGAATGCCAATCACACCGAGATAGCAGAACTCTATATTGCTGCCGCAGATCTATATGGAAAATCTGGGCAGCCACTTGAGCAAGTCAATAACTTGTCCATGGCGGCGCAGCAGTATTTAAGATGCGCGGATGCATTAGATGAATCTGGCGCACTTATTTTGGAACGCACCATTCCTATATTAGATCAAGCTGTCACCATCAGTGCTGGCCAACATCATTGGCGATTTGCTTACCGCGACATCAATTTCCTTTACACAGCCTTGTGCCATGCATGTCGCCATTACGAAACATCAGAGCCTGCAAAAACGGCAGAATTTGCATCACAACTTGAATCCATTCGCATAGCTGCCCGGCATTTTAGCCGTGAACGCCAAGGTGGCATAGCATTGGATGCGCACCGTATCGAAGAAGGCGAGTCTGGGTTCTCAGACGACGAACGTATTGGCAATGATTATGTCAGCCAGTGCATCGCCATTGCTGCACAAGACCCTATAACACTTAAAACTGGCCTGACGCATTTTGATAGTGATACGATTGTTGAATCATTGGATGCTTTCCTTAACCAAACTGGCAATAACCGATTAAAAATCCGATTGGTTGGGGGAAGATTTCGCACACAAGACAGTAGTCGAGAAAATATAGAGGCGGTCGTGCGATTTTTAGCACAGAGAAACGTAGATATTATTTCAGCAGATGTATATGGCGGCGATGATGGCCCGAGTGCGCTAGTGGTTGATCCACACACCTTTGAGTTGGAAGAGCGTGTGCCGGGCCGCACTAACGGCAATGAAGCCATCAGCAATGCTATTCTATTTTTTAAGCCTACAAAATCTCCACTCACTACCCAATTCGATCTTACATGTTCCGCCGACAGGTCGCCCATATATCTTACAGGCGAGGCGTTAAGCTTTTTTAGGCAATATTATATTGGACGCAGTGAATGGGACATAGAGGCCCGCTTGGAAGGCCTCAAGTATGAAGACCGCACGTTGTGCGTAGACGCTGCGTTAGGCTTTGCAGCCGCATATCGAAAGGAATGGCACAGTCTCCTTGAAACCCTGGAGCAAAACATTTCAATGTACGCCATTGATCCGACAGAGGCTGAGGTGGCCCGTGCAACGCTTCTGAGCCAAAGTTTTTATGTTGGAGAGAACGCTTCAGAAAGAAATAGTGAAATTCATGCCTTAATTAGAGACGGACTCTTCCAAAGAGCCGGAGTACAAATGAG
>Ga0206891_10336_pt1 | contig 10814 bp, 10 predicted proteins | sample Alteio_BWOrgHeat_55_FD_153246 | JGI IMG/M metagenome (GOLD analysis project Ga0206891, IMG submission 153246) | Enriched cells from forest soil in Barre Woods Harvard Forest LTER site, Petersham, Massachusetts, United States - Alteio_BWOrgHeat_Nextera7 ...
CCCTGCGCGTCCACTTCCAATAAATCCGTCAGTGTGATCTGCCCCTTGTCGAGCCCGCTGCGCGAGATGAAGATCCGCCCGCTGGCTGCGTCCTTCATGCTGAAGTTGCCGCTCGTGGCCGGCACCCATCCGCGTGCCGCGCACCATCGCGCCAACGCACACAGCGCGTCCGTCTGGGCGGTCAAAGCTCGTGCATCCGGGACCATGCGTGCTTCGAGTGTAGCAACGCGCCTCAGAAGTCCTCCTAACCCGCGCTACAATGAGGCGGTCCAACCAATTGACAGTCTCCGGCGGATCGCCGAAAAGGAGGCTTGATGCTCTTTCGCCGCGCCGTCCTCCTCCCCGTCACTCTGCTGCCGCTCGCCCTCGCCCAGGTGCCGCAGCAATCTCCCAACACTCCCGTCTTCCGCACCGAAGCCCGCGACGTCATCGTCGACGTGGTTGTCACCGACGACAAAGGCGCCCCCATCACCGGTCTCAAATCATCCGACTTCCAGGTCTTCGAAAACGGCAAGACCCAGAAGGTCGACTTCTTTGAAGAGCACACCGCCAGGACCCTCCCGCCCGGAGTTCAAGCCGGCCTTCCAGCCATGCCCCCCAACGTCTACACCAACGTGCCTCCCGCGCCAGAGTCCGACGCCGTCAACATCCTCCTGCTCGACACCCTCAATACGCCCCGACAGGATTTCACCTACTCGCGGCAGCAGGTGATCCAGTTTCTCCACAACGTCAAGCCCGGCACCCGCACCGCCATCCTCACCCTCGGCGACCGCCTCAACTTCGTCCAGGGCTTTACCGACGATCCCTCCAAACTGCTCGCCGCCGTTGAAGACAAGAAGAACGGTGCCCAGCCACAGGAAAGCCCGGTTCTCGTTTCTCGTAGCGAAACGGCCGAGATCAACGCCACCATCGCCTTCCGTCAGTCTTCCCTCGGGGGCAGTTCCTATGGTGCCGAGACTCTCCAACGGGTCTACGACCGTTTTCAGGACTTCTCCCAACTCAATCGCAGCATGTTGACGCTGGAAGCTCTCCAGGACATCTCCCGCTACCTTGCCAACCTGCCCGGCCGCAAAAACCTCCTCTGGTTCTCCACCGAGTTCCCCGTCTTCCTCTTGCCCAACCAAAGCGAACGCGGCACCATGCAAGACCTGGCTCAGCCCTTTAGCGTGGTGCGCAAGACCGCTGACATGCTCACCACCGCGCGCGTCGCCGTCTACCCCATCCAGGCGGAAGGCGTGATGAACGACTCCTGGTTCCTCGCCGACAGCGGCGGTCCCGCCAACACGCCCACGTACGTGGGCGGCACAAGCACCTCCCCGAACATGGGCAACGCCGCCGGCATCATGACCACGAGCGGCCTTGTTTCAGACGCGTCCCGCCGGGCCGCCATCCTCCAGCAGATGCACCAACTCGCCGATGACACCGGCGGCAAAGCCATATACAACAACAACGATCTCGCCGCGGCCACCTCCCGCGCCATCGACGACGGCTCGCATTTCTACACGCTCACCTATTCGCCTGCCAACAAGAAGCTCGACGGCTCTTACCGCAAAATTGAGATCAAGGCAGCCGGCAAGCATTGGAAGCTCTCGTGGCGCCGCGGCTACAACGCCGACCAGCCCGATCACCGCGCGCTGCAAATCTCCAGCGCGCCCCTCCATCCCCTCATGCTGATGGGGCTGCCCAACGCCAATGAGATCCTTTACGGCATCCGCGTTCTTCCCGCCGCACAGCAGCCCGCACCCGGTGCTCCGCCGACCGGCAAGAACGAAAAACTCAAAGGCCCCTTCCGTCGCATCGCTGTCGACTTCTTCATTCGCTGGTCCGACCTGAAGTTCACACCAGGCCCCGGCGACACCCACAAGGCCAACATTCAGGTCGAAGTTCTGGCTTACGACCGCAACGGCTCAGCGCTCAACTGGATGGGCGGCACACTGCTCATGAAACTCAGTCCTGACACCTGGGTAACAGTCCAGAAGTCCGGCGTCCCTACCCACCTCGAGATCGATGTTCCCCGCGACCAGGACGTCGTGCTCTCGACTGGTGTCTACGACTACAGTTCCTCCCGCGCCGGAACGCTCCAGGTGGACGAACCTGCCCGACCGGAGGCCGTCAAATCCCAGAATGGCGGACAATAGCCACCTCCCGGGGATGACTCAAGATCCGCGCCATCCTTCTACAATCGTGCTTTGCTTACACCCGCCCAACGCGATCGCCTCTCCGTTGTCCTCGTCTCCCCGCGCAACCCGCTCAACATTGGCGCGGTCGCGCGTACTATGGCCAACTTCGGCTTCGCTCATCTCACCGTCGCCGCGCCCTTCGTCCCACATTGGCGCGAGGCCAAATCTGCAGTCGGCGCTCCCGAGCTTCTTGCTAACGCGAAGGAGTTCGCCACACTCTCTGAAGCCGTCTCCGGCTGCACCTTCGTCGCCGGCACCGGCACCCGCACCTACCGCAAACCCGATCAGCCGATCGTGTCGCTGCCCAACCTGGCTTCAATCCTCCAACGCGAACTAGCCCGTGGTGGACGCGTGGCGCTCGTCTTCGGCCCTGAAAAGCATGGCCTCACCCGCCAAGATCTCTCCTGGTGCCATGCCCTGGTAGAGATTCCTACCGACGCGCGACAGCCTTCCATGAACCTTGGCCAGGCCGCCGCCGTCTGTCTCTACGAACTCGCCCGCCCCGTCACAGCACCCTCTCCGCCCGCCACTGAGCCAACCGATACGCCCTCATCGTCTGACAGCCTTGACCGCCTGGCCAAACTCATTGAAGAAACCATGGCCGCCGCAGACTACTCGCCCGCTTCCATGACCGAACCCAACCGGCATGACATACGGGTCTTGCTGCGCCGGCTCACGCTCTCCGCCAAGGATGCCCGCCGCGTCATGGGTCTGTTCCGCCGCATCCTGTGGCGTCTTAAAATGCCCGTTAAAGCCGAATAGACTGGCCAAATCCCAGAATTTGGCCAACAATTGTTGTTGGGAGGGCGCCGAAATCCTGCTAAAGTGCCTTCAACAGTTCTGAGAAACCTATGCTTAGAAACACTCCCCCCGGGTCTGCTAGGCGCAGGCCTTTTCCCTTGCGAACTGCTTTGGTCACGGCAGTCTTCGCGTGCGGCGCACTCACTTTTGCTCAGGCGCCGGCGACTCCGCCACCGGCTGATACTCAGCAGCCCGCTCCATCACAACCCGCCCCGGATACTCAGCAGCCAGTTCCTCCACAAGCAGTGCCGGATGCGCAGAAGTCAGTTCCGGCAACGGCTCCAGTCAGCGATCCCGCCACTGCACCCATCGGCGAGGCGGCCAAGGCCGACGACAAAACCTCCACGCTGAGCGCCGAAGAACTCCTCGAGGCCGCTCAAACGGAGGACCAGCTCTCCCGCAGGCTCGTTGGCAAGACCTTCTATCTGCGCGGCGGCTACCTTGATAACACCCTCCACTTCAACGACAAAGGAGCGCTTGACGGCAACTCGCCTAAGGCGTCTTACACGCTCAGCCTGGTCCAGATTGACACCGTGAAGGTGGACAAGCACCACGTTGAACTCAAAGGTATCCGTTACGGCGTCCACTTCCTGGGCGCGCTCGCCACCGACGAGCAGGCCACCACCGTCGACCGCGTCAAGCTCACTTCCAAGAAGAAGCCGCTCAAGATCACCATCGATCGCGAAATCGTTGTCGTGCCCAAAAAGCAAAAGGACGAAAAGAAGGGCGCCAAAAAGGCCGGCGAGAAAAAGCCCGCTCCCGCAACGGCATCAGCAGCCAACGCCACGCCACCGCAACAAACCGCGGGCTCGTCGGCAAAGCCGGCCATGCCGGTCGAAGAGCCCATGCGTCATGGCGTGACCGTCACCACCTCGCCAGCGGAGGCAGCCCGCACGCTGGGAACGGCGCTGGAGAACATCTTTTCCTCGGGCATCGACGACCGCATGATTGCCACCTTGCCCGACTATTGGCGGCTCTACTACAAGGCCGTCGCCGACAAGGCCGACTACCGCCCTAGCGACCCAGCCATTCTGCGTGTCGGCCAGGTCGACAAGAAGCCGCAACTGACCAAATCCTTCGAAGCACCTTCGAACGAATACGCGCAGAACAATGGGGTGGCCGGCATGGCCATGTATCACGTCATCGTCGGCCCCGATGGCAAGCCCGGCGAGATCGCCGTCGGTCGCCCCATTGGGTTCGGCCTCGACGAGAATGCCGTCAACTCCATTCGCAATGCCACCTTCGAGCCGGGCATGAAGGACGGAAAACCGGTGTCGGTCGAAGTCGATCTGACTGTGCAGTTCCGCATCTATTCCAAGCGAACCGCCGCTGTGGCCCGCGACCTGCCGAAGGCCGACGACAAGGGACCGAAGCTCCCCGGCCCTTACAGCGTCAACCTTCCCCAGCAACAGCAGCCACAGCCTGCTCCGCCGCAACCACAGCAACCACAGCAATGAGGGGCTATCCCCTCTCAGCTATCAGCCGGTTCTTCTCGTTCTTCGCACCACAAGTGAAGGCTGAAAGCTAAGAGCTGAGTTGGCTCCCTCAGGCTGGCTGCCACAGTTCGATGCGGTTGCCCTCTGGATCCCATATCCAGGCGAAGCGTCCGTATCCATAATCTTCGCGCTTGGGGTCAATCTTCACGCCCGCATCGGTCAATTGCTGTAGCAGCGCATCCAGGTCGTCGACGCGGAAGTTCAACATGAACTGCTGCGGCCCATCGCCAAAATACGCGGTACTGGCCGCAAACGGCGCAAATACCGTCATCCCCGCGGATTCTGGCCCTTCGAAGATCAGCGAGCCATCTTCGCTTTTCGGAATTCCGAGATTCGTCGCATACCAGGCCGCCAGCGCCTTGGGATCTCGCGACTTGAAGAACACTCCGCCCACTCCGGTGGTTTTAGCCATGTGCCAATCGTCTCCTGAACCGCTCTCAATGCCAGCTCTCAGATGTCAATTTGTTGGGAGTATACCGAAGAGGGCGGCATCCGCCTATTCTTCCCGTTGAATCACTTCTTCCATCTTGGGTTTGTGTTTTGCCTGCCGGCCAGTGCGAGGCTTGTCCTCGACCACGCGGGCTGCCTTGGGCTGGCCTACGCGTTCGCGCGCATTCGCCTTCACCGCCTTGGTCACAGAAAACTGCCCCGGCTTTCGCTTCGTCACCCTGATACTCCTCGCTCTTCTCACCCGTTCCCGATCGCTCCAGACTCATCGACGGCTGTCTCTTGCGCAACCGGCTCGCAAGGTCGAGTATGAATGAGGTTGAGCCCGAGGAAAAGCGCGCGGGCCAAACTTCCCCACCGGTTCGATCTCGCCGATGGGACTCTGCTTGGAGACGACGGGACCATGGAAGAGCGCGAATTTTTCACGGAAACAACCGAACAGCGCACGCACACCCTCACCTGCCCCAAGTGCGGGCAGGTCGGCGAGTACAAGGTCACCTGGATCGTTCGCCGCAAGCGGGCGCAGCTGCCCCGCAACGCTGACGAACGCGACCGCGCGCGCTTTGCCAAGGCGCAGTCCTATATGGTGCGCCGTGACGACAAGCTCGGCTGCCAGAATATCCGCTGCCGCAAACCCTTCGAAATCACGAGTCTGCAGTCGCTGGCTTTCCTGCAGGATTGACCCCCGGCGCTGGCGCGGCAGCCCTCCCCTATGATTGAATCGAAACTGTAGAGCGGCTGCCCGGTCCGCCTGCCGGACACATTCCCGACGGGTAGAGCACCTACAGTAAAAAGGCCCGCAAGGAGAACGAAATGCCCAACCCACTGCTGCCCCCGGAAGAGCGTCACCTGACCCCGGACCAGGTGGAGGCCCTGGACAAGCGCCGCGACCTCGGTCACACCTTCCTGGTCATCGCCGGTCAATTCGCCGTCATCGCCATCGTTTTGCTGCTCTGGGTCGGCCAGGACTTGACCTACTCGCCCGGCTGGGTGCACCCCATGGCCTACTACTTCGTCATCGCCTGCGGGATCATCCTCGTCATGGGCGTCTCCGGCCTGGTTCTCCGCCGCGGAACACCCCGAATCGACTGATTCCCTGCAATTTCCCCTTTGGTAACGGAATTGCTCCCGCCGCCCTTCCCCCTCGCGCATCCATTAGGTGTAGCCTGAGGAGGACGATGGCCGCTTCCCTGCCCGTTTTTCAAATCCCGTCACTGCAAGGCAGCCCGGCGCCCGATCCCGGGACGACGCGCCTGCGCGACAGCCATGGCCGCATCATCCACGACCTGCGCGTCTCCATCACCGACCGCTGCAACTACAAGTGTGTCTACTGCCGCACCGGCGAACTCGGCGCGCAGTACGCCGAGTTGGCCATCCACGAATACCTCCGGCTGGTCCGGCTCTTCGTCAACCTCGGCATCACCAAGGTGCGCCTCACCGGCGGTGAACCCCTGCTGCGCCGTGGCCTCGTTGACCTCATCAAGGAGCTCTCCGGCCTCCGCACCCTCTCCGGCCGGCCCCTCGACATCGCCCTCACCACCAATGGTCATCTCCTCGAAGACCTCGCCAAGCCGCTCAAGAACGCCGGGCTCAACCGCGTCACCGTCAGCATGGACGCCGTCGACGAGTCCGTCTTCGAGCGCATCACGCGCGTCCCCGGCAGCTACACCGCCGTGCTCGCCGGCATTCGCGCCGCGCGCCACGCCGGCCTCTCCCCCGTCAAGATCAACTGCGTTCTGCTGCGCGGCTTCAACGACGACCAGGTCGAGAACTTCGCCCACTTCGCCCGCCGCGAAGACGTCATCGTGCGCTTCATCGAGTTCATGCCGCTCGAAGAAGGCCGCCTCTGGACTCCGGAGATCGTCGTACCCCTGCGCGAGATCGTCGACCGCATCGGCCGTGTCCTGCCGCTCCGCGAACTGCCGCCCAACGACCCGGGCGAAACCGCGCGCCGCTATACTTTCGCCGACGGAATAGGCGAAATCGGCATCATCGCTCCCGTCACCCAGGCCTTCTGCGGCGCCTGCAGCCGCGTCCGCCTCACCTCCGATGGCAAGATCCGCACCTGCCTCTTTTCCCAGATCGACCACGACCTCTACGGCCGCATGCGCGCCGGAGCCGCGGACGAAGAACTGCACGATTACATTGTGCGTACTATTAATCAGAAAGAAGCTCGCCATCATATCGGTGAGCCCGGTTTCCTCAAGCCTTCACGCTCCATGGTTCACATCGGCGGTTAGAAGCTGGTTTCACTTCGCTACATTGAGTCGATTTTCCTGCTCCCCTGGCGTTTCGCCCTTGGTACGATGGTGGGGTCTCACACCCATAGCGCGCCTCCAGAGCGCGAGGACCTCACACTTTCTCCAGTAGTACGGCGTTGGCATGTCGCAAGATACTGAAGCTCGTATACCTCTAGAAGACCTCCTTGTCTTCCATCGGCTCGCGCGTTCACTTACCTCGAGCTTCGACCTCGACACGATCCTGCGCACCATCCTCGACCACATGGAGCGCCTCATCGAGGCCGAGCTGTGGACCCTGCTCATGCTCGACGAGCACACGCAGGAGCTCTACTACGCTATCGCCGGCGGGGGCGAAGAAACGGCCCTCCGGGATCTGCGCGTCAAGGTAGGCGAAGGCGTGGCCGGCTGGGTGGCGCAGCACGGCGAAACCCTCATCGTCCCCGAATCCGTCAGCGATCCGCGCCTGCACACGCCCGCGCCCACCAAAATGCGCAAGGTGCGCTCCGTCATCGCCCTGCCTCTGCGCGGCCGCAAAGGCACGCTCGGCGTCATCGAGATTCTCAACCCCCACGCCGGCCAGCTCACCGACTACACCATCGCCTTCCTCCACATCCTCGCCGACCACGCCGCCATTGCCATCGAAAATTCCAACGACGTAGGCCGCATCCAGCAGCTCACCATCACCGACGACACCACTGGCCTCTTCAACGTCCGCCACCTCTACGACGTGCTCGCGCGTGAACTCGATCGCGGCAACAAAAATGGCGCGCCCCTGAGCCTCGCCTTTCTCGACCTCGATCGCTTCAAGCTGGTCAACGATGTCCACGGCCATCTCATCGGCAGCGAACTCCTTGCTCGCACCGCCCAGCGCCTGCAGGAACTCAGCCGCCCTCACGATCTATGCTTCCGCTACGGCGGCGATGAGTTCGTCATCCTCATGCCTTCCACAACCCGGGACGCCGCCCTGGCCCAGGCCACTACCCTGCACAAGGCGCTTCTGGCCACGCATTTCAAAATGAAGAGCGGACTCGAGCTCACAGTGAGCGCCAGCGTCGGCCTCTCCACAGCGCCCGAAGACGGCATCACCATCCACAGCGTCATCGGCATCGCCGACTCCCGCATGTACGATGTCAAATCCAACGGCCGTGGCCACGTGCTCGGCGCTTGACTCCCGCCGACGCCCGCAAGCGCCCGCTCCCCCACAGAATTGTCATCTCGCAGCAGCGCGCCCGCGATGCTCAGAGATCCGCCGTTGTTCTTGCGGTTGTTCCCGCCAGCCAACCCACCATTGTTTCGGAGAACTTTTTATTCTCCCTGAGTGTTTCCGCCAGCGGCATCTACCTCGCCGGTCCCGTAAATCCTCCGAGACATTCGTAGTAATTGGAAACGCCCTCCGAGCGAAATCTCTAAGACCGCGTCCTGTTGGATGAGAAACGAACCCGAATCAACCCAAAGGGGTTCTTCTGACGAATTTCCTTTCGAGAGGCACAAAATGAATCCACTCACAAGACACGCCCGCATCGGCGGGCTAGCGGCTGTCGCCGCATTCGCCCTGTACACGCCCATCGCCACCTCGCGAGCCAACGCACAAGATTCGGGCGCCAAGCCCGCTGCTCCCAGGGAGCCCCAGCTGACGCAGACGATTTTCCTCAAAAACATCGCCGACCGGAACGCCTTCATGGACGTCACCACCGATCTCCGCAACGTGTTGCCCAACGCCAAAATCTATGGCATCTCATCGCAGAACTCCGTTACGGTTCGCGCCACCGACGAAGAACTGCAGCAGGCCCAGAAGCTGATCGCAGACCTCGACCGTCCCAGAAAGGTCTACCGCATCACCTTCACCATCAGCGAAAGCGACAACGGCCGAAAAACCGGCGCCCAGCACTACTCAATGGTCGTCTCCGGCGACAACAAGAGCTGGATCAAGCAAGGCAATCGCGTCCCCATCGTCACAGGTTCCTTCGACAAAGACACCTCGAACGCCAACACGCAGATCCAGTACCTCGACGTCGGCATCAACATCGAGGCCTCCATCGACGGCGTCGGACTGCGCGCCAAGATTGAGCAGTCGAGCGTTGCCGATGAGAAGTCCAACGTCGGCATTCAGGACCCGATTGTCCGACAGACCACGCTCGAAGCCGTTTCAACCTTCGTGCCCGGAAAGCCCATCGCCATCGGCTCCATCGACATCCCCGGCACCACGCGTCACCAGGACATCGAAGCCGTCGCCGAACTCGAGTGACCATCGGGACATCGAAGCCGTCGTCGTGCTCGCCCGATAAATAGATAGCGCGCCGCAGGCGCAGTGTTCGTTAGCCCGGCACTTCAGTGCCGAGTGGTGTGCCGCAATGAGATTGAGGGGTCCCGGAGGGACGGCGCGGACAGGCCCACCTGGGCGCGTGCGGCGGGATAAGATCACAAACTCAAACTGCGGTGCCGGCTGACACGCGCCGCACTACTCCCCCACATCACCCTCGCGGTCTTGTTTCTCCGCGATCCGCTCCAGCTGATTCCGCCAGTCGAGAGAATCCACAAAGCTCTTCGACTCGCGCCAGTTGGGCTCCACGATGACGTGCAGTTCCAGGTACACCCGCGTGCCCAGCAGCGACTCGATCTGTTTGCGCGCGCCCGTGCCAATTTCCTTCAGCTTCGCCCCGCCCTTGCCGATCAGAATCGCCTTCTGCCCCGCGCGCTCGCAATAAATCGCCGCCGCAATCCGCGTCAACGGAAGCCTGGCGGCTGCGCTCTTCTTGCGCGGCTGTGTGTCTGGTTCGGGTTCTTCAAACTGCTCGATCACAACCGCCGTCGCGTACGGCACTTCCTCGCCCGTCTCCACCAGAATCCGCTCGCGAATCAGCTCCGCCACCATGAACCGCTGCGGCTGATCGGTGTACTGATCCGGGGGAAAATATCTCTCGCCCCGCGGCAGAGCCTCCACAATCTTGCTGAGCAACAGGTCCAGCCCATCCTTCTTCCGCGCGCTCACCGGGATCACCTCGGCAAAGTTATGCTGCTTCGTCAGCGCCTCAATCATCGGCAAAAGCTGATCCTTCGCCACCAGATCGATTTTGGTCAGCACCAGGAACACCGGGCAATCGAGCCTCCGCACCAGCGAAAACAAAAACTCATCCTCGCTGGCCCAACTCCCCGTCCCTTTGTCCCTCTGTCCCTCTGCCCCCCGCTCCGCAGTCCCTGTTCCCTTCTCCCTGTCTTCTAGTCCCTCGTCCCTAGTCCCTAGTCCCTGCTTTCGCGTCGCATCCATCAGCACCAGCACCAGGTGCCGCTCTTCCAGCGCCTCGTGCACCTCCTGCAGCATGCGCCGGTCCAGGTGGGACCCCGGCTTGTGCACGCCCGGCGTATCCACAAACACCACCTGCGCCGCTTGCCGCGCACCTTTGCCCTTGCGCGCGGTCACCTCCACCACGCCCAATATGCGGTTCCGCGTAGTCTGCGGCTTGGCCGTCACAATCGCCACCTTCTCGCCTGTCAGCGCGTTCAGCAGCGTGCTCTTCCCCACATTGGGCCGGCCGACAATGGCTACAAATCCGCTTCGCAAGTCTGCTCACTCTCCTCGTGTCATTATCGACGCTCCGGTGCCTCCGGTCTCCTGCATTTGGAGACCTGGGATACCGAGGACTTTCCCGACT
>Ga0206891_10194_pt2 | contig 10807 bp, 8 predicted proteins | sample Alteio_BWOrgHeat_55_FD_153246 | JGI IMG/M metagenome (GOLD analysis project Ga0206891, IMG submission 153246) | Enriched cells from forest soil in Barre Woods Harvard Forest LTER site, Petersham, Massachusetts, United States - Alteio_BWOrgHeat_Nextera7 ...
AGGAAGGTAAATACGAGGAAGCGGTAAGCGTCGCCCGGCAGCAGGTTGAAAACGGAGCGAACGTCATCGATATCTGCATGGACGAAGGCATGATCGATGGCGTTACGGCCATGACCCGTTTCCTGCAGTTATTGGGAAGTGAGCCCGAGGTGGCCAAGGTTCCGTTCATGGTCGACTCCTCAAAATGGGAGGTCATCGAGGCCGGGCTCAAATGCCTACAGGGTAAAGGCATTGTGAATTCGATTTCGCTGAAAGAAGGCGAGGACAAGTTTCGCCAAAACGCCGCTACTATATTGAAGTACGGCGCGGCCGTGGTTGTAATGGCCTTCGATGAGCAAGGGCAAGCCGCAACCTACGAAGACAAGATCCGTATCTGCGAACGTGCCTACCGGATTTTAGTGGATGAGGTGGGCATTCCGCCCGAGGACATCATCTTCGACCCTAACATTCTCACTGTTGCCACGGGGATGGAGGAACATAACAACTACGCGGTGGATTTCATGAACGCCACCCGCTGGATCAAGGCCAACCTGCCACACGCGAAGGTCAGCGGAGGCGTTTCCAACATCTCGTTCAGTTTCAGGGGCAACAACAAGGTGCGCGAGGCCATGCATTCCGCGTTCCTCTATCACGCCATTGCAGCCGGCATGGACATGGGCATTGTAAATGCCGGAATGTTGGAGGTGTACGAAGAGATTGAGCCTGAACTCAGGGCGCTGGTAGAAGATGTTCTGCTCAACCGCCGTCCCGATGCGACGGAGCGCCTGGTCGACTATGGCGAAGCGCTGAAGGCTGCGGGCTCAGGGGTTGCGGCGAGCGAAAAGAAGATCGAAGAATGGCGCAATGGGACGGTCGAGGAACGCCTTTCACATGCACTGGTGAAAGGCATAGATACTTATATCGACATTGACACCGAAGAAGCCCGCGCCAAGTTAGGTCGCCCTCTGCTGGTCATTGAAGGGCCCCTAATGGATGGCATGGGAGTGGTGGGAGACCTCTTCGGCGCAGGCAAGATGTTCTTGCCTCAGGTGGTGAAGTCGGCCCGCGTGATGAAGAAGGCCGTGGCTTACCTGACGCCGTTTATGGAGGCCGAAAAAGCATCCATGGCGGCGGCCGGCCAGATGGTGAAGGCCCAAGGAAAGATCGTCCTGGCCACTGTAAAGGGCGACGTGCACGACATTGGCAAGAACATTGTGGGCGTCGTTCTGGCCTGCAACAATTACGAGGTCATCGACATGGGAGTGATGGTCCCGTGCGAGAAGATTCTGGAACGCGCCAAGGCCGAGAAAGCAGACCTGATCGGCCTCAGCGGCTTGATCACGCCATCTCTGGATGAGATGGTGCATGTGGCTCGGGAGATGGAGCGGCAAGGATTCAAATTGCCATTGCTGATCGGCGGCGCCACGACCAGCCGGGCGCATACGGCTGTCAAGATTGCGCCTCACTATAGTGAGCCTGTCGTCCACGTACTGGACGCCAGCAGGGCAGTGCCGGTAACCACCAGTCTGTTAAGTGAAGAAGGCAAGCCGGCCTTCGTAGCACTGCACCGCGCCGACTACGAGGCGCTGCGCAAAACCCACTCCGCTCCCAAGCAGAGCGTTGTCTCCCTGGAGACGGCGCGAACAAGGCGAACTCCCATTGAGTGGCGCGCCGAAGATATTTCGGTACCGGCGTTCACCGGAGTACGCGTTCTGAATGACTTTCCACTGGCTGAGCTTCGCGATTTCATCGACTGGTCTCCCTTCTTCCAAACCTGGGGGCTCAAAGGGACCTACCCTCGTATTCTCGAGAACGAAAAGTATGGCGAGCAGGCGACCCAGATCTTTACCGAAGCGAATGCGATGTTGGACGTGATCGTCGACAAGAAGCTGCTCACCGCGCGCGGTGTGTACGGTTTCTTTCCGGCCGATGCCGTTGGCGATGACGTCGAGTTATACACCGACGAAACACGTACGCAGGTGCGCGAGCGGTTGCACTTCCTTCGCCAGCAAGCAAATCGCGAAGGCAAGGAGCCATGTAGATCGTTGGCCGACTTTATCGCGCCTAAGGAAACCGGGCTGGCAGATTATATCGGTGGCTTCGCGGTAACCAGCGGGATGTGCCTGAAGGAACTGTGCGACAGGTTCAAGGCCGAAAACGACGACTACAGCGCCATCATGGCCGAGGCCATCGCCGATCGGTTGGCCGAAGCCTTCGCTGAATGCCTGCATAAACGCGTGCGCGACGAGTGGGGATACGGCTGTGCAGAGTTACTGAGCAAAGCGGAGATTATCCAGGAAAAATATCGCGGAATCAGGCCCGCCCCTGGCTATCCGTCCTGCCCGGATCATACCGAGAAGGGACCGCTGTGGCAGTTGCTGGATGTGCAAAAGAACACCGGAATGATAATTACCGAGTCCTTCGCCATGTGGCCTGGGTCAAGCGTCAGCGGACTATATTTCGCCCACCCGGCATCGCGCTATTTCGACCTGGGCAAGATTGACCGCGATCAAGTCCTCGACTATAGCGAACGCAAGAACATGACTGTCGCCCAGGTAGAGCGATGGCTGGGGCCAAACTTGAACTACGACCCCGCGGCATAGAAATCCTCCTCTACATAACCCGCCAGGTTCCTGATCAGCTTGCTGACGCCGTGCGCCAGCTTGAATGATTCTGCAACAGACGACGGTTCCAGCAGTCCAAGTCCGCAGGTTGCGGTGATCATTGCTCGGTGCGCGAGTTCCTGAAGATGGCCCGTCAATGATGCCGCTGCCAGCCAGCGGGCAAAGAGGGCTGCCGGATCTAACGCCTCTAAAGACGGCCACGTGGGAACAATCCCGTAGGCGACCAATCCTCCGCCGCGTACGAATTCGCGCGCATGCCGATCCGCGAAAAACAACTCTAGTCCTTCGTGAGCATCAAATGAGAGGATATCCGGATTGATAAGGCACATTCGTTCCAAAGGACGCGCAGCACAGCAGTGCAGTCCAGCGATGGCCCCGCGAACTCGAGCGCCGTCCAAGGTCACAGCCAAGGCGCTCAGTCGCTCCTCCTCGGAGACCGCCCCCTGCACCGGCAGGCATAATCCAGGCTCATCGACGAACAGCAGGACAGGCAGTCCAACCGATTGCAATCGATCAATCTGCCAGCAGATGATTTGTGAAACATGAAATGCGATAGCTGCAAACAGTGCAGGATCGGACAGAAATGGTTGGTCCTTGTAAAACAGATAGGCTGCCAGGGTGATTGGTCCTTCGATCTGTCCCTTGACGGCAATGGCAGATCGGAACAACCGGCCCGCCAAAGCCTCCTCAAACGCACCGAAGGCCGCGGCATTTGACAGCGGCAATTCCCCTGTACTGCGGTGCAGGATCGCGAGCACCGCATCCACTTTTCCTTCTTTAACCTGATAGCCGTAGCCCTTCTCGCGAGGCTCAATGAGATGTGCCACTAGCCCTAAGCCCTGACCGATGATGCCCTCGCCTTCCGAAAGCCGCGGCAATTGAGGCCAGAAAGGAATCTCTGGGGAAAAATCGGCAACGGCTTCGATAGCCGATCGTGCGTTAGCGAGAGGCAGGCTGCCGATTCCGGTAACCGCAGCAGCCGGGAAGAAGGACTTTCGACGAGACGCGCTCTTATAGGGTTGCGCTGCGCACGGGGCGATGAACTCTGTCACGGTATTTGCCAGGCCGCAGCGGACTTCCGTTGGGAGTTCCTTTTCGGCCGCTGCAGAAGACTCCAGCTTTTCAACCGTATCACGCTCAACATTGAAATCAATGAAGCGCTTCAGCAAACGTACTGTGCCCATGTCTTGGGCTATCCAGGCCACTTTGGGCGCTTCAGCTGGATCGTCCTGCGCCGCCCCACGAGCGCCTACTGGGGCGAAGAAGGACGTGGATCAGCTTAGCTAGGTAGACGACTATCGGTGCTAATGTACTTGACGTTCTTAGCGCCATCGCTAGCCACGCTGGGGTTGGCGTGACAGGCTGGGACTCAAATTTCCCCTATGGCCCCTTTGCTGGACCAACAAAAACTGCCCCTGGTGGTAACGGCAAGGTGTCGAAGCCAATCGGGGTCTTAACCCCAATTATTACCGTCACGGGAGACCCGTTGTATTTTGCGGTTGTGTCAACTGTTAGTGCTTCGTTCGGGAAGTATTTTTCTAAAATGTCAAACAGTGTTTTGGCGAATAGTGCGTCAGACATGGGTCCAGTGATGTGTATACCGATATCCAGTCTGCCAAGCGGAATCACACCCGGACGTTCAGATTCTATTCCGGCTCTCTTGAGAGAGTCCTCCAGTTCAATGCCAAATACGGTCGATTCCGCGTCCGACAGTAGCCAGTACAGGTTGACTTTTCTACCAAAGAACTTAAATGCATATGGAGATAGGCTTTCGCCAACATATTTTCGTTGTCCCTCATCTAGCGTTCGCGGAGCTATCCGAGCCTCAAGCTGCAACCGGGCCTTTTTTTCCTTTTCAGCGTCACGTTGGAATCGTGCAGTTTTCTGTCGTGCTAATTCTAATTCCCCACCGAGTTCGGACTGCTGGGCAGCTAGGTCTGATTTGGCTTGGGTCAAGTCAAGACCAAGCTGCTTGTTTGAACCTTCGACTGCGGCGGCCTTGTCGTTTAGTAGGCCCTCGATTTGGTGGCTAGTCGAACGAATGGTGGTCTGCTTCCTTAGAGGCACGTGATTGGAACAATAACTCTCCAGCGACCCCCAGTGTGACCAATACACCGCCGATCATTTCAGCGAATTTCTTCCATGGGAACGGTGGCCTTTTCTTGAAGGCCTCTAACAACTCACGAAGCGGAAACCAATATTCAACGACGAGTCCAACAACTACCAAAAATGTCGATGCTGTAATCCAGAATTCGATAGAGTCTAGCGAGGTTTCGAGGGAGCGAACGCTTCTTTCTAGGGCAGACAGATCCATAGCACACTACGAGAACCTTCGAGCGAGGTGCATGGACGTTTTGGCCTTTACACCTATTCTTTGGTCCGCCATAAGGATCGCTATGAATTTATTTATCGTTTGCTTCAAGAAAGGCAGCCTACCGAGGTAATGAATGCACTCTCATCTCAACTGTTTCTTTCTGCCTTTTTCTGCATGTTGCAGACCGCTTGGAATGTCGAGTATATTATCACCCGACTATCTTGCAATCAAAACGGTCCCGACGCCAGGACCCCGAAGAAAATCTGTTCGGCAGACCTAAACCAGACATCTATGTCGATGACAAGTTTTCGAGCGCCGCTTCGAGCACCTTCATGTCGGTCTCGCCGATAAACGATCGAACCTGCTTCCCGTCGCGGTCGAATAGGAATAGTGCAGGGAGCGCACCGCTCCATTTCGGATCGATCGCATTGATGAAATCGTCATCGCTTTTGGCATGCCGCACATAGGGCGGAGGCGGCGCTCCCTGCTTGTGCGCGAATTCGGCCGCTGCCAATTCCTGTTCCGGTTCGTCGCAAGAGATTGTGATCAGATCCACACCCTTTGCCTTATGCGCCGCGCAGAGAGCTATCAGCTTCGGCATTTCTTCACGGCAGGGTGCGCACCAGGTCGCCCAGAAATCCACAAGAAGGATCTTGCCGCGATGCCCGGCAACCATATGACGAAAGGCTCCTTCGTCTAACGGTGCCAAAGTGTCGCCGGCAACAGCCTTTTGGTTCGCCAGAATCGCGACCCCTAAACCGATCATCCAATCTCGCCGAGTCATTAGGTCTTTGTTGCCCTCTTAATGGAACAGCCAAAAGCCTTCGTTTCGGCCTGCGGGGGTTCCTTGCCCGCCAAAACAGCATCCAGCGCAAGAACCAGCCGGTGTGTTGTCACCCGCGCAACATTCTGGGAATCGTCTATCGACCCGTGATAGCGAATGACTCCCGCTGAGTCAATAACATAGGTCTCGGGTGTCACTGTGGCCCCAAACTTGTCGGCCACCACATTGTTTTCGTCCTTGTAAACGGGGAATTGGAAATCGTGTTGGTGCGCGTGCTCCTGCACGGCGGAAGCTGGTTCTGTGCGATTTGCATTGATAACGACGAACTTGACGCCTTTGGCCGCATAGTCCCGATAAAGTCCGTTCATCCGATCGTCATAGGCGTTAGAGACAGGACATTGCACGGAGATGAACATCACCAATGTGACATCCCCCTTGAGCTGGGAGAACTGCGCCGGAGACCCATTCAGTTGCGTGAGAGAAAAGTCCGCTACCGGGGAACCGACTTTAAATTCCTGACCATAAGCGAGCGAAGCGGCTAAGAGCGCGCTAAAAAAGAAAACGGGTAACCGGGTTTTCATTGGTGGCTCCTTCAACAGAAGTAGACGAACTGGCCGGCTAGACCGTTATCCGCCCGATCTAAAGAAAAGTTGAAATCGGCCGCCAGATCCAAGTCTGCTCATTTGCTGCCTCCGTCCAAAGACCGGTATGAATATACTTGACGGACCAGACGTGGTGAGGAATAATGGATCGGGCGCTAATGCCAATCAGAATGCGCCACCAGTGTGCCTCTCGCTACGGCTAGAGAATCCATACAGGCTGGTGAAGTTGGTGAGCCTTTTGGAAATTCTAAGGGCCAATGTTGATGTTTATGTCGCTGCCGCCTTCTCTATCACCGGAGCCGCTTGCTTCCCCCAAACACTATCGAACGACGTCCCATATCAGCAATTGGAAAAAAATCTGATTAGATTACGTGAGGAATGCGATCTCGTCGGTTTAGATGTGACCAAAAGTTTCCTGGATGACTTATTGAGGGCACTGGAGGGCGTTGCCCGATTTGATCCGGAAAGAGTCGGTCTGTCTTCAAAAATGCTTCACATTCAGGAAACGCTAATAAAGGAATTGTCTCAACGTGTATTTCTGCAAGTTCCCAACAACCGGGCCGCTTTGTTTGATTACCCCCGAAATGGATGGGACGAAGTTATTGAAGCGTTTCCTGACGCCGTGTCCGATGTGGAAGAAATGTGTAGGTGCTTCGCTTTGTCCCGCTATGCAGCCAGCGTGTTTCACAGCGTTCAGATTATCGAGCACGGCTTACTAAAACTTGGTGTATTTCTAGAGGTGAATGATCCAAAATCTGGTTGGACTGCGGTTGCCGGAAAGCTAAAAAAGATAGTTGATACTAAACACGGAGAACGAACTCCGTTTCAGCAATCGAACTTTCCTCTGATTGAGCAGTTGCAGGGGACAGTTGAATCCCTAAAGAATGCATGGAGAAATAAGATCAGCCATGCTCAAGAGCGACTTGTTGTCCTGTCATCAGAATTTGCACCAGACACGGCAGAGGAAATTAGGCTCGCAACTAGAGGCTTTATGCGAAAACTCGCAGTTGATTTGCCGGGAGCTATCATAAAGCCATGAAGCCACCCGCTGAAATGCACGAAGGGCCAGAAGCGTTCAAACGGTTTCAAAACGCAATGAAAATGGCTCTGTCGGTGCCACACGCTGAGATCCAACGCCGGATCAAAGCGGAGAGAAAAACGGCAGCACTCAACCCAAATCGGCGAGGACCGAAGCGGAAATCCGCTGGCCCCGACCCTGGCGCTCCCGCTTAGAAGGGGACTTTTGTTTCCCCCTCCTTCCCGATCAGTTCAGCATCGGTCAATCGTTTGCCAACTACCTTGCGCATCGTGTAACGAAAACGGTCTCCGTCGTCCATCCCTAAACGATTGTTATAACGGAAGGCCTCTTCGTCCAAGTACTTGAATAAGTGGAATGGCTCCATGCTAACGTAGGTGCCGTGTAAAGCGCGTTTGGTTAGCGCCCAGAAGTTCTCCATGGTGTTGGTGTGGACATTGCCCCGAACGTACTCGACCGCGTGGTTGATAACTTCGTGATTGAACTCAGAAAGCCCTTCGTAAGACTTCAGTTCGTCGTCGGTGAAGATTGCCGCGCCCACTTCGACGTGTTCGCGAATCTGTTGCTGAAGGATGGGCTTGCTTCGCTTGGCAACGTGCATGGTGCGGACCTTGCCTCCGCGTTCCACCATTCCAAGTACGATCTCTTTGTTTTCGATACCGCGTCCTTGGCTGAGTAGTTTGCGCTCCTTGACGTTCGCGTGCATGTTTCTTGCTTTTCCGCCGATGAAGGTTTCGTCTACTTTGACTTCGCCCGACAGCTTGCCGCCAGTCTTCTCATCCTGCAAAGCTAGACGGCACCGTTGCAGCATAAACCACGCGGTCTTTTGAGTGACGCCCATGGAGCGGTGAATCTCCCAAGAAGAAATCCCGTTCTTTGCGTTCACCAGCATCCACATGACCGGAAGCCACTTCTCTAGACCAATCGGCGAGTCCTCAAATACAGTTCCAGTCTTCAGCGAGAACTTGGGGCTGGCGTGCTTGCCGTAACACTTCCACACGCGGGCCTTTTCCAAATAGGTGACGTGTTCTGAGCCGCAACGCGGGCAGGTGACACCCTTCGACCAGCGCAATTCGGTCATGAACTGGCGGCAGTTCTCATACTCCGCGAAGGTGATGATTGCTTGCTGAAGGGTCTTGACGGCTTCCATGTAACGAGTATGAGTTAATTTGTTTGGTCTGTCAAGTATATTCTTACCCAAAGACGCATTCTGGACAGGCGCTATTCCTCCCGCAGGGCCGCAGTGGGAGGGATTCTGGCCGACCGCACAGCGGGAGCAATTGTAGCCAACAGTCCAATTGACAGCAACAACCCGATTGCCGCTGCCAAGGCTTTTGGATCGTAGGGTTTCAGGCCAAAGAGCATCTTGTTCACCAGCGTCGCCAAGCTCAGCGTCAGCAGCGTTCCCACCAATAAGCCGGCCAACACCATCTTTCCACTTTCGCGGAACAGCATCCCGAAAATTCTGCCACGGTCTGCGCCTAGCGCAATGCGGATACCGATCTCGGTCCGCCGCCGCGTCGCAATATATGTGATCACGCCATAAAGACCAACGGCTGAAAGCAGCGCCGCCAGCACTGCAAAGACGGTGGATAGCGTGGCCATCAGACGCTCGCGGGCCAGTGAGTCCTTGATCAGGTTTGCGAACTCATACACTTCGAAACGGGCGTTGGGATCGGTCTCTAGAACCGCGCTCTGCAACGCCTGCAAGAGTGCCTTCAGCGGCAAACTGGAGCGGATGACAAGTTGATCGCTTAGTTGAGGGGTCGGATCCTGCGACAGCGGAAGGTAATACAGCGGCTCCATGTCCTCGCGAATGTCCGAATACTTCGCGTTGCCAACCATACCGACAATTTCATACGCTGTTTCCGGCGTCGATGGCGTCATTTCCATGCGGAATGACATCCCCACTGGGTTGGCGCCTTTTGCCACCCGCTTCGCGAAAGCCTCGTTCACGATAGCGACTTTTGAAGAGCCAGGACCATCGTGTTCGTTAAAGTCTCGGCCGGCGAGTAAGGAAATGCCGAGGGTTCGGAAGTAGCCGCCGCTAATCTTACTCCATTTACGATTTATGGCGCTCCCGGAATCGTCCCCTTCCATCCACACTCGGTTACTCCAGGAACTCCCGCTGAACGGAACTACATTCGTATCCGCCACCGAAGCTACCCCAGGAATGCTACCGACTCGATCGAGGAGCGCCTTTTGCCATGCAAGAACTTTGACCTGCTCGGGGTTCGGACGCGCGAAACCCAGGTTGACGACGATAAGGCCATCCGTGCGGAAACCCGGTTCGGCTCCGAGCAGGTTCTGAAGACTTCTGATGAATAGCAGCGAGCCAACTAACAATACAAGCGATAAAGCGACTTGCGAAACAATCAGTCCCCGGCGCAAACCCAGTGTCGATCTTCCGGTCGTCACCGAACGGCCCCCGGACTTCAATGCGTCCACAGGCTTAGTCTGGGCTGCCCGCAGAGCAGGCGTAAGGCCGAAAAGGAAGCAGGTTATGGCGGCAACCCCGAATGTGAAGGCCAGCACGCGCCAATCCCAATGAAGATCTACATAAATCCACGTTTCTGTTTCAGTCAGTAGCGCCAGCAGCCCGCGACTCAGCCAATGCGCCAGTAACAGGGCGGCGCCAGCGCCAGCGGCGGCAATCAGTATGCTTTCAACAAGCAGTTGCTGGACGATCCGTCCCGCTGATCCTCCCAGCGCCAGCCGCACCGCGATTTCCCGCTCGCGCGTGCCGGCACGAGCCAACATGAGGTTCGCAAGATTCGCACAAGCGTTCAGTAGTACGGCGCCGGCAATGGCAAGCAGGAGCCACAGTAAAACTGAATAACGGACCCGCAGATCCGATAGACCGGTGGCTGCGGAGCGCGCCGCCAACTTCATTTGTAGGTAATCCTTGACGCTCACCGCCGGATAGTTAGGCGGTAGCGTAGTCTGAAAAATCCCGGGCGAGAGGGCGCCGAGCTCCGCCGAGGCCTGTTCGGGTGTGAATCCCGGCTTCAGTCGTGCCATCACCGATAGCCACCAGAATGTGCCCTGGTCAAGGGCGTTGAACCATAGCGGCGCAACCGAACAGACCGGAACCGCGATTTGAAACTGATGGCCTATATCCAGGCCAAAGAATTCGGGCTGCGTTACACCGATGACGTTCACGGATTGTCCATTGATAATCAGCTTTTCTCCGATCGCAGAGTTGCGGCCCCCGAATTCGCTTTGCCAGAATGAGTAACTGACTACGGCGGCTGATGCCCCACATCCTCGGTAGTCGTCTTCCTCGGTGAACAGACGCCCCACTGCGGGGCGTACGCCAAGCACCTTAAAAAACTCGCCGCTCACCAACAAACCGGAAACAGAGCGGACTTCGCCTTTGGGAGAAAGATTAAATGGCATGTCGGCCCATGCGAATACTCCAGAGAACACTTGCCGCCGCTGCCGTACTTGCTCCCAGATCGGATAAGT
>Ga0206891_10337_pt1 | contig 10768 bp, 11 predicted proteins | sample Alteio_BWOrgHeat_55_FD_153246 | JGI IMG/M metagenome (GOLD analysis project Ga0206891, IMG submission 153246) | Enriched cells from forest soil in Barre Woods Harvard Forest LTER site, Petersham, Massachusetts, United States - Alteio_BWOrgHeat_Nextera7 ...
GCCTTGGAATAAGGAGGAAAAATAAAACAGGTAAAAAGCGAGAGCTGAATTTCAATGGGCGATAAGAGCAATGGTTAAATTTTTCACAAATGTAATTCCTTCCGAATGCAGCCTACCAAAGAGAGTGAACCCGTCACAACAAGAAGATCTGAAGGAGAACTCATTGAAATTGCTTTCTTAAAAGCAGCGATAGGATTTTTCTCTTCTCGTGGCCAATGTCGTGATCGTTCACTCGGTAATGCAGTAAATACGATATGAGTAGCCACAACAGAGAGGAGATGAACCATCGTCTGTATATCTTTATCTTTATAAGCGCCGAAGACAAAAATAGTTTTACTGTTTTTCCAAGGAGATTGCTTAATTCCATTTAATAACGTCTTAAGACCTGCAGGATTATGGGCTACATCCAATAGAACTGAATGACCATTCTCTAAGCGAATCAATTCAAAACGTCCGGGCCATCGCGTTTTTTCTAATCCTTTTTTCAGATTTTTTTCTGAAATGGACCAATGTTGATCGCGCAGTAAATCAGTCGTTTTTAAAACCAAACCCATGTTCTGTGCTTGATGATTTCCCAAAAGCGAAGTCTTGTAGATGGAATGGCAATACTTTATTGTTTGAAACTGATTTTTCCAATTTGTGTTTATTGAATCTACTTTAAAATCTACTCCATACTGATAGAAAGGCGAGCGATTCTGGTGGGCATAGCGATGAATAACGGCTTGCGATTTTCCTCGAACGCCACTGACAACAGGAATTCCTGGCTTAATAATGCCTGCTTTTTCTCGTGCAATCGCAATTTCTGTTTTCCCTAACCACTGCACGTGATCTAATCCGATCGATGTAATAACCGAGACTAACGGATGCTTGAGGATGTTCGTCGCATCCCATCGACCCCCCATTCCTACTTCTATGACGGCAATATCTACTTTTTCTTGGGAAAACCATAAAAATGCTATTGCCGTTAAAAATTCAAAGTAACTAAGTTCAATTCCTAGTTTTTTTTCTTTTGCAATTAATCGTTTACTGATCAAGGAGAGGACGTTATCTCGAATGGGAAGCCCATTGATCTGAAAACGTTCACATATATCCACAAGTTCTGGGGAGGTATAAAGTCCTGTTTTAAATCTAGACTCAACTAAGATAGAACTTAGACTCGCAGCAACAGATCCTTTGCCATTTGTTCCTGCAATATGAATACTAGGATAAGAGTCTTGTGGATTTCCAAAAGCATTAAGTAGTACTTCGATGCGTTCAAGTCCCGGTTTGATATGAAAAAAACCGCGGGATTCTATCTGTTTGAGACTAGTGTAGTGACTCATTTCGAAACCTATCGTGCATAAAAAAAGCCCATACGACGGTTGTGTGGTAAACGGCGAAAGGAGTTCTAGGCGGCGAAGTAGGCAAGAAGCTTCCCAAATGTAGAACGAAGCTCCCGTCGCGGAATAATACGATCCACCATGCCATGTTGCAGTAAAAATTCGGACAATTGAAAACCATCTGGAAGTTGCTGACGAATGGTTTGTTCAATCACGCGCGGACCTGCAAAGGCAATCAAGGCTTTAGGTTCAGCAAGAATTAAATCGCCTAGCATGGCAAATGATGCAGTCACTCCCCCCGTTGTAGGATCAGTGATCAGTGAAATAAAAGGGAGACCTGCTTCTCCGAGGCGGGCTAAGGCTGCACTGGTTTTAGCCATTTGCATAAGTGACAAAATAGATTCTTGCATGCGAGCGCCACCAGAAGCCGAAATAATAAGAACTGGAAGTTTCTTTTCAATTGCTCGCTCAATAGAAAGTGTAATTTTTTCACCGACAACACTCCCCATGCTGCCACCCATGAATTGAAAATCTAGAACTGCAGCCATTAACGGATGTCCTTCAATCGTTCCTTCTCCGACGATACAAGCATCTTTTTGTCCGGTCTTTTTTTGCGATGAGCGTAAACGCTCTTTATAAGGTTGCAAATCTGAAAAATGAAGAGGGTCTTGAGCTGTAAGGTCTTCAGCAAATTCCTCAAAACTTTTAGGATCAAATAATTGTTCTATCCGTTCTTTCGCATTGAGTCGAAAGTGATGGCCACATTTAGGACAGACCTTTAAATTTTCTTCTAGTTCTTTGTTGTAAATAATTTGATCACAGCCACCGCACTTCGTCCATACTCCTTCGGGAATTTCTTTTTTTGTAGTGACTTGATTTTCTAAAGGCATAGATTACCTCGAATGAAGCGCAGACTTCAGTTCAGTGATAAACTGAATGGCACCTCGATAATTTTCCTTCTGTGATTGTTCAATGTGATTTAAAAGAGCAGAACCTACAATGACTGCGTCGACATAGGGACGAAGGGCTTGAACATGCTCGCTTGTTGAAATTCCAAAACCCACGGCCAAGGGTTTTTTTGTTTTAGTTCTCAATCGTTTTAAAAAGGTCACGGAATCGGCTGAGATCGATTGACGTGCCCCGGTAACCCCTGTCAGAGAAACTGCATATAAAAATCCTTTTGTTTGAGCGGCTACTTCTTTTAATCGTTTGTCTGGTGTGGTTGGGGCCACCAGATAAATAAGATGAATATCGAGACGATCTGCCTCGTTTTGGAATTCTATAGCTTCTTCCGGAATAATATCTGGAATGATTAAACCATCGACTCCTACTTTTTTAGCCGCTTCGAAAAAGGGTTGTATTCCCATGGCTAAAATAGGATTTGTATAAGACATCAACACTACTGGTATTTGCGATACCTGTCGTAATCGTTGAACGATATCGAGTACTTCTTTTAATGTCATACCTTTGGCCAGAGATAATTGGGACGCGCGTTGAATCGTCGGACCATCTGCAATAGGATCTGAAAAGGGAATTCCTATTTCCAGGAGATCAAGCCCTGCTTTTTCAAGTTCAGGAAGCAAAACCTCTAAGGTATTTTTTTCTGGAAAGCCTGCGGTGATATAACCAATAAGTGCCTTTGTATCGTTGACACGCAGAGAGTCAAATAAAAAATCAATTCGGTTCATAGCCCTGCTTTTTCGAGAATAGGCATGTCTTTATCCCCACGACCTGACAAGCACACCACAACAATATCGTTTTTCTTTATTTTTTTAGCCAACGTTTGAAGATAGGCAATGGCATGAGCCGGTTCGAGTGCTGGGATAATGCCTTCTGTTCGAGACAACAATAAGAAACCATCTAAAGCTTCCTGATCAGTCACTCCAACGTACTCGGCTCGACCGCTTTGTTTTAAATAAGCATGTTCAGGACCAACGCCGGGATAGTCCAACCCTGCTGAAATAGAGTGGGTCGTAGAGATTTGTCCATCGGCATCTTGTAAAAGTAGAGTTTTGGCACCATGCAATACACCTGGAGTTCCTTTGCAGAGCGTTGCAGCATGGTCTTTCGTCGATAAACCTTTTCCAGCCGGTTCTACTCCAATGAGGTGGACAGATCGATCTTTATAAAACGGATAGAACGTTCCCATAGAACTAGAACCACCACCAACACAAGCCACGACATAGTGTGGAAGACGGCCTTCTAATTTCGAAATTTGTTTGCGCGCTTCTTGACCAATCACCGATTGGAAGTCTCTTACCATTTTGGGATAGGGATGAGGACCTACGACCGAACCCACCACATAATGCGTTGTACGAATATTTGTTACCCAATCCCGCATGGCTTCGTTGATGGCATCTTTGAGTGTCTTACTACCAGAATAAACAGGAATGACTTTGGTTCCGAGCCATCGCATCCGCGCAACATTTGGCGCCTGACGTTCGACATCTTCAGCGCCCATATATACTTCACAAGGCAAACCCAGAAGAGCAGATGCTGCTGCAGTTGCTACGCCATGTTGCCCTGCACCTGTTTCAGCAATGATGCGCGTTTTCCCTAATCGTTTGGCGAGTAATACTTGTCCGACGGAGTTATTAATTTTATGAGCGCCCGTGTGACACAAATCTTCTCGTTTGAGATAAATACGTCCACGGCCAACCACGTTGCTTAGCTGCTTTGCATATAAGAGTGGGGTTGGGCGACCTACAAAATCACGAAGATAGGAATGATATTCCGCCAAAAAACGTTTGTCTTTGAGATAGTGGGTATAGGCCCGAGTCAACTCTTCAAGAGGTGCCAAAAGGGTTTCGGGAACAAAACGCCCGCCATAAGGACCGAAATACCCTTCACGTTCGAGGACCGGTTTCTTCATCTAAAAATTATACACGGATCGACTTGGCCATTTGAATAAAGGCTTTCATCTTTTCGTAATCCTTGCGTTTGGGAGTATGTTCGACACCACTACAAACGTCGACAAAAGGAGCTTGTGTTTGCTTTATCGCGGCTTCGACATTCTCAGGAGTAAGGCCACCAGCTAAGAACCACGGCTTTCCAGATAATGCATTCCTATCAATCCATGTCCAATCAAAGACTTCTCCCGTTCCTCCTTGAAGTTGATCAGAATACTTATCAAATAAAAAGTAATCGACAATGCTGCTATAAGGCGCTAAGGCGGCCGGATCTATAGGAGCCTGAAGTCGAAATACTTTAATGACGGTAACGCCTAAATTTTTGACGGACTGAGAGAACTCTACAGATTCGTCACCATGAAGCTGAATCATAGATAAAGGAACCTTTCGAACGGCGGTTTCTATATCGGAAAGCGGTGCATTCACAAATAGTCCCACGGCCTTCAAAAACGGCGGAAGTTGAGACACCAGCTCTTTGGCATGTTTCAAGGAAACTTTCCGCGGGCTTTCTGAATAAAAATTAAGACCGATAAAGTCAGCACCTAAATTTGCCGCCCATAAAGCATCTTGTGCATTTGTTATTCCGCAAATTTTCACTTTACTCATAAGGTCCTTTTACTGTTTCCCGACGGTAACAAAAGATTGTACTGCTTGTTTGGGATCAGGATTGCGCATTAAAGCCTCACCTATGAGTGCCGCATTGGCCCCCATTTCACGAAAATCGAGAAGTTGTTCGGGATCGCGAATACCACTTTCCACAACCAGGATGTGATCTTTTTTGGGAATCATAGGCAATAATTTTTGTGCATTGAGTGGATCGACTTTTAGGGATCGTAAATCTCGGTTATTGATACCAATGATTTTCGCTCCTGAGTAGACCGCCTTTTCCAAATCTTCTTCATCGTGAATTTCAAGCAGCACTTCTAAATGTCGCTCTTGAGCATAAGATAAAAAGGTTTTAAGTTTGTCACGTTTGAACAGCGCCGTAATTAGCAAGATCGCATCGGCACCTAAGACGCGGGATTCATCAATTTGATAGAGATCGATGATGAAATCTTTGCGCAATAAGGGAAGACGCGTTTCCCGGCGTGCTTGCTCTAGAAGTTGCGGTGAACCATGAAAGTACTCTTCTTCTGTTAATATAGAGAGTGCTGCTGCACCTCCGTCAACATATCCTTTTAGACGTCCCGATAAATCCGCTTCTTGTCGAATAATCCCAGCCGATGGCGAGGCTTGTTTGAGTTCGGCAATAACCGTAATTATTCCTGGGCGATGAAGTGCTTTTGAAAATGAAATTGTTTTGGGCAATACAGAAAGACGCTTGCGAAGCTGTTCATGAGATACTTCTTTTTTGAGTTGTGCAACGCGCTGTATGGTTTTTAATTCAATTTCAGAAAGAAAGTCAGTCACGTTGTAAAGTCTCCAATTTATGCAAAGCATTCTTTCCGTCAATACTTTTTTCTGCCATCTGATAAGCATCCCGCAATGTTAATGCGTGTTTGGTCCCATGGGTTTGACGGTAAGCTGATCGAATTGCCGCCGCGGCATTCACACAAACCGCAATACGATCTATTCCTAATTGACCTTTCAAAACCTGTCGGATGCGTTCGGCATTTTCTGCAGGCGTCCCGCCTTTGGGGAGTAATTGGGACTGAGGAGTGATTCCAAAATCTTCAGGTTTCCAATGAGTTGTATGAATTTCTCCGTTAACAATTTCTGCTACGGTCGTTGTGCCAGAAAGAATAATTTCATCATGACCTGCTCCATGAACCACAGCGCCATAACGACATCCTAAACGAGCCAATACATGGGCAAAGGGTTCTACCCATCGTTCTGCAAAAACACCAACAATTTGAACATTGGGTTTTGCAGGATTAGATAAGGGGCCGAGTAAATTAAATATAGTACGCGTGGCCAATTCTTTTCGAACGACCATGGCATGTTTCATGGCCGGATGATAAAAAGGAGCATATAAAAATGTAATTCCATTTTTTTCGAGCTGAGAAAGGGCCTCTACGGGTGTCGTTTCGATGGAAATTCCTAAGGATTCTAATACGTCAGCAGAACCGCTCCGGGAAGAGATCGATCTATTCCCGTGTTTGGCGACAGGATATCCAGCTCCTGCAACCACAAATGCCGCCGCCGTCGAGATATTCCAAGATCCTTGGGCATCACCGCCCGTACCACAGGTATCGACTAAAACAGGTCCATGAAATGAAAGGGGCAGTGCAGTCTCGCGCATGGCTTGAGCCGCACCGGCAAGTTCGTCAACCATCTCTCCTTTCATTCGCAATGCAGTTAAAAAAGAAGCCAATTGAATCGGCGACACGATGCCCTTCATGATTTCCATCATACTGTCATGCATCTCTAATTGAGATAGAGAATGGTTTTCTAAGAGGTGTTGAAGCGCTTGTGAAAAATTCACTTGGAAAGTAAGAAATTCTTAAGCAATTTTTTTCCATCCTGAGTCAAAATCGATTCGGGATGAAATTGGACACCTTCGAGATAAGGAATGGTTTTATGCTTGAGACCCATAATTTCCTTTTCATCGGTCCAAGCCGTGACATCGAAACAAGCGGGAAGGCTCTTCCATTCGACGAGCAGAGAATGATAACGCGTGGCATCGAAGGGGTTGGGCATTCCTGAAAAAATAGATTTTCCTTTATGCTTAATAGGAGATGTTTTTCCGTGCATGAGACGTTCAGCGCGAACGACTTTGCCACCAAAGGCATACCCTAAAGCTTGATGTCCCAAGCAAACTCCTAAAACAGGGATTTTTCCAGCGAAGTGTTTAATCGCCTCTACAGAAATACCAGCCTCAGTGGGATCACCGGGACCTGGAGAAATGAGTAAATGCGTGGGTTTTAGAGCGTCCATTTCTTTAAGAGTGATAGCATCATTTCGAAAAACAGAAACCTCATTTGCCATTTCTTGCAAATATTGAACCAAGTTATAGGTAAAGGAATCGTAGTTGTCGATGACGAGAATCATTCCAATTCACCTGCCTTTTTAAAAGCCGCTAATAGCGCAGCAGCTTTCTGTTCGCATTCTTTAAATTCTTTTTCAGGAATAGAATCGGCAACAATTCCTGCTCCTGCCTGAAGATAGGCTTTTCCCTTGGAAAAAACGACTGTGCGAATAGTAATTGCCATATCCATGTTCCCTGTGAAGGAGAAGAAGCCGAGTGCGCCCGCATAAGGTCCTCTGCGAAATGTTTCCAATTCATCAATGATTTGCATGGCTCTAATTTTAGGAGCACCTGAAACAGTCCCTGCGGGGAAACAAGCTTGGAACAAATCAAAGGTATTCGATTTTGGATCAATAGCTCCTTTTACCGTTGAGACCAAATGCATAACGTGAGAGTAATATTCTACAGACATAAAATTGGAAATCTGTACTGTCCCAGGTTTACTGACTCGGCCCAAATCATTACGGCCCAAGTCGACAAGCATTAAGTGCTCTGCACGTTCTTTAGGATCGGCTTTAAGATCCTCTGCCAAAATTAAATCTTCTTCAGAGGTTTTACCTCTTGGACGTGTTCCCGCAATAGGCATGGTTTCGATGACTGAACCTTCCTTTCGGACCAAGAGTTCAGGAGAAGAACCTACAATCTCAAAGGTTGGAAACCGCAGGTAATACATATATGGAGAAGGATTTAATAATCGTAGGGCACGATACACTTGAAAAGGTGCCGGCGGTTTTGAAATTTCCCACCGTTGCGAAAGAACCACCTGAATAATGTTTCCTGCGCGGATATGTTCTTTCCCTGCATCGACGGTTTTCATATATTGCGCTTGGGAAACCAGAGGCTTAATTTTAAAAGAAGTGCTTTTCTTTTTAGAAGAACGTTTTAATGAAAAAGTGCTCTGTAAACGCTTTGACAACTGATCTAAATCTCGAATCGCTTGATTATAAAGACCCATGAGCTTTGACTCTGGAAGTGTCTTTGGTAAATAGACCACGCAAAGAAGGGTCGCTATTTGTGAGAAGCGATCGAAGACAACCAATTCACTTGGGAATTGAAAAGCGGCCAGCGGAAGCTTAAGCTGATCGGGTAAAGCACAAGGCAACTTCTCAAAATAGCGTACGGTGTCATAATCAAAAAATCCAACAGCCCCTCCCCAGAACCTTGGTAGCGTCGGAATATCTGGAGAACGAAAGTCAGTAAATAATTTTTTAAGATCTTGGAGAGGATTTGTGGTTTTCCAAGTTGATTTTTTCTCCGCCAGAACCAGTTCACTGATTCCTTCCTGGCACGTAAACAAGGCAAAAGGCTTACGACCTACGAATGAATAGCGACCTACATGTTCGCTACCATCAACACTCTCGAGTAAAAAAGAATGGGCGTCATCAGAGACAAGCTTTTCATAGACGGAGACTGGAGTGACGCGATCGGCAACAATCGTACGTGTTATAGGAATAACGTTATATTGTTTGCTGTAAGCGATAAACTCCTTAAGCGTCATGCGTTATTTTTTACCGTACACTTTTTTGGGATCGAAGAGAGGTTTCCCTGTGACTTTGAGTGTTCCACCCTTTTCCACTTTTCGATAGAAACAGGATCGATGACCAGTATGGCAAGCAGAACCACCGATTTGTTCAACTTTAACCACCAAGCAATCCCCATCGCAATCGATGCGAATTTCCTTCACCTTTTGAACATTGCCTGAGCTTTCCCCTTTAAGCCAAAATTCTTGGCGGGAACGACTCCAGAAAACACATTTATTTAATTTTAATGTGCGCCGAAGGGATTCTTTATTCATGTAAGCAACCATGAGAACAGTATTGTCTTTATGATCTTGAACAACTGTGGGGATGAGGCCTTTGTCATCAAATTTGAGATTTTTGTAGAGGTTCATGATTAGTATTTTTTATTCCTTACGGGAATTCCTTTCTGTTTGAGATAACGCTTGACGGATGCGATGGATAATTCTTTAAAATGAAATAAAGAAGCTGCTAAAGCAGCATCCGCTTTTCCGACTGTAAATGCTTCAAGAAAATCTTCTTTTTTTCCCGCCCCACCCGAAGCAATCACGGGAATAGAGACAGCTTTCGATACTGCCTTCAATAGCTGTATATCATACCCTGCTTTAGTGCCATCCGAATCCATGCTGGTCAGCAAGATTTCTCCAGCTCCATGTTGCTGCGCGGCTTTCGCCCATTGGACCACATCTTTCCCTGTATTCTTGCGCCCTCCATAGGTATAGACGGACCAACTTTTTCCATTTTCATTTCGTTTCGCATCGATCGCGACAACCATGCATTGTGTTCCAAAAAGCGAGGCGCCTTCGGTTAGAAGAGAAGGCTTTTCAACGGCAACAGTATTTAAAGAGACTTTGTCTGCACCGCTATGAAGCAATATCCGAATATCCTCGATCGTTCGTATGCCTCCACCGACGGTTAATGGCATAAAGACTTGTTCCGCTGTTCGACGTACAACATCCAAAAGAATGGCACGCTTTTCAGAAGATGCTGTGATGTCTAAAAAAACAAGCTCATCTGCGCCTTCGCGGTTGTAACGCTTTGCAATTTCAACTGGGTCGCCCGCGTCTTTCAAATTTAAAAATTTTGTTCCTTTGACAACACGACCTGCATGGACGTCTAAACAAGGAATAATTCGTTTGGCCAGCATGTGTGTGATTAACGAGCTAAGTTGACCGCTGCTGTAAAGTCGATTTTCTTATCGTAAAGTGCTTTTCCGATAACACATCCTTTTAATCCAAGCTTTTCTAGCGCTTTGAGATGTTGAATATCTTCTAAGCTAGTCACACCGCCCGAAGCAATCACTGGAGATCGCGAGATGGAAAGAAAATGTTTAATGCCTGCAATATTAGGGCCCGATAGCGTACCGTCTTTACGTGTATCAGTAAAAAGAAGTTCGGCAACACCCAAACTGCACATTTTAATCACTAACTCTTCATAACGAACGGTGGATATTTCCTTCCAGCCGGAAACAGCAACAAAATCATCTGCCACATCAATACTGACGGAAATACAGGAGCCAAATTCATCGACGGCTTGAATCACTAAGTCTGGGTTATAGACCGCAACCGTTCCTAAAATGACCCGATCAATTCCTTGGTTGAGCGCAGCTTCAATAGAATGAATATCGCGATATCCTCCACCAATCTGAACCGGAAGGCCTGTTTCTTGCTTCATCTCGATAGCTCTCTCGAGATTCTTTGGCTTTCCATCGAATGCCCCATCGAGGTCGGCGACATGTAGCATTGTAGCGCCTTTCATTTTCCACATGACAGCCACTTCAAGAGGGTCATTGGAATAAACGGTTTCGTGATCGGCTTTTCCTTGGAATAGACGAACACAGTTGCCATGTCGGATATCAATCGCTGGAATTACGAGCATGAAGACACCTTTTTTAACGTAGTTTTTTAAAATTTTCAATCCAAGCGTACCGCTTTTTTCTGGGTGAAATTGGGAAGCAAATAAAGAATCAGTCCCGATCGCCGAGCAGAAGTCTTTGCCATAATTGGTTTTTGTTGCCACAATTTTTTTATTCGTGGGTACTGGAAAATAAGAATG
>Ga0206891_10338_pt1 | contig 10695 bp, 3 predicted proteins | sample Alteio_BWOrgHeat_55_FD_153246 | JGI IMG/M metagenome (GOLD analysis project Ga0206891, IMG submission 153246) | Enriched cells from forest soil in Barre Woods Harvard Forest LTER site, Petersham, Massachusetts, United States - Alteio_BWOrgHeat_Nextera7 ...
GGTCCGTGGTGGTGTAGACCTGGTAGTTTTTGCCCGTGACGCTCGTCCAGACGATGACATTGGCACCGTCCGTCTGTTGTGTAATGCTAATAATGCGAAACGCCGAAGCGGGATTCGTCGGGTCGGTGCCCGCGATGAACTTCTGGAGATTGGTGAAACCGTCCCCATCGGCGTCGCAGGCGGCGCACGACTGGTTGTTGGTCATCGTGCCGTTGGCATTGTTCGTTGGCTGGTTGGGGAAGTACTGCGCGCGCCACGAATCGGTGATGCCATCACCCACAGAGTCGAGAACCTGACTCGTGTTCACCGGTGTGTTGAGCGTTGTGAAATGGCCGGCCGCGTCGCTGAGGGTCATGTTGGTCGACGAAGTGAGCCGCAACAGCCGCGCCTGAATCTGTGCCGAGCCATTGGTGGGGATGTTGGTGTAGTTGAACCGCCATTCCAACGGGTAGGTGGTGTTCAGCCCCACCGTGGACGGCAAGATCGCCGTCGTCTGGGCCCATTGGCCGGTGCCGCTGCCATCGGTGATGCGATACCAGACTGCGCTGGTGGTGCGGTCCGCGCGGACGACCACGTTGTAGTTCGAACTGGTGATTGTCGTATTAGTCGCCGGAAAGAGGATTTGGCCCAGGGGTGCCCTCGTGTCGTAGTAGAACGTCTGGACATTGAGATTGTAAATCGACGCGCGGCCGGGACGTTGCAGGAACGTCTTGGTGCGCAGGACGTGGAAGCCTTCATCGAGCCCGGTTTGTGTCGCCGCGTAGTCGTTGTGCGGATAGAGCGATACGGCTGCGGCGTTGAAGTTCGTGATTTGAAAGATCGTTTCCATTCGTTGCTTCAAGGCGACGTCCGAGGTGGCGAATGGGAACCAAGGGCCCGCATCTGTGCGATACACACCGACCTTGTACCGAATCACCGTGCCGGACGGCATTGCGGGCAACGTGGTCTTCCACCACACCGGGGTGCCGGCACCATCAGCGGGACCGTTGCTATCAAAGGCCAGGGTCGCGACTTGTGTCGTTCCTTTGCCAATACCGGCGCTGCCCTCAGGAAATGGCATTCCATTCGTCGTGGAGCTGGTCGTATAATACAGAACCGCATGCTGCGGTTGATTGGTGTAACCGATTTTCACCCAAACGGTGACCGGTTGATTGGCAGCGCTTTGCGGTGCGGGGACAAACTGGAGAGTCGGTGACGCCAATTGATTGTTGGCAGCGGGATCGTGGTACACCCAGGTGACCGTGCCGACGGAAGTGTTCGCGCCGCTGCCGTTGTTGACGGTGAAACCGTTCGCGCCGATCGTTGCCTGGTAGGTTTCGCAACCGGGCGACCCGATAATGTTGCGGGATATATCGCGGGCCGCGAACTTCTCAGCAACGCGCTGCACGAAGGCCATCTGCTCGTAACCGAGGAACACATCGTCGGCAACCCCGGGGGGATTGTCGCGTTTCTCACCGGTTTGCGGGCCGAGGCCCATCTGCGAATTCAGATCGATGCCGCCGTCGAGTTCCATCAGGATGTTCGCGCAGGAGCCGTCCGCGTGCGCAACAAGTGTGAGGTTGGACGGGCTGGTAACGAGCGGCACGGTCATCGTGTATTCATAATCATTGGTGGGCTGGTTGGGGATACCATAGGGGTTGAAATTTGGATCCCCATTCCGTCCATCACGACGCGTGTACGACATCGTGCCCGCCTGCAGACCATTTTGGAGGATGGTGATGGGTGTTACCTGTCCAAACATCCCATCGTTCCAAACCGCCGGCATTCCAGGAACGCTCCAGGAGAAAGCCCAGTAGCCGCCGGCGGGAGCGATGACCAGGCTGCCGCTATCGTTTAGCAGGACGCCGTTGGTGGCAACGGTGGCCCCGAACCCGAAGGCGTTGTTGAACGTCGAGTAATTGATGAGCCTTGCGCCGACGGGGAACGATGTCGCGTAACTGCGCGATTGGCCTCCCGAGCCGTTTTGCGCCATCATGAACAACAGGGTGGTGGCGTCGGCGGCGGCCATGTTGGTATTTTCGCGAAAATCCTGGCGTTCGTAGGCGCAGTACGTCTGGTCGCTCCACTTCGGATTCTGGCTGCCACGGGCGAAGAGTTCGTTGATGTAACACAGGTTTGGCAAATGCGAGTCACCGAACTGTCCGACAAACGCGTTATTGCCAATCTGCGGAAAGGGGTTGCTGCCGGACGCCTCGTTGTACCCGTCGGTGTACACGCTGGGCAGGCCCGCACGAGTCAGTATCAGCGCATGCGACGAGGTGCGGTCAAAAAGGGAAATGGCGTTGTAGTCCTGGACCCCGACATGGATCAGGCCGGTGTCTACCCCGTCGAATGAGTAGGCCCCGGGTTGATCCAGCCCCCAGAGTCCGCCGCTGCAACCACCGCAGACGGCTTGAAACATCTGACTGTAAAACTCGTTGTCGTCGACGCGCATGCCGGCGTCGATGTAGTTTTGCTCGCAGGTGACCGAGCAGTCCTGCGGCTGGCCAAGAGCTTCGCCCCAGAGCATCGCATTGTTGCGAGGCAGTTGGTCATTAAACAAACTGGCCCGGAGATTACTCCAACTGTTGTATCCGTGGGTGATATTGAACTGTTCCTGGATGGCGCCGGTATAACCCGCCGTGCTGGTGTCCTTGTTGCCTCCGGTGTAGCCTTGTTCGCCGAAGAAGTAGCTCGGAACACCCTTCACATCGTCCAACCGAAAGCCGTCACACTTGCTCTGGTCCAGGAACCACCGGACAGCGCGGATCAGCATCGCATTGACGTCTTCCGACACGGGTTGGCCCGCGCCATCGAACGGATGCACGGCATTGCCCTGGCCGTCGGTCGCAACCGTTACATTCGTGTCGGGATAAAGCTCGGGATTATTCGGCTGACGGATCCCGAAAAACTTCGGATAAGTGTCAAATTCCGCCGCGCCGAAACTGCCATTGGGACTTTCCTGCGCGATATCGGCGCCGAACTGGTTGAGATACAAGTCCTGCTGCTCGATGTTGTAATTCTCATTAGCAGAGGGCAATGTGCTGTACGTGTTGGTGGACAATTGGATTAGATGGAAGTCTTCCGGCACGAAGCCGGGTTGCGTGGTGCTGAGGGTGCTGGGAGGTGTGTCGGGAAGCGGACCGCCGTTCTGGTTCATTACGTTGTCAAAGTACACACGGAGGCCAAATCGATGCGCCACTTTCACGACGTTCTGCAGATCGTCCGCCGTGCCGTAGAGCGTGGCGGCGGAGGTGCCGTAGTCGAACCGGAGATATGTGTCATAGCCAACCGAGCTCGAGGAGCCGGCAATGAACGGCGGCGGTAGCCACAGCGCGGTATAGCCCGCCTCCGCCAGTTCCGGCATGCGCGTGGCGATCTCGTTCCAACTCGTATTGAAATACTGGAGGATGACTTCCGCGCGGGCGGGGCCGGCGCACGTCGCCCCCAACAGGAAGGCAATCACAATTTTTCTGCGACTCATTGTTCGACGCTTCTCTCTTACGACGGAGCGACCATCCTATCAATCAATAAGTTAGTAGCTGCAATGGACCTTATAAAACCGCTGGACTCCGTTCGTTGCCGACGTGTCCGTAAAGGAAAGTGACGCTTGGCCGCTGGTGGCGGTGACCTGCGCATTCGGCAAGTTGGTCCACCCGCCGGAGAGCGAAGCGGAGTACATTACCTGGTAAGATTTGCCGGGTATAGTGACCCAGGTGATCGTCAAGCCATTGGTGGCGGGTTGCGCATTCTGGACAATAAAACCAACGTTTGGATCGAGATTGTCCAGGACGCCGTCGCCATTGCTGTCGCGGATGGAGGTGACAGGGAGCGCCAGAAATTCGTTGGAATCGATGTTGCCGTCGCCATTGCCCGCTGGCGCCTGTGCGACCAGCGCGCCACCGTTGGTGGTATTATAGGCCGCGGCGCACAAATAGAGCGTGGACGGCATCGAGCCGAACGCCTGCACGAGATCGATGGTTCCCTGCATTTGGCCGGCTGTTGTCGACGCCTTGATCGCCTGGTTGGATACGGTGACGGATGATCCGGTGATCGTTTGCCAACCGACAAAGGTCCCCTGACTTTCACCGGCCAGCATAACTTTGGTCGATGGGATGGCGATAGATCCAGCCTTTGCCCACTGTGCGGCCGTCGTGGGTGAACCCAGGATTTGATCGGATACCAAAACGAAATGATCGTTATTGGTGTTGCCGCCGGAGAAGTTTCCCGGCGACCACGTCGAAACGTAAAGGACCGTGCCACGAATGGCGGCATAAAGGGTCATGCCGGGCGCGGTCAGTAAATACCCAGGGTAATTACTTACACTGCCATTCAGGACAAAGGGCGGTGGCGGCCCGGCAGGCGTTGCCGCGCAGCTGGACGATGAAAAGGCGGACACGCCAGCACTGTTCGTCGCGGCGATCGTGTAGCAGTAGGTCGTGGTTGGCGTCAAACCGCTGTTCACGAAAGAAGTTGCTGAGACATTCGTGATGGGAGTGCCTCCACGGGCGATGATATAGGACGTAGCGCCGGTCGATGCGGACCAGGTTACGCTAATCTGGTTCGTGGCCAGGGCTGTCGCGGTGACGTTGGCCGGTATAGGTGGCGGATTGGGCAGAGAATTGGTGAGTGTTGTCGCGCACACCGAGGGGCTTTGCGCCGAGAGACCCGCGGCATTCGAAGACGCTACGGTATAGCAGTACAACGTATTCGACGTGAGGCCGACATCGCTGAAGCTGGGGGTCGCGGTTGTCCCGACCTGTATATCGCTACGATATACTACGTAACCAACAGTGTTTGGCGTCGCGGGCCAACCAAGGTCGATTTCAGACGAACTGGCCGCAGTGGCCGTAACATTTGTTGGGGCCGTGGGCAGTTGCGGAGGACCGTTGGTGACGGCGAATTTGTAATCCTGGCCACTGTTGTTGTCCCACGTGCCGGCGCCGTTGTTGGCGTCGCAATCCAGTTGTGTCGCCGTGCTTGGGACCGTCGTGATGTACACCCAATTGTTGGATACGGAATTGAACGTCATTACCCCATCCGGCGAGACCACTGTGGTCCAGTTGTTCCAGCCGAGGTGGATGTCAATCTGGCTCGCACCGGCAATCGGGCCGCCAGCAGCGCTGTAGGTGATCGTGACCGTGTTGCCCGCCACGGGGGTTGTGGGTGATACGCAGAAGCGGCCGATACAGCCTGATCCTCCTCCGCCACCGCCCCCCACACTGTTGGTTGGAGCCGGGGAAACGTAAACGTGTTGGATCGGTGAGTTGTACGTATTTCCCTGGCTGTCCGTCGCGCTCACGTAATAATCGACGTACGTGTCCGCCAGGCCGGTGACTTTGGAGTAGTAATAATCGGCGATGTACTTCGGCGGCAAAACAGTACTTTGCGGTGCCACGGAGCGCATCGTCATGGGAAGCGTAACCCATGGGGCTGTGTCCGCGCCACCCGCATAGGTCTTGAATTCGTCCGCAGTTGGCGGATTGCTGCTGCCATTGGAGCGATAGAGCAGGGTGACGTTGGTGATTCCGGAGACGTCATAGGCGTAGGTCCAGACCCAGAAATCGGTATTGGTCGGAGTGAACTGTTTGTAGGAATACTGCACGCCGTAATTGATTGTACCCGGGTTCCACGGGTGACGTTGGGGTGTGAAGACCGTCGGCGGTGTCGTATCCAAACTCGGGTTTCCCGCCAGGATGGAATCAACGTTTCGGCAGGCGTTGGACTGGGCCAACACAGGGCGCCAACATTCGTCGGCGGTGCAACCGAAATACACAAAGCCGCTGTCCAGACCGCCGAGGTAGTAGTGCCAGCCGAGTTCCACCGCGCTGGGAGTTTGGCCAAAACTACCCGGGTCGCGAATCTGGTCAATGCGGTTCGTGTAACCGGTAAGGGCACTCTCGATTTGTTGAGCCGTCTTCACCCGGTTCTCAGTCGCGATGTGGACGCGCCAGACATCGGCCTTATCGCTGACCCCGGCGCTGGGATCGACGACGTTGGGGTTCGAGTTGGGAATGCTGGGCGGCCAATGCCAGTTGATCATGATCGGCGAACCAAAATCGCTGTCGGCAAACTCCCAGCCGCCGTCCTCGACATGGATCACATCGCTCGTGCTTGGCGGAAACTCCGAGAGAAACTGTTCGACGGTGGTTGGCTCGTAACCATCGCTGACTGCCGAGCTGGCAAATTGGGGAACCCATTCGTTGTAATAGGAATAACCGCCGCTCCACGCATTATCGCCATCGTGGCTCAGCAGCAGGAACGATGGCTTGGCAGGGTTGTTGGCCGAAGCGATCGGGCTGATCAGGCCGAGGTCCCACGTGCTATAGCTGTCATCCCAGCTCAGCGCCTGGTCGGCGGGGACGACGATGAGAGTCGAAGCCGTTCCCGTGTTGGGATCGACATAACGGGCGTAGTGCAACTGAAACGCGAAGGGAGCAGTCGCTGTGGGTGAACATCCGCGGGAAATACTTCGGGTGATGTAGCTCCCGGCACCCTGGGCCGGATTGATTTGATCGGCCTTGTTGGGAATGTCACAATTCTCACCGCCGGAGCCGAGAATTAACGGGAAGTCGGAACAAGAACGGGTCAAATGATTGTTGGCGACAACGCTCCAGGCGATGCCGAGTTTGTTCAAGGTGGGAATGATTCGCTCGCTGAAACACGTCTCCGCCGGGAAATATCCCCGGGAGACCTGCGCATTCGGCGAATTCCAAAAAATCTGCTCCTGGCGTTGGTCAATGAGGATGTCCATCTCCAACGTTTCATCACTAACGAATGGTGCGATGCAATGATGGTAGGTGAAATTGGTTAGGTCCATGCGCGGTTTGCCGCCCGACGTCGTCCGCGCATGCGCCTGCTGATTGCCGGAGTTCCACGAAGTGCTGTAGCCCATCGATGGATCACCGACGGCCAGGCTCTGGATATTCTCCATCAAGGCACCCGAATAATTTACCTGTGCGCCTGAATTCGCGAACTGGCCAATGTCATTGAGCGTGGTATTCGGCTCGCCCTGATAAGCATTGAGTCGATCCGATAAACTGAACACACTCTGTAAGCTGGTATCACTCGGATGACCAAAACCGCCTTGGTCTAGTTGCAGAGTGTCCCATGCATTTTGATAATGATCGCCCACATGGTTGGCAGGAGCGCGGTCCGGCCAGTAGATCGGCTGATGCAGGTGCCAGAGCCAACTGGTGTGGACACTCGTATTAGCGGAAGCGAGCAGGCAGGAGATTTGCAGGGCGACACTAATCCAAAACAAAGCCCTGCCCTTCGAGGTTTTCATTGGCAATCCGTAAACCGCTTTACCAACCTAAGAAGTAACATTTTTAGTAGCCCGATTGCAAGCAGATTATCGAGCGATTTCCGAAACATTTGTTAACAGTGCAGCCATTTTTTCGGCCGCCAAGGATGGTTTGCTACTGGCTCCTGTCTTCACAGTACGACCTCGTGCTATCAACAGGCCCAGTGTGTTCGCCAAAGCTTTGGGGTCGGCGCAATCCACGACTTCTCCCTCGGCCCCGTAGTGGTGATGCGAGACCACCCGGCACTCTGCCGCCAACGCCTCCGCAATCGTCAATCCGTAGCTCTCGTGCATTGAGGGCGAGACAAAGATATCCGAGCGTTGCAGGAGCGCCGCTTTCTGCGCGCCAGTGACATGGCCGGTGAATTCCACGTGCACGGTCGTGACGCGTGCCGCGAGTCGACGCAGTTTCTGTTCATAAGCGCGTCCCTTCATATACGCCGGCCCGCCACAGATGAACACACGCACCTTCTTGTTGGTGGCACCGAGATAGGGAAGGGCAGCCAGCAATCGCTCGATTCCCTTCTCCGGCGACAGCCGACTGAGTGTGAGGATGACAATCTCGTCGTCGGAAACTTCAAGCTGATTGGACGTGTTCGCCATATGCGTCGCAATGTTTCCCCACGGCAACACGACGATCCTTTCCGGCGGACACCACGGGTAGCACTGTAAAATCACATCCCGCATCGGAGCAGACGGCACGACGATCCGCGCGCTGTGGCGGACGCATTGGTACTGCTTTTCAAACACCAGCTTCAACACATCCGGCATGACGCCGAACCAATTGAACCACGCCGCCGTTTCCGGGCGAATCAACCCGCGCAAATAAAACCGCGTAAAATATTCGACCACGTCCACGTGAAAGATCGTCGCAACCCGGTACCCGCGTCCACCCAGCACTGCGAAATCCGGCCCTTCGCTAATATCGTTACAAAGAACCACACATTGCTTCGGATCGCGCTTGAGGATCTCGCTGGTCGTCGCCCGCTCGAACTCCCGGCAGAACCGGGCATACTCCAGTTCCGTCATTTGTGCCAGAGGATTGGCAAGCTTCAAACCCAAGGAATTTGGACTCAGGACACTCAGAGCAAACGGTGCATGCGCGCGCCATTCACGGATTAAATAGTCCGCGACCGCCTTCCCTCCACCAAGCGGTTCCGTGTCCGGAAAGTCCGCATGGGCAGCGGCATAGAGAACTTCGAAGTTCATCAGGCATGTTTTCTCCCGTCATTCCGAGCTTGTCGAGGAATCTCTGATGTTTCGTCGGAGGGATAAATCGTAGGATTCACGGCGACAGAATCAGGGGTTTCATCTTGTTGGAACCGAAACACCGGACTACGATACTCGCCATGATAAGGAGTGCTACCAGAAATGGCCTCCTGATGGATGACAGAAATAGGCGACGTAACGCATAAGACAATTCATGAGCGTTCGAACCACGCTAAATTTCTACGGGCGCACTGAAGAAGCAGTCAAGTTCTATTGCAGGACGATTGAAGCGGAGACTCTCTTCATGATGCGGTTTCGCGACTGTCCAGACCCCTCCCAATTGAGGCCAGGAACGGAGGAGAAAATATTTCACGCAACATTCCGCGTCGGTTCCACGGAGATCATGGCGTCAGACTGCGGTTGCGAGAAGTCGCCAATCGAAACAACATTTGCAGGCTTCTCGCTGGCTCTCCGAGTTGAAACTCCGGAGAAAGCCGAACGGTTCTTCGCGGCTCTCAGCGATGGTGGTCAGATCCAAATCCCTTTGCTGAAAACATTTTTCGCGGAGCGATACGGAATAGTAGTTGATCGCTTTGGCATCTCTTGGAAGATAATGGCCGAGTCTAAAACGCAAACCTGAGATAAAGAATGAGGGTGACGTCGCCTAACAAGTCGCCGGAGCCAACCGCCGGTGGCGCTCGTAGTTCCGCTGTCACGGTTCACGTCGCGAGTCGGCGGTGGCTCACCTCTCTGCGTTAGCCGTCATGAGCGCCGAGCACGATAAGTCGCACCGAGGGAACGCCAGTCAGTTCTTCGTTGCCGGGCTACTAAAAATGTTACTTCTTAGGTTGGTAAAGCGGTTTACGGATTGCCAATGAAAACCTCGAAGGGCAGGGCAGTTCTTCGTTGCCGGAGAGCTTTGTCGTCGCGGCTATGCTGCCGTGGTTACGATGGGGAACACGCCAAACACCGACGTCTTGTGTAGCAATCGCGCGGGAACTAAATTCGTCCACATCCAGGTGAAGACATTCGTTCCCGGTTCTATGACGTGCAGCGTTGGGCGCAAGGCCGAGGTGGATTGCGGGCCCCACTTTTTTTGGGTTCTTGGAGGCATTCCTTTGCCGAGTTCCAGTGGGTCTTTCGAGTATTTCGTCATTCCGGCGTCAGATATGGCGCGCAATGTTCGTGAGTTTCACGCACGATGGCTCAGCGGTGTCGGAAAAAACGGTCGGGAGCGCCGAGACAGTGCGGTGCGCGCAGTTGGCGTAGAGTCGAAGTGTTATGCCTACTTTTGGAACGTCGCGTCATATCATGATAGATGGGATTTCATTTCACAACAACTTGATGGCTGACAAATCGCTGTAGGCAACGCGGGACGGGGCACTCAGTTCCGCTTCGCGGTTCACGTTGGTTATTCCCGCGTCCCTGAGATCTGGACGTTAGGCCTGCGGGAACTTCTTATTGAGGAAGCGGCCGTTCTTCTGGATCAATTCACCGTCGACGTACAGCTCGCCGCCTTTGCGCAGATCGCAGACCATGTCCCAATGCAGGCCGCTACGGTTCTTGTTGCCGGTCTCGGTGTAACCCGCGCCGAGCGCGAGATGGATCGTTCCGCCGATTTTTTCGTCGAATAACGTGTTCTTCGTGTAGCGCGTCACGTTGTAATTCGTCCCGATGGCGCCTTCGCCGAGGTAACAGGAGCTACCATCCATATTGATCATAGCGTGCAGGAAATCCTGCCCTTTTTCGGCCTCGGCTTTCACGACCTTCCCGCGCTCGAAGGTCAGCCGCGCGCCGTGCACTTCGCGTCCGCCGTGGACCGCCGGGAAACTGAATTTTACATGGCCTTCGACACTGTTCTCGACCGGCCCGGTGAAAACCTCGCCATCGGGGAAATTGTAATGGCCGTCGCAGTTAATCCACCTGCGACCCTTGCAGGAGTAGCGGATGTCGGTGTCCTCCGCGACGATGCGCACTTCGCGGGACTTGTTGAGAAAGTCGGTGAGGGCTTGCTGGTCCTTCGAGATGCGTTTCCAAGCCGCGATGGGATCTTTACTATCGAGATGCCCGGCTCCAAACACGAAGTCCTCGTATTCCGTGAGAGACATTTCTGCGTCCTGAGCGCTGGCGTTGCAGGGCCATTGCGTGCCGACCCATTTCAGCTTGCCGTTCGCGCTGCGGTCCATGAAAATCTTATTGAT
>Ga0206891_10326_pt2 | contig 10636 bp, 9 predicted proteins | sample Alteio_BWOrgHeat_55_FD_153246 | JGI IMG/M metagenome (GOLD analysis project Ga0206891, IMG submission 153246) | Enriched cells from forest soil in Barre Woods Harvard Forest LTER site, Petersham, Massachusetts, United States - Alteio_BWOrgHeat_Nextera7 ...
ATCCGCCAGCACTTCATCAATATTTTTTCCTTGGCAATCGACGACAGGTTGCTCTTTGGTGGACAACTTGTCTTGGGAATTTTGACATTGATCCGAGAAGGACGTCCTTGGTTGCAATCGGTTTTCTCACGACCTCATATTCAACAAGATCGTTATGGAACGACATATCGTTTTAATTTGCAGTTGCTCTATGCGAAAGGATTGCCAGCGTTACTCCTGGCTTTTTTAATTCCCCAATGGATGAATGTTCATGTTCCTGAAGGCATGGCCCTTGATCAAATACTCAACGTCCAGAATGTTCGAGTGGTTTCAGATGTAGATGGTGTGTTTCGGGAGCGGCATGGTGAAATCGATGCGAAGGCCATTTCACTCGTAGAGCAATCAACAGATCAAGGTATGGCCATGGCATTTTTGTCCGGCTCTCCAGTCGGAAATATCCCAGCAGAAAGCTGGAATAAGGACAATCCTGAAATTGGGGATGCGATCCGTCTGAAATTTAAAAACAGAAAAATGCCAGAAGGGGTTAAGATTCTCGGCGCTATGGGAGGACAAACATACAACTTAAAAAATAAAAACCATATCGAGTACTACGAGCCTTACTCTCCCTATGAAATGCATGTCGCTGCTGTTTGTATTTTGCATACCTTTTTGGCTACGGCGATGATGGATCCCCAGTTTAAAACAAAAGCAGAAGAATTATCGGAAAAATTAAATGCTTTAAACGCCCCTGATAAAGAGACTGTTTGGCTAGGGTCTCACTTGGAGGGTCTTAGAACTCCCCAGGTTTTCAAAGAAATCGTAGAAGAAATCCGAACCTTCATTCAGCCCTCACTTCAATTAAAATTTCGCGGATCTGAAGTTGAAATTCAGATTATGGATATAGATAAGCAACGTTTCGATTTCAAACCTCTAAAAAGAGGATTAGAAGAAATTATTAAAGGGCAACGAATTCTTAAAGACAGCCAAGTCTATGCAGGTAGTCATTACATTAAAATCAGTAAATTTTCTAAAGCAATTGCTGCTCAAACATTTTTTGGAAAACGAAAACGAGGAACGTTATTTATCACAGTGGGGGATGACGTCGTCGACATCCCTATGTTTAATCCAGCAGTGGCAGACTTGAGTTTTAATGTTGGCTCAGGGAGTATTATTCCCGCTGATGGATTTGATCATCTCACGACTGTCCGTACCGACAATGGAAAAGATGAGATTCATGTCCGTGGCACACAGGCTATCTTTGCCAATCTTTCCGAAGCATTCGGTAAGCCATTCCAGAATTATCGCTATTTTCAAATGCCTGATGCAGAAGGGCAATGGCATTGGGTATCTATTGATGATTGTTTAAAGATTGCGAATGCAAGCTCATTAGAGGAAATGATTCATCAACAACAACGTCAGTTGTTTTCTTTTTTAACGGGTTTTATTGCTGTTGTCAGCGGAATTGTTTTTGCAGCGTGGTTTTTGGGAAAACAGCAAATCAGTTTTAATCCAAGTTCTTTAAAACGGCTATATTTCTTTGCAGTCCCTTTCGTATCGCATTCACTTCGCAAAGCCGCTTAATCGAACAGTAAGTTCCAGCGACAAGTCACAAGTATCAGGTACCAAGTAAGGAAATATTATTAGTGTCTTCTACCACACCTGTTCCTTGGTACTTGTCACTTGTTGTTACCATGAAGACGCTTTCTCTAGAATATAAACAGGAACATTATGTCGATTAAATTTTGCTTCTTCATATTTGTCTTTCACAGCTAAATCAATTCGCAAACCGTGGATGGCCCCACCGGTATCGGAGGCATAAGCATATCCATATCCTTTTACATAAAGGCGAGATCGGAGAGGAATCACTTTCGGATCGATAGCAACCAGCCCTCGTCGAAGTTTATGCCCCAGAAAAGTAATCGTGCTAGGTACTGTTTTTTCTCCGATGTAATATCCGGTTGCGCGCATAATTAATTTTTTGGATTTAACCAGATCGTACATTTCTGCTGGCAGACCTGTTTTTTCATCGTAAAGCGTTAGGGTGTAAACAGGTTTTTTAATTGTTTTGGATTTTAAGACCTTTTCTGTGACGGGTTGACCATCATGTCTTGTAATTTCAACATCTTCGTGAATTTCGTTTTGAGTTCCTTTTTGCACCAAAACATGTCTGAGATTCGGTTTTAAGTGAGTGAGTTCGGTAATCATGGGGGTTTCTTTTGTAATTCGTTTTTCAATCACTTTATCAACGCGTGTGACTTTGATCGAAAGCTGATGACCTAACGGAGTGTCTAGCGGCGGATAACATAAATCCATAGGTTTTAAGATAATTTTTTGTTGTTGAAGAAGATCTCGTACGGTCGGTATTTTTCGTGGATGTAATGTAAGGGTTTTTCCGTCTATCGCTAGAATGACGACGGGACTATTCCAATGACGTAATCCACCAGCCAATACCAGAACAACGGAGACCACTTCGAAGACCGTGATCCACGGGTGTTTATGAATGTAGTGAAGCCAGTGAAGAAATGAATTACCCATTCCGGGAGTCTGAACAATTACTAGCGTGAAGCCGATAAAGTGCCATGGCATTGTGTGTGGTCAGAAGTGCAACTTCTTCAAGGGTTTTCTTCTGAAGGTGAGCCAAGGCCTGCGCAATCGTCCGAATTTGCAAAGGTTCGTTTCGTTGTCCCCGATGGGTTTGCGGCGGCAAATAAGGAGAATCTGTTTCGAGAATAATAGAGGATAACGGAAGTTGTTCCATAACTTGCTGAAGTCCTTTGGCTGAAGGATATGTCAAAGGACCATCGACTCCTAATACAAATCCCCGATCGATATAAAAATGCGCATCTTCAAGAGTGCCAGAGAAACAATGGATCACGCCGACGGGCTGAGAGACGTGGGCCGAAGGCAAAGACGAGAGGCGAGGGAAGAGGGGAGATAATAATTTTTGTAAATCTTCGTGAGCCTCGCGGCAATGAATCACAATGGGTTTTTGAATCTCGTGGGCTAAAGCCAGTTGTTCTTGGCAGAGGAGAAACTGTTCTTCTTTTGTATTGCGCATACGAAAATAATCGAGACCAAATTCTCCGATTGCAACTACCTTGGGATGGCGAGACAAGCTTATAAATTTTTCTTTGATCGTATTCCAGGGATAGAGATGAGCGTGGTGTGGATGAATGCCTAACGTTGCATAGACGAAGGGATATTGCTCTGCTAAAGTAATTGCGGCTTCCCAGGTCTCGGGAGATTCGGCAATTTCGATAAGCATTTGAATGCCGTTCTCCTGGGCTCGCTCAATGACCTGTTGTCGATCCGTATCGAACTGGGCGTCGTTGATGTGGCAGTGGGTGTCGATTAGCATCAGGTTCTAGTCCATAGTCGATAGTTTATAGTTTTTCTATGGACTATCCACTGCCGACTATTCACTTATTTTCTCGGGAAAAGCGGTGTGCCTTTTTGGATGGGTTGTTGGTTATTGAAGAGAGCCAATGAAGGAGACTCTAAAAATTTCTTCGCGGTGGTGACGAGATCTTTTGTTTCGCCTAATTGCATCCAGATGGTTTGTGCGGTTCCAGGCATAAAGGGCCACAAATAAAACACGATGGCTTTCAGAGAAACCACTACTTCATACAGAACAGTAGGCACTTCTTGAGGGACTGTCTTTGCCATTTTCCAAGGTGCTTTTGTTTCGATGAAACGGTTCACTCGATCAACAGCGATCAGTAGGGTGGATAAAGCGGTATGAAAAGCCAAATGGTCAAGAGACTTTCCAATCGGTTTCAAATCGTCAATTACTTGATTAAACAAATCTGATTTTTCGCCTGCGGGACTTTGTGCGTTGCAGTATTTTTCGACCATTGTGAGTGCGCGTGAGATGAGATTGCCAAGATCATTGGCCAGTGCAGCGTTATAGCCTGTCTTCATGAGATCTTTGGTGAAGTCTCCATCTTGCCCAAAAGGAAAGGCTGAAAGAAGCAAATAGCGTGTGCCATCAACGCCGTATTCTTGAATGAGCTCAGCAGGGCGAACGACATTCCCCATACTCTTCGACATCTTCTGCCCATTCACAGTAAAAAAGCCGTGGGCAAATATTTTCTTAGGCAAGGGAAGACCTGTGGCCATCAAGAGAGCTGGCCAAATGACGGCATGAAACCACAAAATATCTTTAGCCATCAGATGAAGATTGGCCGGCCACCAATGGTCGAGCTTTTCTTTGTTATTGGGATAACCAATAGCTGATAAATAGTTCGTGAGAGCATCGATCCACACGTAGGTAGTTTGTGAGCGATCCCAGGGCAAAGGAATTCCCCAATCGAGAGTGGCTCGCGAAATACTCACATCATTGATTTCTTGCTTGAGCTTTCCAATCACTTCATTTCGTCGTTCTTGGGGAAAAATCTTAAAGTGCTGGGGATGATCTTCTTGGGTAATCGCAGCGAGTAAATCTTCACGGAAATGAGAGAGGCGGAAGAAATAATTGTCTTCCGATTGTTCTTCGGGTTTGATGCGATGATCCGGACAGACGCCTCCAATTAATTCATCGTCGGTGTAGAAGCGTTCGCATTGCACACAGTACTTCCCCGAATAACTGGCTTTAAAAATAACACCCTTTTCCCAAAGTTGTTTGAGAAACGCTTGGACAGCCGTTTCATGATCCTTTGTGGTGGTGCGAATAAATCCATCGTTGGAGATATCGAGTTGTTTCCAGCTTTCCTGAAAAAGCGCGGAGATATGATCGCAGTATTCTTGAGGCTCTTTGTTGTGTGCGGCAGCGGCTTGAGCGATTTTCGTTCCATGTTCATCGGTGCCCGTCAGAAAAAAGACATCTTGGTCATTGAGTCGGTACCAACGTGCTAAGACATCACAGGCAATAGTGGTATAGGCGTGCCCGATATGCGGCACGTCATTGACGTAATAAATAGGAGTTGTAATGTAAAAGCGATTCATATTTTAGTGAGCGAGAAGTAAGCAGCAAGATGTGAGTCAGTGGTATGAATGGGATTACCTACTTGCTTACTCGCTTCTTGCTTCTCGCTGCCGTAAAGAGGCTAATTGTATCACCAAATCCTCATAGGCTAAGGTGGGTTGAACGTTCGATCGAAGTCGCGCTTGCGCTCGCAAAATTGTTTGAATGGCTTGCGGGGCTTTGGTATTCCCGGCATGCAGAGCGCGTCGAGCAGGAATAAGAAGATGGGCCAACTTTTCTTCTGCTTGTGCGCGAGTCAATTTTTGTCCAAAACAAGCCGCAGGCGTTAAGTGAGATAACTTTTCCCAAAGATGTTCAGCTTCGGTGATGGCATGAATGTCATCTTCACGATGGGCTTGCAATGCTTTTCCAGGAGAACCCAGTGCCATTTCAAGTAAGCGCGTTTGATTTTCCTCGGGGATAGTTAGTGAGGTTAAACAACGATGCATCTCCTCATCGTTGAGTGATCGACAGCGGACGGGCTGACAACGCGACTGAATCGTTCCTAAGAGACGATCTTTCGCAGAAGTTAAGAGAAAGATCGCAGTCTTTTCAGGAGGTTCTTCGAGTACTTTCAGAAGAGCGTTAGCAGCGTCCATGGTTAAGAGATGCGCATCATCGACAATGCAAACTTTCCACGGTCCTTCGAGTGGACTTTGGAAGAGACGTCGTCGTTCATTCAAGATCGTTTCGATGCGAAGGTGATGTTGCTTCTCCAGCGGTTCTTTGCGTTCAACAGCCTGTGAGGCCAAACTTAGGGCATGGACATCTGGGTGATTTCCAGCCGCGATGCGGTGACAGCTATTGCATGGGCAAGAGGGGGAGACGTGGTGAGAGGGAGACATGGCGATATTGTTCTTATGTGATTCCCCATCCTCGCGTCCCCGTGTCTTCGCGTCGCAATTCAATTGTTTCGCTACTTCCAACGCCAGTGTGCGTTTGCCAATCCCATCGAACCCGTAAAACAAAAGAGGATTGGTCGATCCTTTTTCCAACCACCGTTGGCAAAGAGAAACAGCGAGGGGTTGGCCGATGATGGAGGAGAAATGCATGCCTAGTAAGCAGCGAGCAGCGAGCGGCGAGCAGCGAAAATGAATAAATCAAACAGCTTGCTTCTCACTTCTCGCCTCTTGCTTCCCTTGTGATAAAGCGGAAAACCACCTGCTGAATCAGTTGTTGTGTCTCGGCAATCGTTTCTTGCTGATGAATAAGGCGAAATCGTTTGGGATCTTCCTCAGCTAATCGCAAAAATCCTTTTCGCACGCGTTCATGAAAATCCAACCCCGCATTTTCCAAACGATCATGACCTTTCTTTTTAGCATGCGCATTGGCCAGTCCTTTTTGAACATCAACATCGATTACGACCGTGAGGTCTGGAACGAGACCATGGCTGGCAATATTATTCAGCGTTTGAATTTGTTTCACTTCTAATCCACGACCATCGCCTTGGTAGGCCAAAGTGGAATCGGTATAGCGATCACATAGCACCACAGTTCCTTTGAGCAAAGCGGGAATAATCACATCTTCGATATGCTGTGCGCGATCGGCCTCATAAAGAAAAAGTTCTGTAAGCGGCGTTAGTTTTGAATCGGGATGAAGTAATATTTTTCGAAGCTCTTGCGAAAATGTTGTTCCACCCGGTTCTCGGGTCACGAGGATCGTGTATCCTTGGGCTTCTGCGGCTTTAGCCAATAAGGCAATATGCGTCGACTTGCCGCCGCCTTCAGGTCCTTCAAAGGTGATAAAAATGCCTCTACTCTTCATGGGTTTTTACGCACATAATTTTTGATATAGCGAAGATAATTATCGAACTGACCAAGATTTTTTTGAAGATATTCATAAACGCGTTGGCGATCAATACGAACATAGTCGTGAATTAGAAGATTCCGAAACCCGGCAATCCCTGCAAGACGATGTGTAAAGTCCGACGGCAATACTTCTTCGTCTTCAAGAATTTCAATAATCTCTTGTTTGATAGAAGGCTTTTTAAAGCCATACTCCACGATCAAAATATTTCCAATGTCTAACAAGCATTCGATTGCAAGCTGGAGATACCGCTCCGCCAATCCATAGACATGATAATCTTCTAAGAATTGGTTTCGACTTTCTTTTTGAATTTCCTTCAGAATTTTGACGTATTCTTGAAGCTTTTGGATTCGTTGTGTCAACGCTTCGCGGTCAACCATTATCGTAAAACCGCCGATGCATAGAGAGCAAGATCTTCCTGGAAATCCAAATAATTTGTTAATAGACGGAATTCATTGCGGATACGACTTTTTTGATTTCGACAATAAAGTAATTGCCCATCTCGAAGAATGCGATGTGCTAGAAGCAGTGGAGCTTCTTCTAAGAGAACAAGGTCCACATGATCTGTTTTGAGACGTTTTGTGAGCTTATCCAAGAAATGTAATTTAAATTGAAATCGCTGATGAGAAAGAACGGAGGCGTCTAGTTGGATAGCGATATCCACATCACTGAGTGGCCCAAGCTTCCCCTTTGCTTGAGAACCGAAAAGATAGGCAGATACAATCCCTTTCGATTTAAAGAGATTCCCTAATTGCCTTTGAAGGTCGTTCACTACTTTGGATTTCATAGACGGATATTATAACTGTCCCAGAAAAAGAAAAACCCCGCCGATGCTCTGGCGGGGTTTCTTCGAGAAGCGTAAAACAGATTTCTAGGCAGCCATAATGATAGCCATTGCTCCAGCATCTGCAGGAAGGTTGTATTTACCGCGGAGTCGGTCGAAAAGGCTACTTCCACCGATCGGGCCAGGATTTTGATCTGACTTCACGGGAGAATTCATTGCATCCGGGTTAAATCCAGCCATCGCGGGAGCTTTCATGAAAATATCTAAAATGGCATCTAACAAGTCTTGATTCCATATATGTCCACCTTTTTCGACGTTGCGCATAGGTTTTGCCCCCTCCTCCTCAATTTGAGTCGCTGCATAAAGGACAGCTTTGAATAAGGGATCGGATTCCGGAATTTGCATATCTCGAAGCACTTGAAGAGCGGCTTCTCCTCCGACCTTTTTCACCCAATTAAGTATATTTCGAGGAGTAACCGTTCTATCAGTTTCTCCCGTCAATAAGTGATCAAGTTCTTCCATCAGGGTAGGTAAAAGCCGACTAGCATTGTCTTTAATAGCGCTGTTAATTTGAATGGTATTTGTTTCTGGAACAAAGCGACCATCTCGATTTTCGGGAAGACCGTCTACAAATTCAATCTTAATTACCCCACCCTCGATAAGCTTTATAGCCTGCGACTGGCCATAACCCATGGCGGTTAATGCCGTTAGGATATGTTTTCCTAATGCTTCATCTGCATGAGATACATTCCTGCGAGAGATCGTAACACCCGAATCATATCGTGTGTCAATTACCATACCACTCCCGATGTTTTGAAGCGTGAGAGCATCAAACTGAGATTGAGAAAGAGTCGTGACAGCTTTTTCTACCGAGGCTACTTCTTGGTGCATGACGCCAAATGGACTTTTTGTTTCATCAGGATTGTATGCCTTTGTTACGTCTTGTACTTCTTCCGCGAGCGTATGCGCAGCCAATTTAACATTCTCACTAGCTTCTTGAGCGACTTCCGATAAATCCACATGCTGACCCAGCATACGACGAATATAAAGGGTTTCGTCTTTAATGGTATGACTCTCCTGCACGGATATTTGAGGATCACTAGGTAAAGAGAGACCAGAATTCAGAGTTAAGAGTTCAGAATTATTATTGCTTTTATGAGAATCTTCTGGTTTCTGGGCACTGGGCACTGAACTCTGTAATCTTCTTGTTAATTCTCCAAATCGTTTCATAGCTTCGGGCTGTACACGTTCATCAAAAACCATATCGTTTATTCTGCCGTCGATGAGAATCAATCCTTTGCGTTTGTAAACACCCGCTTTCTCTGCAAGCCCGTACTGCGCCACAACCCATGCCATATTGAGTCGTTGAAGAAGCTCTAATAAGGAAGTGCTCACCGCTCCATAAGGCAAGACAATTCCTTTGGGTGCGCGACTAAAGGATTTAAAAAAGTCTGCGCGGGTCCGTGCCACAATTTGCGTTACATCTTCCGGATGACGATAGGCAGGTATTGGAAGATCCGTTCCTGGAGGAAGCGTTCGCTTGGCTTCATCTGTATCAATCAATAAAGGAAGCAATGGTGGATTAGAAATTTGAATTGCCAATTCCAATCGACCCGCATCGACTAAGCGATAAAATATTGGAGCGATCAAAGGATCTTTAGCCAACCGATGAAAACGCGAGGGAAGTGCTAACACCAATCGGAGAGATGGAATTTTATCGACCGATTTAATGGCTTGAATGGCCGCCGCTTCTGTTTGAGGAACAACCACAATAATCGTGGGCATTGATGTGGGAGACACAACTTCCTGAGGAGAAATAGGGGACGTCTCATTTTTCGATATCTCTTTTTTTTCTCGGCGTGCTGACGCACCCCGATAAAACCAATAGTCCTAAAATAATTACTTTTCTCATCGATAAACCTCGTTGTGATATGCAGTCGATTTCGTATTCTAGCAGCCTTTTGTGATTGAGGCCAATGGAAGACCCATATACATGAATAGGCCCTTTAGGCCTTGTAAAATTAGCCAGGTGCCCTATACTCAAAAACACGAACTAGGTTATACTTTCGGCAGGGGAAAATGTCAGAACGACTGTATTGATCAGGAGATTAACAATGCAAAACAATAAACTCACACAAATTCTTTCAACGCTACTAAGCTCTGCGCTTTTAGCGACTTCTATGACGCCGGCGGTTACAGCAGGAATTTCACCTGCTTCCCAAATGCCGAGCTTCGTTCGTGAGCTTACACCCCCCACCGAATTGGGTTATTTAGAACGCTATTATAAAGGTAGTACCGAAAAACCAATCATCCTGATTGAAGATCTCCATGCCAATTATGGCGTACAGAAAAACATTTACAACATTTTGAAATTCCTTCAACCGAAGATTGCTCCAAACAATAGTCCTGTGATTTTAGGAATGGAAGGTGCCTGGGGGGATATCCCTATGGATCGTATTCGTAAAGTCGGTTCCAAGATGAAAGAAGCGGTTGGTGAAATTCTTTTAAAAGAAGCGGAAATTACAGGGATGCAACATTTTGCTGCAATGACAGAAGCCCCTATCCGCCTCGTTGGAATCGAAGATCAAAAAGATTACAAACTTCATCAAGCACTTTTCCGTGAGTCTTTAGAATCTCGCCTTAACCTTGCCAACAAAGTGGAACAACTTCGAACAACCATTAGCGAGAATAAAAAAGAGGCTCCTCGTCAACTCAAAAAACTCTGGGCAATCGAAACCGATTTTCAAGCTGGAAAGCTTGATTTAAATGAACTCGCCAAAAAATTAGAAGTTCCAGTCATTTCTAACTATGGAGAAGCTGAAAAAGCGCTCTACACGAAAAAAGTAGAACTGGCTCAACAAAATTCAAAAAACGCAGTTCGCTTAACAAACACAGTAAAAGCAGATCAAGATCTCGCGTTGTTGGGACGTTTATTCCGTCAGCAACTCACGTTAGAAGAAGTGCAATTCGTTGCCAAACAAATTCCAGAAATGTTAGGGGTTGTGAAAGCACTGCTTCCTAAAGAAGATCTTGAAGAATGGAAAGAAACCATTCGCACCGCCATTGATTACTACGCCATGGCATTAACCCGTGATAAACCTCTC
>Ga0206891_10341_pt1 | contig 10623 bp, 6 predicted proteins | sample Alteio_BWOrgHeat_55_FD_153246 | JGI IMG/M metagenome (GOLD analysis project Ga0206891, IMG submission 153246) | Enriched cells from forest soil in Barre Woods Harvard Forest LTER site, Petersham, Massachusetts, United States - Alteio_BWOrgHeat_Nextera7 ...
GGTGCCATGGCACGCTTTCGATAGAGAGCTCCGGATGATTGCGGAGAAAGTCGAGCGAATATGTGGGTGCGCCCGGATCAACCTGCTTCAGGGAAAAGAGCGCGGCCTGTTGAGCGGCTTTCTCCTTCTCGCCAATGCGGCGGTACAGGATGCTCAGATTGTAGTGCGCCGCAAGATCGTCTGGATCGATGGCCTGTAAAGTCTCGAACTGCTTAATAGCGTCCTGATATTCATGCTGCTGGTAATACGAAATGCCGAGCTCGCGGCGTGCGTCGCGGGACTGTGGATACTGCTCGACGACAAGTTGGAAGTCGGCGATTTCCGCATCCGGATGCGCCGTGCGGCGCTCAACAATTCCCATGTAATAGAGCGCCCGGGCATTATTCGGACTTAATTCCAAGGCCTTATCCAGGCTCGCGCGCGCCGCCGAATACTTCTCCCACTCAATGTAGGTCAAGGCAATATTGATGTGCCCATCCTCATAGTCAGGCCTCAGCTTCACGACCTGGTTGAAGGCATCCAGCGCTTCCGCATATTGCAACTGATCCAGGTACGAGATACCCAGATTATTCCAGCGCATCCAATCTGGATTATCGTTCGGCTCTGGCTTCGAGACGGGGTTATCGCCGAGATTCAGCTGGCGTGTGCGGGAGGCGAGCTCAATGACGGGATAAGCGGGGTGCTCCTCGCCGAGCACGTTATTTAGGTAGCTTTGGCGCAGGTGCCGGTAGTTAACGCGGGCGGTGGCGGTAAGCGGGCCTTTGGCGTCCTTCGGAATTTGGAAATCATAGCGGACAAGTGCAGAGCGGCCGGCCTGGATGGTGTTGTCGTAAGCCATCGAGTGAATGGTCCACACCTTGTGGTTGTCGACGAATTCCCCGGCCATGTTGACGGGGCGGTTGGTGAAGCTATGGGCGCGCTCGTCGATCATCCCGTCAGGCTTGAGGAACCCGCTATGGTAGATCTCCTTTCCGTTGGCATCGGAGACGGAGAATTCCACACGCGTCTCATAAAGATCACGCACTTCGGGCACCAGAGAATGGCCGATGTTCTTGCTCTGGATGACGACCATCATTTGCACGTTCTGGCCCGCCGCAAGTTGGAATGGAACAGAGCCCAGCGGCCCCTCGAAGGAAGGCGCGCCCTGCTTTCGAATTGCGAAGAGATCTACGTTAAGGTAGTTACCCGATTGCAAAAACGCGATGGTCTTTTTGAGTTGTTCGTCGAATCCGTAGTAGAAGGGGACGGCTGTATTGCCGGCTGGCCACCGATGAGACGCGAACCTCCCGTTTTTGGCGCCATCTTCGCGGAGCGATACAGCTTCGCGCTGCATGTGGCAGGACTGGCAAGTTGTGTAGCTGGCCTGGTAGAAGACCAGCGGGTTACGCTTCGAGAATTTGGAATTCTGCCACTCGTCATATGTTGTGAAGGCGCGAATCCACTTGTAGTCGTTCAGGCTGTCCGGCAGATTCGCTTTGTGGCAGGCTGCGCAGAACTCTGGGGAGCGGTAAAAGTCTTTCATCACAGCGCGGGAGTGGCGATCGGGATGGCGCACTATTTCCTCGTCGGGAACCTCCCCGGGAATGCGGTTTCCGGCTTCATCCGTCATCACAGCCGGAACACCCAGGACGAAGCTGCCGTTGCCAAGGGTGGAGCGAAGACTCTGTATGGCGTGGCATGTGGTACAGGTCAATCCATCCTCATCGAACTGGCGATCCACTTCGGAATCCTTCGTAAGCGCCCCGGACAGGACACCGATGGGATTGTGGCAGCTATCGCAATGGCGGGTGAACTCGATGCCGCGAGTACGGGCGAGAATGTTGACACTCGTGCGGTAGAACGGCGTACGAAAAGAATTCGAATGCAACGCTTGACGCCACTGTGAATAGGCTTGCTGGTGGCAGTGGCCGCAATATTCGGCTGAGGGGAACGCGCCCGGCTGGATGAATTGATTGCCTTCGACGCGGGCGTTTCCAGGGCTGCTTATGTCATCTTTGCCAAAGTGGAAGTTATACGTCTTTCCGACGGCATCAGCATACGCCTGACGGTCGGTACCGACATCAGTGTGTGTTGACTGCGCGGTCAGATTTCGAAGCAGAATGAAGGAACAAACCCCCAGTGCACCAAGGACCAGGGACGAACGCCAACCCATGTCTTTGAGTTTCTCACTGTTTGGACACGTTTTCTATGGCAAAGAAGAGAAGCCTGCTTGACTCCGGCTGTCAGAGCAATGGCTGTACTCTGTACGAATGACCGACGCTGCGATGAGTGCGTATCAGGATGGCTCCGTAGAAGGCTCGCTGCACCGTCCCGAGTCAGCCAATGGCATTGCTATCGTGCTTACGCACGGCGCTGGCTCCGACTCCAGATCGCCGCTTGTGATTGCAGTCGCGAATCAACTCTCTTCCGCCGGATATACGGTGCTGCGCACCGATCTCCATTTTCGGCGGGTGCGGGCCAAGGGGCCGCCGATGCCTGCAACAGCGGCAGCCGACCGGCAAGGAATAGAGCAGGCTGCCATTTCGCTCCGGCAGTCAACCGGCTTTCCTGTTGTGTTGGCCGGGCATTCGTACGGAGGACGGCAGTCTTCGATGGTCGCAGCCGAGAAGCCTGCGCTGGCTGCGGGACTGCTGCTGCTCTCCTATCCCCTGCATCCGCCTGGCAAGCCTGACCAATTGCGGATATCCCACTTCCCAAATATTCAAACGCCCTGCCTGTTCGTGCACGGCGCGAATGATCCGTTTGCGACGCTCGAGGAGCTGCGGTTACATACGGCTACCATCCCCGCTCCCGTAGAAACGATCTCCGTTTTGAAAGTGGGTCACGATTTGAATCGCGGCCGGTTGCCGTGGACCGACATTCTGGCGGCGTTTTCAAGGCTCTTGGGCGTACCCGGAAGCACGGGGTGATGGCGGCGCGAACTTAACCCAACTGGGGCGGTCCGGCTGCAAATCAGGATTCCATGTTGCCAGGCCACAGGAAACCTGCTATTCCTGTAGACAGGCCACATGACAAGAATGGCAGACGACCGGCTCGACCTATTACAGGGAACGCTCGACCTTATGGTCTTGCAGACTCTGTCAGCCATGGGCTCATTACACGGCTATGGCATTGCGCGCCGCATTGAGCAGGTCAGCGGTAATCTGCTAATTCTGAACCAGGGCACCATCTACGCGTCGCTCGTCCGTCTGCAGCAGAACGGCTGGATCGATGCCGAATGGGGCACGTCAGAAAATAATCGCAAGGCCAAGTTTTACTCACTAACGCGTAACGGGCGGAAACAACTGGCATCTCAGGCAGAGAACTGGGATCGAATGGCGACAGTGATGAACCGGCTGTTCGGTATCGCCGCAAAAGGAGCAGACCTATGACCCCCAAACGCCCGCTGTGGAAACGCTTGTTTTCTTTTTTTAGAAAGAGTTCGCTCGATCAGGATTTCTCGAGTGAGTTGGCCGCTCACATCGATCTCTTGACGGACGAGTACATCTCTGCCGGTTTGCCGCCCGCAGAAGCACGCCGCCAGGCCGGCATCAAGTTCGGGGGCGTTGAATCCGCCAGAGAATTGCATCGCGAAACGCGTAGTCTTCCCTGGATGGAAACTTTATCGCAGGATCTTCGCTATACCTTTCGCACGTTCCGCCGCGATCCGGCATTTGTTATCTTTGCAACCCTGATCATTGGCCTCGGCATCGGGGGCACCACCACTGTCTTCAACGTTATTAACGCGCTGCTGGTCCGGCCTCTGCCATTCAAAGATCCGCAGACGCTGACCTACCTCACCAACGGTTCCGGCGAAAAGGGCAGCTCCGATGCCACCTTCATGGTGGGTTACCTGCTTGACCTCCGGAAGCAAACGCATTCATTTTCTGACGTCGCCGGTTACTTTGCCTTCTACAACATCGGCGATAACAAATTGCTGGGCCAAGGCGAGCCGGAACGACTCACTGGCGTTCCTGTTTCGCAGAATTTCTTCCCTCTGCTGGGCGTGCAGCCCGAGATTGGGCGCGGTTTCTCGGACGAGGAAGCTAAATTTAACGGGCCCGGCGCCGTGATGCTGAGTCACCGGATCTGGGAGAAGCGCTTCGCCTCCGACCCCCACATTGTCGGGCAGCAGCTGCGTATTAACGACAATGTCTGCACGGTGACTGGCGTCTTACCGGCCAGCTTTGACTTCGGCGCGGTCTTCGCTCCTGGGACCCGTGTGGATCTCTTTTTCGCCTTTCCTCTCAGCGAGGATACGAACCGTTGGGGCAACACTTTGGCCTTGATCGCGAGGCTCAAGCCGAGTGTCACTGTGGAACAGGCACAAGCGGAGTTGGACATCCTGAGTCCGCAATTTCGCCGAGAGCATCCGAAATGGAACGATCTCAATTTTCGTACGACCAAACTGCAGCAGCATGTGAGCGGCCAATTGCGTCCTGCTTTGCTGATGCTGGGCTCCGCGGTCTTCGTGGTGATGTTGATCGTTTGTGCCAATCTCTCCAATCTGCTGCTTGCCCGGGGCGCCACGCGTCAGAAAGAAATGGCGATTCGGGCGGCGTTGGGAGCGGGACGACGACGCCTTATTCGCCAGATGCTGACCGAGAGCATGGCTCTTTCTTCCCTTGGCGCGATTTTCGGCCTCATCCTGGCCCTGGCCGGCACAAAGCTGCTGACTCATCTGGATGCGCTCAGCATTCCACTACTTACCGATGTGCGGATCGATGGACCGGCACTCGGTTTCACCATTCTCGTCGCTCTTGGATCCGGATTGATCTTTGGTCTCGCCCCCGCCCTACACGTGCCGCTGGCAACGGTGCATGAGTCTCTGAAGGAGAACAGCCGGGGCTCGAGCGATGGAAGAGACCACGCCTGGCTTCGGCGCGCGCTGGTTGTCTCTGAGATTGCGTTCGCTTGCGTCCTGCTGGTGGGCGCCGGTCTGCTGATCCGCAGCTTTCTGCATATTCTCGACGTCAATCTGGGCTTTGCTCCGGAACGCGCCGCCACCATCCGGATTGACCCGAGCAACGACAAATACAAGACGCAGGAACAGCGCAACGGCTACTTCAATGAGGCGTTGCGCCTGGTCAAGGAAATCCCTGGCGTTTCCGCTGCCGGACTCACAGACGTACTACCGCTCGGGACGAATCGCAGTTGGGGCGTTTGCCCCAAAAACAAGGTTTGCCAGGACAACAAGGACTACACCGATGGGTTTGTCCGAATTGTTAGCGACGGGTACTTCGGGGCGATGGGTGTCCCGATTCGCGAGGGCCGCGACTTTACGCCGAACGATATAAAAGGATCCGAACCTGTCCTGATCATCAACGAACATATGGCGCGCGACGTCCTGCCGGGCCAAGACGCCGTCGGTAAATATATCTTCGTCGACGATCCCAAGATTGCCCGCCGCATCGTCGGCGTGGTGGGCGACGTCCGCCATCTGGCCCTTGAAAAGGACGGAGGAGACGAGTTCTACGTTCCTATGCGGCAAACTCAGGACTTCGGGTCGGTTGGACTTGTCGTTCGGACGGATCTGCCGCCAAAGTCGCTCGCCGCCGACGTGCGCAAGGCTTTGTTACCGATTGAGCCGAACCTGGCCACCAACGAATTCCGAACCCTGCAGCAGATCGTTGACAAGGCTACATCGCCGCGCCGTTTTGTAGTGATACTGCTCGCGGGTTTCGCCGCGTTCGCGCTGATCCTGGCCTCGCTCGGCATTTACGCGCTGATCTCGTACTCGGTCAGCCAGAGGACCCAGGAGATTGGTATACGCATGGCCCTGGGAGCGTCGGCAGGCGATCTGCAGAAGCAGATTCTGCTCCAGACCCTGGGCCTCACTTTCATCGGCTTGGCTATCGGTTTCACGGTTTCCTGGATCGGAGCCCGTTACATAACTTCGTTGCTGTTCGGCGTCAAGGCGGGCGACCCGATTACGTTCATTGCAATGGTTGCGATTCTGATATTGGTAGCGGCTGTGGCCGGTTTCCTGCCCGCCCTCCGTGCCTCGCGCATTGAGCCGATGCAGGCGTTGAGGACGGCGTAACTGGCTGCAGGATCGCCTTGGGTGGCCACGCCGTGATCACAGCCATGGATTGACTACCGGGACACCTGTCGACTCTGCGTCGATCGTGCGACTGGTCGACTAGGTTTTTCCCCGGTGCCGCGCCTGCGTCACGACCCACAACCTCTCCGGGGCCACGAAGAACACCCGTACCGCCACTGCCGCTGCCGCAAGCATCACCACCACGGCCCGTGCGGGGGCCGTGATCTTCTTCAGTAGAAATCCCTCCGGCAGCATTGTGTCCATCGCTGCCGTCAGGTAAAACGCGATCTGAGCGCCCACCATGAGCCACCACAGCGGCCATGGCAGTCCAAAGCTCACGATCAGCAGCAGTAGAAAGAGCCAAGGCAGCGCCAGCCTCCCGATCTTGTAAGAGACAAAGTGAAATAACAGCGGATTCTTCTTCGGGCTCAGCAACTCCGGATATATCTGCATGATCTGGTACACGCCGGCCTGCGTCCGCACTTTGCGGGTGAACTCGCTCTTCATCGTGAACGGATACTCAAGCGCCCGCGCCGTTTCATCGACAATCACCCGGTAGCCTTGAAAATAAGCCTTCAAAGGCAGGAACATGTCATCGAGCAGGGTCGAGGGAGACATGGGCTTTGCGAGCACCCTGCGCATGCCGTAGAAAGGTCCCGTCGCGCCGAATGTGGAGCCCAACCGGCCCAGACACTTGCGAATTTCGCGTTCATAGCGCCAATAGAGCGACGTGTTCGATTCCTCGGAATCCACACCCTTGCGCATCGGGAGATCGCCGCTGACGACGCCAATGGTTGGATCGGCAAAGCAGGCGACAAGTTCGCGAATGCTTGAACGCTCCAGCGTCTGGCGGACGTCGGTGATGATCAGAATCTCTCCAGTGCAGAGAGTCAATCCATGGTTGAGCGCCGCTGGTTTTCCGCCGCGAGGTAGTTCTACTACCTGGATTCCACGGTCCACGAACTGCCGCGCAATATCCACCGTTCGATCCGTAGACCCATCGGAAAGCACGAAGACTTGCATTAACTCTCGCGGATAATCCACCGACACTACCGATTCCAGTTTTTCGGCAAGGAATTTCTCGCCGTTATAGGCGCAAATCAGCATCGAAACGGTCTTCAGCTCATAACGCTTATCCGGGCCGCGTCCTTTTGTGCGCGACAGACGCATCAACAGAAGTGGATATCCCACAATGATGTAGATGATGGCTGCCACCAGGAACAAGGTGGCGAGAACGCAGAAGAGTGCCATTCAGGGCTTGGTGACACCATGTTAGCCCACGGTAAGCGGATGCCCGTCCAGCACTCGCTTGCAAATTTCCGCGATCCGCTGCACCCGGGCTTCCGGTGAAAACTGTGCTGCAGCGCGGTGTCGGGCCGATGCGGCAAGTCGTTTCGCCAATTCCTGATCGGTCAACAGCTTCTTGATCGCGCCTGCCATCGCCTGAGGTTGCGCGGGCGACACCAGGAGCGCCTGCTCACCATCGGTCACCGCATCCGGGACGCCCCCCACCGCCGTTGCGACAATCGGCGAACCCGCGGCCATCGCCTCCAGCAGCACATTCGGCGAGCCCTCGGAATGCGACGGCAGCACGAAAACATCGGCAATGGCGAAGTAAGGCGCTGCATCGCGAATGTGTCCTGCCATCGTTAACGAAACTCCCCTGCTGCGCGCGAGAGTCGTTAAGGCCTCACGCTCCGGCCCAGCGCCTACTAACAGCAGCTGCGCAGGTGCGTCCTTCAACAAGGCCAGCGCTTCAATTAAGTCGGAATGCGCCTTCTCTTTCGACAGCCGCCCGACAGCGAGAACTACTTTTCTCCCGGACCGCTCTGTCCCTTTTGCAGCCGTTGTGCGCGGCTCGACAGAGGCAGCGAGCTGGGCGCGAATCGCTGCAATTTTCTCCGGGTCAACATTCGATGCCCAGTCCGTACGGATGGAGTTAGCCACGATGCTAATTCGATCGGCGGGCACGCCTGCCGCTATCAACTCTCTGACGAAGGCCGGCGTTACTGTGATCACCGCGCCTGCTTTTCTCAACGAAAACCGGTCGAGCCGGTTGTAGAACTCCTGCGTTCTTGTTGGCTTGGTGTAGCCGTGGTGGTAAGCGACCCAGGGGACACGCGGCGACAATCCCGATAACGCAACCCAGAAGTGCGATTTGACGCCGTGCGTCTGCACCAGATCCGGTTTGACCCGGTCCGCCAGTTGCCGCAATGGGCCAATGACGCTGGAATAGGCGTTTCGCTGCATAAGGATCTCGCAGGGTATCCCGTTCGCTCTTACGGCATCGAGGAAATCGTCGCTGGCCGGTTGTCCGGGTCGCCTAAACGTTGCAAGCGTCACTTCGACCGGACCCAACGGCGGGTCGAGCGATCTTCCGGCCACGCAGAACTCAAGCCAGTTCTTGGCCGGCCCTGTGATCGAATTCGCTTCCATCAAGGCGAGAATGCGCATCAGTGTTTCGTTCTCAATGCCACAATCAAAGCAATACCGCACCACAACCGACAGCAGCAATCACACCACAGTAATGCGGATTCTTTACTTCTCTTCCCGCGAGTGCTGGCCCTTGAACACGGGCGCACGCCTCCGCGATTACCATTTAGCTCACCAACTAGCTCAGCACGCCGAGGTGAGCTACCTGGGCCTGCGCATGCACAACGACCCACCGGCCGAGCCAATTCCGGCTTCGTCCGGCATCCGGTCGCAGCAGGTCATCGACAAAGATCCATCCTTTTCGCCGGGCAAACTGATCCGCGGCTTTCTCGGACCTGTACCCGTTACGCTGCTTAATTGCATCACCCCAGTCGCGACGGCGGCGCTTCATCGCATCCTTAAATCCTCTGCGTTCGATTCCGTTCAGCTCGAAGGTGTTCACCTGCTGCCGTATGTGAAGACCATTCGTGAACTTAGTCCTAAGACCTCTATCGTCTGCGACTGGCACAATGTTGAATCGGAGATCATGCGGCGCTATGCTGCCACCTCTGGCAGTCTTCCGCGCCGGTTGTATGCTTCCCGCACGGCGGGTCTGATCGAAGACATGGAACTGCGCCTGCTGCGTGAATGCGATGCCCACTCGGTGGCGAGCGGCCGCGAACGTGAACGCTTGCTGAGGCGCGAACCGAAAGCCGATATCACGACTGTCGGCAATGGAGTCGACGTTGCGTTTCACACTGACGAGGCTATTGCCGCTGCCTCACAGGCCGCCAGTCCCGGCGCTGGCAACCTGCTGTTTGTCGGTTCGATGGATTACCACGCGAACGTCGACGGCGCCGTCGAATTTGCGAACCACGTGTGGCCCGTTCTGCAAGCGCAGCCTGCTTTCGCCGGGCGCAAGTTTGTGATTGTCGGCCGGAAGCCTACGCCGGAAGTGGTGGCGCTTGGCCGACTCCCAGGCGTTGCCGTGACTGGTACCGTGCCCGATGTGCGAGCCTACTATCGCGATGCGCTGGCCGTGGTGGTATTGCTGCGGGTTGGCAGCGGCACACGGCTAAAGATTCTGGAGGCCCTGGCAAGTGGCGTGCCAGTGGTCTCGACGCGTCTCGGTGCCGAAGGAATTGATGTAACGCCAGGGGAGGATATTCTCTTCGCCGAAACGCCGGACGAGTTCTCTGCGGCTCTTACGTCACTAGTTGATAACGGTGACCTTCGACGGCGATTGATCGCTGGAGCGAGGCGACTGGTGAGCGCCGAATACGACTGGCCGATTCTGGGGAAGCGGCTGCTTGAGGTGCATCAGCGCGCGGCGGCGCGGATAAGCTCCTAGCGGCGACCAGAACCACGGCATCGCGCATTTCAGGCAGCCCTCTCCGCGATCGGCAATGCAATGGGAACTGCCGCAGACATTCCGGCGTCGAGGAACCCACAGCGACGGTGTCGGCATGACCACTATATGACGGAACGAACTCCAGAAGGTGCGTCTTTCTTCAAAAACAAAGCCAGTTTCCCTGTAAGCTATTGAATATAAATGGCGATGTGGCGTTAGTTTGATTGCGCAGTGGGAGCAAAGCCGGTTTTCTACGGAACGAACTCTGCCAACGCGGCGAGCACCGAGCGGCAAATTACGGAACGAACTGCCGCGGTGAGACACGCTATTACGGCCTCACTCTTCGTGAAGCACTTTCATCGGATCCACGCGGGCAGCGCTGCGGGCTGGGCCGACACACGCCATCACAGCCACAACACCAAGCACGAGGCCTACCAGCGCAATCGTAGCGGGATCCGACGCCTTCACATCGAACAACAAATTCTCCATGAGACGTGTCATCGCCAGGGCCATCGCCACTCCAACCATCAACCCGACACCCGCAAGCTTGCCTCCCTGGCGGAGCACCATCGCGGTGACGCGCTGCCGATCCGCGCCAAGCGCCATCCGGAGGCCAATCTCGCGACGCCGCTGCGAGACCGAGTATGCCAGAACGCCATAAATACCCAGCGCCGCAAGAAATGCCGCGAGTCCGGCGAAGATGCTCAGCACTGACATCTGTTGCCGCTGGCTACGTACTTCGTGCTCCATCATTTCGTCGATGGTCCGCACATGCATCACGGGAACGCTTGCGTCGACCTCACGAAACACCTCTCTGACTGCGCTTGCCACCTGACTG
>Ga0206891_10343_pt1 | contig 10534 bp, 9 predicted proteins | sample Alteio_BWOrgHeat_55_FD_153246 | JGI IMG/M metagenome (GOLD analysis project Ga0206891, IMG submission 153246) | Enriched cells from forest soil in Barre Woods Harvard Forest LTER site, Petersham, Massachusetts, United States - Alteio_BWOrgHeat_Nextera7 ...
AATTGTTGATGGATTGATTTGGTTGACTATAAAATATTCTTTTACTTTACACAGGTTATTTTAATAGGGGTATTAAATAGCTATAACGAGCCATCTGTATTTATACAGGTGGCTTTATTTTTGGCAAAAAATATGCATATTTTGGCGACCAATTAAAATAACGACTATGTTTTTTAACCTTTTTAAAAAGGAGATCAAAATTTCTTATGGCATTACGGTATGTACTGAAGCAGCTGAATTAAAAAGTTTATTGGAAACCCTTATTCCACTTATCGATCAGGATGATGAAATTATAGTATTGCAGGATATTACAGTTAAAGATCTTTTAGTTTCCGAATTACTAAGCAACTATAAAAAAAGCGTCATTGTTAAAGAAGCCTTTCTAAATAAAGATTTTGCATCCTTTAAAAATACTTTTTTATCTATGGCGAAAGGAGACTACCTGTTTCAAATTGACGCAGATGAAATTCCTAAAGCAACACTTATAAAGAATTTAAAAAGTATAATTTTAAAACAAAGACGCTACGATTGCTTTCGTGTTCCACGGATAAATATTGTTAAGGGATATACAGATGAGCATGTAAAAAAATGGAACTGGAATATAAATGATAAAAACCATATTAACTTTCCCGATTATCAGCCAAGAATTATTAAACTAAATGGTTTAATAAAATGGAAAAACAAACTCCATGAAGACCTTACCGGTTTTAAAAAAAGGTTTGATCTGCCGGCCGATGAAGATTTTTGCCTTATCCACATAAAGGATATAGAAAGGCAACAAAGGCAAGTTGATTTTTATGAAAAAATAACCGATAAAAATTAATATCAACTCACCCCTTTAAGCAGCTTTGATATATTCTTTCGCTATCAATACAAAAAGCTGGTCGTTATCTATACTCTCGTCAAAACATTCTATCAGTAATTGTTCAATTTCTTTGTTTTTAAGCTGAGCCGCAACGGTTTTTAACAGGCGATAGGTTGTAATATTAATATGCTCCAGCATTTGCATATACTGAATGATATCCATATCGTTTAAAATGGCGATATCATGTTTTTCATCAAGGCAGAACTCGTCCTTTATAATAGCCTTAATAGGGTTGCAGTTCTTATCTGATGGTTTTTCACCTATAATTCTATAGATCTCATCCATTCTTGCTATCTGTTTCTTTACATCGGTTCCAAATTCCTGCATACCCAGCTGCAGGTTTTTAAATGAAGCCATATTGCTTAAGTGCTCCATTTGTTTGTCGAGGTAGCATTTGGCAAAATATATGCGGTTTAGGTTATGGATAAACACTTTTTTTAATAAAACAGTGGTTAGGTGTTGGGTATTATTTTCCATGGCGATTTAGTATTTTAGAGTTACACAAATATTTTAGGTAATCTAACACGCTTACAGGCAAATATGTTTGTTGTTGTGGAAAATTTGAGCAATAAGTTTACTTGTGGCTTTATAAGCATATTGCGCACAATGCCGAATCGCTTTGTAAGAAAGAATGTGTTAAACAGTTTCCCCGAACTCCCTGAACAACAGATCGAGCACCTGCTGTGTATTATCAGGATAGTTTACCTTAACCGGCTGGCCATTGTTTAGCCAATCCTGAATTTTTTCATCATGCTTTGGTTTCAGGCTTTTAATAACAGGCACGCCCATGGCCTTTAGGGCGGCGGCATTCAATTGCTGCTCATACTGGTTCTTCATAGGTATAACCAATAGCTTTTTTTTCATGAACAAGGCTTCGGCAGGGGTTTCAAAACCGCCGCCGCTAAGTACACCCGCGCTTTGCGCCATGCTTTTTATAAAGGCTTTATTATCAATGGGCTGTATAGAAACATTTTTATGCTTGAATACCTTTTTGTTATGTTTCGAAAAAACATCCCATTCCACATCTTTAAATTCTGATAGCCGTTTGATGAGCCTTTTATCATCATAGGCCGGCAAATAAACGGTATAGTGGCCCTTATTGGTAATTTCCTGTTCACGTACCTGTTGGCGTATTACCGGGGTAAATATATTTTTATCGAACGCTTTAAAATGGAAGCCATATTGCGCGGTAACCGGGGCGTAGTTTTTAAGGATGAGCCTGCCTATCATATCGGTATCTTCGGGTTTTGGCGCGTTCTCATGCAGTACAGCCGCCTGGTGGCTCAAACCAATACAGGGTTTGTTGTTGATATAACAGGCCCATGCCGATACCGGCTCAAAATCATTGATCACCAGGTCGTATTTATCAATAGGCAGGGTATTAATTTCTTTAATGAATTTGCGTAAACGCGACCGTAAAAATGATTTCCATAGGTCAACCCCGCCTGCTTTGCCAAATACAAAACCAAAACCATGCAACTTATATTTTATAGCGAATGGCAGGTTCAGGTCGCCTTGCGTACCGCTTACCAGTACATCAACATCGCCCATTTTTTTAAGCAACGGAACAATATCCATCGAACGGCTTAAATGCCCGTTCCCGGTGCCTTGTATGGCGTATAATATCTTCATGTATTAGTGAAAAGGATTTGAAACAAATGGGTATAAATAAATAAAGAGAGCTAAAAATGCCCTCTTTACTATTAACTGATCTTATTAGTCAATGAAAAAAGAACGATTAGTTTAACACATCAAATGAATAATGATACAAAAGTAAGAGCCCCATGTTAATACTAAATTAACTTTATGTTAGTTGTGGTTACATTTACCTAACCTGTTTTTTTATGGAAATATAGTACTTTTAGAGAACCGGGTTCATAACGTTGTTATGAAGTAAATTATAGGTAATTGATGGCCATAACCAAACCACAAAATTTAGACTGGATAAACAGCTTAAGGCTCATTGCCTTAATAGCGGTAATTGTATTGCATACCGCCGCCATCCCTTTAGAACAATATGGTAAAATACCGCTTACTGACTGGCTAACTGCCGACTTTTATAACGCGCTGGTACGTTTTGCGGTACCGGTATTTGTAATGATAACCGGTGCGCTGCTGCTGCACCGCGAATATGAGTTGGGCGATTTTCTGAAAAAGCGTTTGGGGAGGGTAATACCCCCTTTTTTATTCTGGAGCCTGGTATATGTTGCTTACTCCTGGTATAATGGTGACTTGATCTTTAAGGACAATACCTGGACAAGCGTTAAACAGGTATTGCACCAGTTAAAATATGGCAGCTCGTACCATTTATGGTATGTATATATGCTGATAGGGCTCTATTTCTTTATACCCGTAATAAGCAAATTTGTACGTAATGCTACTAAAAAGGAAACCGAATATTTTTTAGTGATGTGGTTAGTTGTTATGCTCATTGCCCAGCCTTATTTATCAAGGTTTGACCCGCAGGTCGATCTGCATTATTTTGCCGATTACGGAGGCTATTTAGTATTGGGGCACTATCTTACTTTCCATATTGATTATAGCAAATACCTGGTTACCCATATGTTTTTTTTATTCCTGTTTGTTTTAATTATCATAATTACGGGTACGTACCTGCTTTATAAAAATAATACCAACCAAACGTTATTGTATGAGCCTGTTAATCCTGCAATTGTATTGCTGTCGGTAAGTGTATTTTTAATGGCCCGTTTCAGCAAGCTGCGTATGCCGATATTTCTTATAAAGATCAGGGATTTTGCCTGTCGGTATAATTTCGGTATTTATTTAAGCCACGCGCTTTTTTTGTATTTGTTGGATGATCTCGGCATAAGCTATAAACTTTGTGCACCTATAGTAAGCATTCCTGTAACGGCATTGGCAGCTTTTATTCTGTCGTTATTATTGGTTTGGATATTGGATAAGATACCCTTTGTAGGGAAATGGATAGCGGGGTAGAGGGTTATATGCTATTCCATGAAAATGTTTGAGTTAAAAAAGTTATTAAAATAATTACGTTTTTATATTGTTTAATAATACGTATCTTTGATTAAAAGACACGTGTTATGACAACAAAGCTAACATTAACGGTGGAGGAAAGCACTATTAAAAAAGCTAAATCTTACGCTAAACATACGGGGAGAAGTTTATCAGAATTAATAGAAAATTACCTTGAAACACTCACGGAAGAGAAAGATGATAAACACCAGATATCTCCAAAATTAAAAAAAATAATAGGATCTGTTAAGCTTCCGGCTGATTTTGATGAAAGGAAGGAATTAAATGCTTATTTTGAAAACAAGCATTTATGAAGATCGTATTTGTTGATACCAACATCCTTGTCGATCTTCTTGCAGAAAGGCCTCCGTTCAGTAAGTTTGCAATTGAACTATTTGACTTGGCCGAAAAAAATAAGGTTAAGTTATTCACGTCATCACATTCGTATGCCACTACCCATTATTTATTAAAAAGATATATGGGAGAGGCCGATTTGCGAAAGATTTTATTTTCTTTATTGGATTTTATAGACCTTATTCCAATTGACCTGTCTATTATTAAAAAGAGCCTTTTGTCTACACATAAAGATTTTGAAGATGCGATCCAGATATTTGCTGCAAATTCTATTAATAATCTTGACTATATAGTAACCAGGAATTTAAAAGATTTCAAAAATGCAGGAGTTACTGTGCTTCCACCTGATGAATTACTGAATTATCTATAGCTCGAATTAATTTATATATTATGAAGAAATTGCTGTTGCTATTTCCCCTGTTAATTGCTTCCTTAACAACTTTTTCGCAGTCAACAATAACCAAATATTTGTCCGGCACGGATAAAGATCATACCGTACAATGGGATTTTTTCTGTACGGGCGGCAGGCAAAGCGGCAAATGGACAAAAATTGCCGTCCCCTCAAACTGGGAACTGCAAGGTTTTGGCACCTACAATTATGGGCACGACAAGGTAAAGGCTAATGAGCAGGGTCTTTATAAACATGAATTTCTTGCGGAAAGCTGGCAAGGCAAAAAAGTATTTATCGTATTTGAAGGATCTATGACCGATACCAAAGTATTGATAAATGGCAAACTGGCCGGCCCTGTACACCAGGGCAGCTTTTATCGCTTTAAATATGATATAACCAGCCTGCTTAAACCGAATGCCCAAAACCTGCTGGAGGTGACAGTCGACAAAACATCAGCAAATGCTTCTGTAAATGACGCGGAACGTAAAAACAGCGATTTCTGGTTATTTGGGGGTATATATCGCCCTGTTTATTTAGAAATTGTTCCCGAAACTTTTATCGACAGGGTAGCTATAAATGCAAAAGCCGATGGTTCTTTTCAATTGGATGCCTATCTGCAAAATCTTCGCGGTGGTGAAACAATAGAGGCACAGGTTCAAAAGCTAAACGGTGAAAACGTGGGCAAGCCTTTTTCGGTCACTGCCAATACTATGCAGGATCATTTGGAGCTAAAAAGCAGTTTTAACAAGCCTTTATTATGGAGTTCTGAGTTCCCCAATTTATACCGGGTAGTTGTTGCTATAAAAAACAAACAGGGTGTCATTCATCGCGTAAACCAAAAATTTGGTTTCCGTACGGTTGAGCTACGCCTCCATGACGGGTTTTATGTAAACGGCGCCAAAATAATACTGAAAGGTTGTAACCGCCACAGTTTCTGGCCCGAAACCGGGCGTACGTTAAGTCACCCGGTTCATTTGCTGGATGTAAAACTGATGAAAGAAATGAATATGAACGCGGTGCGCATGTCGCATTACCCTCCCGACCAGGATTTTTTAAATGTTTGCGATTCGCTGGGCTTGTATGTGCTGGATGAGCTAACCGGGTGGGAAGCGAAATACGATACCCTGGTTGGCCATAAACTGGTTAAAGAAATGGTGGTGCGCGACGTAAATCACCCGTCAATTATATTTTGGGATAACGGTAACGAGGGCGGCTGGAACACGTTACTGGATAATGATTATGCTTTATATGACCCACAAAACCGCACGGTAATACATCCCTGGGAAAGGTTTAATGGCACCAATACCAAACATTATCCTGATTATAGCTATATCGTAAAATCAGTAGCGACCGAGCAGGATGTTTTCTTCCCTACGGAGTTTATGCATGGCCTGTACGATGGCGGTGCAGGAGCAGGGCTGGATGATTTCTGGAGCCTGATGTTGAAACACCCGCATGACGCAGGCGGTTTTATATGGGCATTTTTGGATGAGGCAGTGATCCGCACCGATAAGGATAATACCTACGATACCGATGGCAACCATGCCCCCGACGGTATCGTTGGCCCGCACCGGGAAAAAGAAGCGAGTTTTTATACGATAAAAGAAATTTGGTCGCCGGTATACATCAACCCGCATCCAATTGATAAAACCTTTGATGGTAAAGTAGAGATAGAGAACAGGTACGCTTTTACCAAATTAAGCCAGTGCACTTTTAAATGGCAGTTGGTAAAACTTCCATCAGCACAAAATAAAAGCACAAAGGCTATTGTAATGGCGGCCGGCGCTCCGTTACCACCTGATCTTGCCCCCGGCGAAAAAGGTATGCTGAATTTAAACTTACCGAAAACCTGGGCAACAAGCGACGCGCTTTATTTAACCGCTTATGGGCCGCATAATGAAGAATTATTTACGTGGAGCTGGGCCATAAAAGCGCCTGCTGAAATTAAAAAGACTCCTGTAGCGTTGCCAAATTCAGGTATTGAAAGCAGCACTGCCGGCAATGAGCTTATCATTAAAAACAATGGGGTAGCTTATTATTTTGATAAAACCACCGGGTACATTGAAAAAGTAGTGAAGGGTAAAACAACGATTTCCCTATCCGGTGGACCGGTTTTGGCGGGAGTAAATACAACATTAAAAGATTTTACAAATAAAGCGGTTGATGGCAAATATGTTATTGAGGCTAATTATGGCGGTGCCGCAACCTTAAATATAAAATGGATTTTCACTGCTAACCACCCGGTTAAACTAGAATATACCTATACCCAAACCGGCGACGCTGATTATATGGGCATTACCTTTAATTACCCGGAAGAAAAAATTACAGGTATGAAATGGCTGGGCCGCGGCCCGTACCGCGTTTGGAAAAACAGGCTGCGCGGGCAGCAGTTTGGCGTGTGGTATAAGGCGTATAATAATACCATTACCGGCGAAACATGGGGATACCCCGAATTTAAAGGCTACCATGCCGAAGTTAACTGGGTAGTGATCGAAAATAAAGAATCGCCGTTTACGGTGTATACCGATGATAAAAATATGTACTTCCAAATGCTTCGCCCGGCAAGAGAAAAAGACGCGTTGAAGGAAAATAATGTAGAACCACCTTTCCCCGAAGGTAGCATAGGGTTTTTAAACGGGATAAGCGCCATAGGCACTAAGTTTCAACCTGCAAAAGTGATGGGGCCGCAAAGCCAAAAAAATCATAATAACGGCCAACCTGTAACAGGTACCCTTTGGTTTGAATTTTAAGGATATTATTTTTTGTAATAAAAATAAATTACCTTGCTCTAAGTATAAAATATAATAACAATGGCTGTTGAGCAGGATAAATACATATTAAAAGTTGAAGGCCTTCACGTTAATTACGGCAATGTTGTTGCCGTCAATAATGTGGGGTTCAACGTGCTCGAAGGAGAAATTTTTGGTTTGCTGGGCCCCAACGGCGCGGGCAAAACAAGCACCCTGAGCGCTATTGAGGGCTTAATAAAATTTAAAGAGGGTACCATTATAGTAAACGGACAAAGTGTAAGCGAAAAGCCTTTGCACGCGCGGGCCTCAATGGGTGTGCAATTGCAATCAACCAGTTTTCAGCCCGAATTGAATGTGGTGCAAATTCTGCAATTGTTTTCGGGTATCTACGGCGTACCGATGAGTAAGGATAAAATAAAAGATACCCTTAAAGATATCGGCCTGGAAGATGCGTCCGCTAAAAAATTCAGCCAGCTTTCGGGCGGGCAGCAGCAACGGGTTTCGTTGGTTATAGCAACCATACACAACCCCAGATTGGTGTTGCTTGATGAACCCACAACCGGGCTCGACCCGCAGGCGCGCCGCCAGCTTTGGGGGCGCATTGAGGCCATACGTGAACGGGGCCACGCGGTGTTATTAACCACGCACTCCATGGAAGAAGCAGAATCTGTTTGCGACCGTATAGCTATTATCGATCATGGCCGTGTAATTGCTGTTGATACCCCGCAAGCGCTTATAGACAAACACCGCGACGACCCGGAAGTAATAGCCGTTTCGCGCCGCGGGAAAATAACTTTAGAAGATGTATTTATTGGCTTAACCGGCAGCGCGGTACGCGCCTGATCTCAAAAAAAATGGAAGAAACGATCATACCCAAAACATCAACCGTATTATTTACCCTGTTCAGGGCTGATTTGGCTACGCTGATAAGCAACCGCCGCTCGGGCATCATCACGCTTTTTGTGCCGCTTATTATTTTGATTTCATGGAAAGGAATGGTGCCTAAGGTTGGCGGCCCGTTCGTACTTTCAACAGCTATTACCATAGGTTTAATGGCTATCGGCTTAATGGGTTATTCCATCAGCATATCACGCGACAGGGACAAGGGTATTTTTCAGCGGTTGCGTGTTGCACCTGTGCCTACCTGGGCCATTATGGTAAGCCGTATAAGTATACAGTTAATGATGATCATGATATTGACGCTTGCCGTATTTGTAGTAGGTTTTGAGAATGATAAGATATTACTTTCATGGCAGGGCTATGCGGTTACGTTCTTTGTTGCCTTTTTGGGCGGCGCGGTGTATTTAAGCGTTGGCCAGTTAATAGTAGGGTTGATTAAAAACCCGGAAACAGTAAACGCTGTTACCCGGTTAGTATATTTTTTATTTATAATGGTGGGGATGTTTGGCGAACTGGGCGTGTTGGGCCTGAAACTAAAGGATATTGTACATTGGTCGCCTTATGGTTCTGTAAAACTCATGCTGGCAGCCAGCATGGAGCCTGCCAAATGGAATAACGATACTACCATGGCTGTTTTGGCAACACTGGCCTATATTGTAGTATTTGCCGGTATAGGCATTAAAAATTTTAAGTGGAGCAGTAAATAGGGCATTATTTCAGAGCGTTGTCAGTCTGAGCCCCGTCGAAGACTATGTGCGAGGGCCTTTACGCTCATGCTTCGACGGAGCTCAGCATGACACCCACCCACGACACACACCCACCTAATTCCCAAATGGCGGCAAACCCTTTAACTGCCGGTATAAAGGATAATCAGTAAACGGTTTAGCCGATTCATGGAAATTTTTACAGTAGTAAACCTGCAAATGCTCTTCCACTATTCCGCCGCGGATAACCGGGATATCGGCCAGTTTGGTTACACTGTCAAAAAACGGGTTAACATCTTCATCAACCGTATCCTGGTGATCTTCGCCAATTATGATGGCATCTTTACCTACGAGTGTATTCGGATCAACCAAAAAAGCCATATTGCGCGCGTCGGGGTTAAAGCAAATGATGTCTTTTTTACCTTTCAGCGCCCAATCTACTTTACCGGTGAGCCACCAGCGGGTGCTGCCAGCAAAAATATTTTTGTTGGCTATCCAGCCTTCTTTTTCAAAGCGGGTCATAATATCATCAAAGTCAACACCCTGTATGGTTGGGTCTACTGTACCGCCGCCCAAACTCACTACCCACTTAGGGCCGTATGATTGCCAAAAGCCGGTAACCATGTGCAGCCCCAGCACACTTATGGTGATGATTGTAAAATAAATAGAAAAGTTGAGCCACCTGCGGGTAAGACGTTTTGCTTTACCATCGGTTGCACTTAGCTTTTTATCAACAACAAAACCCAGCGGCATAAAAAGCATCATGTAACCGGGCGCCTGCCAGTGGAAATGATATTGCAGGTCGGCCCAAAGCGTAATGATGGTAAAAAACACAATTGGTAATACCGACATCCAAAAAATAAAGCCATAAGTGGCCTGCAGGCGCAATTTATAAGTTACCCAAAGCTGCTTTACAGTAGGGAACCATATCCAGGGCAATAGCCATACCGCCTGGCCCAATATGCTTCTTAAAAACCAGTCGATATGTAAATGCAGGCCCTCGTTACTTGTTCCGGCCCTTGAGCCCTGGAAAACAAATGATGCCCAGTTGTTTTTATAGTTCCACCATAACACCGGGAATGCCATGAGTATGGTGATGAGCACAGCCAGGTAGGGGCCGGGATGTTTTAACCAATGCCGCTGACTTTTATTGGTGCTTACAAACATAAATACCCCGGCAAATAAAAACAGCACATGGTACTTGCTTAACGTTGCCAGCCCCATGCAAATGCCAATTATTATCCAAAGCATATATATTTTACGGCTATCGGTTGCCGGGTTAAGCGGTTTTTCTTCGCCAATACCTATTACCTTCATGATGTACCAGGTACTCAGCATCCAGAAAAACATCAGTGGCGCGTCGGGCTGGTACCAGCAGGCAATGGCCACGGTAAATACCGCGCTTAAATTCATTACCGTTACCGCCCAAAAACCGGCTTTGGCGTTGAATAATTTCCGGGTGGTTAAAAATAGCAGCCAGCTTGTGCCCGCAAATAATAAAACGGTGGGGAACCGCAAACCTAAATTATTTAACCCCAATAGTTTTATACTTAACCCGCCCAGCCAGAAAAACAAG
>Ga0206891_10344_pt1 | contig 10472 bp, 1 predicted proteins | sample Alteio_BWOrgHeat_55_FD_153246 | JGI IMG/M metagenome (GOLD analysis project Ga0206891, IMG submission 153246) | Enriched cells from forest soil in Barre Woods Harvard Forest LTER site, Petersham, Massachusetts, United States - Alteio_BWOrgHeat_Nextera7 ...
TCCGTTAATAACAAGATTAGAATAATTCCAATTCTGGAGGGTTTGGCTAGAATAAGTCGCCGTGTATGTCACTGATGATCCCGATTGCAGTGTAGGCGTTTTGCTAGTTGCCTCAAATCCTTGCAACTGCAGATTGCCACCACTTTGAACAATAATCGCGCCAGAGGTTCCGACTGTTAGACTAGAACCATTCAAGTCAAACGTACCAGAAGTGATCACTAATGATTGACCAGAGACGCCATTCACACTGAGTGGCGCTGCCAAAAGCACACTCCCCCCTGTTTTATTGACTGTCATATTCCCACTCGGAAACGTTGCTCCAGTAGATTGTGTTAGGTTTTGTGTACCTCCGTTGTTAAATGTAATCGCAGCGGTTCCTCCTAAGCCGATCCCAGTAGTCGTTAAATCGCCAGCCGCCAATATATTTCCTGTCAGTAACGATTGTGTACCTCCTAGATCATTCAATGTGAGGATGCCTGCCACATTTAAAGTCCCTCCAGAAATTATAAATGCATCACGGTACGATGCACCGATGGCTCCCCACGAATCTATAAATTCCACATTGTTGAGAGGCCAAGAACCGGTAATCGTTAATGGTTCATAACTAACATCGTTGAAGAAACCTCCCGATGTTGTGTTAGAAAAGATAACAGTGCTTCCCACAACTGTCATCGCACCGGATTGATAGGTCCAATTGTAGGACGCTTGAATTTGGTTGGAGAGCGTTAGTGTGCCTCCTGCTTTATTGACGGTAATAGCGGGAATAGAAGCTTGCCCCGAGGATGTTCCCCAAATCGTTTGATTGGCAGTCGTATCAAAAAGGAGAGTTGTTGTACCTGCCAGTCCTGAACTAATGAGTACAACATCGGCGAGAGGTCGAATGGCTCCCGAGGTCAACCCTGCCAACCTTCCACCTGGATCATTCAATGTCAACGTCGAATTCACAGTCAGAGTACTGCCAGCACTCAGATTAAAAATATCGTTATATCCAGCACCTGTGGTTCCCTCACCATCTAAGAAAAGAACACTATCCAGTGCAAATGAACCTACAATATTGAAAGGCTCATACCCAGAAAATCCGGAAATTGCAGCCGTCACATTGGAAAAAGTCACGGTACTTCCAGTAACAGAAAGCGTCCCTTGCGTATAAGTCCATGCGTATGAGGCAAGAATTTGGTTTGTCAGAGTTAACGTTCCACCCGCTTTATTGATATTAATAGCCGGAACCGCACCCGAGCTATAGTTCACACCATTAAGCGTTTGATTTCCTAATCCGTCGATAAGGATTGTGGATGTTCCAGCAACTCCCTCTCCTGCAATAACAATATTTCCTTTCGATTCAATAATGCCGTTGGCCCCCATAATTTTTGATCGCGCGCCACCGGCATCCATCAATGTTAATGTCCCGGAAACAGTCAAGGTACTTCCGCTACTTAACAGATACGTATCACTCACTGAGCCATCTGCTCCATTGCCGCCCGAACCATAATCAAGAAATGTCACATTTCCTAAAGCATTGATCCCTGTATTTGTGATTGTTTGCGATTTGACAAAAGCGACTGTGCCACCATTGACAACATAAGCACCAGAGGTATAAGTCCAACCTCCCGAGATCGTCGTTGTGGATTGGGACTCTTGAAATATTCCTCCTATAAGAACAAAAGGTCCTTGCACCGACATCGAGCTAACACCTCCGTTGAACGTCCCACTCGATTGAGACCACCCTGAGGTACCAATCGTAATCGTATTGGTTCCCTGACCAATGAGGCCTGTGTATGCCGTCGTTATCGAACTCCCAAGAACGTTTACCGAGGCATCGATTGTGCAGCTATCCAGACTTGTTCCATCGAACACCGCCACATCTCCCGATCCTGGCACCCCCATAGGGGTCCAGTTATTTGCGGTACTCCACAAATGATTCCCGGTCGAATCCGTCCACGTCTTTCCGTTCGTGATAAATTGCCAGTTCACGTTATGACCGGAATTGACCCCACCCGTTGTATCCACAATGGTTTGGCTCGACGCATAGTTATCTTGAGCATCTACGTAGGTGACACTATTAGTACTTACGTTCTTGAGGTAGGCATAGGTATTCATTGTGGAAGAACGCACTTTGATGGGATTCCCTGCTGACCCTGTAAGCAAAAATTGATTGATGACTGTTGTTGTTGAATTGGCAGGGAACACGAGCCATGTGTTCGGAGTACTATCGGCAAAACTGTAGAACGTCGTTGAGCCCGTGAGTGTGGATGTGGATCCACTGGCCGGCGCAAAGGTCACCGTGCTGGTTCCGGCATTGAATGTTCCTGCAGTGAAGGTCCAATTCCCAGCCACCGTAATGCTCGACGCATTGACACTTAATGTTCCCGTGGTAATCGTCAAAGATTCGTTCACCGTTAAACTCGACGACGCTAAATTAAACGTACCGCCAGAACCATTGAAGATGAGATTGCGATAGGTCCACGTCGAGAGTACAGGCGCTGTTCCAGACGGCATGTTATAGGTAACGGTTGAACCCGCCAGATTATTCGGCGCTGACGTCACGGTCTCCGTCCCTTGGAAAACAAAATTGCCAGCATTAGTAAAACTCGTCACATTCATGTTAAAGCCGTTGATATTCAAAAGCGTGCCAGCATTAACGGTGGTTGTCGTCGCTGTAAAACTCGAGGCAAAGACGACTCCGGAAGCCGAGGTATTCGAGTCAATTAAAATCGCAAATGTCCGACCAGCCGCGTTAATCGATTGCGACTGAATCCCATTGAATGTAACGGTGCTGCCCGTATTAGAAGTGAATGTTGCGGAGGATTGCTGAACCCAATCGCCAGCGAGTTTTAAAAGACCTGAATTCGTAAACGTGGTGCCGCCCTGAATGTTTATACCGGTTGTGCCTGTACTTATAGCTGTTAGCGTTTGATTTGCGTTGATCGTCAGCTTCGACTTATTGCGCAAAAGAATGGATCCCACTGATGTATTGGTCATCACAGAAGTAATGCTTGTATCTTTCCCTGCGGAAGTGGAAGTTCCATTGTTATCAACAATCAATTGTCCGCCGGTAATCCCATCAGTCGCTTTTTCAATATAAATTGTTCCAGCCGCGCCTCCTGTTCCAGTCCCTCCATAGGATTGCAAAGCAATGGACCCGAAGGTTGTCCCTGAATTTAGACGCACACTGATACGTCCGCCAGAACCGCCCCCATTACTTGAGTTCGCACCATTGACTGTGATCGTCCCAGCACCCGTGACATACTGTGCTGAGATATTAATGCTTCCACCTGAACCCGCTCCTGCACCATCCACGGGACATAGACCATTAGCACTAATCAGTCCATCAACTGCGACTGTGTTGTTGGCAACGATAGTAATAGCTCCGCCGCCTTGATCTCCATCACCAGTACTTTGTCCGCCGCTGCCGAGAGCGCTTGGGTTGGTGATTGATCCGTAAGGCAATTTTGCACTTGCACCACCGACGCCACCGTAAGTTCCAGCAAAAACAGTTCCTCCAAAACCAGGACCTTCTCCCTCGTCAAAACCCAATCCATCGGCACGCAAGATTCCCCCCGAATTAATGGTCAGGGATGAGACGTTTAGCGTACCTCCTTGACCACAAGCAATGCTATTACACAACCCATTGGCTGTTGTCGAACTTCCATCGAGCTCGAGAACGCCGCCACTTTGGATGGTGATACTTCGGAATGTATAGGCAGGAATGTCATTACCTAGCCGCAGAGCACTCATATTTCCAGCGCCACCCAATGTCAAATCGCCAGAGGCTCCCATCTGGGACGACGGCAAATTAATCGTACCCGCTCGGCCAAGACCTAGACTTCCATTCGCAGGTCGTGTGCCTCCATTAGTTGATAAGGTTCCGGAAAAAGTTGTTGAGTTTGCACTTATGGTGATGCGGCCGCCGCCGCCACCACCACCGCCTGTACCCCCTCCAAAGCCGGCCGCACCGAGCGCACGAATAGTTCCAGAACCCGCAATACTTCCTGCTACGATATATAAACTGCCGCCAGACCCTCCGCCGCCATCGACCGCGGCCATTAACCCATCCGCGCTCAAACGTCCATTGACCGTTAGCGCGTTGCTGATATTAATCGCAATAACACCGCCACCCGCAACTTCCGCGCCACTTCCCAAACTCATCGGCTGCGAGTTCGATCCATAGGTACCCCTAGGGAAGTCGTTTGTATTCTTATTAAATCCGCCTTGGCCACCATAGCTGGCTCCCGCATTCCCATTTGGCCCGAGTCCAGGACCGAGTGCAAAACCAAATCCAAGGCCATCGGCCCGCATCACGCCTGCAGAACCAATCGTTATGCTGGATCCCGTAATCTTAAATCCACCGCCACAAGCTGTGGCGCCGCCACCGGCGGTACAGGTCGTATTCCCCGACGCATTAATCGTCGTATCCCCCCAGAACGTCACTGTTCCTTTGTTCACCACAAACGTACTTACGAAAATTTCATGCGCTTGGTTAGGAACAGCACCATTGGTCACGCCTGCGGTGCTATAGAAAACCACTTCGCCGGTGTAGCTGTTGTTTAACGTAATCGAAGCCAGCGCTGTTGTTGGACCAGTCGCTACACTGACACCCTGGAAAGAAGTGGAATCGATATAACATTTCGAATTGCTCGTCACTCCGTCGAAAAGCACATCCGATCCGGCTGTAGGAATTCCCGATGGGCTCCAGTTGTTGGCATTCGACCATTGATTGGTTCCTGCACCATTGGTCCAGATCTTTTGTCCCACCACAAAACTCCAGTTCACATCGTGTCCACTATTCACACTCGTTCCGTCATTAGCCACGATCATCTTCCCACCATTGGCATTATTGTCTTGGACATCGACATAGGTCACAGTATTAGTCCCACTATTCGTCAGATAGGCATATGTGTTGGTCGTGCTTGAACGCACCTTGATTGTGTTGCCGGCACCCCCAGTCAGTAAGAATGATCCTGTCACCGTTGTCGTCGAGTTTGCGGGGAATATCAATGTTTTATTCGGAATACTCGATACGAACGTGTAGAACGTCGTTGAGCCCGTAAGGGTACTAGTTGAGCCATTAGCTCCCACAAACGTGATCGTGCTTGTTCCTGCGTTAAATGTTCCTGCCGTAAAAGTCCAATTCCCTCCCACGGTAATACTCGACGCATTTACACTCAATGTTCCAGTTGTAATCGTTAATGATTCATTTACCGTCAAAGTTGATGATGCCAAGTTAAATGTTCCACCACTGCTATTGAAAATCAGATTCCGATACGTCCAGGTCGAGAGTACAGGGACTGTTCCAGACGGCATGTTATAGGTAACGGTTGAACCCGCCAGATTATTCGGCACGCTAGAAACCGCTTCATTGCCGTTGAATACAAAGTTACCGCCAATCGTAATACTGGAGGCTGTTAGATTAAATCCAGCCAGGGTCACACTCGATCCGGCATTGATCGTGAGAGTAGAGATATTCACGGCCTGCGTCAACGTTGGCATGAATGTCGCTGTTGAAACAATCAATGCTGAATCTTGACTCGAGGGAAGGCCTGCATCCCAGTTTGATGCATTAAACCAATTGGTGTCGGTGCTCCCCCACCAAGTCTTGAGTTGTCCTACTCCACCAAAGTTCCAGTTCTTGTTGTTGCCACCATCACTACCATTGTTAGTGTCAGTAATGGTCTTACCTTGTCGTGCATCTGAATCCGTCGCATAGGTAAAGCTGACAGCATTGCTCCCACTATTGTTCAGGTACCAGAAGTTGGTGGGTGTTCCCGATTTCAACACCACTTGTTTGCCAGAGGCTCCAGTCAAGTTCAGAGTCGTAATCGTAAATGTCGAACCTGCATTGAAGTACTCCGTCGTCGCGCTTCCCAAACCAGAACTATTGACATAAAGCTGTGTCGCCGTAAAACTGGAAGCATAGGTCACACCGCCGGAAGAGGTGTTGGAATCGATAAGCAAATTGAACGTCTGGCCTTTGGCATCGATCGTCTGGGCGCTGGCTCCTTTGAAAGCAACCGTTGAGGTTCCTTGGACAAAATTTCCGCCGTTATTCGTCCAGTTCCCCTTTACAGTTAAAGAGGAGGTCTCGGCTAGGTAAGTCCCTCCATTGAAAGTGATCGTAGTGACTGTTACAGAATGCGAGGAGGTATCCACAGTACCGACGGTCAACGTCATTGCAGAGGCGGTGAAACCACTTAACAACCGCCAAGTTCCGCCCACTCCATTGAATTGGAGATTCGCAAAAGATCCACCGCCAAAAGTCGGGGTCTGAGTATTCGTATCCGTAAATGTAACTGTCGAGGTTCCCGCATTGAAAATCCCCGAATTATAGTTCCAGCCTCCTGCCACCGTTGTGGACGATGCGTTTAAATTCAGGGTTCCTCCATTCAGAGAGATCCCGCCCAGGATTGTTAATCCATAATTACTAGCCGTCGTATTCACGGTTCCTGCGTCTAAAAACAATTGTTGTAGGATGGTCACATTTCCTGTGAGGTTAAAAGTACCCACCCCAGCAATAGTAACACCTTGATAAGTCCAAGTTGAAATGAATGGGAATGTTGCATTTCCTTCGTACCAGACACCTGATCCGGGCAGATTGTTGGGGGCTGAAGATACCGATTCACCACCATTCAAGAAAAGCACCCCACTGTTCGTCAGACTGGAAACCGAGATATTAAACCCATTGAGAGACAACCCCGCGATCGAGCCTATGGTTACTGTTGAGACCGTCAGATTCGCCGTCAAAGTCAAAGTTGTCGAACCCGGCGTCCCAATGTTGATCGTATTGAACGCACTCCCCCCGGAATTCAGGTTGGGCCCCGCGCCGTTGAATGTGACGCTCGATCCCCCCGCATTAAAGGTACCCGATGTCTCTGTCCAGTTCCCAGTGACTGTCATGGAAGAATTGTTCAGGCTCAGCGTTCCACCATTGATTAGGACGTTGTTGTTCACAGTGATGGTGTAATTACTAGCAGTGGTGGACAACGTTCCGCCAGCAATAGTTAAATTGCCATAGACGGTCAGTCCAGAGGAGGGGACCGTGAATGTATTGATAGCTCCAGCTGACAACAAAAGATTTTGATACGTCCATGTAGAAAGGATGGGGTACGTGCCCCCGGACGTGGGGAAATAAGAGATAGTGGATCCCACCACAATATTCGGAACACTTGAAATAGCTTCGTTACCATGGAATATAAAGGTACCCCCAATGGTAATACTGGAAGCTGTTAGGGCAAATCCCGCCAGCGTCACACTCGAACCCGCATTGATCGTGAGTGTCGAGATATTCACCGCCTGCGTCAATGTCGGCATGCGTGTTCCCGTAGAAACAATGAGAGCCTGATCAGATGGGCCGGGAGTTGTTGTCGGATTCCAGTTTGTATTAAGAGACCAATCTGTACTATTGGTACCCCAGAATGTATACGTCGTTGCACCAACTAAAGGAGAAATTACAAACATTGCGACCATCAACAGGAACGCAGCAATAGCCCTTATACCTATTACGCGCGCGCGCGAAGGGGGCGTAATACAGGCTATAGGTCGTTCGGCCATGCACGCATATATAGGGGAAAGAGAGGGTCGGCAAGGACTTTCTTGTCAGAATTTTGTAGGGCAGGATTGATCTAAAACTAGGCCTGATTTTGCTTGACGACTATTAACGTCTGTGAGATTTTGGTGAGGTGCAAAAGAGAAGAAGGTCTTTACCCTTAAAAAAACGTTTAGAAGCCCTTAACAGATGTTTGCGATTCACAAAAATCTCTCCGCAAATCAATTTAAAAACAATTCTTTTTTAACTTACTTCTCTTTGTCTTTTATGTTCTTGAATTCTTTCCTCAAGCAGGGATAAAGACAATATCTTTATGTCTAGATATTTATTTTTGAAATGCATTTTCCTTCTGGCAAGTAGCCTTAGTTTGTGTAACTTTTTCGTTGAAGCCAATAACGCAGAGGTTTATTTTGAACGGCACTTCTGTCGCCTTTAGAATTTATTTTTATCTTCTCAGCGATGATCAAGGTAATACAACAAAAGGCAAATTGACCATCATTCAGTAATAAAACGAATGTCTTGTTAGTATAATTCCTATTCTTTGGCAGCCAATGACTCATGGCTCGAGGTTGAATGGCTAAAATTTGTCACACTTGATTTTATGCTGGCCCGTCCTCTTGTCGATTTTTAAATAGTCGGGACTACACCGACAACATAAGCGCCTTTGGCGGCTATCATAAAGGACGGGCTGTAAATCTGCCGAGCCTAGCTCTACGTAGGTTCCGCGCCACTGCAACATTGGCGCGTCCGCCAAAGCCTTAGTGGCGGAGAATCCTGTTCATTGAAGGAAGTTTAATTTTGGAGCCAATGGTGCTGGGGTGGCTGAGCGGTCAAAAGCAGCAGACTGTAAATCTGCCGAGCCTAGCTCTACGTAGGTTCGAATCCTACCCCCAGCACTATTGGCTACATTTTCGCCGACGTAGCTCAATTGGTAGAGCACCTGTTTTGTAAACAGGTGGTTGTAGGTTCAAGTCCTATCGTCGGCTACATTTTTGTAAATACTTATTGCTATAAGCGATTTATTGGTTTGCGGTAAGTGTCAATCTGAGGAAATGGGTATATAAAATTGAATCTTCGTAGGACGTCGACCTGTGAGGAAGACTTATCTTATTTGTTTCACTGTGAAAGTGGTGGATGTGAAGGAGTAGGCCCGGGTTTAATGGCTGTGTGTGCTTGCAATTCTCTTCTTGACCCCGCCGATCGAGCAAATGAAAGTGTGTGCAAAATAACACCCACTCTCAAAGAATTTAAAAAAGAATACGCCGCAGAACGGTGAAAAATAAAGCCGCTAATTCGCGATTGATTTTAGACAGTTTAAATCAACCGAATTCTATACATCATCGGAGCTTCTTTCCTGCATTTTTCATCATTTGGATTTTGTTGGGACTTGGATGGTTTCTCTTTTTTACATTCAATAAAAACAGTACTCTTAAAAAACGTCTATTACCTGTATTCATTATTGGAACTGGAATCTTATTTATTGGTTTTGTGACAGTCATGACACATCAACTGAAACCTTTATTATTTTTGGTTCCAACGACAGCCTTGATCTGTTATTTAAATTTACGAAATATCAATATTTGTGATTCTTGCGGATGTACCGTCTACAGCACAGTCCATTTTATGAAGGCTGCATATTGTTCCAAATGTGGTGCCAAACTGAAATAAATTCGATACGGTCGAACATGCTTCCTCGTTTTGGATAACACTCAAGAAAGATGTGAACCTGGACAAATGGGTAGGTGTAGTTTTCTCATTTGTTAATCTTTTTAAAATCCCTTCTATTTACCATCATATTTGGATTTTAAGCGTATTTATTATTTGATCTTTTTTGGGTCTTTAGTTGAACTCTTTTTGGTCTTCCGACACCTACCCCAAATAGCAATAACTCTCTAAACTTAATCATCTGTGCGAAGATGCGCATCCCTTATGTCTGCATTATTGAAGAGGATAATCCTTGCTTGGCTTACTTTGGTCTCGTTTCCTATTTATTCAGTAAATAACGGGAGTCTTGCAGCATTGGCTTCGGTCGAAAAAAATGAGGCGAACTTTATTCCTGATCAGAATGCAATCTGTCCTATGTTGGCATTGGGTTGGCGACTCGGAATAGTTCCTAATGAGACCGCAATTCAATTGTGTCAGAAGGAAAAAATGGATTGTGAATAAAGATCTTCGAGCTATCCACCAAATGGGACGGAAAGTTCGCGCAACAAAATTTATCGAGGAGGACGGGGCTTCTTCCATTCAAGTTATGAATGCTATGAGTGAAGTAATGCTGGGGCGTATACCTCTTTATCGAGAGAGCGTCTCTGAGATTGAAACGGCATTAGAACATCTACGAACGGAAACATTTACTCCTCGTCATGAAAATTTCGTCAATCTACTTCTCGGACAATTACAAAGTCTTCCAGTAGCTCCTCGTTTTTTTAGCTTTCGGAGCGTGATAGGAGATTTCTTAGGATGGGGATCATTTCCCCATGGCGTAATTGCCTTGCACGAAAATTTAATGCCTCGAAATCAAGATGCCAACCGTCTTCTCCCGCGCGAAATTGCGGTTTTTCATGAAGTGGGAGAATATTTAATTAGTATGAAACGTCTTTCCTTTAGATTAGAGGGACATTACATCACTATCTTCCTCAACGATAAATCGTGGGGTGGACCTATTTTGTTAACAAGAGGAGATGCCATAGCCCTGGCGCAGCGCGCGTATAATGAAGAGACGTTCCAGCAACATTATTTATTACGCGCCCTCCAACGTGAAATGTTTGGTGAGTGGGATGCAGATTTATCTCGGTTGATTGGAAGTCTGACGATTGCATCACCTGCTGAAGTCGTTCACATTGCCGCCAATAGTTCTTCGGATCTTTCTCTCACAAATCCCGTACGTCGATCTCGGGATAAATTTGTCCAAGCTTGGATAGAACATATTCAC
>Ga0206891_10345_pt1 | contig 10443 bp, 11 predicted proteins | sample Alteio_BWOrgHeat_55_FD_153246 | JGI IMG/M metagenome (GOLD analysis project Ga0206891, IMG submission 153246) | Enriched cells from forest soil in Barre Woods Harvard Forest LTER site, Petersham, Massachusetts, United States - Alteio_BWOrgHeat_Nextera7 ...
ACGATGGGGATTTCCTGTGGCTTTGCTCCGTCGAGTATCCGCACAGCCATCCCCGCAGCAACCTGGCCGTCTGCGGCCCAGCTCAACACATTGCCACCCACCGTTCCTTTCCCGACATCTACGTCATCTACAACAAAGACGGGTGCATTTGCAGCGCCGACAACCATGGGAACGGACTGGGCTGCGTCAATGAAGTATGCTCCTGAAGCATCCTCCATAATCGACGTGTGATAGACGATGGTTTTGCTCGGCAACCGCCTCAGTCGCTCAAGGAGCGCAGGCATGGCCAGGTTCGTGAGGTATGTAAACTCAAATTGCGACTCGTACTTACGCAAACTTTCCTTGGTGACGGCCTCAAGGCCCCGGTCAAACGGTCCTACCCCACCTACAACAACCACGTGCTTGGTGTCGGGTTGCAAGTGTAGCGCCGCAATCAAGGTCTTTTCTGGCTGTGCAACTCCCCAAACACCGGTAAAGTGAGAGTCCGGCTTTAACTCGTCTAGCATTTCCTGTGTACTTCCGCAGAAGATGATCGGAATATTCGGAAACGCACTTTCATGCGATTCAACCATGAACTTGAGAGACGCTGGTCCGACAGTGATGATCACGTCGGGCTTACGGTCTGAGTATTTGCGAATGAACCATTCACGAAACCGGTGCTGGGAAGCTTCGTCTGGAAAGAGAGTGGCTTCAAGATTCTCGTTGTAAAGTTCGATGTGGTATGGAGAGCTCTCTAGACCAATAGCAATCGCCCGATCCAGGAGAGCAATTCCAGGCGACGAAATAGAACCAAAGTCATTGAAAATGAGGACGCGCCGGACTGCTCTTGTTGGCTGCGCCAGGATCGATTGTGGAAAGAGAAAAGCGGCAACGAAAACTAGAATCAGGGCAAACCTTGCTCCTTCTGGTCGCCCTTGCGGACAACACCCAGAATTGCACCCACTACGGGCTCTAGATTCACCCGCCAAGCAATGCTCCACTGGAGCCGACACAAGCAATCTCCACGGCAATTCTCAACGAAGCAAGGCTAACACTAACACTGACTGAAGAATGTTGTCTCTAATTCCTGTGTTCCGAGTAAAGCCACTAACTGACGGCCTAATGTCTGCTCCTGGAAGGACTTAGCGCTGGAAAGCCACATAGAATTGAAACGCCGAGCTGGAGGCACGAGTGCTATGGCCTTTGCCTCACGGGGACACGTGGTGGCGTGACCGGGGATACAGAACTTGTAGGTCCTGTGTGCAGCATTCACGCAGGGCGGTTAGGGCCTGAGCGAGATCAATCTCTTCTTTAAGGCAAATAAGACCAGGTCGGCGTTGCTCCGAAGGTTGAAAGCCACCATGATGTGGTGCTTATGGAATTCCACAGTCTTTTCACTCAAGTTGAGCAACCCCGCGATTTGCTTCATGGGCTGGCCTTCGGCAAACATCTGTACGATTTCCCGCTGTCGTGGAGTCATTTCCCTGGAATACTGTCGCGCCCGAGCTTTTGTAGCAACCCAATCATCTGCTCTCAACTTGGGAGTCAAATAGGATTTCCGGTGCAACACATGATCAATCGCCTTTAGCAGTTCCGTCCCAGCCGCGTGCTTGAGGACAAATCCGATCGACCCAAGTTCGAGAGCCGCTGCGGCAAGATTGGGGTCGTCTTGCATCGTCAGGAAGACGAACTTGATGTTGGGAAGTTGTGACTTGATTGTCCGCGCAGCATCTATTCCATTCAGGAGCGGCATGCCGACGTCCACAATAATCAAGTCCGGCTGGAGTCGTATGGTTTCCGCCACCAGAGCACGACCGTCCAGCACTACCCCTATAACGGTATAAGTCTTTTCCAGATAGAGCCGCAACGTCTCAGCGAAGATGGCGTGGTCATCCGCGATTAAGAGGCGCGGAACTGTCCCATGAGCAGACACATTTTCCATGAGGTGTCCTTGCGTCCTACTGGTATGTCACGACCAGTAAGGACTTGGTGACAGAATTCAGCCTTGGAAAACAACGGGGTCAGGGTCGGGGGTACCGAGCTCCGGGCCCGCCTACAAATCGGAGTAACCATACAGCGCCTCTGGCCACTGTCTACTGTCAAAAGTAACAGCAAATCACATGGTTACTTATGGCAACCTTGCCATTTTTGTCCGAACTTCCTCAGTGCACCATGGTTAGGGGTTTCCCTAGTTGGAGATATGAAAACCGTACTCTAATCTATAGCTGGCTGCGGGCACATTTCGGCCCGGATCGCCTGCGAACGCTTACAAGGGTGTGGTTCATTGCATCAGGCCTAACTGGACTATGGCTCTAGCTGATTGAGGATGAAGTGAAACCACCGCGCGTCATTTTGGACGATGAACCGCGAACCATCGCATTTCATAAGTACCGCGCGATGGAGGAATGGGAAGACCAATGCAGGGCCGGTCCAATTCGCCATCAAGAACCATTCCCAGTCGACACGCTCCAACTACCAGATTCAGCGTTTTTAGCTATGAGCAGTACTGGGCGCTAGAAAGGGTGATACAAATGAAAAACAATTTGATCGCAGTCTTGCTCTGTTTGGCAGCGGCGGCTCCGGCTCATGGCCAGAAGGCGGATAAGCGGCTCGCAGAGTCAACCGCGGTCCTGAAAACAATCTTGGCCAAGAACGACATACCCAATGGACTGCTGAACAAAGCGGAGTGTGTCATGGTTTATCCCAGCGTGAAGAAGGTGGGTCTGGGCATCAGTGGTAGGGGCTATGGTCGTGGTGTGCTGGTGTGCCGTACCGGACCCAAAATGGAAGGCAAATGGGGAGTACCAATCATGTACACGCTGGACACTCATAGCTTTGGTGCACAAATAGGGTCCTCCTCCACCGACTACGTTCTTCTAGTGATGAGCCAGCGAGGCGCCGAAAAGGTCCTGTCCGGCAAGCTGAAGCTCGGCGCAGGCGCCTCTGCTGTGGCAGGGCCGTCGGGAGCGAACGCCAGCGACTTCAACGATCCGAATGTGGACATCTTGTCGTATTCGCGGTCGGAAGGACTATTTGCAGGTGCTTCCCTCGGAACTGCTTCGATGGAGGCCGACGATGATATAAATAAGGAGCTCTATGGAAAGGAAATCGATGCCGCTCAGATGGTGCGTGATGGCCAAACGCCCGTACCGCCTGGCGCCCAGCCATTGATCGCCGTGCTGCGAAAGGCGTCGCCGAAGCACATGTAAGGTTTGTTCGCAAGCGCAACCCGTGAGCTGGTGGATACACTTTCCACATTCATGGTCAATGACTGGCCTGACGCGTATCGGTTTTTTGAGGTCTTCGGAAATCTCATACAGTCAACATCGAATGCGGCAAAGGCAGAACATCCCCGGCTGCGATTTGCGGCGAAGGTGTTGCTCTCTTGTGGGCAGGAGGTAAAAGGGAGGCGGCGATTCGCGTCGAACAGCTCAGCAAACATTCTTACGGAAACCTACAAAGTGGACATTCTTTGTGCGTATCCGTTCAACCTTCTCATCCAAGAAGATGGACATGCGTTCGGAACCATCTGTTCAGAACTTTCAGCGGTTTATTCGGCGTGAGTCTGCATTTCCCTAACGATTTAACGAGAGTTTGGTACAGGCGTCAAAGCCTTCGAGGCTTAATCTTTCTCTTTTTTTTGCATCGCCTCTCTAGCTTTTTCAAGTTTGTCTTCAAGGGCGGCTGCTTTTTCCACAGCCTCACGAAGTGCTCTGCGCCATTCGTCCGGAGAGTAGGCAGGTTCGCCGCTACCACGGCGTCCCACTTCCATGCCGAAGGTGGCTCCGGCAGAAAAAATTTCGACAATTTCCGGGTCCGCGACAACCCACGCTTCGCTCAGGCGGCCTTCTGCTTTCCAACTCGCGGTCATTTTTGCCTGCTCAGCTTTCATTTCTGCGAAGCTGCTTCTTTGTGCCATTCTCAAGCCTCCGGAGTATCTTTCGCAGTGTGGAAGGTATCCCCCAGCGGGCCCACGGGAAAGGGCAAGCTTGTTCTATAGGTTCAGCTGAGGCCCGCTGACGCGCTTCCCTTTGAGGTGGAAATCTACTTCAACATGGTCGGCGATCTTGATGAACGGAATGCCCTTGTTCATCCCGTAGTCCTTGCGGTTGAAGACCATTTTTCCTTTAATCTCGCCTGAGCCCGTGCCCTTGCCGGAAACCGTTAGCGTCAGCTTCTCGGCGTTTGATACTCCGCGGATCGTAAAGTCGCCATCCACTTCATAGGTTTCGTGACCCGTCTTCACAATTTTCGTTGATTTAAATGTGATCACCGGATTCTGCTCGACGTCGAAGAAGTCCTTGCTCTTGAGCTTGCCGTTCTTCATGCCGCTTCCGGTATCCACGCTGGCTGCCTGAATTGTGATCACTAAGACGCCCGTCGTTTCGTCAGGTGACGTAAACGTCAAGCTGGCGTCCCACTTGTCGAATTTGCCGGCGATATCCACCGACGCCTTCACGTCGAACTTAATCGAGCTGTGCACTGGGGTAATTTCGAAAACTGGAGCCTGCGCTCGACTCAAGGATGGAACCACAGCTAACCCCAGGAAGCAGAGGATTGTTCCTCGCATGTCGTTGAGTTTGGGTCTAATCCAATTCATCGTCAATGACAGACCTCAGTTCGTAACAAGCAGTCCCTGTAAAACCCGTGAACTAACGTGAAGACTCGAATAATCCGGAGCTGCGTGACGCGATCCCGGCAAATCAGCACACTTGAGGCCAGAACTCGGAGAGGCATTGGGGGCAATGGCGGCTCCCCGAGTCCTGCTTTGCATTCCAGGTCGCGGGGCTGTACCAACCACTCGCACCCGTGCTTAACTGTTTAGCCGTGCCCCTTCTCCGACAACTAGGGATTCCCCTAGCAAGATGTCCGTGGGCTTCTCAATTGCCATATGCCTAATTTACCAGGAGTGCCACGGTCGCTGGGCCAATTGTGAGTCCTTACTATGCTATCACCGACGAATCTAAGAACTTCCCAGTTGAACGCTGGCGGAGTACGCCAAACCCTTGATGGTCCTCCTTCAAGGCTTCCAATCTTTCTTCACTATCAGCGAACGAGCGTGCGATCGTGTCTTTCAATCGCGCATCAGTATTCGAGGCTCGGACGGCGTTCTTCCGGGATACCTTGCCGGCAGATTCTCGAGACTTGCTAAAAGTGGAATTCCTCAACGCAGGCGCAAGATTGGTGGGAACGGTTTGCAACATTGCCATTGGGTAGGTCCGGATTCTCGCTTGAGACACAGTCTCTGGCCTGCCGCACGAGTTCATCCAAACGGCAATCGCCTCAGGCCGTGTCTGGCGCCAGCTCGATGTCTTCGTCCAACCAGGCCAGGAACAACTTGTACCCAACCGACAAAACAATGGGGCCGACGAAAAGGCCGATAATGCCTATCGCCAAAAAGCCACCGATTGCGCCCAAGAAAACAACAACGATGGGAACGGGGACGCCCCGCCCGAGAAGCAACGGCTTCAAAACGTTGTCCATAAGGGCGACGACAATACACCAAATCAAAAAGGCCACGGCCTTGGCAGTGCTCGCAGTCGCAAAAACGTAGATCACAGCGGGGATTAGCGCCAAGCTTCCCACTTGAAGCACAGCGGCAATGAGGAACAACAACGCCCACAGGCCTGCTCCTGGGAGCCGAACCACCAGAAAACCGAGACCGGCGAGTAGAGATTGGATTAAAGCTACACCAAGAATTCCGGTGGTAACGCTGCGAATAGTCGCGCCGGCGAGCGCTTCATACTCGGCGCCTTTATTGCCGAAAAGATGGATTGCAAACTTTCTAGAAACTCGCGCACCCTGGCCAGAGCTGGCGAGAAGGAATCCCGCAACCAGAATCGAAACCAAAAACTGCAGCACGCCCAAGCCAACTCCGGCAGCCGCCGAGAGTAGTCCGTTGACAGCCTCTTTAAGCTGCGGAGCCAGGCTCCGAAGTGCGGCAGGAATATTGTTCGAAGCTAAGCTCCAGAGGTCGCTCAACGGTCTACCGACGATGGGCCAGGTTGCGATAGTCGGTGGGGGCGGCGGAATCGTCAGGGTTTCATTGTGAAGTGCTACTGCGAGCGTTTGGATGCCATCAACCAGGGTTTGAGCGAGCAGCGCAATCGGCACGATCAAGACGCCGAGGAGCAGGATGGTAAACAAAATGGACGCAAAGCCGTCTCGTCCGCCCAGCAGCTTCTGCAGCCAGCAGTACCCTGGATAACCGGCAATGGCGATGATCAGTCCCCATGCCACCACGGCGATGAATGGTTTCAGAATACTGAAGCAGGACGCGACAAGCAGGAAGATGAGCCCGAGGTGAATGGAGACTTCGACGGCTCTATTCAGATGGGACTTTTCGGGCGTCGCTCGTTCAGCGGTCACGATGCATCCTCCCACTCACATCAGATGTGCTCTTTGGTCGATCGCTACCTTTGTGCCCCGGCCTGCAAGAAGCGCAGGTTGCCCAGGATCTCAGCTTCTGTTCCAGGCCTTTGTTGCGGCCAGTACACCCAATGCGATGATGATGCCCGTAGTCAGCAATCCCAGCACGGCTATGAGAACGGCAATGACCCTGGATTTTCTCCTGGTTGGACGGAAATCACCGTAGCCGACCGTCGTTGCTGTAACGAATGCCCAATAGAAACTATCCGGGGGCGACCAGCCCTCGTCCTTGCCGGCAAGATACCCAAGCAGCAAGATTCCCAGGACCAAGGCGAACAAGAGAGGTGAAAAGAGCCAGAGTCCGATAGCTAGCTCCTTAAGGAATCTGAAAGTCAGCCCCCACGGAAACACAATGATTACCACCCTTTTCAGTCATATAGGACTGCTAATCTTGGCTACCGGTCTGAACCTTCAGAGGCGACGGTCGCTTAAGCAAAAAACTGTAATTAGTGCGAGCTCCAATCTTTGGCATGGCTTCTCCTTGCGATTAACTAAACCTGGTTGCCATTACAACCGTTTCGTTCCATTTCGCTTTCCCAACTATTCAGCGAGCGCCGCACTCCTCTTCCCCTCAATTGTTGATTGGACCTCAAGGTGATGCCTAGACCAGGCAAATTTGGTTCACTGGAGGTCAGGACTCGGGTAAGCATCGGAGGCAATCGCGTCTCCCCGAGTCCAGACGTACGTTTTAGGTCGGCGGGGTTGGATCGCTCGCCCCGTTTGACCTGTGCTTAACTTTTTAGACGTCCACCCGTTCCCGAACAACTGGGGGATTCCCTAGTGAGGCGGATCGGGATTTTTCGTTTGTAAACTGCCTGACAAACCGCAAACCGTAAAGTGGCGATCAGGGATTCCACACGTCTGGTAATCCGACCATCGGAAGTTAGACCGCCCATCCGGGTATTCTTAGGGATTTCCCTAGTTGAGCACACATCGAGTCAAACATAGGATCGCTTTGAAAATAGACTCTGGGCAAGTTTTGTGTAATCGCCTTGTACTACGACTCGGTCGCTAACGGGTCTTGACCAACAAGGTCCAGCCAGTCAGGGTCGTCTTGTGCTCCGCGGGGCACGCGTCGGAGCCACGGTCTGATTCTAAGGAGATGCGCAAGTGTTTTTTCGAGCAGGCTTGGTTGTGTCGCTGGAGCGAGGATCGTTGGCGCTCGCTCTGCTGCTGTTCCCGGCCGGATGCAGTCAACCGACTGTTTCCCCGGCTGAGATTGCTTCACCCAGCGAGTGGCGCGCGTTCAAAGGCACTTGGACCGCCTCAGGAACTCGGCAGACGCTCAAGCTGGAGGCAGATCACCGCGCTTCCATTTTTGATTTGAGTGGGTCGCTGCTACTAACAGGAGATCGTGGAATGGGAGTAGGGTTCCGTGCGAAGGCGATCGGCTTCTCCGACAATCTTGGCGGAATGCAGGGCCGCTGTGTTTGGACTGACGAGCGCGGGGATAAGGTTTACAGCGAATTAAAGGGTGAGTGGGTGGGAGCCGGAAATAGCATCGTCGGTACTTTTCTGGGAGGAACCGGCCGATTCGCCGGTATCACTGGGGAGTATTCCTTTCAGTGGAAGTACGTTGTTGAGTCCGAGGATGGCGCAGTCAGCGGGAGGGCCGTCAACCTTCAGGGCCGCGCCCGGTTTGGTTCAACAGCTGCCGCACCTGGCGGAGAACAATCCAAATGAGCACCGCCAAGACCTCCTCCCGCCGACAGCTTATGCGAGCCGTCCCGTTGGCCCTGTCGCTTGCCATTTGGTTCTGGCCGATACCAGCCGGGCTGACGCGAGAGGCTTGGCATCTCTTCGCGATATTTGCAGCGGCTATCTTCGCTGTCATTCTGAACTCATTTCCGCTCTTGACAGCCTCAATACTGGCGGTCTCGGCTGCAGTGCTTACTCGCACGGTCGACCCCGCTAAGGCTTTCGCTGGTTTTGCCAATCAGAGCGTGCTTCTCGTTATAGTAGCTTTTCTCGTCGCGAATGCAGTTGTGAAATCGGGGCTCGGAAGGCGCATCAGCCTTCTAGTGGTAAGTGCATTCGGGAGATCCACACTGGGCTTGGGCTATAGCATTTTTGTCACTGACGCGATGATTGCACCCGCGTTTCCAAGCAACACAGCTCGTGGTGGCGTGCTCTACCCCATCATCCTTTCTTTGGCCCAAAGTTCCGGCTCCATGCCGGACGATCAGAGAAGCCGACGGATGGGTGGTTATCTTATGTTTTGCGGGATGGCCAGCCTGAGTGTTTCGTCAGCCCTCTGGCTAACCGCAACTTCGGGGAATCCAATTGCGGTTTCGTTGGCAGAACACTATGGCGTGAAGATCAACTTTGGCTCGTGGCTTCTCGCAGCATCGATTCCAGTGTTGACGATGATCGCTTTGCTTCCACTTTTCCTCTACAAATTGTTTCCGCCCGGCGTGACCGACACCCCCGACGCGCCAAAGGCCGCACGCGAAGCTCTAAGCACGATGGGATCTCTCACGCGGGATGAATGGATCGTTGCAGTGGCTTTCGCCCTCATGGTGACCGGGTGGGTGATGGCGGGCACGCTGAACTTGAGTCTCGCTGCCGTAGCCTTTGCCGGTCTGGGCGCGCTCCTTGCCACCAATGTCCTCACCCTCGAGGACATCAACTTGCAGGGAGGTACCCTGGTCACGTTTATCTGGCTGGCAGTGCTCTTTGCTTTGAGCGGCCAATTGAACGAGCTAGGCTTCATGGGCTACGTCGGAGCACGGCTGACGTCGCTACTCGGAGGAATCACCTGGCCCATTGCCTACGTCATACTCGTGGTGCTCTACGTGTTGATGCACTACATGTTTGTCAGCCAGACGGCGCAGATATTGGCTCTCTTCGATGTCTTTCTGGGCGTCGGCGTGAAGACCGGTGTTCCCGCACCCTTAATGGCTTTTGCCCTGCTCTTTGCAAGCAGCTATTTCTCGACGATTACTCCGCAGGGAGGCAGCCAAAATGTCATCTTCGTCGGGAGTAGCTATCTCACTCAAGGTGAACTCTACCGGCTTGGCCTGCTGACTACAGTCTTCTGTCTGCTCGTGTTCCTGGTGGTTGGAACGCCGTGGCTCCTCTTTGTCGTTCGGTGATGCCACTAGCGAATACTCCGGAAGCCACAAGTTCTGCCCCTACTCCAACGCATAACGCGGTCAAGACTAAAACGAAGTAGTTCCATCTGTCCGCAGTCTCATTCAAAGGTACTCGGGAGGCAATCGCCTCTGTTCTCATACGGGCAATTTTCTGAATCGTCAGGACCCTAGTTCAAAAGTAGAGCCGCGTAAGGAGTCCCGGAGCAATCGGCACTGGTTCACATGCGTTAAGGAACAGCACCAAAGTTCAGTTTAGCCTTGAGCACACCTGTACCTTCGGGCTATTCAAGCTTCGCAGAAAGAACTGCAGACTTAAGAACATTGAGCCTTCGACCATTCGACGAACACGTTGTGAGGAGACAGCAATGAAGAAGGTCTTTTTATTGATGTTAACAGGCCTCCTGTTCACCATTTTAGGTTGCTCAGGAAATTCCCAGAACGCCGTCTCAAAGAGCGCACCGACAGTAGTGCAGGCATCGGCTGCCCCAGCTAGCGCACCTCCCGTTGTCGAGCCGGCGGCCGCGCTGCCCGTACCGTCGGTCGGACACGTGAATCAGCAAGCCTGGCGTTCTGAAAATGTCAACGACCCCCTCGGCAGCGCCGTTGCTCTGCGCAGAACTTCGTTAGACGGCAAGTTCGATTTAGTCATCCTCCAGAGGGGAACGGATTCTTTCTTGTCTTTCGTCAGGCACGCGCGTTGGGAGTCTGTCCGTCACCAGCCTGCGAAAGGCAAAATAATGGATCTCCGCGTGAAATTTGAGGACGGACAAGAGCAACGCATCGAGTGGGACGAACTAGGGTTCGGCACGGAGAACCTGTACAGCGTCTTGTGGTCATACCCCGCCAAGGCGGATGCTCCCATCGGTCCGGTCCTGGAAGGCCCCAAAGGTGATTCTGTCGGGGGCGACCAACTCCTTATTCAAGACATGATGAAGCACAA